>Ga0315280_10011423_pt1 | contig 10912 bp, 15 predicted proteins | sample YL17G06_40_MG_FD_203697 | JGI IMG/M metagenome (GOLD analysis project Ga0315280, IMG submission 203697) | Sediment microbial communities from Yellowstone Lake, YNP, Wyoming, USA - YL17G06_40 | ecosystem: Environmental > Aquatic > Freshwater > Lake > Sediment | place: USA: Wyoming | collected... | reverse complement strand
TGTTATTTCGGCGGCGACCCATCAGTGCAGATGCCTCACGCAATCAAAGTCAGCCGACTGGCGGTTGAAAGGGCAACGGAGGAAAAACGTATCCTGCGCATCTGTTGGGAAACCAACGGCTACTGGAAAGAAGAGTTGGCTTTGAAAGCAGCTGAACTCTCGCTTAACAGTGGTGGAAACATAAAATTCGACCTGAAAACATGGAACCCAAACCTAAACCTCAGCCTCTGTGGAGTTTCTAACGAGCCTACCCTCAAATCGTTCAAACTAATCGGAGAGAAATTTGTTAAAATGAGACCCGAACTGTCCATTTTGACTGCAAGCACCCTTCTTATTCCTGGTTATGTAGACGCAGAAGAGTTAGACAACATAGCTCGCTTCATTGCAGAAGTTGACCCCAACATTCCCTACACGTTGCTTGCCTTTTATCCACAATACGTGATGAATGACTTGCCTACCACAAGCCGTGAACAAGCTCTTCAATGCCTCAATGCAGCGAAGAAGCATGTAAAAAACGTGAGAATAGGAAACGTTAATTTACTTTCTTGAATGGCAAACTCTTTCATGCGGATGTGGTTGAAAATTTGGGGTCATCGAGTTCTATTGATGACGCAGTAAATGTAAATTTACAATTTGCTTAATTCGGCTCTTCTTTTTTTGTCTTTTTTCTTCTTTTCTTCAGCTTCTCCCTCTGACTTTGGCTTTGTTATATACCTAAACTCTGCAAGTAGTTCACCTAAAACACAGAGATTGCAAACCTGTAGTTCAAAACGCAGATCTCTTGAACTGTCCTCTTCCTCTTTAAGTCCTCGAAAACATCTTTCTTGTCCCTCTATAAAGTAACATTTCGCAGGTTTTGACAATTGCACGCTTTTAATCTGCAAACAACATCCTCCTCATTTTGCGGGATTCTCACCACTTTCTTTGTCCAAGAGACTTCAGTCCATTAGTTTTTGTTGCTGAGGTCAGCTTGGCGTTGTCGTTATCAATTCTTCTTCTTTTTTCTCTGGTTGTGGCGCTGTTGGATCAACTGTTTGCGTTTCCTCAGATTTAGCCTCTTGAGGCGTAGTTGCTTCCTCTGTTTGTGCATGTTCATTGACAGCCTCGGTTGAAGGCGTTGACGAGGGTATGACAAATGTTGGTGGAGTTATGGGTGTTGGTTCAGTTTGCTTTGAAGGTTGGAGCACAATTTCTCTTTTAACTCGTTCAATTACTCTTGGTCGAGCCGTTATCATTAGAGCCAATGTCATCATTCCTACGGCTAGAACCACAGCGCCGTATCCAGTGTATGGCTGAATGAAGAACATTGAAAGCCCTATTCCCAAAATGATTGACGCAATAGTCATTCCTAACAGCACATCTACGTTGTCAAGTTCCATAGTTTATCATCTTCAATGCTTCAGAAATTCAGAGAGGAAGATATTTAACACATATGAATTTGGGATATGTACCCTTGCTACAATTTTGAAAAAATAAAAAAATGGACACAGTGAGTCATAGTTCATATCTGAAGTTCATAATTGATTAAAGATGATAACATGTAGGTTAATTGGAGAGCTCAAAAATGATGGATAAGACTCCTTATAATCCAACTATTCAATTAAGATGCAGCAAATGTCGTAACAAGACACCTCACGTTATGATAAATTTTTCAAACGACCCCGCTACTGCAATAACCATGGTCTACGAGTGTCAAGAATGTGGTGAAATCAAGAAAGTTTTTGATTTAGACACTCTACCTCAGGTGACTTTTGAACAAGCCAAAAACATTACGATAGAGAATAAAGAACGACTTATACCCATAGAGAAAGAACGCACCATACCAGTAGAGAAAGGCCCTCAAATCGAACAATCAACATAACAGAGAAAAGAGATTTTACAGACTGCTTGTCAACCACCGTGAGTGAACGGAATCAAGGTCACTTCATCGCCTTCTTTTATCTCAGTTTCCAACCCTTTTAAAACACTTATTTCTTTTCCGTTAACAAGAATGAGAGCATTGGGCCGTGGGTCGTTAAGTTCGGGGTCAACGAGCAATCGCTTGGCTTTGGCAGGGAGCGAATCCGCTAGTTTCTGTATTACTTTTCTAACAGTAGGTTGCTCTAACTTTAGAGTAATTTGACTCTTTCCAGAAAACCCACGAAATATGCCCAAAAGTCTAACATTCACTTTTATGGTCAAGTGTTATTCCTCAAACACGTAGAGGTCTTATCATACCGTAAGAGTCAATCAGCCTTCTCGCCAGTGAATAATGTTACAATGTCGGAAGCAATCTGAATGATCTCATCTGCTTGCTTCAAAGTCTTGTCACGGTCTGTCTCCGGTGTCAGGGCAACCCGCTGCACCGTTCGCTCCATCTCTACTAGACACCGCAGAACAGGGTCTTCCACAATCTGCTTTGTGTGCATGGTTTGATGAACAATGACTTCGACAGAAGCTGGATCGCCTAGACTAAAGTAAACTGCAGCTTGAGCCTTTCTCACGGCTTCAAGAATGAGGGATGAAGTTAGGTAAGGTGTATTTTGAGCCGCTGTAAAGTCTGCCTTTGCTTCTCTTATATAACGTAATGCCCATCCTTTTCGATAACCGTTTATCAACGGCATCTATATAACTCCATTATTTGGGCGGTATCAGCGGGCGGTTACTTTGTTTCCTCTTCTTCTCCTTCTTCCGCTGCCTCTGCCGCTTCTTCTGCTTCGGCTTTCTCGGCTGCTTTGGTGATTGCCACTAATCGTGTTATGTAACCAGCTATGCGGTTTCTTAGTCTTATTGTAGGAATTTTTGCGACTGACCCGAGAAGTTTCTTGTTGCTCTCAAAATCTGTGGTGAACCTAGCTGGATAGCGTTTAAGCAGTTCTTTCGCTACCTTTTTCACTCGTTCCGGTCGCACCTTACCCAAATCTTGGGTCTACCTCCAAGACAATGCTGCTCCTTGTGTCAAATATGCACTGTTGTAGGATTCCCTTACATCACTTCTTGCCTTTTATCCCTTACCCTTCTTTTTATGGATTCTGGATTCATAAAAGCTATTTGTTAAGTTTGGTAGCAATGACTGCGATGAACTATGATGGCAAAAAAACCCGTTAGAAAAAAGAGTCAAAGCGAAGTCTCTATTGAGAGAAGTCTCAGTCGAGACGAGGTCTCCAAAATCTTAGGAACAGTCAATTATGAGAGAGCCTTCTACTTCTACAACGGAGTAGGTAAACCCAACGGAGAGTTTGCCGTAAGCCTCTCAGATTTCTGCAGTAAAATCAATGTAGTCAGTTCGGAATCGTTGGCTTTCCACCTGAAACGGCGAGACTTTCAGAATTGGATCAGAGAAGTAATGGGAGACGTTGAATTAGCAAAGAGAATGGACAAGATACAGGTTAAGGACAACGCCTTAAGAAGCACGCTACACGCGTTTGTTAGCAACCGAATCAAAGAACTCCAAGACTCATGGCCAATTCTCTTAGCCGTACAGTAATCGTTCAAGGAAGCACGCAGACAAAAGGGACTCTCTTGCCTGAACACGCTCTAGGTCAGAGTAGGGAGAAGAAACTCAAGACCTCAATTTTTCTATTTCAAAAAAGTTAATGAAATTCTTTAGAACCTGTTCAGCCACATCTTTTTTCTCCATTCCCTTTATCTCAGCCACAGCCTTAACGACCTGCGGAACAAAGGCTGGCGTGGTCAACTTGTCTTTGAATGGTTCAGCAGAATATGAAACAGGTCCATCGGTTTCAGTCAATAAATTAGTGATGGGAACACGCTTGACAACGTCCTGTGTTCGACTTGAAAAGACTGTGGGTGGGCCTTCAGAAACGTAGTATCCTCGTTCAATTATTTGAGGCAGCAATTCAACTGGACTGCTGAACCAGTGAAACAAAACTCCTCTCAGATTGTATGAGGGAAGAATGGTCATAATCTGTGGTGCGCTCCATCTTGAATGAACAATAACAGGTAGTGATAACTTCTCAGCAGCGTGAAGCATTTCGTGAAAAACTCTAACCTGCAAGTCTTTGAATTCTTTGCGCTTGACATATTGAGGGTCCAAACCTATTTCTCCAACAGCGACTACTTTTTCACGGTCTATGCCGTGTTGATAAATGAAGTCGAGAGTTCGTTGAAGTTCGTCTGAAGTGAGATTTGTGACATTCCAAGGATGAATTCCTAAAGCTGCATAGACGAAACCACTGTTTTCCTCTGCAAGTTGAACATTGAGAGCGCTGGTTTCCAAGTTCATGCTGTTGGAAACAAGGGCGACAACATTAGACTGTTTAGCTTCTTCAATGACATGGGCAACTTTCTGACTGTATTCAGGATCTGACAGATGAATATGAGCGTCCACAAACTTCATAGAACTCACTTGCTTCCACAACACTACTAAAACCTTCTTTTAATGATTTCTTATAAAATCAGAGAAAAATCTGCAACCTGTTAGAAATTAGGTTTGAAGTCGCTTCAGAAAACAGTCATATATTTGGTTCGGAAAGGCTTTCGATAATGTTAAATAGTTGCTGAAATACAAAAAGAGGCTTCAGAGGATGGTTAAAATGCCAGGTCCCGAATTAGCTGTAGCTCCCATGCACCGCATATGCAAAAAAGCTGGAGCAGACAGAGTAAGCGAATCGGCAACAAAAGAATTAGCCAAAGTACTCGACGAAATAGGCGTGAAAATAGCAAGAGAAGCTATGGACTACGCCATGCACGCTGGAAGAAAAACAATCAAGTCGGAAGACATAGAAATAGCCGCACGAAAAGTCATGGGCAAATAACCTAACCTACCACACACTCCTTTTTCCAAAAAAATACGCACAACCACGCAATATAATCTTCAACCTAGACGCTCAGAAAAAATTCTCAACCTCTAGACAAACCCGTAACAGTCTCAATCTCTCTCAACGCCTATGCCAGCCCCTTTCAAATGATAAATTTCATATTTGAATCATATTAGAGGGGCTAGACTAGCCCTGCGCACACACACAAACAAAATTTGTTCACAAACAAAAAAATGGAAAAAGAGGTTACGCTAAACTAGTATTCTTCTCCCATGCCTTCGCCAGATGGTGGTCCGCCTTTCTCTTTCGGCTTCGTCGCAGCAATAACATCGTCAATACGTAAAATCATTGAAGCCGCTTCAGCCGCAGACTTAATCGCCTGCTCCTTAACACGCAAAGGCTCAATGACACCATTTCCATACATATCCATGACTTTACCAGTGAAAACATTGACACCCCAAACCTCACCCTTAGGCTTCTCATGCGCCGACCTCAACCCAACCAGAATATCAATAGGCTCCAACCCAGCATTTTCAGCCAACGTTTTAGGCACAATCTCCAGAGAATCAGCGAAAGCCTCAATAGCCAATTGTTCCCTTCCACCAACATTTGTAGCATAGTCACGAAGTTGTTTAGCAAGTTCAGATTCGACAGCGCCTCCGCCAGCAACAATCTTGTTGTATTCAATGACATCAGAGACAACTGACAATGCATCTGTCATGGCTCTTTCTGCCTCATCGACCATTCTCTCTAATCCCGCACGTATCAAGATGGCAACAGAACGAGGGTGCTTACAATCTTCCACGAAAACCATTTTGTCTTCGCCGACTTTGCGTTCCTCAACTAAGCCAGCTTTACCTAAGTCTTGCGCTTTCAAGTCGTCTAGGTTACTAACAACTCTTCCACCTGTAGCTCTGGCTAATTTTTCCATATCAGATTGTTTGACTCTGCGTGCTGCTAGGATGTTGTCTTTGGCTAAGAAATGCTGTGCCATATCGTCGATGCCTTTCTGACAGAACACAACGTTGGCGCCTGAAGCTTTAATTTTGTCAACCATCTCTTTCAACATGCGGGTTTCTTGGTCTAGGAAAGCCTTCATCTGTGTGGGATCACGTATTCTGATTTCGGCGCTGAACTCTGTTTTCTCAACTTCAAGGGCAATGTCTAGTAGGGTTATTTTTGCGTTTTCAATTCTTTTCGGCATGCCTGGATGAACAACTTCTTTGTCTACGATTATTCCTTTCACTAGTTGAGTATCGAAGAGGCTTTTACCTTCTTTCTTTGTTATTTGAACTTGGTCGATGTCGGCTATCCATTTGTCGCCTCTTTGTTCAGCTATTTGTTTTACAGCGTCTATGGCTATGTCGGCTAAATGTTCTTTAGCTGCGCCCACGGTTTTGCTTGCCATGGCTGTTACTGCTACTTTTTTTAGTGTTGTGCGGTCGTTCATGTCGACGGGTATTCCGATTTTGTCTAGGGTTTCTACTGCTTTTTGGGTTGCTTTGCGGTAGCCGCTTACTATGACTGTTGGGTGGATGTTTTGGTCTAGGAGTTCTTCGGCTTTTCGTAGGAGTTCGCCGGCTAATACTACGGCTGTGGTTGTTCCGTCGCCTACCATGTCGTCTTGTGTTTTGGCTACTTCTACAATCATTTTGGCGGCTGGGTGTTCTACGTCTACTTCGTTTAGGATGGCTGCGCCGTCGTTGGTTATTGTGATGTCGCCTAGTGTGTCTATGAGCATTTTGTCCATGCCTCTTGGTCCTAGTGTGGTTTTTAATACTTCTGATATGATTCTTGCTGCCATTATGTTGTTTCTCTGAGCTTCTCTTCCTCTTCTGCGTGCTGTTCCTTCTTTTAATATGAGGACTGGTTGTCCGTTTTGAGTTGTTAAGTACGCCATTTTATTATTCCTCTTTTGCTGTTAATTTTTAAGTCTACTTAGACAATTTTTAGGTGGAATATAAAGTTAACTACGTTTATGATGTTCTGTTTGCATGTTGTTTGTGGTTTGGGTTTGGTTTTGAGTGAAAACATTTTTTGTGTGTGTGCGCATTTGTGACCTAGCCCCTCTATTAGGATCCAAATATGAAATCTATCATTTGAAAGGGGGTTTCATGTAGGCGTTGAGAGAGGTTGAGACGGGTAGAGAGTTGTCTAGAGTTGAAATGGTGTTTGATAAAATTTAAGTATGTCAGCGTTTTCTTTTAGAGTTCAGTTAACCCTTGTTGCCCTGGTAGTATAGTCCGGTCTAGTATAAGCGGCTGTCGCCCGCTGGACCCGGGTTCAAATCCCGGCCAGGGCGCCTTTTTTCCTTTGTGTGATGATGGAGTCGTAAGAAGGTTTATATATCGATGGTGAATTCGTTAAACGATTGAGGCTTTGTGATGGGTGTTGTTACGGTTTCTTCTAAATTTCAGATTGTTATTCCTTTGGATGTTAGGGAAAGGATGAATTTGAAGCCGGGGCAGAAAGTTGTTGTTATTGAGAAAGACGGTGTGGTTCATTTGATTCCTGAGAAGCCATTGAAGGATTTGAGGGGATTTGTTAAGGGAGTAACTACAGATAAGTTGAGGCATGAAGAGGATCGTTTTTGATTCTGATTGATTCTTACGGTTGGATAGAATATTTTGGAGACGGCCCACTTGCGGATAGTTATGCGGTTTTTGTTGAGAAGGCGGATGAGAAAGGAACTGTGACTCCAACCATTGTCATTTACGAGGTTTATATGAAAATTAAAAGTGTTAAGGGTGAAGAGAAGGCATTGGAAGCTTATGCGCAGATGTCGCGGACAAAAATCGTTGACTTAACAGGTTCGCTTTGTCTAGAGGCAGCTGACATCAGCATGAGTTTGAACCTTGGAATGGCAGATTCCATAATTGTAGCCACGGCAAAAGCCTACAACGCTCAAATTGTAACCAGCGACGAACACCTGAAAAAAATGGACAAAGTCAAATTCATCAACAAGTAAGAATCAGTAGCACCTTGTTACATGGCAATCGATATTTAGTGAATGAACTTCTCTCTCTTTTTTGCTCATGATTATTCTCATCAGACATAATGCTATTGGAAGACTTTTTGCGCATGGGCGCACGCATTAAGCTTAATATGCCTTAAGATAAAGTGAGAAGTATGAACTTGCAAGAAATAATTGGGAAAATTGAGGCTCGAAGGAACAGCTACGGTTCGGTTCTGGTGAAAAGCGCCATAGTTAAGCGTGAAAATGTCTGGGAAAATATTATTACAAAAATTCTCCCGTTGCATAAGTCCGATTCTTACACCCCTAAAGAAAAACTTGACTATGGAAACTTGATCTTTTTTGAAGAACTCATTTCGCTTAATAGCCTAATCGAAATAATCAAAAAGCTACCTGAGAAAGGAACCTCAACTATCACTTTAGGACACTACGAAGTCCAAGTTGAGGGCGAAAGTCTACAGAACGGATACAAGTACGATAGTGGAGAAGAATATCTTGATGTTGGATGGTTTTTTGAGAGATATCAATATAGAAGCCCTCCGAAAAGCTACTCCACAGAACCAATAGTATCTAAAGATCTGCCGCTTTTTCCTGATTTTCGGACAGCCGTTAATGAACGTCTAGGTATAGACATTGCTCGATCCTCAGATATCTATGGTATTGTCATTTGCTTACCAAAATATGGTGCGAAAATTGAAGAGGTGAACATAGGCTCTGAAGAAATAAAGCTAAGAATCCAACCTAAAGATGCGGGTATTGAAAACATAATAGGAAAACTCTATTGTGAACGAGGAAGAGAAGTTAAGCATGCAGATATCGAATTTGAAGATAACACAGGAATAGCAACAATAGGTTTCAAACCCGACTCAATGTATGTAACGCTAGTATCAAAAACCGACAACGAGATACTTGATAGTAGACGATATTATTCAAGCTGGCAATCATTATCAAAAGGAATAGTCATTGAGATTCCGCAATATGAGCTAAGAGAACTAATCAGTCATGGAGAAACAGAAACTGTTGAGTTTAAGGAAAAAATCAGTAAACCAGAAGAACTCGCTGAAACTGTTGTTGCATTCGCCAACACTAAAGGGGGGATGATTCTCATAGGCGTTGATGACCATTCCAAGGTCGTTGGCTTTTATGAACATGGTTGTGAAGATACGATTACGAGCATTTTAAGAAGTCACTGCAGTCCAGAGTTGAAATGCGAAATAAGCAAAAGGCAAATCGATGAAAAAGACATAATAGTTATGCGTGTGGAAGAAGGCAAAGATAAACCATATTTTGTGAGGGATAAAGGACCGTACATACGAGCGAACGCTACTGATAGAATTGCTACCAGATATGAAACCGACGAAATATACAGACAAAAGCAATCAGGATATCGCTCATGGTAGCTCAACCAAAGAATTAATCAGAATTAGTGCAAAAAGTGGGGTCATGTTTTGATGAGGTTGTATAGAATTTTTATCCAAACCAACCAACCAACGACGGACGACGGTCAACGGACGACAGGGAAAGGACAAACAATTATGGGTTTCCAATAAGACGGTTAAAAAACGTATACCCGATTCAGCATACATTTACAAGGTACACGTTGGATATAGTGCAGCATGCATGCATGCGCTATACTATAAAAAGTGGTATTTAATGCCGAAGACTAAAGAAGTAATAAACATTCAAAACGTTGTTTCTGCTGCAACCTTGAAACAGAAGGTCGATTTGAACGCTGTTGTCAAGAGTTTTCCAGGAGTCGAGTATCGTCCAGAACAGTTCCCTGGATTAGTATTTAGGCTTAAGAAACCGAAGACAGCCACGCTGATTTTCAACTCTGGTAAAATGGTTTGCACAGGAGCAAAATCGGAAAAGGAATCCCGCAAAGCTGTTATGACAGTTGTTAAAGAACTGAAAAAGAGCGGAATAATCATCATCAGCAAACCTGACTTGAAGGTTGTGAACATCGTTGCTTCTGCCAGTCTGGGAGGATTGGTCGACCTAGAAAAGTCAGCCTACGTCTTAGGACACGTCATGTACGAGCCTGAACAGTTCCCTGGATTAATCTACCGCATGGACGACCCAAAAGTGGTAATCTTACTCTTCGCCAGCGGGAACCTTGTCTGCACAGGAGCGAAGAAAGAACAGGACGTTTATGATGCAGTGCATAAGCTTCACGCAAACTTGGAGGAACAAAACCTCATATTCTACGAATAAAAACTTCACACGTTATTCGCCTATCGCCTTCGTTTGTATATTCCTTATTGTATACGAATGCCAAGCATAAACAAGTCATCATTGATTGGTGGTGGTGATGCATAGAATTTCTATCACACACACAATCAGGGTGGTTAGGGCATGTCGCCCGCTAGTGCGGGGCAGAATTTACCAGATGTCATTAGTTTCTGGGTTTGGGATGGAAATTCTATAAAAAAAATTACGATTTTTGGAGAACGACGGGCTACGTTTGAATCAGGCGTTAAAGAAAAACTGAGCAACTTTACACAGGGCAATTCTCAGATGCGCTACTTTTTCTTTCCGCCTTTTTTCGCCTTCGCTTTTGCCTTTTTGACCATTTTCGTATCCTCAACAAAATCTTGCATCGGCAACCACACTTAAAATTTATGAACTTAGAATTTTGATTCGTAAGATTCTAAGAAAGAAAGGCTTTTACTTTTTTTGGGTTTGGGTTATAGAAATTCTATCTAGCATAAAAAAATTTCAGGTTTTCAAACAAAGGACGCAGTCTTACAGCAGATACACTTATCCGATTGGGTTGCCCAAACAATCTTTGTGAGTTAAAATAGATTGAACCGCAAGAAACGTGCACGCTATGCTTCAAGGCATGCCCACCCAAGTTTGGTGAGACATAAGAAGAAGCGCTAGCTAGCTAGACTAAAACTTTCCAAACAGTCTCAAATAGTTCTTCAAGATGTCTTGTTACTAAGAAGTTTCGCAGAATATCCTCGCTCTTTTTTGCATGCATGCATTTTAATATGACTCACCTTTTATGAGTAGTCGTTTAACATCAAAAAAATTATTGAGCTGGCTGTGATGCATGCATCTATACCAAAGATTTATTCTTTAGCTAGCTCAAACCCATTATCGGATAGTAATTAGAAATGAAATATGAAGTTGGTCAATATTATACTTGTCCAATATGCGGCAATCAAAAAGCTAG
>Ga0315280_10011422_pt1 | contig 10913 bp, 11 predicted proteins | sample YL17G06_40_MG_FD_203697 | JGI IMG/M metagenome (GOLD analysis project Ga0315280, IMG submission 203697) | Sediment microbial communities from Yellowstone Lake, YNP, Wyoming, USA - YL17G06_40 | ecosystem: Environmental > Aquatic > Freshwater > Lake > Sediment | place: USA: Wyoming | collected... | reverse complement strand
GCATGAGAGCTCCTATCCACGGAAAGTATGGGTGAGGCAACATTTGAGCGACCGCTTTGCCATAAGGAGTTTGCAATTACCGCTTCAGCGGGTTCTCTCGCGGCCTAAAGGGGGGACTACACACCTCCCCGCCTGACGGCGGAACTACAAACGCCCTATTTCTCAGACTTCGCCGGTCATTCAACGGCGGGCTGGTTTTGATGTCAAGACCTATCTGCACGATAGATTCCCCGGTCCGTCGCGGCCACAACGCCCGCTAGCGTCAACTTCGTAACTCTGGGGACACCATACTCAATTCGGCGGTTCCTTCGGTCTTGGACCCGGCTTCCTGCGGTGGAGAATGCGCGCGAGGATTCGTTCGAGCCGGGTGACGAAGCCTTTGCTGCGCAGCGGACGGTATTCGCCCCTATTTTGCAGTGGCCGATGGCTCAGCGGTTGGGGTTGAGTCGCGAGTTGTCTCCACGATCAAGACGGCATCTTCCCATTCATCGGGTGTCGAGAACGGTTGCACGCCCGTGTTGGAGAAACTGCCAATCGAAGCCGGCTTGCCCGTCTTCGGATCAATCCAAAATGCGCGCACTCTGTTTCCCGCCGTGATTTTGTCCATGTTGATGGAGACAGAGCTTTTGCTGCCCAGGTATGCCATGATCCATTGGCCGTCTTTGTGACGGGCGGCCTATAGCGAGGCCGGCGGCTTTTGCATTTCCAACGGTTTCGCATACGCGATCCTGGGCGGCCTGTGCATCGTTGACATCAGGAATCCGTCTTCGCCCACGCTTCGCGGCTTCTATCCCTATACGGGGTTCCTCTACCCTCGAAAGGGCGACGTCTTTGTGTCTGGCGACCTGGTGTATGTCGCCGACGTCTCCCATCTCCACATCCTCCGGTTCACGGGTCTCACGACCCAGGCCTCCCGCCACTGGCCGCTTTATCGGTGAGGGTGGAGGTCAGAGGCAAGATGGAGCGAGAAGAAACCGCAGGGAGAAAACCAGCGACCAGAGATCGAAACAGTGGGCCGGTTCTTTCTCGCGCTCTTTTCTGACTTCCGGCCTCCGGCCTCTGACCTCTTGCTTCCGGCCTCTCGCCTCCGACCTCTTGCTTTTTTGTGTTGGCTTTCGCGAGCACGCTGCGTTAAGGGTATCGGCGTTCTTGTTCGGCAGGCGAGAGCGTTCTTGACGTTTTGGCTCCGGCCGGCGATGGTTCCTCCGTTGTCGGCTGGCGCCCGGTCGGGGCGTAGCGCAGCCTGGTTAGCGTGCGTGCCTTGGGAGCACGAGGTCGGCGGTTCAAATCCGCCCGCCCCGACCATTCTTCTTCCGGCGGGACAATGGGTGCTCATCTGTTTTGTTGACCGGCTCGACCAGGTGACCGAAACCGACAACTATGCCATTGTCCGCGGCGTTCAGATTCCGCCGCACTAAACCGCGTGACGCTTCCACGATTTGCGCTGCGCAGGTGTTCAGCGACCTCGATTCTTCTCACGTTTTACAGGACCGGCGTCCGCGAAAACTTGCTCGCCTTTGCGGTTGACAGCTCCGCCGCCCCGTCCGTAGCCTGCACACGCACCGGGGAGAATCGCGGTCACGGCGGGGCTCACATGCCTGCCCTTCCCGGCATCGGACAGATCGGCGGTCCCTCACACTTTCAGGAAAGGATACCTTTATGGACAAAGTGAATCGTCGCGAATGCATCGTGCGAGCCTTGGGCGCCGGTGCGGCAGTTTCGGCTCTGCAGCTCGGCTCGTCGCAGAGCTCGCAGGCCCACCCGCGGCCCGAAAAGAATGCGATTTCGCTGGCGGCGTGGTCGCTGGTGCGAAGCTTCCGCGCAGGCGTTCTGAAGCTGACCGGCCTCGCGGGCATCTGCCGCAAGGACTTCGGCATTGACGGCATCGAGCACGTCAACCAGTTCTTCGAAAACCCCGTCGAGCCTTATCTTAGGCAGCTCAACAAGGCCGCCGACGCCAACGGCGTCAAAAACGTCCTGATCATGGTGGACGACGAAGGCGACATGATCGCCAAGGACAAGAAGGTGCGCACGCAGGCGTCGCTCAACCACCGCAAGTGGGTCGAGATCGCCGCCGTCCTCGGCTGCCATGCGATCCGCTGCAACGCGCGCGGCGGGGGCAACACGCTGGCCGACGATCCCGATTCGCTCGAGCGGGCGGTCGAGTCGTTCGGCGATTTGCTCGAGTATGCCAAGCCGTTCAAGATCAACGTGGTCATCGAAAATCACGGCGGGATTTCGTCCGATCCCGCGTGGCTGCCCGCGCTCTGCAAGAAAATCAACAGTCCCGACTTCGGTGTTCTGCCCGACTATGGCAACTATAGTCTGCCGCCCGACACGCGCGCCGAGGCGGTCCGCCAGGTCATGCCCTATGCCAAAGGCGTTTCGGTCAAAGCCGGCTGGCTGGCCAATCACACGCATCCCGGCTATGATCTCGCCGCACTGCTCAAGGTCTCGATGGAGGCGGGCTACACGGGCTTCTGGGGGATCGAGTCGGGCATCCGCGACGCCAAGGGCGCTTCGCCCGAAGAGATCAAGAAGGCCGACTGGCAGGGCGTGATGTGGACGAAGGAAGTGATCGAGAAAGCGGTGTTCGGGAAGGGCTGAAAAACCACCACAACTCGACATTGCACCGTTCGACTACTGGTGTGACCGATACAAAAGAAAGGAACCTCAGATTTCGCGGAGCTCGCAGATTGAGACAAAAAGCGAAAGCAATGCTATCCACGAAGTGACACGAAGGCACCTATAGCGGCAAAGCCGCAGCCAAACGAGGCTTTAGGCTGCAGGCTGCAGGCTGTAGGCGGGAAAACCCCCTTCGCGAAAGCTTTGTAGAACATTTTTACAAAACATCTTATGCGCCATCTTTAGGAGAAACCTTCGCAAGAAAACAAAGAAATTGGAGGATAGTGGTACGAAGAGAGTGTGGGGGCGCTGCTTCGTGCGACTTCGTGTCCCTTCGTGGATCAGGTTGTTTTTTCCATCTGCGGTTCCACGAAATCTGTGGTTCCAGGGTTTTTGCTTTCATTCTCATACAGGCAGGTCGGGATCATGCACAAGACAAAGTGGTTGGCTCTTGTTGGCGGGTTGCTCCTTCTTGGCGCAACGGGTGAAATCCACGCCGCGCCGCTGAAGGCCGGTGTGGCGAAGGTCGAGATCACGCCGGCGGGCGGCGGAGTGTTTCTGGGCGGCTATGACAACCGCACGTCGCCGGCCACGGGCGTCCACGATCCGCTGTTTGCCCGCGCGCTGGTGCTCGAATGCGGCGACCAGCGCATCGCCATTGTCTCGATGGACATCATCTGGTTTCCCTCGACGCGCGTGGCGAAAGAAGCAAAGGAACGATTGGGCGTGGGATTGGTGCTCACGGCGGCGAGCCACAACCATTCGGGTCCGGACTTGCTCTACTCCCAGAATCTGTGGAACCCCGACCGATTCAAGGCCGTCTTTCGGGAGATCGAGGACAAGGTTCTCGAAGCGATCGAGAAAGCAAAGTCGGACATGTTTCCCGCGCGGCTCGCGGCGGCCAATGGCAACATCACGCTGGGCTATCATCGCCTCATCCTTCAGCCCGACGGCCGGCGCGTGCCTCTCTTCCGAAACCCCGAGCGAATCCCTTACGGCCCGGTTGATCCGACCGTCGGGATCATTCGGATCGAGGACGCCGACGCCGGAACGACGCGCGCGCTGCTGGTCAACTACGCCTGCCACGCGGTCTGTCTCGGTCCTCGGAACTATGAGATGAGCGCCGACTATCCGGGCGTGATGGCCGCCAAGGTCGAGCGCCGCCTCAAGCCGCCGGCCCTTTGCATGTTCACCCAGGGCGGCGGGGGAAGCGTCAATCCGCTGTTTGTCGGAACCGGCGCGAAGGACGAAACGAACGAGCAGTGTTTTGAGCGCGCGAAAATCATGGGCGAGTTGCTGGCCGATGAGGTGCTGTGCTCTTTGCCCACCGCGCAGCCGGTCGGCGGGCCGGACGAGATTCAATGGCGCTCGCACGTTCTAACCTTCGCCAATCGCTGGCCGACGCCGGGACAGGATTATTATTACACTTCGGGCCCGCTGGAAATCGGGACGGCCACGGTACTGCTCAACCGGCGAATCGGCATCATGGCCATACCCGGCGAACCGCACCTCTCGCTCCAGACGATGTTCAAGCGCGACGCGCCGGTCGAGGTGCCGCTCTTCTTCGGCTATACGACCAGCGGCCATCCCAAGTGGCCCGAATACATTCCCGACATTCGCGCGGCGGCCGAAGGCGGCTATGGCGCCGACCGCCGCACGCTCATCGAACCCGGCGGCGGGGAGCGGCTGGTCAACCAGGCGGTGATTGATCTTTACTGGATGAAAGGGATGTTGCGAAGTAAGCCCGGCAGGTAAGGAACGCTGGCGGCCTCGCCGGTGCTCTGAAGCGTTGGTTGTCGAAGGAATGGATGCAACGGCCCATGAACGGCCACAGATGAGCATTCTAAGGCACCGGCGAGGCCCCCGGCGGTCCATCAAGGAGGACGACGATGCAGAGAAGAGAATGGGCACTTCTGATGGCGGGATGTTTGTGTTTGGCGGCAACAAATGGGGCCACTGCCGCGCAGCTCCGCGCGGGGGTGGGGAAGGCGGAGATCACGCCGCCGGCGAAGGGGACGCCGCTGTCGGGCTATGCGGCGCGGACGTCGGGTTCGATCGGCGTGCTCGATCCGCTCTATGCCAAAGCGCTGGTGCTCGAATGCGGCGACAAGCGCATGGCGCTGGTTTCCCTCGACATTATCGAATTCCCCTCCGCGCGCGTTCCCGAAGAGGCGCAACGGCGCTTCGGCGTGGGGTTGGTCCTGATGGCCGCGAGCCACACCCACGCGGGTCCGGATTTCAGTCCGCGGCGCTGGCCCGATCCCGCCGCGCGCGAGGCCCTCTTGCACCAAACCGAAGAGCGCATTCTCGAGGCCATCGAGAAGGCCACGAGCCACATGTTTCCCGCGCGCCTGTCGCTGGCCAAAGGCGACGTCACGCTGGGCTATCACCGCCTGGTGCTCCAGCCCGACGGCCGCCGCAAACCGCTCTTCCGCAACGCCGAACGCATTCCCATCGGCCCGGTGGACCCGACCGTTTCGATCATCCGGATCGAGGACGCCGACGCGGGCACCACGCGCGCCCTGATCGTGGGCTATGCTTGCCATCCGGTCTGTCTCGCCCATCGCAATCTGCTGATCAGCGCGGACTATCCGGGAGCGATGGCGGCCAGGGTCGAGGCGGCTCTTTCGCCCGCGCTCTGCCTGTTCGTCCAGGGCGGCGGGGGAAGCGTCAACCCGCTGTTCATCGAAGAGAAGACGGGCGAACCGGGCGCGACCACGTGCCACAAGAAGATGGGCGAGTTTCTGGCCGACGAGGTGTTGAAGGCCGTGCGCACGGCTCAGCCGCTCAAGGCCAAAGGCCCCGACGAAATTCAGTGGCGCACCGAGACGCTGACCTTCGCCGACCGCTGGAGCACGACCGCCACCGTTCCCGTGGGCATGGCGACCGTGCTCGTCAATCGCGCGATCGGCATCGCGGCCGTTCCCGGCGAGCCGCACCTTTCGCTCCAGACGATGTTCAAGCGCGATGCGCCCGTGGAATTCCCCTTGTTCGCCGGCTACACGACGTGCAACGGCGACGAGTGGCCCGACTACATTCCCGACATTCGCGCGGCGGCCGAAGGCGGCTATGGCGCGGACTATGCCACCCACATCGAAGTCGGCGCGGCCGAACGAATCGTCAACCGCGCGGTGATTGATTTGTGGTGGATGAAGGGCTTCTTGTCCGACAAGCCGGGAAGAAATTGAGCGTGACATGCACAACATACATGGCTCACTCGGCGTTAGTCGTTCTGTGAGAGTTACCAGTTTCGTACATTGAGGAGAGACTCATGAAGAATCAGAAACCGGTCAGCAGAAGAGAGTTCCTTGAAACAACCGGCAAGGGCGCGGCGATGGCGGTGCTGGCGGGCAACGCGCCGGCGGTGCTGGGCGCCAAGTCGCCCAACGAAACGATCGGTGTCGGCCATATCGGCCTGGGCGTGCGCGGCGGCGACCTCATCCGGCAGGTGGCCGGAACAAAGCAGCGCGACAACATCGAAGGCGCGAAGGTGGTCGCGGTCTGCGACGTCTATAAGCCCCATCTCCAAAAAGGCGTCGAGCGCAGCAACAATCCCAGCGTCCGCACCTACGGCGACTACCAGGAGCTTCTTGCCGACAAAGGCGTGGACGTGGTGGTCATCGCCGTGCCCGACCACTGGCACGCGAAAATGCTGATTGATGCCGCCAACGCGGGCAAGGACGTCTACATCGAAAAAGGCTGGACGCGCACCATCGCCGAAGCCAAGGCCATGCGCGCCGCGGTCAAAAAGAACAACATCGTCATGCAGCTCGGCCACCAGGCCCGCGAGAAAACCGCCGGCGCCCAGGCCGCCCAGTTGATCAAGGATGGCGTCATTGGCCCCGTGACGCTCGTCCGCACCGGCCGATTCGAAAACCGGCCTCTCGGTCGAAACATCTGGAGCTGGTACGGCGGCTACAACGAATACACCCGGCCCGATCCGGCCCAGGTCGTGCGCGACGTGGATTGGAAACGGTGGCTTGGCGCGACGCCCGACCGTCCCTTCGACATGGACCGGTTCTGGCACTGGCGCTGCTTCTGGGATTACGGCACGGGCATCGCCGGCGACATGCTCTCGCACGAAATTGACTTCGTGCAGGCGGTGCTCGGCTATGGCATTCCCGACACGTGCGTGGGCGTGGGCCAGCTCGGCTTGCTCAACGACGGTCGCGAGGTCCCCGACACGTGGAACACGGTCTATGAATACAAAAAGCAGGGCTGCACCGTGACGTTTGTGTGCAGCCTGAACACGCGCGAGCCGCTCCAGCCGCCGGAATTCCGCGGCAAGGACGCCACGCTGCGGTGCGATGGGATCGCGCAGGACGTCGCGAATTTCGATGTGACCGGCGACTCCGGCTCGGGAAAGTATGCGGCGCAGATCGAGAAGGGCGACATCCAGCCAGGCAAGCCGTTCCTGAAGTTCGATCCCAAGAAGACGCCCGAGCTGCCCAGCCACATGCAGGACTTCTTCAACTGCATCCGCAGCCGCCAGAAACCGCGCTGCAACGTGGACGAGGCGTTCATCGAAGCCGCGACGCTGATTATGTCGGTCGAGGCCTACAAGCAGGAGCGCAAAGTCCGCTGGGACCGCGCGAAGGAAGAGATTGTGTGAGCGGACGATTCCTGACATTGCTTTCGTGATGAGAACCAGGTGAAAACAACGCGCTACTTCGAAGAACAGGTTTTGCGCAAGCGGCCCTATCTGCGACGCGAGTGGTGTGAGGAGATTATTGCGGATCCGCTCAAGCGTCAAGTGCAGCCCAACGGCCGAATCCGGTTCTGGGGGATCGTCAAAGAACTCGGCGGCCGGGTGGTGCGCGTGGTAACGCTTGAAGACGGAGAGACGATCCACAATGCTTTTCTTGATCGCGGCTTCCGTTTCGGCAACAAGCGATCAGAGGAGGACGACAAATGAAACTGCAATACTTTCCCGAAACCGACTCTCTGTATATCGAGCTCAGCGAGCAACCCAGCGTGGACTCGCAAGAGATCGCCGACGGGCTGGTCGTGGACTTCGATGCCAAAGGAAATGTGGTGGGCCTGGACATAGATGACGCGAGCAAGAAGCTGACCCTGAAGACGCTCGAGGCCGTGGACGTACCCGTCCAAAGCGTCAAGGTGAGTTGACGCGAGACGTGCGCTCGGCGGGAAAGTCGGGGCGCAAGTTCGGAAAGCCGTCAGCAGCTGTGCTGCGACATGGACGAAGCGTTCATCGAGGCGGCGACGCTTATCCTGTCGGTCGAATTGTATAAGCGCGGGCGCAAAGCGAAGTGGGACCGCGAGAAGGAAGAGATTGTGTGAAAGCCACATCCGCGAAGGACACGAAGGCACACGAAAAATGCTTGCCTCGCGTTTCTTGGTGTCCCTTCGTGTCCTTCGTGGATGAAAAAAACCATTCGTAAGGTTGCGGAGGCGAGATCATGAAAAGCGGAAAGCGGCTCACCAGGCGAAGATTTCTCAAAACCACTGGCCAAGGCGCGGTGGTTGCGGCGCTTGCCTCGCGCGCGCCGGCGATCCTCAGCGCCAAGTCGCCCAACGAAGTCATCGGCGTCGGCCAGATCGGCTTCGGCGTGCGCGGCGGCGAGCTGATCCAGCAGGTCGCGGGCACGAAGCAGAAGGCCGGCATCGAAGGGGCGAAGGTCGTCGCGCTGTGCGACGTTTACAAGCCCCACCTCCAGAAAGGGATTGACCGATGCAACAATGCCAGCGTCCGCACCTATCAGGACTACAAGGACCTCATCGCCGACAAGAGCGTGGACGCGGTCATTATCGCCGTGCCCGACCACTGGCACTCGCGGATGGTCATTGATGCGGCCAACGCGGGCAAGGACATCTACGTCGAGAAGTGCTGGACCCGCACGCTTCCCGAAGCCAAAGCCATGCTCGCCGCGATCAAGAAGAACAAGGTCGTCATGCAGCTGGGCCACAACTCGCGCGAAAGCACGGCCGCGCTCCAGGCGATCGGGGTCGTCAAGAGCGGCGTCCTGGGTCCGATCACGTTTGTCCGCATGGGCCTTTTCCGCAACCGCGAACTGGGCAAGGACGAATGGCGCTGGTTCGGCGGCTACAGCCAATACAACCGCCCCGATCCCGCCCAGGTGAAAGCCGACGTGGACTGGCAGCGCTGGCTCGGCCCGGCCCCCGCGCGCGAGTTCGACTTCGAGCGGTTCTGGCACTGGCGCTGCTACTGGGACTACGGCACGGGGATCGCGGGCGACCTCCTGTCGCACGCCTTCGATTTCGCGCAATACATTCTCGGCTACGGCATTCCCGACACCTGCTGTTGCTCGGGCCAGGTCGGCCTCCTGAAGGACGGCCGCGAATGCCCCGACGTCTGGAACGTCGCCTACGAGTATCTCAAGCGCGGCTGCACGCTGACCTATGCTTGCACGTTCAACAGCATGGAGCTGGGGCAGGAGCTCGAAATCCGCGGCAAAGACGCCCTGCTCAAGTGGGAGGAGCGCGACAGCTTCGAGGTCTATCCCGAGCGCGTCTCGAAGCGCTACCGGCCGGAGATCGAAAAGAGAACGATGGAAGAGGGCAAGCCGTTCCTGAAATTCGACCCCGCGAAAACGCCGGAGCAGCCCAGCCACATGCAGGACTTCTTCAACTGCATCCGCAGCCGCCGGAAGCCCAAGGACAACGAGGACGAGGCGTTCATCGAGGCGGTGACCTGCATCATGTCGGTCGAGGCCTTCAAGCAGCAGCGCACGGTCCGGTGGGACGCCGAAAAGCAGGAAATCGTCTGAGCGGGTTTCGAGCGGTTGCCACGAGCATGTTCGGACTATCCCCTGCCACAGTAGGCCGGGGTTGTCCGGAAGCCGGTGAAAAGCGCCCGCGCTGTTTTGGTATGGCCCCTTGTGGCCGTTCGAGGGATTCCTGGCAGAACAACGAACGCCCACGAGGGGCCAGGCTACGAGAAGGGCAGCGGCGCGCCACCGCCACTGCCAAAAGAAAAAGGGGCGGGTGAGGAGCCGCCCCTTCGGGATACACTCTGCGTCTATGTCTGGAAACCGTCGGCCGGTGACTTCAGCGCGACGGAGCGGGTGGGACTTGGGGCTCAACCTTGATCAGACGCCGTAGCATCTCTTGAGCCTGCTGGATGCGGTCCCACTTCGGATAGTTGGTGATCAGACGTTCCAGCGTGGCGATGGCCTGATCGGGATGGCCCAGCTGTTCGTCGCAGAGGGCCATCTTCATGATCGCCTCGGGCACACGCGGAGTGGTTAGGTACTGCTGTTCGACGACCTGAAAGGCCTCGCTGGCTTCCTGCCACTTCTTCTCCCGATAGGAGCTCTCGCCGATCCAGAGCTGCGCTTCGGCCCGACGGCGCGAGGTGGGGAACTGCTTGAGAAACTCCTGGAAGGAGGCGCGTGCTGCGGCGTAATCGTTGCGCTGGAGCGCTTTCTGACCTTCCAGGAACAACTGCTCGCCCTCGAGGACCACCGTCGAGGCACGGTCGCCCTGACCCAACTGGATGGGCACGCGGTCGGGGGTTTCGCCCGTGGCGCGGTAACGCAATTCCTCGACCTGCGTCCGAATCGCGTCCATCGTCTCCTGCAGCGCGGCGATGCGCTGTTCGAGCCCTACCAGGTTGTTCAGGATTAGCTCCGAGTCGGCCTTCTGTTTGGCTTCCGACTCCTTGAGTCGAGCTTCCATGAGCTTCTGGGTGTCGGTGTTCAGCTGATAGATGCGATCAATGTCCATGGCCGTTTTGGCCAGATCGCGCTCCATCGTTCCCTGGCCGAAAAGCGAGGCACAGGCCACCGCCAGCGACAGGCAGATCGTCGCCGCGGCGAGTTGCACCGCCTGTTTGATTCCGACCCTCACCGCACTTCCTCACTTCTCCCGATGGGCAGCAAAGTCATTGCCCTTTGCTCTGTCGTGCCCGGCGCTGTTTACGAGCGCGATCTTCGGTCGGGCACTCGACCCCAGCGGTCACCCCCACCCGGCTTTGCCGGATGGCTCAGGTCCACCCTCGAACTCCGAGAAGTCTTGGCCGGTCAAACCGCGCGCTTCTCAGTAGCGCGAGAACTGGGCGCGGCGATTCTTGGCCCACGCGGCCTCGTTGTGACCGGGATCCACGGGCCGATCCTTGCCGTAGCTGATGGTGAAGAGCCGTGCCTGGTCAATTCCGCTCTTGACCAGATACTGCTTGACGGCGTTGGCCCGGCGTTCGCCGAGATGGAGGTTGTATTCCTCGGTTCCGCGTTCGTCGCAATGTCCCTCGACTTGGACGCGAACCGTGGGATTGGCCTTGAGCCATTCGACGTCCTGATCGAGCGTCC
>Ga0315280_10011419_pt1 | contig 10917 bp, 4 predicted proteins | sample YL17G06_40_MG_FD_203697 | JGI IMG/M metagenome (GOLD analysis project Ga0315280, IMG submission 203697) | Sediment microbial communities from Yellowstone Lake, YNP, Wyoming, USA - YL17G06_40 | ecosystem: Environmental > Aquatic > Freshwater > Lake > Sediment | place: USA: Wyoming | collected... | reverse complement strand
TCAACACCGGGCAGGTGTGCTGCACCGCGACCCGCTGGCTGGTTCACGAACGCATCTACGACCGCTTCGTGGAAGCCGCAATCCGGCGGATGCAGCAGGTGCGCATCGGCTATTGGGACGACCCCGAGGCACATATGGGGCCGGTGATCAGCCGCAAGCAGATGGACCGGGTGCTCGGCTACCTGGAAAAGGGGAAGCAGCAGGGCGCGGCGGCGGTGCTGGAGGGCGGACCGGCCGCGGTTGCGGGCAAGGAGCAGGGCTTCTGGGTGAAACCCGCGATGCTGGCCGGCGATCCGGACAACATTGCCTGCCGGGAGGAAATCTTCGGCCCCGTTTCCTTTCTCCTGAAATTCAAGGAGGAGCAGGAAGCGCTGGAACTGGTGAACCGCTCACCCTACGGCCTGGCCAACAGCGTCTGGTCGCAGGACCTGGCGCGCGCCGGCCGCGTGGCTGAGCAGCTTGTGGCCGCCAACAGTTGGATCAACGCTCACAACGTGTTCGTTCACGGCGTGCCGTACGCCGGCGTGAATCTCAGCGGCCTGGGCGGCGGCGTCCTTGGCCCCAACACGCTGCTCGATTACCTGCGCGAGCAGTCCGTTGTGCGCCCCTTGTAGACATCACACGCACATCGCCCTTGGGAGCGCGGCCTCCCGCGCCGCCCGCGCGTCCAAGACACACCTGTCAGGGACGTTGAGCACCGTTCGTGACATTGATCTTCCGCCTTTCGCTGCCATTCCCTGGTCGGGGGGAACCTTATTCCGAATGTCGGTGTCTAAGCAGCCGGGCAACAGCCGAACCCTTCTCTTGTTGACCTGGTAAGGAGCGGCCAGTGATAGTCCAAAATGGAGATCTTGGCCAATCGAATACGATCTCACCCAGACGGAATCGAACGGAGCACACGATGAAAAGGTCTATTTTCATAATGCTGCCGGCTGTCCTGACCCTTACCGCTGCGCTGGTGATCGCCCAGGCCCCCGAACAGCGGCGGGTTGCAGCCGAGCAGAAGCGCCAGGCGGCAGACGAGCTGGCCAAGCTCCTACGGGGACGTTACTGCATCGCCGATCAAGCTGAGAAGGCCGCGAAGTTCATCGAAAGGAGGATCCTCGAAGGAACGTACGACAGGTTCCGCGACGCTCAGGCCTTCGCCGAGGCCGTCACCGTGGACCTCCAGAACGTGACGAGCGACAAGCATCTTCGGTTCGGAGTGGTGTTGCCGGAGCCCCCGCCGAAGCCGGGTACGCAGTCGGCTGCGGCGATCGCGGACGCCGAGAGGGCCGCGCGACTTGCGGAAGCCAGGCGGAACAACTATGGCCTCCCGCAGGTCGAGATCCTGCCGGGTAACGTTGGTTATCTTGAAGTGCGGCGCTTCCAACCCCCCGACTTGGCTGGGGACACCCTGGTGGCCACCATGGGATTCCTCGCTAACAGCGACGCGATCATCGTGGATGTGCGCAACTGCCGCGGCGGTAGCGCGTTTGCGATGCCGATCTTCGCCGGCTACTTTTTCCTTCGCCCCACGCATCTATTCGACATGGAGTTCCGTGGCGACAACTTCACCGAGCACTACTGGACAGCGGCGTGGCTTCCGGGGAAGCGACTGGCCGAGGTCCCGATGTACATCCTGACCAGCGCCTACACGTTTTCGGGCGCCGAGGGCTTCGCCTACCGCTTCAAAGTACTCAAACGGGCGACGATCGTCGGCGAAACCACAGGGGGCGGGGCGAATGCTGGTGGCGTCAAAGATGTCGCGCCGTTTTTCCGTGTCTGGATGCCCATGGGCCGACCTGTAGACCGCGATACGGGCACCAACTGGGAGGGCACGGGTGTCCAGCCGGACATAAAGACTGCGGCCGGGGACGCGCTGGCCGTGGCGCACACCGCAGCCATCAAGGTACTCAAAGCCAAAGCTACCAATGAAACGGACAGAGCGCGCATGGATTGGGCGTTAGAGCGTGCCGAAGCCAGGCATCACCCAGTCAAGCTGACCCAGCAGGATCTCCAGCGACTCATCGGCAACTACGGTCGGGGCCGGGTGTGGGTTGAAGGAAACCAACTCCGCTTCCAGCGAGAGACCGAGGCGCCTTACCTCCTTGTCCCTGTCACGCGCAGCGTCTTCGCCTCGGAGACCAACGACCCGGTGCGCGTTCAATTCTTCGTCGGCCCCGATGGCCACGTCGAGAAACTAACTTTCACTGATGAGGACGGCCGCCTCGTTGATCTTCCTCCGAGCCGGTGAATTCCAAACCCGCTACGCGGCGGGAACGTCAAGTGAACGCGTGCGGCACAGGCGCGATTCACTGGCCGCTCCCCTGGGCCCGCAGCTCTGTTGCGGTGGTCTGGCGGCCTTGGCACTCTCGTCGTGTGTATAGCCAACGCTTGAGAACGGCGAAGATAAAGAATGGCAGCAGCGCGAAGCGGAGAATGACCCAGCCAGCCAACTGGAGCGCCTCCCGGTCCACAAATCCCTGGGCCACGCGCAGCCGCAGAATCACGACCAGAGCCGCGAAGAGCGCCAGTGCCGCCGCCAGACCGAGCCAGGTGCGCGAACCTGAGGCGGCGGTTGGCTGTCGCTCCGGCTTGCGGAAGAGCCGCTTCAGACTTCCGAGCACGATCCCCGGGCGCGCCACCTCCAACGCCAGCAGGCCCAATATCGGCCATCCGGGACGAAGCACGGCGCTGGTGTAGTCGGAAAAAAACAGGACACGCGGATAGAGGAACAGGTAGGAATTGAGCAGGCCCGTGGCGTGCCAGAAGGCGAAGGCCGGCAAGGCCAGGGCCAGCGACGGGGAGCGCCAGAAATAAGCTGTCTGGTTCACCACCAGAGTGAGCAGAAAGCTCAGCCAGCCAAGCGGGATTAGCCAGGCAGCCCGGCCGGCGCGCAGCCCGGCGTTGACGCCCAGCAAGAGGGCCAGCCCCCACAAGATCAGGTCGGCCCGCAGGAATCCGAAGCGCGGCGCCGGAACCAGCACCAGCGCCAGTAGAAGACCGGCCGTGGCCAAGGTGAAGAGGCGCGGTTGACGCTTCGGCCATCCGCCGCCGGCAGCCACCCACGAATACAGCCAGAGCCAGCCGAACAGGAACGCCAAGCTGTAGCCGGCTAGGAAGCAGGGTGCGATGGCCAATCGCGGCCGCGGCGCAGGCCGCCCTTGGAACGCGCTCTCGAACCATTCCACAGCCCGGACAGCGGTTCCATGGTTCACAAATTCGGTGAAGTGGTCGGCCGTGGCGGTGATCTCCAGACGCCGGGCGGTCCCCAGTTGGAAGTCGCCTGCCGTAGCGCCGGCCTGCGAAATCCCCTGCGCGTTGCTGGCTTCCATGACCTCTTGCATCTGGAGCAGAGGGCGGAACTCGTCGTAAAGCCCCACGAGCCACAACAGGTTCCTCGGCAGCTCGTGCGTCACATCGCTGGCAATGCCGACGGCAATCGTGGCGCGCACCCAGGGCTGCTCGATCCCCGCGCGAATGGCCAGAGTGCCGCCTGCCGAGTGCCCGATCAGGCCCACGCGTGAGAGGTCCACATCTTGCCGGGCGGACAAGTAATTCAGAACCGCTGCGGCATCCAGTGCGGTGACCGCCAGGACGTTCTCGCGCAGGGTCACGCGGTTCTCTTCCCGGGTCTGGCCGCGCGTGTCGAAGGTGACCACCAGCATTCCCCGCCGCACGAACTCCAGGATCAACCCCTGGCCGGCCTCCGGAGGACTGTTCAGCGGCTGGCAAACGACGATGGCCGGCATAGGCCTGCGCGCCGCCGGCGGCTCAAACACGATGGCGCGGAAAGGCATGCCGCGGGCGTTGCGGAGGCGAATGGCGGAGCGCTGGAATCCGCTGATCGAGAGCCAAGCGCTGGCGGCCAGAACCAGGCTGAGGAGGAAGAGCACGGGGAGTGCCGGCGTGGCCCCTAACCAGTGCTTTATGCGGAAGCCCATGGCCCCGTCCCGCTTCCGCGCCTAAACGTTCGCGAGTCGCTGGTTCATCGTTTCTCCACCCAGATGGGGCTGGACCAGGCGCTCTCCCCGTTGGATTGGAAGACGCGGACGTAGTACCAATTCAGAGAGGCGCCGCTCTCTTCGTCGTCGACGGTGAAAGAACACTCGCAGTTATCCGCAAAAACAAGGCGATGGAGCATGGCTGATTCCAGCGGGAACGGCCCGGTGAAAAGCATCTCGCTCGATCGCTCGAGCTGGGCAAACGTCTGGATCAGCTCGCAGCGGGACGGTTTCTCGCAAGCCACACGGACGCGGGTCGCGGGACTGCCGGCGACGCGCAGCACAATCGCCTTCTGCGAATAGTCATCGACTTGTTGGCGGATAGCCGTGAACGAATCGATCTCGACGCTGGCGGCATCGCGCTTGACGATGCGGTCACGGCGGCGCTCTTCCAACGGGCCGGGCGTGAAGCAAGGCTGCAGAGCTTCAATGCGTCCGCCTTCTATCTCGATCCGAAAACGCCAATCGGCGGTGCCGCCCCAGCCCAGCGCAGCCCAAGGACCCCAGCCGTATTCGAAGCGGAGCGTAACCGGGCTGTTCCAGCGCGAGGCGCCGGGCACGCGGTCCATCGGAAACTCGCGGTGGATGACGTGATTGTTCTTCAGCACTTCCACGCGGTCCACCTGCGCCCAGCCTTTCACGCCAACGCGCAGGCGACGCTTGGGCGTGAATCCGAGAGACTGCCCCATCGGCCTGCCGTTGCAGGTGAAGTCCAGCTCGATGCGGTCGCCCGTGACCGCGTAAGTGCGGCGGTTGCGGAGGGCATCAAACAAGGCTTCGCGGGTGAGCGATGAAGCCTGGATCGCCGCCAGGCCCTCCCGGTAGCCGCCCGGGTAGCCCAAATGATCGTCGGAAGAAGCGATGGCCCCCAGTCGATACCCCTTCTCCAGGAACCGCTGCCAGGTGTTTTCCGTCCACCGGCCGGGTTCGGTGTGGCGCTTGTAGGCGTAGGGGGCGCGATCATGCTCGGCGCAGCCCCACTCGGAGAAGATCTCCATCACCGGAGATACGCCGGCGTCGAGCAACCGGATATCCGTGCCGCGGTGGCCAACACGATTGGCGGGGTGGTGCGGAATGAGGATGGCGCCGCGACGCCGGGCGAAATCCTGAAACTCCTTCAGCGACGGGATCAACTCATAATCTCCCCGCATATCGGGGAAGATAATGTGGTAGTCGCCCTCGGCGGTGGAGTGCCGTTCGTACCCCAGCAAAGTGACAAACGAGCCGGGAGCATCAAAACGGCGCGCGTGTTCCACAACTTCGGGCCAGCGGGCTTTGGCCACGGCGAAGCCGTTCAGCCACTTGTTCTCAATGTTGCCCGGATACGTGCCGATGTCCGGCCAGTAGGCGTGCGGGGTAAAGGCGAAGAAATCGAGGTGATTGCGGGCAATCTCGAAGCTGCGGGTCAGCGTGCCCTGGGCGTAGCCGATGTCGTTGTGGTTATGGAGGTCGCCGAAAAAAGTGCGCGCTGCGGGGGAGTGTTCCTGGGATTCGGCCGCGGAGAAGCCCACGGCGGCGGATTGCAGAAGCCGGCGACGGCTGAGGGTGTGTGGCATGGTTGCAGAAGGTATCACAGCCAGGCAGGCGCTTGAAGCCGGATAATGCCTGACACCGCAGCCTGCCGGCGGCTTTGCCGCCTTGCTGTGCGGAATGGCCCCGCCTTTCCGAGGGGAGCCTAAAATATGTCGAAGGCTGCGCCTTCGGCCCCCTGTGGAGGCGTAGCCTCAACAGGGGGGCGAGCATGCGGAAAGGCAAAGCCATTCCGCATCCCGCCCTGCGGGACGGCGGAGCCGCAAAAGTCCGGCTCACTCATCAATAGTGCAGGCTAATGCGGGCTGGCCCGAAGGAGCCGATGCGGCGCATGCTTTACGCTTGAATCGCAGGACGGTTAGGAGTAACTTATAAGTTGTCTTTCGCCCGCCGCGCCTGGGGGTGCTAAAGTGAGACCGCCGCGTGCCTCCCGTTTTCAGCCTGGGACAGTAAGCAAACTGGCATTGACTGCGCTCGCGCTGCTGGGTCTGGCCGCGTTGCGCTTCGGCCCGCCGCCGACCTTCCGGCAGAGCTCGCACAAGCATCCGACCGTCAGGGTATACGGCAACGTCCCGCTCGCCTTTGAACCAAACGAGGGGCAAGCCGAGACGGGCGTGAAGTTCCTGGCGCGGGGGCCGGGCTACAGTCTGTCGTTAGCCGAGGGCCAAGCGGTCCTCGCCTTGCATTCCGCGTCGGGGCGGCATCTGCTCGGAGTGAAACTCGTTGGCGCAAATACCGCGGCCAAGCTAACAGGTGAGGAGAGGCTGCCCGGCAAGAGCAACTACTTCATCGGCAACGATCCCTCGAAGTGGCGCACGAATGTTCCGAACTACGCGAAGGTCCGCTATGAGCAGGTATATCCGGGCGTGGACGTGGTTTACTACGGCAATCAGCAACAGCTCGAATACGATTTCGTGCTTGCCCCCGGCGCCGACCCGCATTCGATCCAACTGGCTTTTGAAGGAGCTGACAAGCTAGACCTAGACCCAGCGGGCAACCTGATCGTGCAGGCGGGCGGCAGTGAACTGCGCATGCGCAAACCCCTTGTTTACCAGGAGTCGCACGGTAGCCGCCAGCAAATCACGGGCGGCTATCTGCTTGCCGGTAAACACTCGGTTAGCCTTCAAGTCGGCCCATACGACCGTAGCACTGCCCTGGTGATTGACCCGACGCTCGTGTACTCCGGCGTCCTCAATGCTGCAAACGCGCGTGCGATCGCAGTAGACCCCTCCGGCAATGCATACGTCACGGGTGACGCTGCCTACGTTTACTCGCGCGACCCGTATGCTGGTTTCCCGACCACTCCGGGCGTGCTGGCCTCCAGTGGTAGTGGCCTCTTCGTAACGAAGGTGAACAGGTCGGCATCGGCGCTTGTCTACTCCACGTTCATATCCCCTTCATCTGCGAAGTCCTCAACTGGTTACGGCATTGCTGTAGACGATGCCGGCAACGCTTATGTAGCTGGGCAAGCAGGCTCTGGTTTCCCAACCACTCCAGGTGCTTTCCAGGCGAGCCTTCCATCGGGCGAAAGCGCCGCAGTTGTGCTGAAACTGAACGAGAGCGGCTCTCGTCTCGTCTACTCCACCTATCTCGGCACGAAAAGCGCTGCCCTATCGATTGCGTTGGACAGCAGCGGGAGGGCCTATGTCGCCGGCTACACGACATCTCCCACTTTTCCTGCGGCAAGCCCAATCCAGCCCAGCTTCGTCGGAGGACAATGCTCCCCGACCCCCAATATTTGCCCGGATGCCTTTGCACTCAGGCTGACTGCAGACGGCAGCGGGATCAGCTACTCGACATTCTTGGGCGGCCCGGCTTCGGACGTCGCTTACGGCATCGCGGTGGACGCCGCCGGAAATGCCTATGTAGCAGGTGGCGCGGGTCCCGGATTTCCCACCACTCGCGGTGCTTTCCAGGAGGTCCAACCCCAGGGTGGCGCCTTCGTTACTAAGATCGACTCCTCCGGGTCCTTCCTGGTTTACTCGACTTACGTCGGCCAAACACGCGCTGATGAGGTATACCAACAGTTCCGCACGCGGGCGGCCGGTGTCGCCGTAGACCCGGCTGGGAACGCCGTCGTTGTGGGGGTCACCAACTCTTCTGACTTTCCCACACGAAACGCTCACCAAGACAAATTATCACCTGGAACCTGCGGCTTGTACGCCCTGACCGCCTGTCCGGACGCTTTTCTCGCAAAGCTCAACGCAGCCGGGTCCGACCTTGTGTACTCGACGTTCTTCGGCGGTAACTATCAAGAGTACGGCACGGGAATTGCGGTCGACCAGGCTGGCAATGCCTACGTAGTCGGGATAACCAGCTCGGATTCGACCCGAAAGTTTCCCATCGTTGACGCGCTGCAGCCGGAAGTGGGTACGCCAAGTACTTCTTACCCGGGCAGCGGCGGTCAGTATTTCAACCCTTTTGTCGCGAAGTTCTCGTCGGCTGGGGAGCTCGTGTTTTCCTCGTATCTTGCGGGTAGCAGCAGCGGTTCCGACAACGGCCAGGGCTACTCCCTTGGGCAGCCTGACTGGTTCAATGGGGTCGCCGTGGATGGCGCTAGAGATATCTATCTGTGTGGCTATGTCAAGTCGTACGATTTCCCTGTAACCCAAGGGCTGTTCGCCAGTCGCTTTACCGTGGGCGGTCTGGTAGCTAAGATTAGTCTGGCAGCAAATCCGGCACCGACTCTTGGCAGTCTCTCGCCGACTGGCATCACAGCCAGTACAAAAGGGCTCGATCTGAAGGTGGTCGGTTCGAACTTCTTCGCCGGTTCCATCGTCCGATGGAATGGCGTGCCTCGGCCGACTAGGGTCATCAACCTTTACAATCTGGTTGCCACCATTTCAGCCACCGATGTTTCGGTCGGCGGAACAGTGTCGGTCGACGTTTACAATCCCCCTCCTGGCGGAGGTATCTCGCAGGCTCTACCGTTCACCGTCAGTGTCAATGCTCAGCCAAGCATTTCCGCGTTACAGCCTTCCGGGACGCTGGCCGGCGCGGCGGGATTTCTTTTGAATGTCGTCGGCGCTGACTTCGTCAGTAACGCCATTGTGCGATGGAACGGCAATGATCGGCCGACTACCTTTGTCAGCAAGACGCAGTTGACTGTCTTCGTCCCAGCCACCGATGTCGCGGTGGCCGGAACAGCCCAAGTCGCCGTTTTCAATCCTCCTCCCGGCGGCGGCGTCTCGAACTCCATCCCTTTCACGATCTCTGTCCCGCAGCCGCCTGCCATCAATGCGGGAGGCGTCGTGAACGGAGCCAGCTTCAGTGGCTCGCTAGCTGCCGGTTCCATCGCGTCACTGTTCGGCACCGGTTTCGCCCCGGCCGCGCAGGCAGCTGACAAGCTGCCGCTGCCGACCACGCTCGGCGGCGTATCGGTCAGCGTGAACGGATTCCCAGCGCCGCTGTTTTACGTCTCGCCGCTGCAGATTAATTTCCAGGTGCCGTGGGAGGCGGGCGTTGTTGCGCAGCCTGTGTCCACCGTCACGGTTACCGTGAACGGCGTCGCCAGTACCCCGCAGACATTCAACCTGGCCGGGTTCGCTCCTGGCCTGTTTGCCATGAACGCCGCTGGCCAGGGCGCAGTACTGATCAACGCGACAGGAGAGTTGGCGGCGCCGACCGGCAGCATTTCAGGCCGCGCCGCTCGGCCGGCAAAGCGCGGTGAGTACGTCTCCATTTACTGCACGGGGCTGGGCGCGGTGAGCAACCAGCCGGCGAACGGCGCCGCAGCGGCCAGCAGCCCGTCTTCCATCACACCCACAGCTCCCACCGTGACCATCGGCGGTATGCCGGCTCCCGTCACATTCTCCGGCCTGGCACCCTCGTTTGTCGGGTTGTATCAGGTGAACGTGCAGGTGCCGGACAACGCGCCGCCGGGCTCGGCCGTTCCCGTCGTCCTCACGATCAGCGGTGCAACTTCAAACACAGTGACCATCGCGGTGCAGTGAGTGCTCACGCGCCGCTCCCTGCCGACTGCGGATTGCAGAAGCCGGCGCCTTCGGCCCCCTGTGGAGGCGTAGCCTCAACAGGGGGGCGAGCATGCGGAAAGGCAAAGCCATTCCGCATCCCGCCCTGCGGGACGGCGGAGCCGCAAAAATCCGGCTCATTCATCAATAGTGCAGGCTAATGCGGGCTGGCCCGAAGGCGGGCTGGCCCGAAGGAGCCGATGCGGCGCATGCTTTACGCTTGAATCCCAGGACGGTTAGGAGTAACTTATAAGTTGTCTTTCGCCCGCCGCGCCTGGGGGTGCTAAAGTGAGACCGCCGCGTGCCTCCCGTTTTCAGCCTGTGACAATAAGCAAACTGGCATTGACTGCGCTCGCGCTGCTGGGTCTGGCCTCGTTGCGCTTCGGCCCGCCGCCGGCTTTCCGGCAGAGCTCGCACAAGCATCCGACCGCCAAGGTATACGGCAACGTCCCGCTCGCCTTTGAGCCAAACGAGGGGCAAGCCGAGACGGGCGTGAAGTTCCTGGCGCGGGGGCCGGGCTACAGTCTGTCGTTAGCCGTGGACCAAGCGGTCCTTGCCTTGTATTCCGTGTCAGGACCGCATCTGCTCGGAGTGAAACTGGTTGGCGCAAATACCGCGGCCAAGTTAACAGGTGAGAAGAAACTGCCCGGCAAGAGCAACTACTTCATCGGCAACGATCCTCTAAAGTGGCGCACGAACGTTCCGAACTACGCAAAGGTCCGCTATGAGCAGGTATATCCGGGCGTGGACGTGGTTTACTACGGCAATCAGCAACAGCTTGAATACGATTTCGTGCTTGCCCCCGGCGCCGACCCGCGCTCCATCCAGCTCGCCTTCGAGGGCGCCGACAGGCTAGAAATCGACGCAGCCGGCGACCTGCTATTGCGGGCAGCCGGGGAAGAGTTGCGCTTTCGCAAGCCACGCATCTACCAGCACGCGGAACACGGGAGTCAGGAAGTGCCCGGACGGTATGTGGTCCACCGCGGCCGACAAATAAGTTTTGATGTCGGCAGCTACGACTCCTCTCAGCGCCTGGTAATTGATCCAATCCTCGTCTATTCCACCCTCAGCGCCGGCGACTCCGCCGACGCTATCGCCGTGGACTCGTCAGGCAACGCCTATGTGACGGGATCTACCAGCTACTACGACGAGCCGTGGTACTATTTCACTGCCACGGTGACCAAGCTGAATGCCGAGGGCTCGCTCGCGATTTACACCACGAAGTTCGGCACCGGCACCTCCTACAGCGCGACAAACGCACAGGGCATTGCAGTTGATGGGGCCGGCAATGCTTACGTAACAGGAAGCACGCGGTCGTCCACGTTCCCCACCCGCAACGCGATACAGCCGAAGCTGCGCGGGGAGGAGGACGCGTTTGTGATGAAACTCGACCCTTCTGGGCTAATGGTCTATTCCACGTATATCGGCGG
>Ga0315280_10011418_pt1 | contig 10917 bp, 12 predicted proteins | sample YL17G06_40_MG_FD_203697 | JGI IMG/M metagenome (GOLD analysis project Ga0315280, IMG submission 203697) | Sediment microbial communities from Yellowstone Lake, YNP, Wyoming, USA - YL17G06_40 | ecosystem: Environmental > Aquatic > Freshwater > Lake > Sediment | place: USA: Wyoming | collected... | reverse complement strand
CGGCGAAATCGTGGTGCGCCGCACGCGACGCCGGCGAACGTTCTACGGTTGCAGCCGCTACCCCGAATGCAAATTCACCGCCTGGGACAAACCCGTCGCGGAACCCTGCCCCGATTGCGGTTCGCCCATCCTGCTCGAGAAGCTCACCAAGAAATCCGGCCCCGTCCGCTACTGCCCGAACGAAGCCTGCAAGTATGAGCACGCCGTGCTCTGAGTACGGGCGGTCACTTCCTGCGATTCGACTGCTGCCTCCTCAGCGAACAGATTCTCCACCTGTTATAATCCTCTGAAGTTGGGGCCTTAATGAGACCAGTGATCGTCGCAGGTGGAGGACTGGCGGGCAGCGAAGCGGCGTGGCAACTTGCCGAACGCGGCATTCCGGTCACGCTCTACGAGATGCGCGCCGCGCGCTCGACTCCTGCACACAAGACCGACAAACTCGCCGAACTGGTCTGCAGCAATTCTCTCAAGTCGAATGCATCGGTCTCAGCTTCCGGACTCCTCAAGGAGGAGCTGCGCCGGGCCGGCTCGCTTCTGCTGCGCTGCGCTGATGCCGCAGCCGTTCCCGGCGGCGCGGCGCTGGCGGTTGATCGCGAACGGTTTGCCGAGGCAGTGACCGCTGCCGTTGAGAGCCATCGACGCATCGAAGCCCGACGCGAAGAACTTCGCGAAATTCCCGCTGGCACGCCGGTTCTGATTGCTACCGGCCCGCTCACTTCCGACTGCCTGGCCGCGCGCCTGACGGAGTTGACGGGATCAGAAAACCTGGCGTTTTACGATTCCATCAGCCCCATCGTGGACGCGGAGACGCTCAATTTGGAGCGCATCTTCCGCGCCTCGCGTTACCGCAAAGGCGGGGAGGACTACCTCAACTGCCCGATGACGGAAGAGGAATACCGTGTCTTCTACCAGGCGCTGATGAGCGCGGAAACCGTCCCGGCTCACGAGTTTGAAGACGTGAATTACTTCGAGTCCTGTCTGCCCATCGAAGAGCTGGCGCACCGCGGCTACGACACGCTGCGCTTCGGGGCGATGAAGCCGGTAGGCTTGAGCGATCCGCGCACGGGGAAACGGCCGTACGCTGTCGTGCAGCTTCGTCCGGAAAACCTGCGCTTCTCGAGCTACAACCTGGTGGGCTTTCAAAATCATTTGAAGTTCCCGGAGCAGAAACGCATCCTGCGCTTGATTCCGGGGCTCGAGAACGCCGAATTCATGCGCCTCGGGCAGATCCATCGCAACACGTACATCAATGCCCCAGCTCTCCTCCAGTCCGATTTGAGTTTGCGCAGCACGCCGGAAGTCTTCATCGCGGGGCAACTCTCCGGAGTGGAAGGTTACGTGGAGTGCATTGCGACAGGTCTCCTGGCCGGGCTGGCCATGGCCTGTCGCGAGCTTGAAAGCACCTTTACTCCTCCGCCGCGCACCACCGCACTCGGCTCGCTGGTCCACTACATCACGCACGCCGACTCGCGTCACTACCAGCCGGCGAACATAGCGTTTGACCTGCTGCCGCCCATCGAAGGCCTGCCCCGCTCGGTGGCGCGCGACCGACAGGCTCGCCGGGCGCGGCAGTGCGAGCGTGCGCTTGCTGACCTGGACACATGGTTTGGGATGGTTCGTGGTCCGTTGTCTGTTGTTGGTTGTACCTCCTCCGGAGGTGCGACGCAATTTACCACCGGCAACTGACAACTGACCACTGACGACTGACAACGGTTCTTCTCTATGGATGACCTGATCGAGCGTTACATCCAGTATCTCCAATACGAGCGGAATGCCTCGCCGCACACCGTGCGGAATTACCGCAGCGACCTGATGCAATTCCGCAATTTCCTCGCTCAGTCTCTCGGCACGGGCGGCCAGCCGAGCGCCAAGGTCAGCTTCAAGTCCGTGGATGCGCTGCGCATCCGGGGATTTCTTGCCCACCTGTTCGAAAAGGAACAAAAGAAAACCTCGATCGCCAGGAAGCTCGCAGCCGTGCGGGCATTCTTCAAATTTCTCAGCCGGGAACGCGTGCTGGCGGAAAATCCCGCCGCTACTGTCTCCACGCCCAAGGTCCCGCACACGCTTCCCCGCATCATGACGGAGGAAGAGATGAACGATTTCCTCGACCGCATCGCCCAGGGGGCGCAGACGGGCGACCCGGCGCTGGTGCGCGACCGCGCGATCCTCGAACTGCTCTACGCTTCGGGGCTGCGCGTCAGCGAACTCGTCGGGCTCGACCTGCGCCACGTGAACTTCGGCGACGGCATGGTGCTTGTTCGCGGCAAGGGGAACAAGGAACGCATCGTGCCCTTCGGCTCCAAGGCCCGCGAGGCGATCCTGGCGTACCTGCCGGTTCGCGAGAAGGTTCTGCACGAAAACAAAACCCACGCGCCGGCGCTGTTTCTGAATGCCCGGAGCGGGCGGCTGACGACGCGCTCCGTGGACCGCTTGCTCAAGAAATACGTGCGGCGGCTCAGTCCCAACATGAAGGTGAGCCCCCACTCGTTCCGGCACGCGTTCGCTTCCCATCTGCTCGCCGAGGGCGCCGACTTGCGCGCCATCCAGGAAATGCTCGGCCACAAGAGCCTGGCGACCACTCAGAAGTACACTCAGGTCTCCATCAAGCAACTGATGGATGTCTACGACAAGACTCACCCCAAAGCCTAGGCGAGAAGATCGACGCGCGAAACCTGAGCAAGCGGGATCCGGCTGGCAGTGGCTTGACACTGGCTCGGGAGTTGGTAAAATACCAACATAATGATGGAGCGCCATTCGCGGGCCGATGCAGAGACGTTACTGCGGCGCTGCCTGGAGGATGGACAGGTCATTCCGAGCAAGCACTTTCGAGATGGGCTGTTTAACGAGGGTCTGGATCTCTTGGATGCGCTGTGCGTTTTGAAAGGCGGACAAATCTACAATGAGCCTGAGCCCGACGTCAGAACCAGGGAGTGGAAGTATACGGTTGAGGGTTCCGAGCCGGGAGGGAGGTGGCTCGCAATAGTCTTCTGCTTCAAGAGGACTGAGACTGTGCTGCTGATAACGGTCTTTTCTGTGAAAGCGAGGAGCCGGCAATGAAAAGAACGATGACCGCGGTAACGTGCAGCAATTGTGGTCGACCCGCTGAGATCCAAAAGGGAGATTTTCCGTTCATCCGTGAGCCGGGTCTTAAGGTGCACCTTTATGACGTTGACCTGATCGTGTGCCAAGCCTGCGGAAACGTCGATCCGGTCATCCCTAAGGTGAACGAAATTTTGCGGAAGATTGCTGAAGCGATCGTCGAGAAGAAGTACCGCATGACGGGAGCAGAGGTTCGTTTCTTGCGCAAGTTTTTGGGCATGACTGCCGGACAGTTCTGCCATCTCTTGCATATTGACAAAACGACAATCTCCAAATGGGAGAATGACGAAGACCCGATTGGGCAGCAGAGCGACCTCCTCATCAGAAGTCTCGTTCTGCTGAAGGATGAAGCACTAAGGAGGTTGGCAGCGGCACCAGAGAGTCGTTTCCCTCAGATTGAAGAGGCAAGAAGACGGCCGAAGATCAACTACGATGTCCTTACTGGGGATCTCGGATACGCAAACGCCGCCGGCCTGCTTGTTGCTTGAGTCGAAAGGATCGGTGAATAGGGATGTCAGAAGCTGAGGAACAGGAAGGGAAAGGGATAATCTGCAAACTCGTCGGCGAAATTGACCCGTTGGTCCAATGCAATATCGGCCCACGCGATTTTGACACGGGGGTCTACGAGGTCAAACTAATAAGAGGGAGCGAGGAGACTGTACTGAGGGTAAGCCGCGAGGACTTGGAGGACCTTCCAGCGACACGCGAGATAAGGGCAGAAATCGACCAGCGCTTGCGCGCTGCCGTAAATGGAATTCGTCGCCCGCTCCCAGCGGCCTACGTGACTCGAAGCAGGGTTGCGTTCCTGTTACGCCTCGGACATCAAGGCGAGCACCTTTCCCCACAACGCGCTGTGTACGCATATCCATTCGAGATTGAGGACATGCAGGGTGACGGGCGGCAGGCATCGGGGCACGTGACCATCTCGAGGTTTGCAGCGGCCACGCTGATTTCGGACAACCGCCAAGAATCGAGGGTTTGCGTGAATCGCATAAGAGCGGCCCTTGATAAGGAGGAAGTCCGCTTCGGTGAGGACACGAACGAACTCTTCGCCGACGACAAGTGGATTCGCGAAATCCTCTACGCCGCGAGGGGTGCGCAGCTCTCAGAAGAAGAAATCCGCGAATTCATTGAGCAAGAGGTATATTGGATTGGTTACAGGCTTCACGGAATGAATCAGCGCATAGCGCTGGATGACTTGGTGGATTGCGAATATCTTGGTGTGCGCTCTTCAGACATCAAACGCAATGCAGAGTTCCTGGCAGCCCAAGGGCTCCTCCTCCTTGAACCTCGCGACGACGAGCTTCTGGCGGTTCCCACTCCCGACCTGATTTCAAAGGTGGAAGACGCGTCTCGCCGCAGACCTACTCGACGCCCTAAACCAGGGTTCATTTCCTAGTGCTGAAAGTTCGTGCTCCATAGGTTGCTGAAATTTCCAAATCTTCAGTCGAGAGGGTGCGTTGGTAACGCCTAATAAACAACGCGGTACAAACTGTGGGCGTGCTTTGAGGGAATTCAGCGGTTAGGTAGAATGGCTAATGCACGGCTTCGAAACAGACCATGGCGAATCTTAAGGTTTCGGTCGTCCAATATCTCAACTCAGTTCCTCTGATCTGGGGGATGCTTCGAGGTGAGCAGCAGGGCCGGTATGAACTCCAGTTTACGACGCCGGCAGCCTGCGCGGACGCTGTGCACCAGGGCAAGGCCGATATCGGCATCGTCCCTTCCATCGAGTACCAGCGCATCGAGCGAGCGCAGATTCTGAGCGGCATTTCCATTGCCTCCAAGTCGGAGGTCAAGAGTGTGCTGCTGCTCAGCAAGGTGCCCATCGAAAAGGTCAAGACCGTCGCCGTGGACAATTCCTCGCGCACCTCGGCGGCGTTGCTGCGCATCCTGATGCGGAAGTTCTATTCGCGCTTCATCACCGCCACGCCATCGTTACCCAAACCCGCCGAGATGCTGAAGCGCGCCGATGCGGCGCTGGTCATCGGGAACCCCGCGCTCACTTTCGACGGCCAGGTGCCCGAGGTCTATGACCTCGCCGCGGAGTGGAAAAAGTTTACGGGCCTACCGTTTGTTTTCGCACTCTGGGTGGGCCACGAGGACGCCAAACTCGCGCGGTTTCGCAAGGACTTCGAGGATTCGCGCGAGTTCGGTCTCGCGCACGTCGATGAGATTTCCGCCGAATACGCGCCGAAACTCAACATGCGCCCCGCCGGCGTGAAGGTTTACTTGACCCAGAACATTGATTATTCTTTGGATGAGGAGAACCGCAAGGGCTTGCGCCTCTTTTACAAGCTGGCGCGCGAGACGGGCATCATTCCGGTCGAGAAGGACCTCTCCTTCGTTTGAGGGTTGCGGCGCGGCGGGTTCCAGACGAGTCACGCCGCGAACTGGGAAGAGATCGCAGGATGGGAATCAGCCAGGCACAGGCTCTTGAGATGCTGCGCTCCGATGACCTGCTCGGCATCGGCAGGGAGGCGGATGCCGTCCGCAAACGGCTTCATCCCTCCGACGTCGTCACCTATCAGATCGATCGCAACGTCAACTACACGAACTTCTGCACGGAGTACTGCTCTTTCTGCGCGTTCTATCGGCCCGTGGGCTCGCCCGAGGGATACATCCAGCCGCTCGACTCCATCTTCCAGAAGATCGATGAAACCCTCGCGCTCGGTGGCACCGGCGTTCTGATGCAAGGCGGGCTGCACCCCGATCTCAAGATTGACTACTACGAAAACCTGCTCTCCAGCATCAAGCGGCGCTATCCGAAACTCCATCTGCACTGTTTCTCGGCGCCGGAAGTCCTGAACATCGCCGAAGTCTCGGGACTAACGCTGCGCGATGCGATCGCGCGCCTGATGGAGGCGGGACTCGATTCGATTCCCGGCGGCGGCGCGGAGATTCTCGACGACGAGGTCCGCCGGCGCATCGCGCGCCTGAAGTGCACGACGGAGGAATGGCTCGCGGTGCATCGGACCGCGCACGGGCTCGGCCTCCGCACCACCGCGACGATGATGTTCGGCTGCGGCGAAACGCTCGCGCACCGCGTCAACCACTGCGAGCGTATCCGCCAACTGCAGGAGGAGACCGGCGGCTTCACCGCGTTCATCCCCTGGATTTTCCAGCGCGCGAACACTTCGCTCGGCAACTTCATCAAAGAGGAAGCGACCGCGGTCGATTACCTGAAGACGCTCGCGGTCTCGCGCATCTACCTGGATAACATCCTCAACGTGCAAGCCTCGTGGCTCACGCCGGGATTCAAGATTTGCCAGATCGCGCTGCGCTTCGGCGGCAACGACGTGGGCAGCATTCTGATCGAAGAGAACGTGGTGCGCGCCGCGGGCGTGACGCGCACGACGAACGAAGAGCAACTCCGGCATCTCATCCGCGACGCGGGCTTCCGGCCCGTGAAGCGCGACACGCTCTACCGCACGTACTTCTTGAACTAAGACTTTCGTGATAGCTCGTTCGAGAGAGAATGGGCCGCAGGCGGGCCGGTCACACCCGAAACATTCCTCTTGACAACTATCGTTATGACGACTAGCCTAGAAGAGCCATGCCCCGGCGACTCCGTGACGAAATCAAGCAGGACAAGCCCTTCGCCACCCCTGAGGAAGAGGTAGTGCTGAACATCGTGCGCACCGCCGACGTGCTCCAGCAGGCCTTGGAGCGCGCGCTCCGTCCCGCGGGCATTTCCAACACGCAATACAACGTCCTACGCATCCTGCGCGGCGCCGGCGAGCGCGGTCTCTGCTGTCGCGAGATCGCCGAGCGCATGCTCACCCACGACCCGGATGTCACCCGCCTGCTCGACCGTCTGGAGCGTCGCGGCCTGGTCGAGCGCCGGCGCGAGCAACGCGACCGCCGCATCATCACGGCGCGCATCACGCCCGAGGGTTTGAAGCTGCTCGACGAGCTCGACGCCCCGCTCCTCGAGCTCCACGCGCGCCTGCTCGGCCACCTCAGCCCGGAGCGCCAGGCGGCGCTCGTGGAATTGCTCGAAGCGGCCCGCACCGCCCCCAAGGGCAGTGACGAGTGACCAGTGACGAGCAATAGCCGGAAGCAAGCATTCACAATTCAGAAACCCGCTTTCGATCGCGGGATCGCCCGATCACCCAATCGCCAAATCGCTCGATCACTCAATCTCCCGCTCACTCAATCGCCCGATCACCCAATCACCCGATGGCTCAATCGCTCAATCCGCTGTCTCCTGACTTCTGGCTTCTGAATTCTGCCTTTCCGTCCCTGCAAAAATGCCTTGCGCTTCACTTGCCACAGTAGTACCGTTTCCCCTGACCGAAACCCTCGCCCTAGAGTTGGACCGAAAGACTGCCCTGGCCGAATTCCCCGGCGGCGGATGATGGCTTTTGGGCGAGCGCGGTTCGGCGCGGTGGTTTCGCCGCACACATCGCAAAGACCGCGATGTATGCGCCACCCTCCGGCGGCGGGTGAGTGTGTTTGGGTGAGAGCGGTTCGGTGCGGTGATTTTGCCGCACACATTGCAAAGGGCGCGATGGATGCGCGACCCGCGCGTCTCTGTCTGATACTCAAAAGGCAAATAAGGCCTTGATAACCCTCCGTTCCAATGATATGGAAAGACCACTTTCCGAAGTTATTACCTATCGAGGTAAACGTGGCTCCGGGAACCGAAAACCCGGACGAGATAGGCCAGAACCCCCCGCCGCGCGATGGGCACGCCGACACCCTGACAAACAGCCGAGGAATCTTGCCCGTGCTGCTCGCCAGATTCGCAGCCATTGGAGAGCTTTCCGATTTGGGAAGGGCGTTCCATCTGCCTGTGGACTCAAACCACGGTGGGCTGTGTGAGCGGGGGCTTTGTGCTTCCGCGGGTAACCAAAGAATGGAGGTACCTCTGTGGAATCTGCCCCGAAGAAAGCCTCGTGCGCAACTCTAGTACTGGCCCTGATTTGTTTTTTTCTTCCGTTCGTGACTTTCTCGTGCAGCGGAATGAAGATAACTTTGTCCGGCAGGCAACTGGTGACCGGCACGACAATCCAGCAGCCGCAAATGTTCGGCCCTCCCGCAAACCAGAAGGTCAATCCGGAACCGCTGGCTGTCCTGGCTTTTCTCGCGGTCATCGCTGGATTGGGTTTGAGCTTTTTGAAAGGCAAGAAGGGCACCGTGGGTTCGGCGGTTTTGGCCGGGCTCGGGGTCATTTTTTTGGTGGCCCTGAAATCGAAACTCGACGGCGACGCGTTGAGACAGGGTGCCGGAGCGATTCAGGTCAATTACGAGGCGGGCTACTATCTGAGCCTGATTTTCCTTCTTGCGGCCATCGGGACGAGCGTTTATGCGGTCCTTGCCGGTAAGGGAATTCGTCTCCCTGCTCTCCAGGGGACCGCAGGCGAGAAGTTCTGCACGCAATGCGGGGCAAGGAACGCTGCCGCCGACCTGTTTTGCAAGGAATGCGGCGCGAAGTTCGTTTAGGGAGGGCCCGATGGCAGATTTCTTGAACAAGGTCAGATACGGCATTGGCAAGGGTGTGACGACCGCAAGCGTCAGGTCCAAGGAAGTCCTGGAAACAACGAAAATCAAGTCGGAAATCCGCGGACTCGAAGATCGGAAGAAGGCTTCGCTCGAGGAGCTCGGCAACATCCTCTACACCATGTTTCTAAAAGGCGACCTCGATGAAGAAAGACTAAAAAGCAAATGCGGCCCCATCGCAGCACTGGACGCTCAGATCAAGGAGAAAGAGGAGGACCTGAAGGTAGTTCACTCCAAAGCACAGGAAGCCTTGGGCAAGCCCAAGCCCGTCGGTGTCTGCGCCTGCGGCGCGGAATTGTACGAAGGCACCAAATTCTGCGGCAAGTGCGGAAAGAAGGTCGAGACGTCGCATTAGGAACTCGCAGAAGGGCTGCTTGGAGGACGGGTTTGCCGCCATCGTTGGATAGGTGCCCGCCCAAGAAAGGGCTAGCAACAGATGAGCGTCTGGGGGGGATGAGGCTTTCGTCCGGGGCCCCACATTGGACTGTCATCATCGCAAAAGGAGAATAACCATGACGACTGTAACGCGGCATTTCCTGCCACTTGCATTTTGTTGCCTCTTGCTGGGCGGCGCGTGTCACCGGGCACCCCAACCCCAAAAGATCGGCGTCTTTGCTGATACCAACAGAGGACTGTTAGAGCTCACAAGTTATGGTCAGCAAACAGGCATGAGAACATATGGCTTCGGACAAGCAGCAGGCATTCCTGAGGTGCAAAGGGTGAGTCTGTTCTTCGTAAACATGCCAGACATAAAAATAACCAACTCGAAGATATTTTGGCTCTCGGATCTTCCTAGGAGTTTTGACGAGACGACACAGGCGCCACTCAAAATTGATATCGAGAGTGTCCAAGGCAACATGTATAGAATTGTTTGTGCCGAGCTCGAAGGGAAGAAGGGGGCTGTCGCTGTTCTCAAGATAGGCATGCCTTTGGGTACAGCCGACAGGATGTATCTAATACGGATATCCGGATAAGTACCGCAGGCGCATGGCGCGCCAAGCCGAGATTTTCATTGGAAGGGAAGTATCATTTCTTACAGCGCTCCGGCAATCAAATGCGAAAACGCGATACTACGAGATGGGTGGGAGGTCCTTATGGCGATTAGACACGACCGTATTCCAGGGAATGGATGCTTCGTTTCATTCTGCCTCGTAATGATGGGCTTGGCATACCCTTTTGGCTTACAAGCCCAAGGCACTCAGCGTCCCGCTCAGCCGAACGTGGTGGCAAGGTACATTGCGGCCATTCAGCGGCGGGACTTCAAAACGATCATTGACCTCACGTACAGCTATCAGCAAGAAGTAGCAAGGATCAAGGCCGCAAATCCTCAGGTCCTGTGGCCCAAACTGATTGGAGAGTATTATCAAGGCAAGATGTCCAGCTTTTCCCAGCAGGGCGGGTATTGGCAGAACTATGGGGAGAATCTAGGGGCGATGATGGGGGACCCCGCGCAAGCCATACGAGCGCTCCAAGGTCTTCTGCCTGCTTCAAGCAAATGGACCATTTCGGAAACCCGCCGACAGCCAGTGAGGGACATGTGGAGCGGCCAGCAGTACGACGAGACCGTTGTTTACGTGACCGTCGTTTATCCCTCCGAGAAGGACTCCCCAATTGTGGGTCAAAACCGCCTTAGGCGGGGGATGGTCGAGATCCACACGAGATCGCAACTCGTGAATTCCGTCGGAAGATTGCCAAGAGCAGACCTGGTTTGGCCAATTCCGCCGTTGACTAAAGCAGGGGCGATCGATGAAGGCAAACAGCATATGCCAAAGAGCATGGTACATCCTTACATCCTTGCGGGATTAGAAACGCCTTCGGGCCCCGGCAAGAGCGACGTGGGAAGTTTTTGTTGCGTGGTGGGACTGCCAAACCATAACTCCCCCGCCGTGTCGGAGTATAAGGCACTCTTCGAGAAGTTCGGGTTTCACGTAGGTGAATTCCAAGAGAAGTTCGGGTTTCACGTAGGTGAATTCCAAATCGAAGAAAATTCGGACCGTAATCATGGGTGGGTTGCACTACCTGAGAACTGGGCACAGTTCCAGCTCGGGATCAGCGGAATGCAGCAGTTGTTCAAGCTAGATGAAAACGTTACGGTTGATCTAATTGGGCTACAACAGCAGGGTGGGAGCGCATCAGCGCAATTGCAGGTAACACGGCAGGGGTGTAATTCGGTGTGCAAATTAGTTCGAGATTACTGGGCCCAAGGATTGGAGAAGCGGCTGGAGATGTCGACCACTATGTACCGTCGAAACCTCTTCTTTCGAGTCCATTGGGACGGGGAGGATGACCCTGGCGGCGCTGAGGGCGGGGTCT
>Ga0315280_10011417_pt1 | contig 10917 bp, 12 predicted proteins | sample YL17G06_40_MG_FD_203697 | JGI IMG/M metagenome (GOLD analysis project Ga0315280, IMG submission 203697) | Sediment microbial communities from Yellowstone Lake, YNP, Wyoming, USA - YL17G06_40 | ecosystem: Environmental > Aquatic > Freshwater > Lake > Sediment | place: USA: Wyoming | collected... | reverse complement strand
AATTCGGACATTCCCTGCTTGAGGTATTGCGCCAGCCTCTGGAGGATAAGATAATTACCATCAGCCGGGCTCAAGGTAGCGTAACCTTTCCTGCCAACTTTATGCTGGTAGGAGCCATGAATCCCTGCCCCTGCGGCTTCTATGGTGACCCCTTTAGACCATGTACCTGCTCCCCCAGCCTGGTTTCCCGGTATCAGAAGCGGATTAGCGGACCATTCATTGACCGGGTTGATATATTTGCTGAGGTGCCCCACATTGACTACGAAAAGCTAGCTGATGACCGATTGGGGGAGAAATCAGATAAGGTTCAAGCCAGGATTAAGGCTGCCCGTGCGATACAACACAAGCGCTTTGAGGGAACAAGGCTAACCTGCAACGCTGAAATGACGCCGCCTGAGGTAAGAGAGTTTTGCCGGGCAGAAGAAACAGCCCAGAGCTTGCTTAAAGCGGCTATGAAACAACTTTACCTCTCCGCCCGAGCCTTCCACCGCATCTTAAAGCTAGCCCGCACTATTGCCGATTTAGAAAATTCAGATATAATTAAAGCCCATCACGTGGCTGAAGCCATCCAGTATAGACCAAGACGGATGGTGTAAGCTAGCCAAGCTAAACAGCAAAACAGTCTAAGAGTCTTCTACCCCCACCCCCAAAGCCTTAAGCCACCGCCTATACCGAGCAGAACCAAGCCAACGATAATGCTTATCCAGCCCCCTATCTTTACCGAACTATGCTCGGGGCGCTCTGGCGAACGCTGTAAAAACCTTCTCAAATCGGTGCGGGTAGATAGGGAATTATAGTAGCCCTTCTCCCGCCTCCTGCCCCAGAAAAGCACGGTTATGCCAGCAACCAAAAACACACCACCCATCACCATTATTATGAAGCTATCAGGATAGGGCATACCGGCTCTTCTCCTTATAATGTCCTCAACAGGAATTATATGCCCTACCGCTTGCCATTTGCAACAAAGCTAGGGATGAGATTATTTATTAACCTCACCCCCTTAATCCCCCTCTCCTTTTCAAGGAGAGGGGGAAGAGACTTTAGAGAGGGGCTTCGCCCCTCTCTAACTTACACTCCCTCTTCCCTGAAAGAGGTAGATGAAGTCCTTGCATGAGGGGGTCAGGGGGATAGGTTGCTAAACGATCTCAACAGTAGCCCCAGCCGCTTCCAGTTTCTGCTTGGCAGTGGTTGCCTCTTCCTTACTAACCGCCTCTTTAACCGCCTTCGGGGCACTCTCAACCAAGTCCTTTGACTCCTTCAGCCCTAAGGTAGTTAACTCCCGCACTGCTCTAATCACAGCAATCCTATTAGCCCCCACTTCCTTAAGAATCACATTAAACTCTGTCTTTTCCTCAGCAGCCGGAGCTGGGGCAGCAGCTCCAGTCGGCACGGCAGCAGCTACCACCGGGGCAGCACTAACTCCAAACTCAGCCTCAAGCGCCTTGACTAACCCTGACAGTTCAAGCACCGTCAGGTTTTTTATGGCAGTCATTATGTCTTCAATAGCTGTTTTCTGCCCCTTCTTCTTTACCTCAGTAGTCTCTTCTGCCGTGCCTTGCTCAGCTTTTGCTTCTTTTTTCGCCATTTTACCTTCCCTCCAATTGCTTAATTCTAGCCTGCAAAACCCTAGCCACCCCCATTATCGGGGCGATAAGGCAATTAACCAAGTAAGCTATGGGACTCTGCATCCCACCGAGAACCCTGGCTAGTAATATCTCCCTTGAGGGCAGTCTAGACAGGGCTGACACCTCGCCTGAAGTAAGCAACCTATGACTTAAAAAGCCCCCCTTGATAGTTAAGCTCGACTTTGAGGTGCTAATGTAGTCAGCCAAAGCCTTAGCCGGCTCAATTATATCGCCATAGCCAAAAGCAATAGCCACCGGACCCTCAAAGGAGTCTGCCAAATCAGCCCTGCCCAGTCTTTCAGCAGCCAACCGAGCCAGGGTGTTCTTGACCACTCTATACTTAATACCTAACTCCCTCAATCTACGCCGCAGAACAGTTATCTCCGAAGCCGATAATCCCCGGTAGTCGGTTAAGACACCAATGCTACATTTAGAAAAAGCCTGTTGCAAGCTATCAATAACCTGTGCCTTCCTTTCTCTAGGCATCCTTCACTTCCTCCTAACCAGCCGTTATTTAAAAAATAAAAGTCCTTGTGCCTACACAAGGACTCGAGCCAAAACCGCATTTAAAGAGCTCCCAAACAATGAGCCTCCGAAGTCGGTTTAAAGCCTTTCCCTCGGTAGGCAAACTAAATTAAGCCCTTAATTGGCACCCACTGTCTCAGGGAATTATTAAGTTGTTAACTAAGCGCAATTAACCCATCAACCGGAAGTTAAAGCCAGGGTTGGTCTAAGGTCAAGCTCTATCCCAGGACCCATAGTAGTAGTTAAAGAGGCAGTCTTGATATACTGTCCTTTAGCACCACTCGGCTTAGCCTTGATAACCGCCTCTATTACCGCAGTTAGGTTATCCATTAACTTATCACCTTCAAAACTAACCTTACCCAAAGGGACATGAATGATAGCCGTCCTGTCCAGTTTAAATTCTACTCGACCCTTACGGGCATCACCTATTACCCTGGGCAAGTCAGCAGCGGCTACCACTGTCCCTGATTTAGGGTTTGGCATCAACCCCCTCCTACCCAAGATTTTACCCAACTTACCTACCTTACCCATCATGTCAGGGGTAGCGATAGCGGTATCAAAATCTAACCAACCATCCTCAATCTTCTTAACCAACTCGTCACCACCGACATAATCTGCCCCAGCCGTTTTAGCAATTGCTTCTGCTTCACCCTGGGCAAAAACTAAAATCCTCACTGGCTTACCCAACCCACGGGGCAAAAGGGCGACACCACGCACCTGCTGGCTGGCATCCCGGGGGTCAACACCCATCCTAAGGTGAAGCTCCACCGTCTCATCAAATTTAGCATAAGCCATCTTCTTGGCTAGCTCAATAGCTTCCTGAGGAGGATAAGCTCTGGTCTTGTCCAGCAGCTTAACTGCTTGTTGATAGTTTTTACCCCGTTTTGCCATATTTACCCTATCTCAACCTTAGAGCCTTTTCTCAAAGCGACCTCAATTTGGCTACGCGGTTGTTTCTTTTCTTTGCTATCATGGCAAAGACCCTGGGCACATCCGCCATCAGGGACTTTGATTGTTCAGCAGCATCAAAGTAAAACTTGCCTATCTTCTCTTCCAGCTCAACAGCCTTGCCCAAAGCATTAACATAGCTGGCATCCCCGGCTAGGGTGATTTCAATGGCATACGCATCTGGCTCCATATCAAAGGAAAAACAACCCTCAATAGCATCAGTGATAACCCCATAGTATGCCCTTTCAATCTCGACTACATTCTTACTATTCTCTTTGGCAAAAGAAAGAAAAACTTCCTTAGCTTGGGTGTATCTCTGAGCTAAGCCTTCATAGAACCTGGCTGATTCAGTCTCAAGGCTCTTAGCAAAACTGATAACTGAAGACGCTGTTTGTAGCTTCATATCGTCACCTGTTAAAACCACCTCTGGATGACAACCTTACTTTCGGTAAAGAAACGAACAGCTTCCTGACCCTGGGTGTGTAATATCCCGAAGAACGAATCCTTCGTTCCGCTGAACGGGAAGAATGCCATTGGGGCTACTATGCCAATATTTATGCCCACATTACCGCTGGTAACCCGGTATTGAAACTCTCGGGCATTCCTGCCGCTTGAGGTAAAGATAGCATTACCGTTACCAAATGGGCTGGCATTAGTCATCCCTATGGCTTCATCCAGGTTTTTCACTCGCATGATACTCATTACTGGTCCAAAGATTTCCTCACTGCCTATTTTCATGTCTGGGGTAACATTATCGAAGATAGTCGGACCGAGGAAGCAGGCATCAGGATAGCCACCAGCAACCTTAAACTTTCTGCCATCAAGTCTGAGTTTTGCCCCTTCCTTTATCCCACTTTCTATATATCTTATTACCTTCGCCTTCTTCTCTTTATCCCGTAGAGGCCCCATCTGAACCGACTCATCAAGTCCATAACCAACGATTATCTTGGATGCGGCATCAACAACTGCACCAACAAAACTATTATAGAACCGGTCATCTTCACCGACGATTACCAGATTGGCACCCGACAAACACCGCTGACCGGTGTTACCAAAGAATGACGTCATCATGGCTGGTATGGTGGCTCTTACATCACAATCTGGCATCACCACCATAAAGTTCTTGGCACCACCCTGAGCAATAACCCTCTTACCAGTCTCACCACACCTCCGGTAAATGACATCCCTGGCGGTTGGTGTGGAGCCAACGAAGGCTATCCCCCGAATGTCGGGATGGTCTAACATCCCATCTACCACCGTCCTTCCGCCATTGACCACATTCCACACGCCCGGCGGAAAACCGGCTTCCTCTACCAGCTCAGCAAGCTTCATCTGACTGATGGGCACTTCGCTCGATGGTTTGATAACGACGCAGTTTCCAGTAGCTACCGCATAGGGTGCCGACCAGAGCGGAATCATCCACGGAAAGTTAAACGGACCTATTATCCCGAAAACCCCCAACGGCTGACGAATGACATATTCATCTATGCCGGCGGCAATGTCCTCCAGATTGTACCCCATCATCAAGGTAGGAATCCCACAGGCAACCTCTACATTCTCAATTCCCCGCCGTGTTTCTCCCCTGGATTCATCTATCGTCTTTCCATGCTCCTGTGTCTGGACCCGACTAACCTCCTCAAAATGCTCTTCCATTAACTGCTTCAACCTGAAGAGGCACCTCGACCTGGCAACTGGAGTCGTCCGCCTCCAATCAGGAAAAGCAGCCTTAGCTGCCTCTACCGCCACATCTATCTCCTCTCTGGTTGAAATTGGGACTTTGGCAATCGTCTGGTATGTAGCTGGATTTACCACATCCCTAATCTCACCTTTAGATTCAACCCACTCCCCATTGATATAGTTTTTAACCAGTGGCACCCCTTTTATCGGTTCTTCTAAAATCATTCGGTAGTACCTCCTTTTCTATCCTTTCTATTGGGAGTAAGCCAGTTTATAAAGCTCTATTATCTCTTCCTTTGTTGCCTGACGTGGATTGTTGGCTGGGCTGCCGCTAGCAATCGCATCCTCTGCCATCTTAGGGGCTAACTTATCCAGCTTCTCTTTATCCACGCCCAGCTCCTGTAACGAAGGTATTTTAATGTCCTTGACTAGTCTCTTTATCGACTTGGCGGCTAAATCAGCGGCTTCCAGAACAGTGACCTGTCCCACATTCTCCCCCATGGCTTGGGCAATACGGGCATATCTAGCCGGATTGCCAATCAAGCTGAACTCGGTAACCACACCCAAAAGGGCGGCGTTAGAAACCCCGTGAGCAACGTGGAAATATGCCCCTATTGGTCGGGACATCCCGTGGACCAAAGCCACCGATGAGTTGCTAAAAGCGATGCCTGCCTGGAGCGCCCCGAGCATGGTTTTTTCCCTCGCCTCTATATTATTTCCGTTTGACCAGGCCTGCCTCAAATTACCCGAGATGAGTTCAATAGCCGAGAGACAGAAAATATCACTCATCGGTTGCGCCTTCACCGAAACATAGGCTTCAATAGCATGGGTCAGGGCATCAATTCCGGTGGCTGCGGTTAGACCGCGTGGCATTAACAGCGTTAACAGCGGGTCAACGATAGCCTCTTGAGGTATAACAAATGGGCTACCAATGAGCATTTTGACATCTCTTTTAGTATCAGTAATTATAGTAAACTGACTGACTTCGCTGCCGGTACCGGCAGTGGTCGGGATGGCTATAAGTGGGACACCTTCTTTAGGAATCTTATTAAGTCCCTGGTAATCCTGGATGGCACCGGCATTGGTAGCCATAACGGCAATTGCCTTGGCGGTATCAATGGCACTGCCGCCGCCTACAGCTAACAAAAAGTCACAGCCATTCTCTTTGTAGGTCTTAAGACCCTCCTGGACGAATTCCACTGTTGGTTCGGTAGCAACCCCGTCATATATAACATATTTTACCTTATTTTGCTCTAGGGCTTTGGTGATACCGTCCACTATCCCCACCTTGACCATAACCTTATCGGTAACAATTAAGCCCTTTTCAACCCCTAGTTTCCGACTTTCTTCCCCGACTCCTTCTGAAGCCCCCGACCCGAAAATCAGCACCGGAGGAATATGAAATGGCTTTGCCAATAGCATAGCAGCCCCTCCTTTCACTCTATCTCAATCCCCATGCTCCGAGCTGTGCCCTCAATAATTCGCTCTGCCCCCTCAACGCTAGTAGCATTTAGGTCCTTAGCCTTAAACTCGGCAATTTCACGAAGTTTGTCCCGGGATAGCTTGCCTATCTTACCATGACCGGGAGTACTAGCCCCCTTTTCCACACCTAACGCTTTCTTGAGCAAATCAGTAGTCGGCGGTGTTTTAATAATAAAAGTAAATGACCTATCCTCAAAGACGGTTATTTCAACTGGAATAATAGACCCGGCTTGAGAGGAAGTACGCTCGTTGTACTCCTTACAAAAGGCCATAATATTAATCCCATGCTGACCTAAGGCTGGACCTACCGGGGGTGCTGGATTTGCCTTTCCGGCTGGAATCTGCAATTTAATCACCGCTTTTATCTTTTTCGCCATCAGTGTCTCCCTAAAGAGTTCAAAGCTTCTCCACCTGTAGGAAGTCAAGCTCAACTGGTGTTTCACGCCCAAAAAGGGACAGAAGCACCCTAATTTTACCCTTCTCTGAATTGATGCTGTCAACTACCCCGATAAAATCAATAAACGGGCCGTCAATCACCCGAACACTCTGCCCCTCCCGAAAGCCGATCTTCAGCTTCGGTGCTTCAGCTTCCATCTGCTTCAAAATCCGACCGACTTCCTCTTCTTGCAATGGAACTGGTTTATTCCCGCTACCAACAAACCCGGTGACACCCGGGGTATTACGCACTATCTTCCAGCTCTGGTCACTCATCTTCATTTGAACCAGGACATAACCAGGTAATATCTTCTTGGTCACCGTCCGCCTCTGGCCACTTCTAACCTCAATCTCGTCCTCGGTAGGTATAATCACTTGAGCGACCTCACCTTCAGAATCCATGTGCTTAATACGTTGCTCTAAATTCTTCTTAACTCGTTCTTCATACCCTGAATAGGTATGAATTACATACCATGATTTTGACTCCTCCATGAATAACCCCCCACTTAGGTAAAGATTTTTGGGAAAGCATAATATTTGCCTTGAGCGATAATGCTTCGGCTCAACTGGGAACCTTCTATCTACCAAAAAGGAATTTACTGGCAAATCCAGCAAAACCAATATCAAGGCCGCCCAGGGCTAGACCAGCGATGACGGCAACAATCAGCGTTAGAAGCGTCAAATAAACCCACTCTCGTGGTTTGCCCCAGACTACCTTCTTTAACTCGGTTATAACCTCGCCAAAGATTCTAAATCTTCCCTTTTGCTTGGTAGTAGGATATGTCATAATAAGAATCTCACATACTTATAATCGTGGGTGCTATTTTACCTCTCTATGGAGTGTATAACTGCGACAACGGGGGCAGTATTTTCTAAGCTCTAATCGTTGGGGGTCATTCTTTTTACTCTTAGTTGTAGTATATGTCCTCTCCCTACACTCGGTACAGGAAAGAGTAATAATAACCCTGGCTTCAGCTTTCCTAGGCATATCTACTCTACAAGGCGGCTAAAAGCGCCAGCACCTACCGTCTTACCCCCCTCCCTAATAGCAAACCGTAATCCTTTCTCTAAGGCTACGGGATAAATGAGCTTTATCTTCATAGTTACGTTATCACCGGGCATAACCATCTCCATCCCCTCTGGCAGTGCAATCTCACCGGTAACATCCGTGGTCCTAATATAAAATTGAGGTTTATAGCCAGTAAAGAATGGGGTGTGCCTGCCTCCCTCTTCCTTGCTTAATACATACACCTGAGCCTCAGCCTGGGTATGTGGCTTTATCGAACCGGGAGCAGCTAATACCTGTCCTCTTTCTACCTCGGTTCGGTCTATGCCCCGTAGCAAGCAGCCAACAGCATCACCCGGCTCAGCATAATCTAAAGTCTTGTGGAACATCTCTAGGCTGGTAACTACTGTCCTTCGGGGCTCATGATGTAAACCAACTATCTCAACCTCGTCCCCAGGCTTAATGATGCCACGCTCAACCCTTCCTGTAGGCACCGTGCCTCGACCCTTGATGCTAAAGACATCCTCTACTGGCATCAAAAATGGCTGGTCCTTAGCCCGTTTGGGAATAGGAATATAGTTATCTATGGCGTCCAGCAGCTTCCATACACCACCACACCACTTACACTCTCTCTTGCCACAGCCACACTCACCAGCCTTAAGACCACTTGCCCTGATCACCGGTATTTCATCCCCAGGGAAACCATACTTAGTAAGCAGTTCCCTAACCTCTATCTCCACCAGCTCCAAAAGCTCTTCATCCTCCATCAAATCTACCTTGTGAAGGCAAACCACAATGGCTGGAACCTCTACTTGGCGGGCAAGCAAGACGTGCTCTCTGGTCTGTGGCATAGGGCCATCAGGAGCACTAACTACCAAGATAGCCCCATCCATCTGAGCCGCCCCGGTTATCATGTTCTTGATGTAGTCAGCATGCCCCGGGCAATCAATGTGACAGTAATGCCTTTTCTCAGTCTCATACTCAACGTGGGCTATAGCAATAGTCATACCCCTTGCCTTCTCTTCCGGGGCATTATCAATAGAGTAAAACTCGCGGTATTGGGTGGGACCTGTCTTGGACAGCACCAATGTCATCGCCGAAGTTAAGGTTGTTTTCCCATGGTCAACATGACCGATCGTACCCACATTGCAATGTGGCTTGGTCCGCTCAAACTTCTTTTTAGCCATTTCTAACCCCCTTTATCTGAGCCCACAATCAGATTCGAACTGATGACCCCGTTCTTACCAAGAACGTGCTCTACCTACTGAGCTATGTGGGCACTAATGTTATTATACCGATTTCTATAAGTCGGTGTCTAGTTAAATTGCATTCATACCTAAACTCTGGTGGAGGGGGCAGGGTTCGAACCTGCGTAGCCCTTCCAGGCGGCAGTTTTACAGACTGCTCCGATTAACCACTCCGGCACCCCTCCCCATATAACCACCCCTAAATAACCCAGCCCGAGAGGGGATTCGAACCCACCAACCTACCGATTACAAGTCGGTTGCGCTACCTTTGCGCTACTCGGGCACTACCTTAGCAAACTACATATTATAAAAATGGACAATAAAAAGTCAAGCTTACCGCTGACACTCAGAAATCACCGCCTTCTCGCTTGGTAATCAATCCATATAGCTCCGGTCGCCGGTCCTTTATGAAATTTGCCTCCCACTCGCCAGGTATAAAGGTGAGATGTTTTTGTCGCGCTAAGTCCAGGCTGACCTCGCCATATATGATTTCCTCCTTATCGGGACTGGCAAGGCTCAGGACTTCCCCGGAGGCGTCAACAATTTCACTCAGCCCGGCAAATGAATAGCCCCGCTCACTGCCAACTCGGTTAGCTGATACCACATGAACCCGGTTTTCAAAAGCTCTAGCATAAATGACATGACTATACTTTTCACCACGACCCTGAGGGAAATTGGTGGACAAGGCTAATATATCCGCTCCGAGTAAGGTCATAACCCTTGAGCTCTCAGGGAAGGCAATATCATAGCAAATCAGCAGGCCTATGTTACCTACCGGGGTCTGGTGTACCTGGAAAGGCTTATCACCAATGTCGACGAAGCGGTCAACCCCCAAAAAGGGGAGGTGATTCTTTCTATATCTGGCGATAAGCCCCTTTGGTCCAATAAATGCCGCAGCATTGAACAACCTATCGCCCTCCTTTTCCAGAAGACCAAAGATAACATAGGCTTTAAGCTCCTGACAGATGGAAGCGACCCTTTCGGTACCGGGTCCGGGAATGGTTTCGGCAAAAGATAGCGCCTCTTGGCGACTGGAGAAGATATAACCAGTCAGGCTACACTCGGGAAATACTATCAGGTTAGCCCGGCTATACGCTGCTTTTCTAGTTGCGCTGACAATACTTTCCAGATTCTCCTCAACTTTCATTAGCTTGGGCTCCATCTGAACAGCAGCCATCTTTATCCTGTTTAACATAGAGACTCCTTAAATTCAATTGGTAGCGCATACCGGATTTGAACCGGTGATCTCCTCCTTGAGAGGGAGGTGTCCTAGGCCGCTAGACGAATGCGCCACCTAATTTGCAATTCATTATAGCGGTAATCAAAGCTAAAAAGCAACCCCAGCCTATTTTTAGTATAATGTGTGGGGAGGAAAATAAAGGATTATGACATCGCTAACATTCTATGGAGGTATAGGTGAGATTGGTGGTAACAAGATATTACTGAGGGATGAGGATACATCTATCTTCCTGGATTTCGGCAAGAACTTTGAGCGGGAAAGGCAGTTTTATGATGAGCCGTACCTAAGTCCACGGGAAGAAAAACACCTGATTTACCTTGGGATACTACCCAAAATAAGGGGGCTGTATAAAAAGGATGAGGATGAGCCAACCATAGATGCCATAGTCCTCAGCCATCCCCATGCCGACCACTGGGACTACATTCGGTATGTAAAAGACCCCGTGCCTATATTCTGCGGTGAGACGGCAAAGACAATGATAGTCGCCAGAGAGCTAGCCAGCACCGGGCAGCGCGCCGAATATAGAATAGCCAGCCTCAGCCCAACCCAAGGCGAGCAGGTATGCAAAAAGTTTCACACCTTCAGGACTGGAGACGTCTTAAATATAGGCTCCATAAGACTGGAGCCAATCCATGTCGACCACTCGGTTCCTGGAGCCTATGGGTTTATCATCTACACATCAAATGGAGTAATCGCCTACACCGGGGATTTCCGGTTGCACGGACCCAAGGC
>Ga0315280_10011416_pt1 | contig 10918 bp, 10 predicted proteins | sample YL17G06_40_MG_FD_203697 | JGI IMG/M metagenome (GOLD analysis project Ga0315280, IMG submission 203697) | Sediment microbial communities from Yellowstone Lake, YNP, Wyoming, USA - YL17G06_40 | ecosystem: Environmental > Aquatic > Freshwater > Lake > Sediment | place: USA: Wyoming | collected... | reverse complement strand
ATTCAAAGACAGTCGTGGCTGATGCAATTGCTTACAGATTGGATGGGTGATGAGGGATGGCTTAAGACAAACTATGCCGAGTATCGCAAATTTGTTTATTGGTCTGATGTCCTCTGGATAAAAGGTAAGGTAACAAGAAAGTATATTGATGAAAATGGTGAATATTGTGTAGACATTGAAACCAATGCAATCAATCAAAGAGGAGAAGATACCATGCCTGGAAGGGGCACTGTTATTCTTCCTTCTCGGGAGGGGGGAACCTGGCCGGTGGCCCTAAGGTTACCAAAATTTTAATCCAACTCAGGGAGTAAGAAACTTGGAGTGGTATAGTAAAGGGAGAAGAGCAGAAATCGAAAATTTGCTTAAAGGTGTCATAGTTGTGGATCTTTCTCGACTTGGTCCAGGCCCATTTTGCACCATGATTCTTGCCGATATGGGTGCCCGAGTAATCAAAGTTGAACCTCCAAATGGTGATCCGATTCGAGAAATGATTCCAGGTGTTTACGAAGCTCTAAATCGAAACAAAAGGAGTATCATAATAGATTTGAAAAAAGAAGGAGGAACGGCAGTTCTTTCCAGGCTGGTTGAAAAGGCTAAGGTATTTGTCGAGAGTTATAGGCCAGGTGTAGCAAAGCGAATTGGGGTAGATTATGAGAAAATCAGATCAATAAATGATGGGATTGTTTACTGCTCAATTTCTGGCTATGGTCAGGATGGTCCCTATAGGGGTTGGTCAGGGCATGACATTAATTACTGCGCAGTAGCCGGAATCTCGAGCATAAGTGGAGATCCTTTTGGTCCTCCCGCCATTGGGACTGGAGTTCCTATCGCCGATTATTGTTCAGCGTTATATGCATGCCTTTCTATCCTTTCCATGCTTTATGCGCACAAAGGAGGTTATTTAGATGTTTCAATGACGGATTGTGCGCTGAGTTTCATGACAACTCGAATTAATGAGTATATAGCCCGAGGAAGACCGCCGAAGGAAAAGTTTATCGGTCGCGGTGGTTATGGAATTTTCAAGACGAGTGATGAGAAGTATTTAGCTATTGGTGTCGTAGAAGAATATTTTTGGCAGCGTCTTTGTCGGGTACTCGATCGTGAAGATTTGGTAAAAGATAGCCGCTTCAATAGTTTCTTGAAAAGAAACAATCTGATGGAAGAGATTAATTCAATTCTAAGTAAAGCCTTTTTGGTGCGGCCACGGGATGAGTGGATATCTCTTCTGTCCCAGGCGGATGTTCCCTGTAGTCCTGTCAATTTTATCGAAGACCTTCCCGACGATCCCCACATTAAGCATCGCGGGTTAATAGTTGAAAGTGAAACAAATGAGCAACAGATATTCAATATATTGTTCCCGACACGGTTTAATGGAGAACTATTACCTTTGCGCTCTCTGGCCCCATCGTATCCAGGGCAAGATACAGATCAAATTCTCTGTGAAACAGGTCTAAACGAAACAGAAATAGAATTGCTTAAGCAGGGAAATGTTATCAAGCCGTAATTTATCTTGTGGGAGTTATCCAGAGTTTTTAATCGATGAGATCGCAACGGCAGGAAAAAGAGATAAAGACAGCTAGAGATGCCTTAGCGTTGTTATGCAGGCTTAGCTATGAGAAATTTGGAAAAGATGTCCTAATTCTCATTGAAGAGGTTTGCTACAAGTTGGGTGTTGCTGATAGCAGAAAAATAGAGGGAAATCTATCTAATCTCGACTTCAAAACAATCAATGAAATGTTTATCGGCAACCTTAAAAAGCAAGGCTTTCTCATTGAAGTAATAGAATTGTCACAAAAAAAAAGGCATTCTAAGTTTTACGGGCCATGCCCATTAGGGTTAGAAAACACATCCTTTGATTTGTGTAAGGCAGTGATGGCTTTAGATAAGGGATTATTTGAGGCAGCAATAGGAAAGAGAGTAGGCCTCGATATTATAAAGTCTAAAGCTGCAGGTGATTCTTACTGTGAAACTTTATGGTCTCTAATCGATTAAAATATGAAAAAAGAGATATTAACTCTTGTTGTATTTTGAGACGATGAACGGCGGAAACGAGAAAAATAGTACTTTGCTTGCCCCTTATAGAGTTCTAGATTTAACTGATCGGAAAGGTTGGTTAGCTGGAAAATTATTAGCTGATCTGGGCGCTGAAGTAATTAAAATTGAGAAGCCGGGAGGCGACCCTGGAAGAAATATTGGACCCTTTTATCATGACATCCCAGATCCTGAGAAGAGTTTATCTTGGTTTGCTTATAACACTAACAAAAAAGGTATAACCTTAAATATCAAGACCCCTGATGGGCAAGGGATTTTTAAAAGATTGGTGGGCAGGGCTAAATTTATTGTTGAATCTTTTTCTCCAGGATATATGCAAAACCTTGGGTTGGGCTACGAAGTTTTATGTAAGCTTAATCCAGAGATTATTTTAACATCAATGTCTGATTTTGGTCAAAGTGGTCCTTATAAGGATTATAAAGGTTGTGATCTTGTGGACCAGGCGATGAGCGGTATACCATTTCAAACAGGTGACGAGGATCGACCTCCGCTTATGCTTCCTCTCGAACAGGCATATCAGTTTGCCAGTCTTCAAGCAGCCGCGGGGACGTTGCTTGCTCACACTTCTCGTCAGCTGACAGGACGAGGGCAGCACGTGGACGTCTCAATACAGGAGAGTTTGGCTTCAGTAAACTTGTATGCCATACCTTATTGGTATTCGGCTCGACGGCTGATGAAGCGGGCCGGAGGGAAGGAAAGGCGGATGAATATTTCCTATCGACTGGTTTATCCATGTAAAGGTGGCTATGTAACTGCACGCGTCATGGTGGGGAGAGGATTCGGAGCAATGCAGAAAAGATTGGTTGAAGTTATGGATGGTGAGGGTATTGCAGAGGATCTGAAAAATGTAGTCTGGACAGAGGTTAGCCTTGATACCACTAACCAGAGAGATATCGATCACTGGGAAGCAAAAATGGGGAGCTTTTTTGCTCTTCATACCAAGCAGGAGCTTCATGAAATGGCTAAGAGACACGCTTTGGCAATAGCTCCAGTTTATAATGTGAAAGAGATTTTTGAATACGAACAACTTCAACATAGGGGGTTCTGGGTAGGTGTAGAGTATCCTGAACTTGGCACTTCTATTACTCATCCAGGATCGATGGCAAAAATGAGTTCGGCGAGATTTAGGGAGGCGACTCGTGCTCCATTGATAGGGGAACATAATAAACAAATCTATGTTGATGAATTAGGAATATCCACAGAGGATATGATAGTGTTGAAGGAAACAGATGTTATTTAGTCATAATGGGAAGAGGAGAGTAAAGCAATTAATGGAATTAAATAAGCCATTAGAAGGAATTAAGGTGGTTGATTTCTCCTGGATTCTAACTGGACCGCTGGTGGCCAGATATTTAGCAGATTGGGGAGCAACGGTAGTTAAAGTTGAGTCCAGGATTAGACCGGATGAAGTGAGAACAGTTGCGCCTTTCAATAAAGGCATACCTGGTCTGAATCGGAGTGCCACTTTTGCCAATTGGAATAGTGGGAAATATAGCATCTCTTTAAATATGAAGGATCCGAAAGCAGCCGACATTATTAGGAGACTGATTTCTTGGGCTGATATCGTTGTTGAATCTTTCCGCCCTGGTGTATTGAAACGTTTGGGTTTAGATTACGAGCAAATTCGTTCTATTAAAAAAGATATCATTGTTGTGAGTCATACCACACAAGGGCAAACTGGCCCATTTGCACTACAACCTCTCATTGCACATTTTGTACACTCCTTGGCGGGCATCACTTGCCTGACTGGATGGCCAGATCGTGCCGAAGTGGGGTTACGAATTGCATATGGAGATAATGTTCAGGCGACTCTTTCATTTCTTCTCATCCTGGCGGGTCTGGACTATCGGCAAAGAACAGGTAGCGGACAATATATAGATATTTCTCAGCTAGAGTCATTGATCCAAGTGTTATCCCCGTGTTTTCTGGATTATGCAGCGAACGGCAGGATACAAAGTCGCCAAGGGAATCGATGTTCTTATGCTGCTCCTCATGGAGTTTATCGTTGTAAAGGCGAGGATAGATGGTGTGCCATCGCTGTGTTTAGTGACGAAGAATGGAAAGGCTTTTGTAATGTCATTGGTAAACCCCAATGGGTTTCAGAGCAAAACTTTGCCACTATTTTAAATAGGAAACAGAACGAGGATGAGTTGGACCGCTTAATAACTGACTGGACCATCAATTTCACGCCTGAGGAGGTTATGGCTAAGATGCAGCAGGCTGGGATAAGTGCTGGAGCTGTACAAGATGCTCAAGATATCGTGGAAACTGACCCGCAATTAGCATCTCGGCATCATTTGTTTACTTTAGCGCATCCGGAAACAGGTGAGTATGTCTGCGAGGCCCCGGGCTTTAGATTATCAAAGGTACCCCTTGAGATTGAACAGTCCTCTCCTTGTATTGGGGAGCATAATTATTTTGTTTGCACTCAGTTTTTGGGAATCTCAGACGAAGATTTTGCAAATCTAGTATCTGCAAGTGTGCTGGAATAGTTAACCAATTTGCAATAACCAGGATCTCTCTATGTATCGCATTTTGGATCTAACTGATGAAAAAGGATTATTATGCGGCAGAATACTGGCAGATCTTGGTCTTGACGTAATTAAGATTGAAAAGCCAGGTGGTGATGATTGCCGTAATATAGGGCCCTTCTGGAAAGATATCCACCATGCTGAAAAAAGCCTCTTCTGGTTTAGTTACAATCTAAATAAAAAGGGGATCACCCTCGATATTATGAAGAGGAGAGGCCAGAGTTTATTCAAGCAGCTTGTGGAAAGAGCGGACGCAATTATCGAATCCTTTCCTCCGAGTTACTTGAGTGAACTCGGATTGGATTATGATAGCCTGGCCAGGGGGAAACCGAATTTAGTCATGACTTCTATAACTCATTATGGAAAGAGTGGGCCTTATAAAGATCGCAAGTCGTCGGACTTAGTTGCTAATGCTGTTGGTGGATATGTTTACATTACGGGCCCTGCAGATAGGCCACCAGTTAGAATCAGTAAGGTAGATCAAGCTTACTGTCACGCCGGGTCTCATGCTGCCGTAGGTACATTGATTGCGCTTATTTGCAGGAACAGGCTTGGTTTAGGGCAACACGTGGACATATCTATTGAGGAAAGTGTGGTTTGGACTTTAATGTATGTCCAGCAGTACTGGGATTTGACCGGATATATCTACCCACGTTCAGGCGTATTTGCACACAGGACAAATCTAAATGTGAGGCAGTACTGGCCATGTAAAGATGGGTATGTTGGTTGGAGAATTTTTTTGGGCTCAAGTGGTGGGAGTTTCGGCGGTGAGGGGGTCAAGCGGATGGTCGAAGCCATGGGTGAAGAGGGGATGGCTCAGGGACTGGATATGGTGCATTGGGAAGCCTCTGGGATGGACGATGTAACCCAAGAAGATATCACTTTTTGGGAAGAAAGATTTGCGTCATTTTTTTTGACGCACACAAAGAGAGAACTTAATAATATTGCAGAAAGAAAGGGAATACCTTTGTTTCCGATTAGTACTCCTGCTGACCTCATTGATAATGTGCAATTAAATTCTCGCCATTATTGGGTCGATATCGAGCACCCAGAGCTTTCAGACACAATAATTTATCCGGGGCCCTTTGTCCTATGCGATCCACCCCTGGGTGAGTTAAGGCGACGTGCACCGCTTGTAGGAGAACATAATTCCGAAATTTATGAGCAAGAATTAGGCATCTCCCCCCAAGAAATGACTGATTTAAAAGAGGAAGGCGTAATATAAGAACCATAATTGTGAGAAATGGATGAATAGCCAGGTATTTGAAGATATAAAAGTCGTAGAGTTATGTTGGGCTGGAGTGGGTCCCATTATTTGTTCCTATTTGGCCTACTTTGGTGCTGAGGTAATAAAGGTGGAATCAGAGTCCAGACCCGATCCCACAAGAACTATGCCTCCATTCAAGGATAATATACCTGGAATAAATAGGAGCGGTTTCTATGGCAACCTTAACTCTAACAAACTAATTTGCAGCCTAAACCTCAAGAATTCCAAGTCCAAAGACATCCTAAAACCATTAATCAGACGATGTGATATTGTCGTAGAATCATTTACACCCGGAGTTTTGGAACGGTTAGGGTTCAGTTACGAGGAAGTGAAGAAATTAAAACGTGACGTGATAATGCTGAGGACCTGTATGTTAGGGCACTCGGGATCTGAGATGAATCGTCCAGGCTACGGGGCTATTTTATCAGGGTTATGTGGATTCCCACTTCTAACAGGATATCCAGACACCGAAGTGGCTGGTACCGCAACATCCTATACTGACTTTGTTGCCCCCCAGTTTGCTTTGGCATCTCTTCTAATGGCGCTAGATATTAGATCAAAAACAGGCCAGGGACGGTATATCGATCAATCTCAGTTTGAAAGCTCGGTGCATTTTATGGAGCCTGTCATTCTTGATTATACCGTTAATAAGCGGGTAAGGTCCCGCGATGGCAACAGAAGCTCTTATGCTGCGCCCCACGGAATATATCCTTGCCAAGGCGCTGATAGATGGGTGGCGATTGCCGTGTTCAGCGATGAGGAGTGGCTGGCGTTGTGTAGCGTGATGGGGCGACCCGGTCTGGCTGAGGATGAGAAATTTGCTACATTGGATCTACGTATACGAAGTGAAGATGAATTGGATCGGTGTATAGAGATGTGGACGAAGAACCACACTGCTGAAGAAATAACGGAGTTATTGCAAAGAGTTAGCATTGCATCTGGACCTGTGGCTGATGGTAAGGATATCCACAAAGATCCACAACTGAAACATAGAGAACACTTTAAGGTGCTTGACCATCCTGAAAGAGGGAAGTGTACATTTGATTCTCCACCAATTATTCTTTCAAGAACTCCCGGTGGAATGAGGATGCCCGACCCCTGTGCTAGTCAGCATACCGAGTATGTTTGTACTAAAATCTTGGGGATGCCTGACGACGAATTTCTAAATTTTCTATCTCAAGGCGTTTTTGAATGATGAAAGAGGAGATGCTTCAGAGGGGAAGTGATTTGATAGCTGGCAGGCAGTATAGTTTCTATCATGGGAGCAAAGTAGGTTGCCCCAAAGTTTAAAAAAGGGAAAGGAGGAGAAGAAATGAGCAAGAGGGTGAGGTTTGCATGGATGTTGGTAGTAGCCGTATGTATTTTAGGATTGAATGTTGCTAATGAAGCAGCAGCTAAGGATCCGGTAGCTCGCACTCTGAAATTCACAACTCTCTATTCGGAAGGGCAAGAACTTTATGAGACGGTAAAATTCTTCACCAATGAGATAGAGAAGAGGACCCAGGGAGGGATCAAATTTAGAATCTTTCCAGGCTCTTCCCTCGTCTCAACCAATCAGTTTGTATCTGCCGTAAACAAAGGGGTACTAGACGTAGCCTTTGCAGTGCCTGTTTATGAGCAAGGGTTGTGGCCTTTAACAGGCATACTTAATACACTCGGAGCGCCATATGTTAACTATGAGAAGTGGAAAAATGTCCATGACCAGGTTCGAGATATTACGAATAAGAACATTGACCTCAATGTGGTGATATTGGGTATGCCTCATGTCCTGACTTACGCTCTTTATTCAAGTAAGCCCCTCACAGGAAAGGTGGCGGACTTTAAGGGTATGCTTTTGAGAGGCACTGGGGGCTCATTTGATGCTTCGATGAAGGCACTGGGTGGTGCTCCTGTAATGATCCCGGCGCCTGAGACCTACATGGCTTTGCAGAAGGGGACTATTGATGGAGCGGCCACGATCTATAGCAGGTATGTGGAGGGTAAAATGTACGAGGTTACTCCTTATTTTATGGTTATACCGAAAGGGATGACTATGTGTTCGCAACACTTCATTATCAACAAGGGAGTATGGACTAGCTTGACTCCGGATATACAGAAAGTTCTTCTGGAGGTGGGAACAGAAGTTGTCGGATTCACTAACGACAGGTCAGCAGCTTCGGATAAAAAAATACTTGCGGAGATCTTGCCCAAGCTTGGTATCAAGCCTGTCATCATGTCAGAAGAGGAAAATAAACTTCTACTCCAGAAGCTTACAACGGTGTGGGACCCTGAAATTTCGAAATTAGGGAAGCCGGCCGAGGAAATAGCTAGGATCATAGGGGTAAAGTGAGTTGTTCTAGTTATTTTCTCGTTTTCTTTTAATATTCGACGGGCACTAAATGCTGGGGGCGGACGCATAATCCTATTAACAAACCAGCTAAGCAACGGGAGGACGTCTAAAATGATGACGAAATTCATCTCTCAGGTCGGCAAAATAGCTGATTACTTAGTTGCTTTAACATTCTTGGTTATGACTTCTGGGGTGGTGGTAGCAGTTTTTGGTAGATATGTGTTTCGATATCCCGTACCGGCAGGCATGGAGGTGGCCTATTTTGCAATGTTGTGGTGTGCTTTCCTGGCAACCGGCAATGCGCTTGTTAAAGATAAACATGTGGCTATGGCTTTGATTAGAGATAAGCTTCCAGGTAGAATTAAAATTGTGGCCGACATATGTATAGCAATTATTATCTTGTTTTCTGTTGTCTTTATAGTTAGGTGGTCGACTTCTCTCGCCTACGAATCAATTGTGAAGCAATGGCACGATGCAGGATCACTTGGAATGCATATGATTGTGTTATACGGGATAATGTCTTTGGGCTCAATCTTTTTGGGCATCGTAGCAATAGCCAAGATTATCGAACAGATGAGAAAGTTCGGAGGAAAAAACAATGGAAGAGAGCTTCGCCCCTCCAATCATAATGGGTAGCTTACTTGGGATAATGCTTATTTCTGGAGTACCAATCGCCTTCGTAATGTTTTCCATCGGTATATTAGGCTGCGTGTTATGGATAGGCACTGCCTCTACAGTCCAGGCGGCAATGAGTCTGTTAGATGTAAGTACTTCCGAAGTCCTGGTTTGTTTGCCTTTATTTCTCTTTATGGCAGAGATTATCGTAGCTGCAGAAATAGGTAAGGATCTCTTTGATACTGTTAGTATCTGGACACGGCGTCTGAAAGGTGGGGTGGCTGCTGCCACAATAATTGGCTGTGCCTTTTTTGCCGCCATATGCGGTTCAAGTGCAGCAACTATTGCTGCGGTGGGTACAATCGCTCTGTGGGAAATGCTGAGGATAGGTTATGATAAAGGTTTAGCTTGTGGGGTAGTGGGAGTCGGTGGTACATTGGGCCCCATGATACCTCCGAGTATCATCATGATCATTTTCGGCGCGCTCACCGACCAGTCAATAGGAAAATTGTTTATGGCGGGCGCAATCCCGGGAGTTATAATGGCAATCGGTTTTATACTGATGGCTCTTACTCGTTGCTATTTAAACCCTAAGCTAGCGCCAGTCCCTCCTGCCGAAAATTTATCATTCAAAGAGAAGTTACGTAGTTCGGTGTCGATAATTCCTTATCTGATTATTTTTGTAGTGATGTTTTACGCATTTTATTCTGGAATGGCCACGCCAACAGAGTTGGCCGCTTTGGGTGTATTGGCAGCGTTTATTGTAAGTTTAGCGATGCGAAGGCTAACCTTACAAAAAGTACTTGAGGCAACGAAGAGAGCGGGCCTTTCGACTGCCTTCGTGTTATTTATTATCGGGGGAGCTAAGTTTTTTACATTTGTAATATCAAGTACCGGTATTTCGCAAGCGTTTGCAAAATATGTAATAGGCTTAAGTCTGTCGCCTCTACATCTTGTTATCATGATAATGATTCTTTATATGATACTGGGCTGTTTTATTGACCCCGCTGGCATAATGACATTGACAATACCCGTTCTATTGCCCGTTTTAGTTTCAGCCAATATCAACCTCATATGGCTTGGATGTTTGGTCTGTGTGAACATGGAGTTGGCCTACTGCACACCGCCGTTTGGGATCAATCTATACGTTGTTAAAGGGGTAGCCCCTCCGGAAATAAGTATGGGCAACGTTATTGGAGGTGCTATGCCTTTTTTGGTTGTAACCTTTCTTGCAATGGTTTTGGTAATGATTTTTCCAGTGCTGGCTCTATGGTTACCTGCGCATATGTAGGTATACAGAAACGTGAACATAGGTTGTAGATTCGGTCAGGGTGGCCGATATAAAAACTTCAGTCGTATGTATCGGAATCTCAAGTGAGTCCGACGATAATTTTCTAAATCTTTTATCTCAAGGTGTTTTTGATTGGTCAGGAGGAGACCATCCTGGGTAGGACGCCGTTTCATATCTGTTAGGTACTACAGTTTCTATCATGGCGCCTAAAGCAGGTTGTCCAAAACCTAAAAAAGGGAGGGGAAGAAATGAGAAAGAGGGTAGGGTTTGTATGGGCGTTGGTAGTAGCAGTAGTATTTGCTTTTAGCTGGGGTGTTTCCAGGGAAGCCGCAGCTCAAGGTTCGTCAGTTCGTACCCTGAAATTTACAACTCTTTATACAAGTGCAAGGGAGATGTTTGCAACTCCGCAATATTTTGTCACCGAGATAGAAAAGCGGACCCAAGGAAGGATAAAATTTCAAATCTTCCCAGGTTCCTCCCTTGTACCAACCAACCAGTTTGTATCTTCTGTGGATAAAGGGGTACTGGACGTAGCCTTTGCAGTGCCCTCTTATGAGGGAGGGTTATGGCCAATAACAGATATGGGGACAGTGTTTGGGGCACCAAATGTTACGTATGAGAAGTGGAGAACTGTCCATGACCAGGTCCTGGACATCATGAATAAGAACATTAATCTTAATGTGGTGATATTAAGTATGCCACATGTTGTCGTTTACCACCTTTGTTCAAGAAAGCCGCTTACGGGAAAGGCTTCTGACTTTAAGGGATTGCTAGTAAGGGGAACCGGGACCTCCTTCGATGCCTCAATTAGAGCACTAAGTGGGTCTCCTGTA
>Ga0315280_10011415_pt1 | contig 10919 bp, 13 predicted proteins | sample YL17G06_40_MG_FD_203697 | JGI IMG/M metagenome (GOLD analysis project Ga0315280, IMG submission 203697) | Sediment microbial communities from Yellowstone Lake, YNP, Wyoming, USA - YL17G06_40 | ecosystem: Environmental > Aquatic > Freshwater > Lake > Sediment | place: USA: Wyoming | collected... | reverse complement strand
CAAAACACCCGGCCATGTCGAACAATCTTCCGAGACTCGGGAACCTCAACTCCGCATTCAAAACAGTAAACTGCCATTTTTCGTTCCTCCTCTTCGATTTCGGAGGACCAGCATCAGCTCCCAGTAAGAATTGCTAAGGCATCAGCCGGCCTGTCCGATCTTTTGCCGCGTCTGTTCGCGTGAATATTTCTTTCACGATGCGACCAGAAGCCGCTTTGCATAAATTGCCGGCTCGGGAAACAATGTCCAGTCGCCGGAATACCCTTCTCGCCTTTTGAGACGAACTGACCGAAAATCTTTGCCCTCTTTCCGCAATCTTCATCACAGCCCATAATTTTGGCCACGAGTGCGGCAGAGCAAAAGTGCCCGTCAGAAGCGCGCGGTCCAAAAGGCGATCCTCTTCGTGCACCATCAGCACGAGTACCAAGATGGCCATCCCCGCAATCCCCAGCCCGATGGCGAGAACGATAGCCGCGAGGTACTCTTCCAGCACGTACATCTCTTATTTCTCCTGTTCCTGGCGCCGGAATTTGCTTTCCCGTGGACCCTTGCCGGCCAATATCCGTTCCCTAGCTACGCTCCCCTCAAGGCAGCCCGTCAACTGCTGCGTAGCTATCAAACTCAGCGCTGAATGCAGCCTCTGCCCGTCAAGCTCGTACTCCAGCTTGCCCTCCAGGAATTCCCTCAGCGTTTCATTGACGAGCTCAGAGGACACCGCTACGCCTCGTCCGTTTGCGACCTGTCTGGTGCGCCGAGCAAGCAAATTGCAGAGGAGAAAAGGAGACATCTCGGACCCATCGACTCGGTTCAGCAGTTCGACGCGTTTGGACATCGCTCCCCTTTGATTCTACTGGCCGCTTACAGCGACAAGCCGGGCTGCGCCGTCGACCCGGGATCGCGCCTTCTCTAGGCTGACCCCCTCACCACGCATAAGATGGAGGACTGCTCTTAGCCGATAGAAATCACGCGAGGAGTAGTACGTCCTCTCGTTCTTCACAACCCGCCGGATGACGCCCCTTGCTTCAAAGTCAGCGAGTTCTGCCTGCGACAACCCCAGCTTGCCCGCAAAGTGTTCAGCGAGAAAGTAGTCTGGCATCGGTCGGTTGCCTCCCTTATCTCTTTAAGAGCTTTTTCCCTCTGCTCCGGTTCGGAAACGCTCCGTGTCGTGCGCTGCCCCTCCTCGGAGAATCTTGATATTCGTGCCGCGCAGTCTCTCGAAACCGTACTGAAGCTCATATTCAACCCATTGCCCTACCGAGAGGCCAGCGATGACTGATCCATCTAGCGCCGAGCGATCGAAATACACCTCACATCCGTCCTCGCCCAGAATGAATCCGCAACCCTGCTTTCTGAGCAGTCGGGTAATTGATCCTCGCATGACCTAGCTCTCCTTCCACAGATTCGCGGTCAGCACAGAAGGCTTTGCGCGTCGTCCTGGCCTTCGCGACTGGGGCCACCCGTCCCCGCGAAGAAAATTGGGACCTTTCGGTTCCTCTGGTCCGAACTCGTGCTCCGTGCTTTGCGTCAAAAAGAGACGCACCGTACGCCACAGATCGATGAGAATCACCATGGTCAGGAGCGTCACACAAGTGGCCAGAACGACTGCCGGGATACACTGTCCAAGGCGCATCAATGATTTTGGTCTCCTTTGCTCGGATGCCTTCCGGCCTCAAAGCGGCGATGGGGCTTGTTTTCCCCTTGCCTCATATGGCTCTTTTCGACTCCCACCGACCCATGGGAGGGGGGAATCTCCCTCGCCTGTATTTCAACCACGCTAATGTGCACACGCAGATTCCGCGATGAAGATTCTGGCTCTTCTGTTCATTGCTTGACAGGTTGGGGTCGCTGCCTCGCAAACAGGGGCAGCCTTCTCCCACCCTCTCGCTGCTACGATCTGTGAGGTGCGCACACCGGACTTCGCGAGATCTTGCCTCACCCCCACGGCGCGTCCCTCTGCTAAATCGTGAGTGCACTCCTCTGATCCGAGGGGGTCGCAATAACCAACCACAAAAATCCGAACCTCAGGATGCTTTTGGAGCCAAGTCGCCTCCAACGTTAGACTTTTCTGGCTTTCGGACGTCAAGTCGATGCTGTTGGGATCGAATAGCAAAGCTTGTTTCAGAATGCGAGGAAGTGCATTCCTATGATTGGGTGCGTTCGCCGCCGATGTGCTTGCTCCCGGACCTATTCTGGAGGCATCCTCCCCGGCGTCAGCAACGCGAGCAACCTTCGAGATTACCCCACCTCTCCGCCAGCAAAGCTGATATTGGTCGGGTGAAAGACTCAACCGGGGAACCGTCGCAGGAATCCAGCTCGCCGAAGTGCAGCGCGTACATCCTAAGGGGAGGTGACGAGAGCCTAAAAGAGATGTGAATATGAAGATTTCCACACATACAGCCGAAAAAATATATCCCGGCCTCACGAGCCACTCGCTGTAGTCTGAAGTTGCGACAGGAGGTCCCTAACGTCGACCAAGCGGTTGTTGAAGATCTCCCTTGCCACGTCCAACAGCCGGAAAATTGCCGGATCAGGAACCGAATAGAAAACATTACTTCCGTTCTTTCTCCCGACAACCAAGCTTCGGCTCCGCAGGATCGCAAGCTGCTGGGAAAGAGTTGTTTGCTCGACGCCAAGGCGGGTGCTTAGTTCATTCACTCCGACCTCGCCGCCACGGAGTCCGTCGATTATCCGTATCCGTAGCGGGTGCCCTAGCGCCTTAAAGAATTCAGCTTTGAATTGGCTTAACTCCGGCATCAGGACCTCTCTTTGGGCTTCCCGGTTGAACGCACCAACATTTTTGCATATTCGAATGCCCTTGTCAACCCCAGGATTGTGTTAAGGTGTCGCTCGCGTCAGGCCGGGAAGAGTTCAAGGTGTCGAGCCGTTTTGCTCGCCAGCGGTACATCTACGGGTGCAATTTTTTCAGGCCTTGGCCGGTGGGGTGCGTCAAGGGCCTAGCCTAGCATTCACCCGGGAGGCCTTTGACCATGAATGATTTGCTCCCCTTGACGGTGAGCGTATAATAGGCCAATCCGACAGTTTGGGGTTTCGTGCCCTTATCCGGATTCTGACTCGCCGATTTGCTTGCCGCAGGACGCCAGGCGTTGTGGGAGGCGAGCGTCGTAGGGAGCGGACAACATGGTCATCCATTGTAAGCATTGCGGAGCCGCCTCGAAGGTGGACGACGCCAAAATGCCGTCCACGCCGTTCCGTATCAAGTGTCATCAGTGCCAGAACATTCTGACGATCGAGCCGCCCAAGCTCACCGGAGGCACGGCGCGTCCCGCACCGAGCTTGCCGCTCGAGCCTCCTCCGCGGCCCTCAGGAAGGCCCATCACCGTGACGGGCAGCCTGCGCCCGCCCCAGCGGCCCAGCGCCGAGAAGGCAGCGCCAGCCGCCGTCATCGTTGCGCCGGAAGTCGAGAGCCAGCCGCTCGCGGACCGCACGCACTACCTCCAGAAGATCGATCTCTTCAGCGCGCTTTCTTACGAGGAGTGCCAGGCGATCGAGAGCAAGCTGAAGCGGCGCGAGTTTCCTCCCAATCACGTCGTGGTCCGCGAAGGCGGCCCGGGCGACTCGATGTTTTTCATCAACGCCGGCATGGTGGAAGTTCGCAAGAAGGACGCCAACACCGGAATCGAATTCCTGCTGACGGAACTGAAAGGCGGCTCCTGCTTCGGCGAAATGTCGCTGCTCACCGGCAAGCCTCGGGCCGCGACCGTGAGAACGATGGAGCCGACGATGTGCGGGGTGCTGGAGAGCACGGATTTCGAGGAGTTGATCCTGCACAGTCCCAAGGTCGCCCTGGCGCTAAGCCGCGTCCTGGCGGAGCGCCTGGAAGAATCCAACGAACAATCGGGCATCGAATACGTCAACCTGCGCCGCATCCAGTTTGACGCGCGCGTCCTGAGCCTGCTGCCCCAGCAGATCCTCCTCCAGCACAAGATCATCCCCGCCGGCTACGCCAATAACCGCCTGACGCTCGCCATGGTGAACCCCAACAACCTGATCGCCCTCGACGACGTCCGGCGCGTCCTGAAAGGCGTCATCATCGAGCCGGTGGTGACCTCCGAAGACGACTTCAAGCGTTTCATGACCACGACGTATAGCGAAATGCTGAAGAAGGAGGCGGATGAGAAGAAGAAAGCCAAAGAGACGGCGGTCGCCTTGATGAAAAGTTCGGGGGGCGAGAAGGCCGCCGCAGAAGTGGCCAGGCTCATGGCGCAATCGGACACCATGGAGGGCATCCTCGATTCCCTCCAGAACGAAGCGCTCAAGGCCATCGAAGTCGAGGATGTTCAGCAGGTCTCCGAAAGCGTCACTGACCTTTCCAAGTCCGCCGAGGACGCGCCCATCATCCGCATGGCCAACCAGATCTTGGCTTCCGCCATCCAGAAGGGTGCGAGCGACATCCACGTGGAGCCGCAGGAGAAGGATGTCGTGGTGCGCTTCCGCATCGACGGCTCGCTCCAGCAGGTCCAGGTGCTGGCCAAGAAGGTCCAGATGGGCCTCGTCTCGCGCCTCAAGATTCTCTCCAAGCTCGATATCGCCGAGAAGCGCCTGCCCCAGGACGGCCGCATCAGCGTGCGCATGGAAGACCGCCCCATCGACTTCCGCGTCTCGACGATTCCCTCCAAGTGGGGCGAGAAGGTCTGCATGCGCATCCTCGACAAGTCGAACACCATCCTGGGCCTCGACAAGCTGATCTCTCACGAGGAATCGCTCGCCCTGGTGCGTGACATGATCGCGCAACCTTACGGGATCATCTACGTGACCGGGCCCACCGGTTCGGGCAAGACCACGACGCTCTATAGCGCGCTCGCCGAATTGAACGATCCCGATGTCAACATCTCCACGGCCGAGGACCCCATCGAGTACGACCTGCCGCGCATCAATCAGGTTCAGGCCCACAAGGAGATCGGGCTCGATTTCGCCCGCATCCTGCGCGCCTTCCTACGCCAGGACCCGGACATCATCCTGGTGGGTGAAACGCGCGACAAGGAGACGGCCCACATCGCCGTCGAGGCGGCGCTCACCGGCCACCTGGTCTTCACCACGCTCCACACCAACGACGCCGCCGGAGCCTTCACGCGCCTGGGCGAAATGGGTGTCGAGCCGTTCCTGATGTCGAGCTCCACGATCGGCATCATCGCGCAACGCCTCACGAAGCGCCTTTGCCAGCACTGCAAAGAGCCTTACACGCCGGACGAGATCGCCCTCAAGTACATGGGCTTGCCCGCCAATTCCGGCCACACCTTCTACCGCCAGAAGGGCTGCGATCAGTGCTCCTTCTCCGGATACAAGGGGCGCGTGGGCGTCTACGAAGTCCTGCGCATGAACTCGGCGTTGCGCAAGGTGGTTGTCCAGGGCGGCAAGAGCGAGGAGATCGCCGCGCTCGCCGTCCAGAACGGCATGAAGACCCTGAAGGACTACTCCGTCTGGCTGCTGGAAAAAGGCATGACGACGATGGAAGAGGTTCTGCAAGTCGTCTCGGTGCGCGAGTAGTCGGGACCGTGATTGGATTCTGCGGGCGAGCGCTCGCCCATGTCACCCTGAGCGGAGCGAAGGGTCTCAGATAGCGGACCCCGCTCACGCGTTGGCTCTTGACCCTTCGCGGCATTCGGATATGCTTGGCCCGTCCCGCTTGAGGTGGGGCGGGCCTTTTGGCGTATGGCCTATTTCCTCGGCATCGACGGTGGCGGCACCCGCACCACGGTGTGGCTGGCGGACGAGCGGAAGCGCGTCCTCGCCCGCACGGTCTCCGGTCCTGCGAACCCGCTCAAAGTGGGCTTCGAGGCTTCGAAGCGTGAAATCCTGCGGGCCGCCCGACTGGCTCTGCGGCAGGCGCGCCTGCAACCCGCTGGAGCGGCGCTCTATGAGCGCCGAAAGCGCTCGGCGGTCGCAGACCGCCGCTACAAAGGGCATGTGCTCGACGCGGTCGCAGTCGGCCTGGCGGGCGTGGACCGTCCGCAGGTGCATCGCCGGCTGTTTGCCTGGCTCCGGCGCGCCATTCCCGCGCGTCATCACCTGCTCACTTCCGACGCCGCCATCGCCCTGCACGCCGCCATCGGCGACTCTCCCGGCGTCATCGTGATTTCGGGGACCGGCTCCATCGCCTTCGGCCGCAATGAGCGCGGGCGCGTGCCGCGCTCGGGCGGCTGGGGCGTGCCCTTCGACGACGTGGGCTCAGGCTACGACCTGGGCCGCAAAGCCATCGTCGCCGCGCTGCGCGATTACGACGGCCGCGGACCCTACACGCAATTGACCCGGAAAATCTGCGAGGCACTCAAGATTCCCGATATCACGCAGGTCATCCTCCAGCCGCTGAGCCCGCACGATATCGCCGGCCTCTTCCCGCTCGTGCTGGTGGCGGCGCGACGGCGCGACTCCGTCGCCCAGCAGTTGTGCGAGGAAGCCGGGAAGGATCTCGCCGACCTGGCCGTGGCGCTCCTCAAGCGCCTGGGCTGGCAACGCCGCATCGTCCCCGTCGTCATGGCCGGCGGCGTGTTCCGCGCCAGCCTGCGCATCCGCCAGGCCTTCCGCCGCTATCTCCGGCGACATACTCCGCAAGCGCGCGTGCTGCTGCTCCGCCATCCACCCGTCGAGGGCGCGCTGGCCCTGGCGCGCGACATGGCCGAGCGAGACGGACAGGATTAGGTCGCTGAGCTTGGCTGCACTGGACCGCAGGGACCCATCCGTCCTGAGACATTCCCACCAAATTCACAACATCTCGGAAGGACATGTCTCGTGCGGGCCCCGGTGGGTTTTCATCGCTGACGCACAGAGCGGCCGACGGGACGGCCCGCATCTCGTTGATGATGGGAGAAATCTTCGTTCAGCCGTGGGCGCTGCGGCGCACATTCCAAGCCGAGCGCGAGCACGCAGAATCGTGCAAGGATTTCGCGCGCCGGCAGGGCTTCCGGCTGATTGTGCTCGTGGCGCGCGTCGCCGTTAGCTGCTCGAGCTGACCACCAGCGTTCCCGTCTCGCTCGCCGCGCCATCCGCGCACACGTCTCTGCTCCGCGCGCCATCTCCGTCCCCGCGCCCATCCCCGAGGTTCACATTCTCATTCTCTGCATCGCCCCCCCGGACAAATCTTTTCGGCCCCGCTTGGTGAAGTGAAAGGCATTGATCCCGACAAGCTACGCTCGCTCCGGATCGTGACGCGGACAATCTGAAGAGAGTTGTCGGTCGTCAGTTGTCGGCAGTCGGTTGCAGCAAACAACCAACTACGGGCAACTGACAAAGAACGAAGGACAACGGACCGCATTTCCAGACGCACAAATTCCTTGCGAGGCCCGGGCTTTGCGTCTAGTCTGAGAGTTTTAGCAATCCTGAATATCGGAGGCTTTCATATGGCAGATATGAAAGTGGGCTTCTACGGCCATGTTCGGCAGTACCACAACCTGAAAAGGGAAATCGACGCGGCCATCCACGAGGTCCTGGAAAGCGGCTCCTATGTGATGGGCCCCACGGGGAAAAAGTTTGAGCAGGAACTCGCCGCCTATTGTGGCTTGAAGGAAGCGGTGGGCGTGAATTCCGGCACAGACGCCCTCTGGCTGGCGTTCAAGGCGCTGGGCATCGGCCCCGGCGACGAGGTCATCACCACGTCGAATACATTCTTCGCGACGGCGGAGGCCATCTGGATCGCCGGCGCCACGTCGGTGTTCGTGGATTGCGACCCCAAGACGTACAACATCGACACCAGCCTGGTTGAAGCGGCCATCACGCCCAAGACGAAGACGATCGTCCCCGTGCATCTCTACGGCCAGCCGACCAAGATGCGCGAGGTGGCCGCGATCGCCAAAAAGCACAATCTGCTCGTGATCGAGGACAACGCGCAGGGGCTGGGCGCGCGCGGCGACGACTTCCGGGTTGGCGAGTTGAGCGACGCGATGTGCACGAGCTTCATCATCCAGAAGAACCTCGGCTGCTTCGGCGACGGCGGCGCTGTCGTCACCAACAACGCGCAGGTCGTGACGCGCATTCGCCAACTGCGCAATCACGGCTCGCCCAAGCGCGCCATCTACAGCATGGGCTACAACAGCCGCCTGGACGACCTTCACGCCGCGGTGCTGAGCGTGAAGCTCAAGGAGCTGGACAAGTGGAACGACTTGCGACGCGCGCGCGCGAAAGAATACGACGCAGGCCTGGCCGGCACGTCGCTCACGCTGCCCACGGCGTTGCCAGGCTACCGGCACGTCTACCACCTCTACGTCGTGGAGACCGACGACCGCGACGGCCTGCAGGCTTACCTGGGTTCGAAGGGCATCACCACGCTCACGCACTACCCCATCGCCATCCATCAGCAAGAGGGATATCCGTGGGGCCAGGCGGCGCGCATCTCCGGCTCGCTCCGGCACTCCGAGCGATCCGCGACGCGCGTACTCTCGCTGCCCATGTATCCCGAGTTGACCAGCGAGGAGGTCAAGTACGTCGTCGAGCACGTCCGCGCCTGGGATCAAGCGCGTTCCGGAAAGACCACGGGAGCCGCGGGTCGCTAGGCATTTTACGAACGCTAGCCTCTTAACCTAGCTCTTGGGCGGGTCACGGGAGGGCCATCCGCCCGGGCTCCTCAATCCAAGCTTGGGAGTGATCACCCCATGAGTGCCGAAAAAAAGTACAGCGTGGTTGTGGTCGGCTGCGGAAAGCGCGGCGTGCATCACGCCCAGGAGTTCTACAAGAATCCGCGCTTCCAGCTCGTGGGTCTCTGCGACATCGACCTGGGGCGCGTGGAAGCGGCCGCCAAGCAGTTCGGTAATCCCGAGACGAGTCTCGACGCGGCGCCGCTGGTCAAGAAGCTCCGGCCCGATATCTTCTGCTTTTGCACGCTGCCCAACCTGCGGCTGCCCATGATCCGCCTGGGCGTTGAAGCCGGCGCCAAACTCATCGCCTACGAAAAGCCCATCGCCATTTCCACCAACGAAGCGCTCGAGATCATGAAGCTCCTGCGGGAAGCGGGGGTGAAAAGCGTGGTGAGCCATCAGCACCGCTACGGCGAGCACTACAAGAAGGTGAAGGAAATCGTATCGAGTGGGGCACTCGGGCGCGTGCACACCGTTTACGCCACGGCGACGGGCTGGATGCTCCACATGATCACCCACCTCATCGAGTACACGCGCTGGTACAACGACTACGCGGAAGCCGAATGGGTGGTCGGCCAGGCTTCGGGAAAAGGCAAGTTCGCGGACAACCATCCCTCACCAGACTACGTGGTCGGCGTGATTCATTACGCAAACGGCGTGCGCGGGATTGTGGAAAGCGGCGAGGGCGCGCCCGACGTTCCCGAGGTCGAAGCCTGGTGGCGCAAATGCCGCATCGGCGCGCAGGGCACGGAAGGATTTGCCGAAGTGCTCACTGGCGGTGGCTGGCGAGCCGTTACGAAGCAGGGCGCGATGTCCGGCCCGGGCGGGATGGACTACGCGCACGACATGCCGCCCTACGTTCAGGAGATCGCCGACTGGCTCGACGATCCCGCGAAGGTCCACTCCTGCAACGGCGAGCAGGCCTACAAGGGCTTCGAAATCATGATGGCCATCTGCCGCTCAGCGGTGCAGCGCGGCAAGATCAAGCTCCCGCTCGGCCCCGGCGAGCCGGAGCTCGAAGCGCTGCAGCGCGCCCTGCCGGATTAGTCACCACGACGCCTGACATGTCGTCGGCGGTCCGCAGGCTCAACGGGCGCTGGTCGCCAAGGGTCTCCCAGCAGTAGTGCCACCCTTCCTGTTCGGATTTTCCTGCGACCATGATCGCCGCTCCCTCGTGTCGGCGTAGGTCGCAGCCCGGCTGAAGTCGCCCGGGGCGTCCCTTGCGCCTCGCGATCTCGATCGCAACGGCGAGGTTCCAGTGCAGATCGCCGGAAGCATAGTTCTACTTGAGAAGAAGCTCTCTCCCGGCGAAATCTGGGTGATGAAGCTTTTTCCGCGATGATCAGTTGGCGACGGGGGAGCTCGCCGCGGAAGCTGTGCCTGTCGTGTCGCCCCGGATGACGTAGGTCTGATCGGTGAAGTAATACGCCGTCCCGGTCACGCCGACCTGGGTGGGATTCGCGTTCAGGGTATACCCTTGGTATCTTCCCGCGCCGTCCGGGATGCCGGGCACATAGGTAAAGCTGTATCCGCTCTTCACACCGCCTGCCAGCACGCTGTCAATAAGGCCCGCGGCGGAGGCGGTGGCTGTGGGGCCGGAAGGCGGTCTAAGCTGGAGCAAGGTGCTGGAATACCCCCCTCCGAATGTCGAAGAGTAGGTCACCTCGGCGGTGTTGATCACCCGGCAGCTTCCAATGGCGGAGGCCTGGTTGGCCGCAATGCGGCTGCGGAGCAAGTTCGGTATCGCAATGGCGGCAATGATCAAGATGATCGCCACCACGATCAGCAGTTCAATCAGCGAGAATCCCCGTTGGTTGCGACGCATAGCTAGTACTACTCCTCTCCGCCCGCCCTGCATTCGAGCGCATCGGTTGCTTCCGCCGTCCTATCCGGCAAGAATACTGCATCTTGAATGCCAGGGAGCTCACTCCTGCTGTTTTTAAAGTAACTTGGAAATGAAGCACTTGCGACCACTCTCGCTGCGCATACTAACACAAGCTGCCGAAAAGTGGAACGCGCGACGACAAAATTTGTTATCGGTGTTAACCAAGCGGTTACTGGCCACCCGGGGCTAGTCCCACCTACACTAAACGTTTGAATATGGGACTTCGAGGTTTCTTCCGACCGGTGGGTCGCGCGGGTGATACGGTCCTGAATAGTATGGACCTGCGGCCTCTCAAGATGGTTCTGTTCGTCCTTGTGGCGCTTTTCGGGTTCACCCCGTCGGCACCGGCGCAGGTGGCGCCCGGAAACGTGGTGGGTGTGGTTGCATCGCCAACGGGTGAGCATGTGGCCGGTGCGCTGGTACGGCTCGCTGCGGACGATTCGCCGGCG
>Ga0315280_10011414_pt1 | contig 10920 bp, 10 predicted proteins | sample YL17G06_40_MG_FD_203697 | JGI IMG/M metagenome (GOLD analysis project Ga0315280, IMG submission 203697) | Sediment microbial communities from Yellowstone Lake, YNP, Wyoming, USA - YL17G06_40 | ecosystem: Environmental > Aquatic > Freshwater > Lake > Sediment | place: USA: Wyoming | collected... | reverse complement strand
TTGGCTCAGTGTCTTGGATGAAATCCGAACCTTTTTTAAAGAAAATCTTACAACCTTCAGCCAATTGAATTATAGCAGAATCTAAATCATACATCAATAGAAATAAATTTGAATGGAGGAATTTATCAATCATACTCATCACCTCCATTCACGCTCCTTCGCAAGCCAACACCAGGGAAGCATAGTCGTCGCTTCGGCTCATTTTATTCGCCGTATTCGTCGTCTCACGACGCCGTTACCTACCACCCACCCTTAAACGCTCATCGCCACCAGTCGCCCATCCACTCCTTGTCCGCCAGTCTGTTTGGAGGATTGCGTCTGGGCTTTGTGGGGTCAGACTCGCTTTTTCCTTTTGCCACTTATTTTATTTTTTGTAGTTTTCGGAAAGGATTTTAAATCTTTAAAAATAGGGCGCCCCTATTTCGCCATAATAGTTCGTCTATAAATACAAAAATATTTGCGGAAGGAAAACTAAAAAATACATTTTGGACCTTCCTTTCGGAGTCTTTCACGGCGAGCTTCGTAGTCTGGCATGATTCTGCCAACAAGTTTCCAAAAATCTTCTGAATGATTTTTATATTTCAAATGGCAGAGTTCATGGGCAACAACATAATCAACAAGTGATACAGGCGCCATAATAATATGCCAGTTAAAACGAATTTCTTCCTTCTTATTACAACTACCCCAGCGTTTAGTTTGGTTAGCCAAAAATATTTTTGGTTTAGTTACCCCTAGCCTTTGCGAATAAATTTCGCTTCTTTTATGTAAAATACCCCTTGCATGGTGCTTATACCAATTGTTAAGCATATCCTTTATAATTTTTGCTCTATAAGTTCTGCTGGTATGACCATTAAGATTTACTACAAAGCGCCCTCCCTTCATAAGGACTTTTGGTTTATTCTTTTTGTCTACTTTTGTTATTTTAAGCCTTAAGTGTTTTCCCAGGTACAAGAAAGATTCCCCTGTAACATACTCTCTTTTGGGTATAATACCCACCGTTTCATTTATCAATCTTTGTTTATTTAATATCCAGGCAGCCCTTGAGTGGACTAATTTTGAAAGTGAATTAAATGAAGCTTTTATTGGAACCCTCAAAAAAACACCTTCAATAGGGTCAACAAAAATGCTTACAGTACGTCTCCTCTTGCTGCGAATTATGGAGAATTTCATATTCGTATTACCAAAATAAACATTCCCTTTTTCTCGTTTCATTTTCTTAATCTCACCCTTGCTAAGTCCATAATTTTTATAGTTAAAACTTCAATCTCATCATTTCGATAGCCGTTTTCTCTAAGTATTGCCTTTGTCTGCCTCCGCATTTCCCGTTGGACATCATCCTTATGTATCCAATCAATAACAGCAAGTTTTTGTAGAGTCTCTATAATAGATTTAGTTAATTCTTTGTGAATATCAGTTTTCTCTCCGTATTCAACTCGCGGTTCTTTTATCACGTAACCTTTAAATTTATCATCTGTTTTTGAAACAGATTCATCGCTCTTAAAAATTTTATACAATGCAAATTCTGTTTCAGAAAATCCTAAATCTTGTGCGCGTTTTCCAATATTACGCATTTCATCAACAAGAGATTGCAGACGTTTAAGCTCTTCTGCTGCGTTTATTCTATCTGCCTTCTTTTCTTTAATAATTTTCTCAAGATGTTCTTTTAAGGACTGGTAAAAGACAGGGTCTTCTTCAAGATGCACATGAATCTCGTGGCGGATAGCATGCTCAATTTCGCTTGCCTTTGCTTCAGATGTAGTAAGAGCTGAAACGACCTCATCAAATTTCTTAGAAAATATAGATACCGGCTCAAGAAGTTTTTGAATCCCGTTTGTCCTGATATGTTCCTCAATAAGCTGACGGACTTTAGCACCGCAACTGGATAAACCAAGCGATGAATCTCGAAAACGAACTTTAGAGGCATTTCGTACTTTGCCTAACCATTTAAGGTCTCCGCTATACCTAAGAGCTTCTGGGTCAGGTAAAACCATATCCATACTCTGTGAAAATCGCCTGAAAGCAATGTCAAAATCAAACCTTATGTCCTCAGGTTCTAATACCTTAATGCAAGCTTCAAGGTCAGATTTATCTTCTTTGTCAAAGAAACGAATAACCGCTCGATGGCGGGCTTCAAGACGTGGTAGTTCATCTGATTTTGGAGTTAATGCACCTAAAATATCACTTTCTTGAAAAATATTAAGGGCTTTTTGTAAATCCCTTGATATACCCCAATAATCAACAACAAGTCCGTAATCTTTTTTATCAGCAGTTCTATTTACACGAGCTATTGCCTGCAATAATGTATGTTCTTTTAAAGGACTATCTATATACATAACCTGCTCAACAGGCGCGTCAAAACCTGTTAATAATTTATCGCAAACAACAATAATAGCTAATTTATCTACCGGGTCTTCTTTAAAACAACGAATAATTTCTTTTTCCTCTGCTTGTGTTTTATGATGTTTTTTTAGATGCTGGGGATCATTATTACTTCCTGAAATTAATATAGCGGAAGGAGGAGCATTTAATCTATCAAGAGTTTCTTTAAAAATGACAGCAGCTTCTCTGCTTGGAGTAACAATTTGAGCTTTAAATCCATTGGGCATAATAAATTTTTCATAATGGTCTATTATATCCAGGCATATGGCTTCTATTCTGCTTGATGCAAGTCCTATTACTTCCTCAGTAGCGTACTTTCGTTTAATTTCTTCTCTGTCTCTTTCATTATAATCATGGAAATACCGATCAAAAATTGTATCCAGATTTTCACCTTGCACATGAACATCAGGAAGTCTGCTCTCATAAAAAATCGGAACAGTAGCTCCATCCTGCACTGCCTGTTCAATAGTATATGTATGAATATAATTGCCAAAGGTTTGTACAGTGCTACGGTCTTTTTTGTCTATGGGAGTACCGGTAAAACCTAAGAAACAGGCATTAGGTAAAGCCTGCCTCATATTTGCAGCTAAATTTTTATATTGTGTTCTATGCGCTTCATCAACCAAAACGAAAATATTTTCTGCCTCAGATAAATGCTCATCCCCCTCCAATTCCTGGAATTTCTGAATGGTTGTCATAATTGTTTGCCCACTACCAGACTTAAGCAATTCTCGTAAGTGAACTACCTTTTCAGCTTGAACAGGGTTAGGAAAACCGCAACGTCTGAATGTTCCCACAATCTGATTATCAAGGTCAATACGGTCAGTAACTATAACTAAAGAGGGATTTTCAACCTCTGGGATTCTTTTTAGTTTCACAGCCAGCCATAACATTGATAAAGATTTACCAGAACCCTGTGTATGCCAAACCACGCCACCTCGTTTTTTTATATCTCTTGCTTTCTGTATACGTTCTATCGCATTATTTACTGCAATAAATTGCTGGTAACGCGCTATCTTTTTGGTGGTCTTGCCACTTTCAATTTCAAAAGTGATAAAATTACAAACTAGGTCAAATAGATTGGAAGGATAAAGCAACCCATAGATTAAAACATCCTGAGGAGTTGGAGTTTTTCCAAATAGTTTTGCCGTATAGTTATTATTTAATTCATCAAGAGTAAGTGGATAAGATACTTTCCATTCTAAATAATTTCTATAAGATGAACATACAGTAGCAAATTTAGCTTCTTGTCCACATGTAGCAATAAGAATCTGAACAGTTTCAAATAACTTTGGAGCTCCTCTATCTTTATATTCATCTTTTAATTCCTGATACCTAAAAAGCTGCTCAATTCCTTTTTCTATGGGTTCATGAATAGTTGGACTTTTACATTCAATAACAACCAAAGGAATTCCATTAACAAAAACTACCACGTCACATTTGATGTTTTCCTTTGGGCCTGAGACCTTAAACTGTCGTGTCACTACCAACTCATTTTTCTCTGGATGCTCAAAATCTATAAAATAAACATCATGTCCTTTCTTACCCTGGCCATCTCCAATATCCTGTTCAAGCGATATACTATGGGAAAGAGAAGTATAAATCTTCTCATTTGCATCCATGAGACTTACTGCTGGTACATTTGTTATCGTGCGTACAGCTTTTTTTAGATTTTCTTCTGATAGCCAGGGATTAATTTCTTTAAGTTTTTTCTCAAGGCGAGATACTAAAATAGTCTCTTTTAAACTTTCTCGCTCAGCCTCTAACTCTTCCGAATAGACAAAAGTGTAGCCAAAAGCCTGCAAGAGTTCTATTGCAGGATCTTCAGATAAATGAATTTCGTTCCAGTCCTGGGTAACCATGTAAATTTATTTAATTATCGATTTAAAAATTATCCCTACATATGCAAATATACGGCTCAACAGATAAAGAAAAATACTAACCAATGCGGTACTTATTAATGCTCTTATTAGCCAATGAATACCTTTTTTCTCTTGAAATGAAATATTCGGCCAAAAATAATTTATTGATTTAATTATTCGTTCAAAAACAAATCCCCAAATATTAGAGAACAAAAGAAAAGCGATTATAAATGTAAAGGCTACCGAATTTTCAATTGTTAATTTTGGTGATATTTTAATTGCCAGCCATAAACTACCAATAAAACCAGCAACAACTCCTAATATTTGAACAAAAAAGGGAATCCATCTATTCCTTATTAAATAATTTTTATTTTGATATTTGTTTAATCGTTCTTTAAGTTTCCAAAAAGTTGCATCCACCCAATTATTGTCGTCATCTTGAATAACTAAATTAGAATTATGCGGTTCATTTGGAGCAAATTTTAATTCAATACTCTTGCCTAACATTTTATTTGATTCAATGCTTTCAAGAGAGTCGAGGTAAAAAATAAATCTCTCAATTTTATGAGCGTCATTAAAATACTTTATAGCTGCTTGAAAATCAAAAAGCCTAAATCCTTTGTTATCAAACCTTATAATATAACTCGGCATGAGAAGCTTCTTATTCAAACTAACATCATTTACTTCTCTAGGGAAAGCATCATTAACTTGTTTAGCTATTTCCAGAATATTCTCATTTATTTTTCTTAATGCTTCTTCGCTAAGGGTCAAATTTCTTAAGGATTCATCACGTAAAAATTGGCTCATAGAATTCCTCCTATTAAGGCTTAGCTTTTTGTTGCTAAGACAACTTCGCACAGTAATCGTCCAAATGTATCCCTGGCTTGAATTGTTAATTTCACATGTTTACCTAAAAGATATTTTTCAAGGTTTTCCTTTGCTCGTAATCCTGAACTGCTTGGGATTTCAGGCGCATCAATTCCAGCAATTCTAATACGCTCTTTATTATTGTAAGAATTTTTGTTCGTTTTTGAGTAATGAGTTACTTTTACATCAAAAGTGTCTCCATCAACGATATTTATAACATCGCCCCAAATAACGTCTGACATAATGCACCTCCAGTTTTAATTATATGTTTTACACTCTAGTAATTTAAAAAGTAAAATCTAAATTATCCCTTAGGTGGATGTGGGTCATGCCCATGACTATCTGCTTGTGAAATATGCCCATCCTTGTTGTGAATTAAAAATTCTGAACCCTGATTCTGACTGATTTTTCTACCAGCATCTATTGCCTCCTGTTTATTGTCGAAATGGCCGGAAGAACGATCAGCACCACCTCTTTTGACATCCCAACCGCCGTCAGGATTTGGGACTACATGATGAGTTTTTCTACCCATAATAACCTCCTATTTCACCCTTACCTTGCCAGTCAAAAGAACTTGCATAAGGGCGGATTTTAAATTCTGTAAATTTTCTTTTAGTATATTATTTTCATTAACCTTTATATCACAATTTTCCAACGCCGATGATATCTTTATCTGTTCTTCGATTGTTGGTAATGGAACATATAAAGAAGCAATATCACTTTGCGCTAGTGTTGTCATGGTCTGAATTTTTGCATTTGAAAATAAATCGCTCCTAAACTTGGTAGAATTACAATAGTAAACCAAATACAAAGGAACTACTTTTTTTGGGTTAGGACGAACTCTCATTAAATGACACTCATATACCATTGGTTCATTAAAAAGTTTAACCATACAACATTGTCCTACACCTTCATATTTAAGAGATGAACGAACAAAAAGCAAATCGCCCTTGATTAGACCAAACTTGATAATTTCTTCTTTTGAAGCTTCAACTCTATCTAATGTTGAAGGATTAACACATAATGACCCATAAGTATCAAAAACATTAACAAGAAGAACGCCCCTCCCATATTGATGTTTTTTCTTAAAAATACCATTGTTTATGCCATCAATACTTAATTCACCTAATTTTATAACTTCCCACTCCTCTGGTATTTCTCCAATCTCCGTCTTTCTAAATTTCTTATGCCTTCCGGGAATGCCGCGAGTAAAAAGCTCCTGCATTAGACCTTTTTTGAGGATTTGGGTTTGGTCTATAACAGATTGAGTTTTTTCGATGACGGAGTCAATTGTAGTTAGAACATCTATTATCTTTTGACGTTCATTGATAGGGGGTAAAGGAAATTGAAAATCTGTAAGATCTTTTAGCTTGATGTACTTTACAGCACTACCTTGGTTATTAGTAGTAAGTCTTTTTAGATCTTTTGATAGAACATAAAAGACATATTTAGCTAAATTATTTTTGAAACCATCAATAACATAGGTGCGCTGGTAAGCATCGAATTTTCCAATATAATATTTGACATTAAAATAGGCATTGCCAGCTACTATAACAGCCTCAGTATCGAAAGAATATTCATCTATCCTATATTCTTTCTGGGAACATGTAAAAAAAGGATAGATACCGTTGGTATTTCCTTCATTTACATCTTTTTTGCCGGTAGTAATATTAGCTATTTTACTTAAACTTAATATTTCCCAATCTACAGGAATCTCACCGATTCGGGTTTTTTTCATTTTCTGACTTGCGTTTAATGATTTCTTTTCCATCTCTATCCTAGTATACTTTTAATATCTGAAAGAAAAACATTAATGTAATCTTCACCTAAATATATTTTTTCGTTTGAAAGATTGGCTTCAAACCCAGCAGTTTCAATTTTTTCTCTCACCGATTGCATAATAATCCGCAGTTCCGAAGACTGAGTCAATGAATCCAAATTATAAAATTCCTCTTTATTTAGCTTTTGCCATATTTGTTCAAGGGCGCTGAAAAGAGGAGGCCAGTTTATCCAGATAATTTTTTCTTTATTATGAGATAACATATTAAGCCATTCATTTGTTTTTAGCCAATAATGTTTTTCCCTACCTACAGGTCGGACATAAATAAGTCCTGAGTAAGCCATTTCTATCAGGATATCCTGAACTGTTTTCTGAGCATAATATGTTTCCCTGGCAATTTTTCTGGGATGAGCGCTTTCATGGGTTAATAAATAAAGCATAATCTCTGCACGCGTATTTATGCCAAATAAAGCTCTCAATTTGAATGATATTCCCGTGTTTTTTACTATACGGACGGGCTGGCTATATCCTCTTAATTCAAGTTTCCCGCGATGAAAACCATATTTTTGAAAAACCGTTTCAAGTTGCCCAAACATTTCCATTGGTCTGCCATTTTTTTGGAAAAAAAGATTTTCCAGATTATTCGTTGAAAAATACTGAGTGGCCAAGCGTTTCCATTTAGCACTTTTTTCTTTTTCAACCATTACTCCGGCTATTGCAGAAATTACTTTTTCTCCTGAAAAGCTTTCCCTTTTTAAGATAGTTTTCAAGCGCTGTATATTTATAAAGTTACCATTTTTCGTAAGCCAGTCCAAGACCTCATCAAAAAGACGGGGTTCAACTCTGGCAATGGTGCTGGTAAAAATTAAAAGAGCTTCCGGGTCAACAAACCATTTATCTTCCCCGATGCCATAGCCTGCAACTCCAAGAGCAGACCATTGACGCCAGAGAAAATTTAACAATAGCTCCTGATAGTTATTTCTAAATTCTTTCAGCGACTGATTCATATTTTAACACCCTTAGCATTTCTTTTAATGTATTCCTAAAAGGTTCTGATGGGTCGTGTGTCATTGCCCATTTTGCTGCTTTTTCTATTTCATCAACTGTCGGCTGAAGCAGCAGTAAATCATCAACATGCCGTCCAGGACCCGAATCTACAGCTGCGTACACCTTGAAATATATCTGGTCGATTCTTCCTGCAAAGTATACTGTTAGTAATCTACCATATTCTCTTTTTTCTAATCGTTCTAAAAAACCTTCCGGCAAACCATACTTCAACAGATCCTTCGGCCCTGTATTAAGCCAATTTTTATCTATGCCTAAAGTATCGGCTACCTCTAAAATGGATTTTTGTAGTACTTCCGGCAAAGGTTCGGGTTTTAAGATTTCCTTTTTACCTTCAAAAGTCTTCATTATACCAAGCACATCTATGTCTTTTGTCGTTCTTCCCACAATTCCCGTTATTATTAATGCGGAGCCACCGCAGGCTATAATATGGACAGGAGAAGCTTTTGCTAACTCAAGCCGATTATTTAATAGATTTAAGGCTTCTTCTAATTTTTGTTTATTTAACATATTAGTATATATACCACTCGTATTGAGCGGGACAATGTATATTATAATACAATTTTTACAAATGTCAAGTATAAATTTTGTTTACTCATAGCCAAGTTCTTTTAGGCAATTCTTCATCTTCTTTTCTGCCCCATACCGCTCTTTTTCAAGTTCACGCAGCTTGACAAGAGCTTCCTTTACATCTATCTTCGCCTCGGGTTCGGTTACATCTATATAGCGAGTAATGTTTAGATTATAGTCATTCTCTTTTATCTCTTCCAGAGAAACAACACGCGCAAATCTCTCTATCTCTTTATAATCGTTAAAGGTTTTGACAATCTTTTCAATGTCCTCATCGCGAAGCTTATTTTGATTTTTGCCTGCTTCATAACACTCAGCTGCATGGATAAAAAGAATTTTACCATTTCGCTCTTTAGGTTTATTTCTATTAAAAATTAGAATTGCCGCCGGAATACCTGTCCCATAAAAAAGATTTGGCGCCAAACCAATTATAGCTTCAAAGAAATCTTCTTCAATAAGGGCTTTTCGGATCTTACCTTCTGAAGCTCCTCTAAAAAGGACTCCATGAGGCATTACCACACCAACCATACCTTTATCATTGATAGTAGCTATCATATGTTGAACAAAGGCATAATCTCCTTTTGTCTTTGGAGGGATTCCATAACGGAATCTGCCATATCCATCAGCTTCGGCAGACTCAACTCCCCAGTCTTTTAAACTGAATGGTGGATTGGCAATAACTCTATCAAAGAGCATCAATTCTCTTTTTTGAACAAGTTTTGGGTCACGGATAGTATCACCCTTTTCAATTTTTGCATCTACTAAACCATGTAAAAGCATATTCATTTTACAGATTGCCCAGGTTCCAAGATTTTTTTCCTGACCAAACAAAGATATATTTTTGGGGTTGCCTTTATTTTTTTCAATATAGTGAGCGCATTCAATAAGCATACCTCCACTTCCTACAGTTGGGTCACAGATACGCATTCTTTCCTTGGGCGTAAGCAGTTCAACAATAAGTTGCACAACCTTTCTCGGCGTGTAAAATTCACCACCTTTTTTGCCTGCATCATCAGCAAATTTTTCAATTAAATATTCATACGCTCTGCCGAGCATGTCAGGTTCTTCAATGTCAGAATTCTTAAGACTGATTTTAGAAAAATGATTAATCAACCTGGAAAGAACAGAATCACGGTTTTTTGCATCACCAAGTTTATTAGAATTAAAATCAATATCTGCGAGAACTCCTTCGAGAATTGGATTATTTTCTTCCAATACCCCGCACGCCTTATTAATCACTTCGCCCAGATTTTGAGAGGTCTTCCTTATCTCAGGCCAACGCGCCCGTTTGGGCACAAAGATTTGATGTTCATCAGGATCCTCGGATATTTTCTTGGCTTCACTTTGAGAAGTGCCCCGTTTCAATTCTCTTTGTTCTACTTTTTCGGCTTCTTCTTCAAATACGTCAGAGAGACGTTTCAAAAAAAGAAACCCAAAGATATAGTTCTTATAATCTGAAGAATCAATTGAACCCCGTAAAATATCTGCTGCCCCCCATAAATGAGAATTTAATTCATTAATTGTTAATCTACCCATGCTTTTTAGCCTCCTTTTTTTGATATTCTTTAAATATATCTGATATAGTTTGATTGGCAATTGCTTTTCGTAAATTCACTGCTTCTAAATTCAAACGGTATTGCTCTTCAACAGCATTAAAAAGATTAACTATCTTCTCCTGTAAGGATAAGGGAGGAACGGGAATGATTGTCTTACCCAAATCAGAAACAGTTAAGGTAAGTTGAACTGTTGATGTGGCATTGGCCAAGAGGGCTCTTTGGCCCTGCTGAGTATTAAGGTAAGCAACTAAGAATTTAGGCAAGATTTGTTTACTAAGGCGTATAGATATAATATTGGAAGTTATAAGTAGTTTTTCAATATTGGTTGAAACAACTGCAGTCTTAATTTGTGCACCTCGACAGGTTAGAAGAACGTCTTCTGGATAAACCATATAATGCTCTGCATTCTTAAAATCTTTTATAGAAAATACTCGGAGCGATTCTGTAAGAATTTGACCATCATTAATGTCTTTAATATTTACAACGGGCAGTCCATTGATATTTTCTTGTAATTTTGATATACTATAAAGCGGAGCCCCAGAAAATATTTTAGTGGCTAAGGATTTCAAAGGTTTAAATGTTAAAATGTTATCCATAATACAAAATTACCTTAAAAAATATACTCATTCTAATTTTATTATAGCAAAAATAAATTGGCTTGTCAAGCTTTATTTTTAAGATATTTAAGTTTAATATTTAAAATATCAAATATCTTTTGCTTTTATTCCTTCCGCAAATATTTTTGTATTTATAGACGAACTATTATGGCGAAATAGGGGCGCCCTATTTTTAAAGATTTAAAATCCTTTCCGAAAACTACAAAAAATAAAATAAGTGGCAA
>Ga0315280_10011413_pt1 | contig 10920 bp, 6 predicted proteins | sample YL17G06_40_MG_FD_203697 | JGI IMG/M metagenome (GOLD analysis project Ga0315280, IMG submission 203697) | Sediment microbial communities from Yellowstone Lake, YNP, Wyoming, USA - YL17G06_40 | ecosystem: Environmental > Aquatic > Freshwater > Lake > Sediment | place: USA: Wyoming | collected... | reverse complement strand
AATCCTCAGCCGTGTGTCGGCCGGACGGGTACGACCGCCCGGGGTCTTTCCTGGCGGCAGGTCGCGGCGCAGCCCTTTCCTCATCTCCCGCCCGGCGCAAGCGCGCGTAGAAGACAAACCTGAGACCGGTCATCCAAGGCGGGGGATGTAATCCATGTGCTGCCGCCGGGCAACGCGAGGTTCAGTGGCTCGCAGGGTGAGGCCTTGCAAAGAAATGTGAGTCCTCTTAGAGTAAGCGGGCCGGAACCTGCGGGGGGCATTGTCGGCAGAACCGCAGTTGACCGAAGCGCCTGCATTCGATCGCTCACACCAGGAACGATCGCGCTGCTGGCCGGACACAGGGCTGGTGAGGGTAGACCATGCATTCTAAAAACGCGGAAGCACGCGGGCATGCGGCGCTGGAGTCGCTGGAACCGCGGTTGCTGCTGAGCAGCGTTCTCGTCGAAGGTTTCGAATCGGGTTGGGGCGGATGGAGTGCTGACGCAGGGGTGTGGGAGGTCGGCGTGCCGACGGCGGGGCCGAGCGGGGCTCACGCCGGCGCGAAGTGCGCGGGCACCATCCTCGCAGCCAACTACCCCTCCTACACCGACACCCGCCTGATAAGCCCCACCGTCGCCTTGCCGGCCGTCACCGGCAACCAGGAACTGTGGTTGGGGTTCCACGAGTGGTACCAGTACGGGAGCGGCTCATCCGGCGGCGTGCAGGTCTCGGAGTGGAACGGGACCGGGTGGAACGCATGGACCACTATAACCACCGTGGCGCAGGATGGGGCAAGCAGCCGGGGTTGGTCGTACGCGGCCGCGGAACTGACGGCCTACGCGGGCCGGACGGTCCGCCTGGCCTTCTACCACCAGGCTGATTTCTTCACGGGCAGCGGCTGGTACGTGGACGACGTGGAGGTCCTTCAGAGCGCTGCGGCCTGGACGGGCGTCGAGGGTTTCGAGGACGGCTGGGCAGGATGGTCCTCGGACCATGGCGTGTGGCAAGTCGGCGTGCCGACGGCGGGGCCGAGCGGGGCTCACGGCGGCGCGAAGTGCGCGGGCACGATCCTCGCAGGCAACTACCCCTCCTACACCGACACCCGCCTCATCAGCCCCACTGTCGCCTTGCCGGCCGTCACCGGTGACCAGCAGGACTGGCTCCAGTTCGATCAATGGTACGCGTACGGAAGCGGCACGACAGGCGTGGTGCAGATTTCCGAGCGAACGCCGGACGGCTGGGGCCCCTGGACGTCGCTGGCCCAGGTGGCCCAGAGTGGTGCCGGGAGCCCGTCCTGGTCCCGATCCGCGGTGGAACTGACGGCCTACGCGGGCCGGACGGTGCGGCTGGCCTTCTACCACCAGGCTGATTTCTTCACGGGCAGCGGTTGGTACGTAGACCAGATTGAGGTTCTTCAGACCGTCCCCAGTTGGACGAGCACAGAGGGGTTCGAGCAGGGCTGGGGCGGGTGGTATTCCGACCACGGCGTATGGGAGTGGGGGTTCCCGACCGCCGTGGGGCCGTCAGCGCCTTACGCCGGCACCAAGTGCGTCGGCACGGTGATGAACGGCGATTACAGCAGTTACACCGACAGCCGCCTGATCAGCCCCGACGTGACGTTGCCTTCCATCGCGGACAACGAGGAAGTGTGGCTGCGGTTTTACCAGTGGTACCAGTACGGCAGCGGGTCGCACGGGACGGTCCAGGTTTCCCCGTGGGACGGCGGCAGTTGGGGCCCGTGGGAGACGGTGGCGGCAGTTGCCCAGGACGGGGCCGCCGGCCGAGGTTGGTCCTGCACGGGGGCCGATTTGACCGCTTACGCGGGCCGCAAGGTGCGAATCTGCTTTTTCCACGAGGCGGACTTCTTCACGGGCGCCGGCTGGTATATCGATGATGTGGCCGTCGTCAAGAACACGCCGCGATGGAGCGGTGTCGAGACCTTCGAGAAGGGCTGGGCCGGATGGACCAGCGACGACGGCGTGTGGCAACTGGGGACGCCCTCGGGGGGGCCGGTCGGCGCGCACTCCGGCGGCACCTGCGTCGGCACGATCCTGAGCGGCAGTTACGACAGTTACACCGACAGTCGTCTGGTCAGCCCCACCGTCACGCTGCCCTCCGTCGCCGGCGATGAGGAAGTGTGGCTGCGATTCTACCAGTGGTACCGATACGCCAGCGGGTCGCTGGGCACCGTGCAGGTCTCGGAGCGGACGCCCACCGGCTGGAGCGGCTGGAATACCGTGGTGACGGCGGCGCAAGGCGGCGCCGCAAGTTCGGTGTGGTCGTATACCGGTGCGGACCTGACGCGCTATGCCGGCAAGACCGTGCGCATCGCGTTCTATCACCAGGCCGACTTCTTCACGGGGGCCGGTTGGTACCTTGACGATGTGGAGGTGGTTCACAGTCTGCCGAGTTGGACGGGCATCGAGGGATTCGAGAACGGATGGGGCGGCTGGTGCACCGATCAGGGGGAATGGCAAGTTGGCGCGCCGCTTCCGCCTCCCGCCGCCGCCTACCGCGGCAGCAACTGCGCAGGCACCAATCTGGCCGGCAACTACGACGCCTACACCGACAGCCGCCTGATCAGCCCCACCGTCAGGGTGCCGGCCGTCGGGGGCACCGAGAAGGTCGAGTTGCGGTTCTACCAGTGGTATTCCAACGGCTGGCAGGAAACCGTGGGCACGGTCCAGGTCTGCGAATGGTCGGACGCGGGATGGGGGCCGTGGACGACGCTCTTGATAGCCGTTCCGGAGGGCGCTTCCAGCCAAGGCTGGGCCTACGCGTCCGCCGACCTGACCGCCTATGCCGGCAAGAAGGTGCGCATCGCCTTCTACCACCAGGGAGGGTTCTTCACCGGCCGAGGCTGGTATGTGGACGATGCGGCGATCGTGCAGGTGCGCCCGAGCATCCAGGTTCAACTGGGCTTGACGCCGATCGATGACGGCCAGCCGAGCCCGATTTCCTTCGGCCGGGTCCTTAGGGATACGACCCCGCCGGAACTGACCTTTACGATCAGCAACGTGGGGGCAGCCCACCTCGACATCGGCCCCGTGGTGCTGGATCAGAACCAGGGCTTTGAGTTGGTCCGGCAACCAGACACCACGGTCATGCCCGGCGCATCTACGACCCTCACCCTCAGAATGACCGCCGCCACGGGGGGAACCAAGTCGGCCAACGTGCTCATCCCGAGCAACGACCGAGCCCACAGCCCCTTCCGGTTCTCCGTGACCGGGACCGTTGAGGACCTGAACCTGCCTGACCTGGTCATCGGCGATCCGCAGGACAAGGTCATCAACTGCTGGCCCGGCGACCGGATCAGCGTCCCGATCCAGGTACGCAACATCGGCAATACGGCGGCCTCCGGGCCGCTGCGGGTGGCGCTGTACCTCTCACCGGACGAGACCGTCGATGCCGGCGACACCCTGGTTGGCTACTACGACGCGGCGTCGCTGGGCGCCGGCGGCAGCCTGACGGGGACGGTGACATTTGCCGCGCCGCCGCAGGGCGCTTACTACCTCGGCGCGATGGCCGATGCCCTGGGCGCCGTCTCGGAGTTCGACGAAGCCAACAACTGGGGCCCGCCTATCACGCTGATTGCGGCAACGGGGCCGGACGCCTACGTGCTGTCGGTGGGCGTCCGGTTCACCCGGACGACGCCGTGGGCCTGCGACGTGGGGGCACAACGCGTGCGCGACGCCTTCGCCGCCTACCGTACCGTCAAGGATGCTCGGACCCTCGCCCTGAACGCCAACCAGGATCACAACACGCGGGACCTCGTGGACGCCGTCAACGCCATGAGGGGCGAGGTCAAGGCCGGCGACACCTTCGTCTTCTATATCAATACGCACGGCGCGTGGGCCGACGAGGGAGACGAGGCCCCTGTCTGGGTACAGGACGATCCCTCGAACCTGTCGCGCCGATGGTTGTCCACTGGCGATGAGTACTTATGCCTATCCGAGAAGACGTATGACTGGCTGAGCGACGACGCGTTCCGGCAGTTGTTCGCCGACCCGGCCTGGCAGGGCGTCAACAAACTCTTCATCATGGACACCTGCTTCAGCGGCGGCTTCTGGGGAACCACCACGTACGGCGACACGGGCGACCTGGCGACGCTGGACCGCACGGCGCTGATTGCCGGTTCGACCGAGGGCAATTTCTCCTGGGGCTCCTGGGATGCCGCCGCAAAAGGGTACATAGGCAACCTGGGCACTGCCCTGGTCAGGGCCCTGGAACAACTCAAGGGCCAGGCCCAGGTGACGTTTCATGACTTGTTCCAGAGGGTTGACCTTTGCGGCTCGATCTACCGGGGCACGCCCGGCCGCGTTCTGACGGCGACGGACGGCAACGACGGCGTGAGTGCCGTGTCGCAATTCAGCCCCTCCCGCTCCGAGTCGCCCCTGTTCCAGATGACCCTGGGCAACGCCCAATTGGCCGACCGGATGCACGTCCTCACGACGGAGCGGGGCAAGAACGCCTGGACCTTCACGGACGCGGATGGGGACCTGGTGACGGTGACGCTCGGCGGAAGAGCGGGCCGCGCCCAAATCGTCCGACAGGTGGCAGACGCCGCTGAGCCGGGCGACATCACGAGGCTCATCCTCGACGGCACAGATGCCACCACCACGTTCTCCATCACCGTAAAAGGCACCAGTGGCTTCACGACCCTTGGCAACACCGATATCAGCGGCGCTCTGAAGAGCCTGACGGCCCGGACCACCGATCTTCTCGGCAACATTACGGCCGGCGGGCCCGTCAGAGAGATTCGCCTGCGAAACGTCTGTGAGGCTGCCGGCCAGATGGCCGGCCCGCATACCGTCTCCGTCGGCCCTTTATCCGGCGTCAACTACGGCCTGAGCCTTACGCTCGGCAGCGCCGCCGACTTGACCGTGAATTCCCAGATGCCGGTCAAGTCGATCGCGGCGGCCTCCTGGCTGGATGCCGATGGGCAGGCAGACGAGATCACGGCGCCATGGCTCGCAGCGCTGTCCATCGCCGGCGGCTTTGGCGCCGGCCTGACCCTGACGGGCGACGGCCGGCCGGCGGCCACCAAAGCCCTGGCGAGCGCGACGGTCAAGGGCAACGTCGCGCCGAGCGTGTGGGACATCAAGGGGCCGGTGGGGTCGGTCACGCTCGGCGGCGCCGTGGGTCTCGCGGAGGAGCCCTGGCAACTGAAGAACGCGACGGCCCTCGGGTCGCTCACCTTGGGCGATGTGGCGGATGCCGTGGTCACGGTGACCGGCAACGTCGGGACGGTCAAGGCCGCCCGGTGGCTCGACGGCTCTCTGAGCGCGGCCAAGGTCGCGTCGATCACGACGGCGGGGAGGGCACCGGACCTGTCGGGCGACTTCGGGGCGGATGTGACACTCACCTGGACGGGCGCCACGCCCGCCCTCGCCGCGATGTCGGTCGCCGGGTGGCTGATGGGCGCTACGATCTCCTCGGCCGGGTCGGTCGGAACGGTGCGCCTGGGGGGTGTGCAGGACAGCACCCTGACGGCCGGGAACCTGACCGATGCGCGCAGCAAGATCACAAGCCTCACGGTGACGGGGATCAAGGGCTCGCCCGCGCCGTCGTTCATCAACTCAAACGTCTCGGCCTGGACGCTGGGCACGGTCTCGGTGAAAGGCGTGCAGACGCTCAATGCGGGCCACGTTCCGGCGGCGTTCGGGATCAAGGGCCACACGATCAACAGTTACGCGCGTGACGGCAGGAAGTACCCGTCGAAGGGGTTGCCGGGCTTCGCGGTCGACCACGCCGACGATTACACCGTGGAACTCGTTTGACCGCCGGACGGCTCGTGTGCACGGTCGAGGGCCGGATCATCCGCTGCGGCGGCGGACCGCCGTGAGGTCCGCCGCCGGCGCGGCCGTCAGACTCTCGTCCGGAACCGCCCGGCCGCACCCGGCGGAATCTCCTGGGTCTCCTCCCCCACCGTCACCGGCAATGGCGTCGTCCCGCGGTTGCGGACCGTCGTCGTGCCGGGGACGATGTCGACCGAAACGGGGCACCCCTTCCAGACCAGCGGAAACGCCAGGCGCGACCATGCGTGCGGCAGGCGCGGCCGCAGGCGGAGGCGGTCCGACTCCAGGGCCGTCGCCAGGCCGGCGAAGCCAAGGACGGCCACCTGCCAGTTGGCCCCTGCACAGGCGATGTGGATGCCCTCGGCGGCGCCGCCGTGCTCCACGTCCAGGTCGATCTCGGCGCTGCGGCGCCAGAAGTCCCAGGCCGCTTCATCCAGGCCAAGGCGGCACGCGATGATGGCGTGGACGCCGGCCGAGAGCGACGAGTCGTGCGTCGTGTAGGGCAAGTAGTAGTCCCACGCGCGGCGAACCTCGGCGTCGGAGAACTCCTGCGGCGCGAGGTGCATCAGCATCAGCACGTCGCCCTGCTTGAGGCACCGCGTGCGGTACAGGCGCTCCTGCGGCACCTGGGACGAGAAGGGCCGGCGGCGGTCACGCCAGAACCGCTCGAATTGCGGCTCGGCCAGGAGTTCGAAGTCCTCGCTCTGAAGCACCAGGACGCCGTCGGCGCCGCGCGGGATGGGAAGTCCACGCGCCGTCTCGGCGAACGCCCGGGCCTCCTCGGCCGAAGCGCCGGGCGTCTGGGCCGCTAGCGCCAAGGCGAACCCGACCATGCGGTTCGTAAACGCGTTGTTGTGGCAGATAGGCGTGTACTCGTCGGGGCCCATAACGCCCAGGAGGCTGGGATAGTCGTCGCCCGGCCGCCGGTCGATCCGCGCCATCCAGTAGCGGGCCGTCTCGAGGATGACCTCGGCAGCGGGACCGCGCAGGTACTCCGGCTCGGCGGCCGCCGCGTAGTGGGCCATCGCGTACACAACGTCGGCCGTCACGTGAACCTCGTGGTCCCGGTACGGCCACAGCGCGCACGCCTCGCGCCCATCGCCGTCGGATTCCCACGCGTACCGCGCCCCGGGATATCCGAGGGCCGCCGCGTTGGCCCGCGCGCCCGGCAGGCTGTGGACGCGGAAGTCCACGAGCGTCCGGGCGCGCGGCGGGTCCGTGTACAGGAAGAAGGGCACAATGTACATCTCGGTGTCCCAGAAGTAGCGGCCGTAGTAGCCTTCGCCGGCGTAGCCCTTGGCGTCGATGGCGACGCGCGGATCGCCGGGCACGTGGGCGCGCAGCAGGTGGTAGAGGCTCGCACGCAGGGCGTGCTGGCTGCGCTGGTCGCCCTCGACCAGGACGTCGCAGGAGTCCCAGCGGGCGGCCCAGGCCGCCTCGTGGCCGGCGGCCAGCGCCTCATAGGGCGTGGCGGCCAGTTCGTCGAGGACGGCGGCCGGGTCGCACGGGGCAAGGTCGCGGCTGGTGGCGACGACGGTGCGCTTCTCGACGATTCCGCGGCCGCCCGCCGCCAGGCGCAGCCGGAAGGTCCAGGCGCCCCGCCGAGGCGACGCCACGTACGTCCAGTCGCTCGCGTCGGCCGCAAGGCGCGTGACCATCCGGGCGGTGTCGCCCGCGTCGGTTTGAACGCGGCAGGCGATGCCCCGCGACCCAGCCGGCTCGATGGCCACGTCCGCGAAGTGGTCGTAGCCGTTGGTCCGCACGTCGGCGTCGAGGCCGGCCCGGACGAGGACCTCCACCGGCCGGTCGGCCGAGAGCGTCATCCGCTGGACGCACAGGGGCGGACGCTCGGCGCTGACGAACCGCGCGAGCGCGACCTCAAGGACGGGCCCGGCCCGGGTCCGCCAGCGCAGCGACCGCCGCAGCGTCGCCGCGCGCAGATCCAGTTCACGCCGGTACGCCTCGATCGTGCTTTGCTCCATGTCGAGGCGCTCGCCGCCCACGTGCGGCGCCAGGTCGAGAAAGAACGGCAGGTTGATCATCTCGCGGTTCAGGAGCGGATGGCGGCCGAAGAGGCCGGGAACGTACGTGCCCCACTTGGCCTTGAGGTTCACGAACTTCTCGGCCGTGACGCTGTCGGGCGTCCGCAGGGGCGAGGCGTTCTGCGGCGCGCCCTCCAGGTGCTCTTCGAGCGACCCGCGGACGTGCAGGTATCCGCTGCCCAGCGTGAAGAGCCCTTCATAGGCCCGCGCGCTCGAGACGCGAAAGGCGGTCTCGGCCAGTGTCCAGGTCTCGGCCATAGGGCCCCCGAAAAGACCCCGAAAAGAACGACTTCCCAGAAGCCGCACAGTATAATCGGCGACCTGGCGGGGTGCCATGCTTTCGCGCCGTTGCCAAAGCATGTGCCTCGGCGCCTGGACGACCGCATGCTTTCGCAAGCGAACGCACGGCACCCGGCTTGAGGAGACTCGGCTGTGGCCGTGCGCGCGGTCATCTTCGATCTGGACGGCGTCCTCGTCTCGACCGACGAGTTTCACTACCGCGCCTGGCAGCGCCTGGCCGACGAGGAAGGCATCCCCTTCGACCGCGATGCGAATAACCGCCTGCGCGGCGTGGGGCGGATGCAGTGTCTTGAGATCATGCTCGAGCGGTCGCCGCGATCCTACACGCCCAACCAGAAGGCGGCCCTGGCCGACCGGAAGAACCGCTACTACCGCGAGTCGCTCACGGCCCTCTCGCCCGCCGACGTTCTGCCCGGCGCGTGGGAGGTCCTGCGGGGCCTGAAGGCCCGCGGCGTCAAGGTGGCCGTCGCCTCCTCCAGCCGAAACGCCCCCGACATCCTGCGCCGCACAGGGCTGGCCGGCGTCCCCGATGCGACGGCCGACGGCAACGACATCACGCGCTCCAAGCCCGACCCCGAGGTGTTCCTGGCGGCGGCGAGGCGGCTCGGCGTCGCGCCGGCGGAGTGCCTGGTCGTGGAGGACGCCGCGTCGGGCGTCGAGGCGGCCGCGGCCGCCGGGATGCCGTGCCTCGCGGTCGGCGCCGCCGCAGGCCATCCGCTGGCAAACCTCTCGGCGGCCGACCTGGCGTCCATCACCCTGGACGATATCCTGGGGACGTGACGCACGCCGGCCCGCGGCCTTGTGGTAGCGGTCCTTGGTGTCGCTGGGACGCATCCAGAACACGCGCTCGCCCAGGTGCTTGCGGATTCGCTCCACCAACGTCGTGAAAGCCTGCCAGCCGGCGCCCTTGCCCGGATTCAAGCCCTGCCAGTGGCTGTACCAGATGCCATAGGGGGCACCTGGACCGAATACGGCCGCGAGTTGTGCCGCCGGACCATCGAAATCCTGAGGCAGAACTTCTGAGCGGTGTCACGGCCTGGGCCGTCGCATCCAGAAGACCGTCGACAAGACCACCGACGACTGTTATTATAACGAATCCTGGCAGGTGCTGGAGACCCGCCGGGGCGGCGAGCCGGACCCGCTCGACCAGTACTTCTGGGACGTGCGGTACGTCGATGCGCCGGTCGTGCGGTTGCACGACGGGAATATCAACGGCAATTACGAGGACACCGGCGACAACATCCTGTATTATACAACCGACGCTAAGTGTCAGAGAGCCGCGCTATAAGAAGGGGGATGAAATGGTAGAAGCGGATAGGGAAATTTACCCCTGGTATGAGGAGCCCCGCTGGTTCGCCGAGGTCTTCAAGAAAGATCCGACCGTGGGGCTTCAGATACTGGGCCACCACTCTCTCCCCGGCACCAGGACTTACTTTCGGCACAGCTATGCCTCGCTTAGAATAAACGGGTTTGAGTATGCGTGCCTGGGTCGCGACGGTTCATTTCGGTACGGACAGAAAAACTGGCCCCTTGATCCGGCCTTGTGTCCTCCGGGCGAGCTCGTTGCAGCCCTGGTTCAGATGTTCGAGAGACTGGCCGAGAGTGGCGGTGATTCCCGGGCGATTCCAGTGTGGGCTGATGCGACTTTCCGGCCCGAAGTGGCCGCATTCATCAGGTACGCGGCGGAGAACCACCAGCCGGAGCACTGGCTGGAAAGCAAGCTTCTGCTTGAAGTCCCCGCGTTGTGTGAAACTTATGAATCTGGCTGTTCACAGGTTGTGGTTGGATACGTCGGAAAGCGTGGCTGGAAGTTCATCGACATGCTGGTCTTGGACCGGCGCCACAGAGAAGTGGTTGTCTTTGAACTCAAGGTTCCCAAGGCAGATGGTAGCGCTGTCACTCAGGTTGCCGCATACGCACAATGGGTTGCGGACAACAAGGAGCGGCTTCTCAGTCCGGCATATGGTTACTTTCCAAACGTGGAGCAACCCTCCGAGTTTCGCGTAGCCGTCGCGTTCGTGGCCTCCACGTTCGCCACGAACTTCATGGACTATGTCCGTATGCATCTGGCGGGACTCTCCACGCGAAAGTTTGTTGTCAACGGTGAGTGGCGCAAGGGCATCAAGGTGCAGGAGATGCCGTTGCTGTAGTTCGCACACCAGAAATTTGGCTTGAGGACGAGAATGACCGACTCTACTCTCATTACAACGCACGGCGATGTGGACGGCATGGTCTGGCCTTGGGGGACGCTACCCATGTTTTGCTTTTGCAGACAGCGCCTCCCACGATAGTGGCCATAGGGGACGCTACCCATGTCTTGCTCTCGCAGGCTGTGCCTGCCGCGATAGGATGTCGGCATGCCCGGCATGGCCGGAATCGTGATCCCCAACCTGCCGCACCACGTGACCCAGCGCGGAAACCGCCGCGAGGACTTCTTCTTCGGCGACGGTGGTTCGGAGCCTGCGCCGGCGGGGCCACGACGTGCTCAAGCGCGCCAGAGGAACTTCCACCCCCTGCCTGCCACCACCCTCATCTGCCAATAAGAACCCAGGGAACTCGTCCCCCGCTGGCCGGTTGAAACAGTACGGAAAACGGGCGCGGGCCTTCGGGTTATCGGATGAGACACCTTTGTGCGGTTCTGACCGTCATGGTCGTTGTGCTGGGGTGCAAGTGCGCCCCGGCCGCCGAGTTCCACGAAACGATCACCTTCCGCGAACCGCTCGGCCGCACGTGGACCGATGAACTGGTCCACTACGAGGTCAGGCCGGCCGACGGGCGCGTCGCGGCCGCCACGTTCTCGC
>Ga0315280_10011412_pt1 | contig 10920 bp, 11 predicted proteins | sample YL17G06_40_MG_FD_203697 | JGI IMG/M metagenome (GOLD analysis project Ga0315280, IMG submission 203697) | Sediment microbial communities from Yellowstone Lake, YNP, Wyoming, USA - YL17G06_40 | ecosystem: Environmental > Aquatic > Freshwater > Lake > Sediment | place: USA: Wyoming | collected... | reverse complement strand
CTAACTCCAGTTATCAATACTCTTAATATATTCTCGTTTAATTTGTAGGCATGATTTATATCCGTTATGCTTTTCGGCTCAGTTGTAAAATTCAGAAGGTAATATATCCCTTCCCGATATCTTTCAATCGGAAAATATAATTTTCTTTTTTCCGACCAAACAGAGCCAGCCGATACATTACCGTTGTTTTTAGTCACTGCATCGCTAATTTGATTAAATAATGTTTTCTTCTCATCTTCGGATAAATCCGGTTTGATAATAAGCATCGCCTCGTATTTTTTCATTTATTTGCTCCGTCGGTTAAAAATATTCATACTTTCTGTTATGCCTCTCCTCGCCCAGACTCGACAGCAATCACAGGCACTTTCTATTATCTCTTTAATTTTTCCCTTTTCTTTCTTTGCAAAAGATGACAGCACAAAACTCGACGCATCTGTATTATCCCGCAAAGACCTGCCCCTACACCAATTGACCTTCCCAACGTTTTTAGACACCAATTGGTGTGGGGGCCTGCCTATACCGATACGCAATCGAGAAAATCCCTGGCTGCCGAGAGAATCTATTATAGACCCCAGGCCCCGGTGTCCGGCCGATGAACCGCTCGGCCGTATCTTAATTACACCGAAATCTAAATCTAAATCATCACAGACTACCAGTAAATTATCTAAACCCCGCCCATGCGTGCAGGGACGGGGTAAATCTATTTTATATTTTTTAATTAATGCGCTTACCGCAATGCCTGATAAATTCATAAAAGTAAGCGGCAGCGCCAATATGAGGTTCTCACCCTCTATCTTACCTTTACCGCTTAAAGAAAAAGTATTATCTTTCTTAAGGGGGATTTTATAGATTTTACTTAAGGCCTTTATTACGGAAAAACCGATATTATGCCTTGATTCTGAATAAATTCTCCCAGGGTTTCCTAACCCTACTATTAATTTCATTCAAAATAATTACCCGGTTAAATCCAAATGACAAAGCACAAAATCCAAAATAAATCTAAAGCACAAATACCAAATGACAAAACTTCTATTTTGGTATTTGACATTTGAATTTTGAATTTATTTTGAGCTTTGAATTTTGTCATTTGACATTTAACTTATCTAACTATTTTTCTTTAGCTTCTTTCCCTTCTACACCTTCGGCGGGAGTTTCTTTCTTTTCTTTAATTACCTCCGGCTCCTGTTTCTCCTCGCCTTCCACAGCCGGCGCCACCACTTCCTCTTTTATCGGTGCGGTTACAGAGAAAACAATTGCCTCAGGCGCATTCAAAACTTTAATGTTGGGAGGAAACGTTATATCCTTTATATGTATGGCATCGCCAATCTTTAGCTGGCTAACATCCACTTCAATATCCTTGGGTATATCTGTAGGTAAACATTCAACCTCAATCTCCCAAAGGATATGCTCTAAGGAGCCTCCTTCCTGCTTCACGCCGATGGGTTCGCCTTTAGCAACCACCGGCACATTCACTTTAATCACCTTAGTCAAGGAGATCTCATTAAAATCTACGTGTATTATATCGCCTTTGACCGGGTCGTATTGAATCTCTTTAATTAAACAAGGTCTGCCTTTTTGCTTCTTATCGTCTTGTATCTTTAAATTAATGACCATACTCTCTAACCGATGCTGGTGTATCAACTGCCACAATTGTCTGTGCGATATCTTTATGGCTTGAGATTTCTTACCCTCTGCATAAATAACCGCAGGGATGAACCCTTTTCCTCTTAAACCCTTAACTTTATTCTTTCCTAATTCGTCTCTGGGTTGAATTTCTAAGATTATTTCTTCCATATTAAATGAGCACGTAACTTACGTAACGAAGTGTACGTAAGTTACTGTGCGAATTTAATCCCCCCTGCTTTCTTGCGAAAGCAAGAAGGGGGGATAAGTTCGGACATATAAGTTATGTTCCGCCAAAAAGATTGGCGGACCCGCCAACGTCTTGTGGCGGGCGCTTACATCAATTTTAATAATATAAGGCTCCATAACTTATGTCCTTACTTAATCAAATAGTGAACTCACCGACTCCTCATTATGAATCCTTTTTATTGCCTCACCCAAAAGATCCGCCACAGATAAAACTTTAATCCGCGGATGTTTCTTTTGGTTATCCAGAGTAATGGTATCGGTAATTAATAATTTTTCTAAATCTTTGCATTTACCTATGCGCTCCCTAGCCGGCCCGGACAAAACTCCGTGCGAAATCGCAGCGCGCACACTTCCGGCCTTGGCTTTCTTTAATGCCTGGACCGCCTCAATCAAAGAACTACCTGTAGCAATTAAATCATCAACAATAATAGCGTTCCTGCCTTCTACCTTACCTAATATATGCATTACTTCTGTCTTCTCCGGCGAGTCGCGTCTCTTATCTATTATTGCCAAGTCTGCAGAAAGCCGCTTAGCATAAGCCCTGGCCATTTTTATACCGCCTACATCCGGAGAAACTATCACCAAATCCTGAAGTTTTAATTTTGAAAGATAATCTATAAAAACACCTACAGCAAAGAGATGGTCTACTGGTATATCAAAGAAACCCTGTATTTGGCCGGCGTGTAAATCCACAGTAAGGATCCTATTTGCGCCCGCAATAGTCAGAAGATTAGCCACTAACTTTGCAGCAATTGGCACGCGGGGCTGATCTTTTCTATCCTGCCGGGCATAACCAAAATAAGGGATTACCGCCGTGATACGTTGGGCTGAAGACCTCTTTAAGGCATCGATCATAATCAAAAGTTCCATAAGATTATCATTGGGCGGAGGACAGGTAGGCTGAACTATAAATACGTCTTTTCCCCGCACATTCTCATTAATCTTGACACGTATCTCTCCTTCACTAAATCTTGTGACCAATGCATCTGATAATTTCATTTTAAGGTACTTACAAATATTTTTAGCTAAGTCCGGATTCGCATTCCCGCTAAATATCGCTAATTTATCCATTCGTCGCTTCGCTCCTCTTAACGCTAATGTCCGCTAATTTTTATTAGCGTAAATTAGCGATTACACTAATTTACGCGAATAATTAGCGGTAATTAGCGTCTATTTACTTTCCTTGCCGGCACGCCTACAACCGTTGTGCCATCGGGAACATTCTTATTTTTAGTTACCACTGTTCCTGCGCCGGTCCGGGCGCACTTGCCAATCTTAACCGGCGCAACTAATACTGTATCGCAACCTATAAAGGCCTTATCCTTTATAACAGTAATATTTTTTTTCTTACCGTCAAAATTTGCTATAACAGTTCCCGCCCCTATATTGACCATACGGCCTATCTGGCTGTCACCGATATAGCCAACGTGTTTGAGGAGAGTTCCAGAGGAAATCTTTGAACGCACAACCTCCAGGAAATTACCCGCCATTATATCGTCTCCAAGGGCCGTGCCTTCTCTTAAATGAACGAATGGTCCGATAAAACAGCGCTTTCCAATTCTAACATTACTTTCAATAACTGTAAAGGGGTAAATCGTACTATCCCGCCCAATCTTAGCGCCGTAGCTTATAAAAGTGGAATCCGGGTCAACAATGGTAATACCTTTTTGCATTAACTCTTCATTAATCCGTTTTTGCATAATTGAGTTTGCCTTGGCAAGGTCCTGCCGCGAATTAATGCCCAGCGCTTCATTGATATCATTAATTTTTACACTATCTAAAAGAAAACCCCCTTTATAAAGAATACCTATGGTATCGGTAAGATAATATTCTTTTTTGCGATTGTTAGGCCTGACATGCTTTAAAGAATCGAGTAATCTATCTTTATTAAAACAAATGATACCGGTATTAATTTCCTGGATATCTTTTTGAAAATCATCCGCATCTTTTTCTTCCACAATCCCGCAAATACTGGCATATTTATCTCTCAAGACCCTGCCGTAACCGGATGGTTTATCTATTTTGGCGGTCAGGAGAGTTGTGTCTAAATTATTTTTTATATGGTGCTCTAACAGCTTTTTTATACTTTCTTTCTTTAAAAGAGGATTATCCGCATAAAGAACCAATACCGTCCCTTTAAAGTCCTTTAATAATGGCATGGCTTCTTTTACCGCATCCGCGGTACCTAGAAGTCTTTTCTGTATCACGACTTTTATATCGGGCTTAAGTAATTTTTTAACACCTTGGTGTTTATGCCCCAAGACAGTGATGATCTTTTTTATCTTTAAGGCATAAACCAAATCCAAAACATAACTTAAGCAAGGCCTGCCGCATACAGGATGCAGGACTTTCGGGATATCCGACTTCATCCTTACGCTTTTACCAGCAGCTAAAATTATGGCCGCAATATTTTTATTCATAAGTTCATAAGCTGGGACGTCTGGACTCCTAATGAGGTCACAACTTACGGAGCGGAAAGCGAACGTAAGTTGTATGGCCGAATTAATCCCTTGCGATTTGCTATTTCATTTCTATTGCAAGGGAGAACCACTGCTAGTTGCCCGGCAAGGATTCGAACCTTGACGCTCAGACCCAAATTCTGATGTGCTACCATTACACTACCGGGCAGATCTTTGCGAGACCCTCCCGTTTCAACCATGAACTTGCCCGGGCGGGATTTCGCCTATATATTTTAAAAAGTAAGGCTCAAAATTCTCGTGTCCTACCTCCCACCTCACTGCTTAACTTTGCAAGCCAAGTTCGGTGGGATTTCGCTATACAAAAGCTTTAAGTGCTCAATTGGACGACGTCCCAAAATATCTCTTTTAGTCTTGGGTTATACCGTCTGCCCAACGCCTTTTGTCTTCTCTTGCTCGTATGCTTCTAAGACGCTCTTTTGCAGATATTCTCTGAAAAACTGAGTTATGGGATGGGCGATATCTTTATGTTCCAATTGGGCGCTGGCTTCCTGACCTGACGACAGAGATGCTGTAGGCAGTTGGCTTGCGCATTGATTGCAATATTTAGAACGCAACTCGTTCTTAAAACCGCACTTGGGACAAGGCTGTTTTATCTTCCTTGAAGGCATAGCGATAAATAGCCCATTTGTGCCTTCTATCACTTTTATATTCCTGACTACAAAGGCATTATCAAAAGTTACCGTGACATATGCCTTTAATTTTTTATCCGGCGAATCCTTTAAGAATACCCTAGCCTCGGTTATCTCCATAAGTTTACCTCTCTTTCGCATAATTTTAGTGCGTCCGACTCACAAAAACCTCACCAAAAGAACTATTCGACTTTAGCTGCCTACATAAAGTCAGAGCCTCCTTTCTTGAAGAAACAATACCAAACACTGCCGGTCCGCTGCCGGACATCAAGATTGATTTCACGCCCAACTGCATAAGTTTTTCTTTTATTGCATTTATCTGAGGGTACAACCGGGCTGTAACCTGCTCTAAACTATTAAACAAGGCATCACCTATCAAGAAAAGGTCATTTTTCCTTAATGCTAAAGTTAATATATTAACATCATATTTTGGCATTGTCAACCCCGCTCTTTCTTTTTTTATAGTTGCTTTTTGGCGTAGAAAGGGCGGGGTCAATTTAAATGTCTTGGATTCATTATCCCATCTTTTATATATAGAGGCTGTAGAGGCTCCTATCTTAGGCACAACCAGAATATGCCAAAGTCGCACAAAGTAGAGCGTCTTTAATGGCTTTATCTTATCGCCCCTCGCTTCTCCTTGGGCAAATGGACTATCATAAATAAAGAAGGGGACATCGCAACCTAACTTTCCGGCTAACCCGGCGAGCTTATGCTCAGTGATATTCAGTTTCCAAAGTTTATTTAAGCCTGTGAGTACAGCGGCAGCATTACTTGACCCACCGCCTAGACCGCTACCGACAGGGATACGTTTTATTATTTTAATATCCACGCCTTTATCAATATTAAAGATATCCTGCAATAATTTGGCGCTACGCCAGGCGAGATTAGAATTATCTTGCGGCACGCCGCTTTCGTTACAGGTTATATTTATTTTTTTATCTCGGCGGGATTTTAGGATTATTTTGTCGGCAAGGTCTATGCGTTCAAAAATTGTCTTTATATTATGGTAGTTGTCTTTGCGCTTATGCAGGACTTCTAAGTAAAGATTTAATTTAGCGTAGGAATTAAGAGTTAGCATAAATCAAGGGACGTCTTTGTTACTAAAGCAAAGCCTGTCCCACATTCAAAGGAGGGACGTCTTTGATTCTGAAGCAAAGGGTGTCCCTAAAGAGGGACACCCTTCCGATTGGATTCAAAGACGTTCCTAGGTACATTCTTTGGTGACACAAGCTAAAGCTGCCTTTTCTATATCTTGGCTTGTGAGATTATATTCTTTTAACAGTTCAGCCGGTTCTCCTGACTGGCCAAATCTATTTTTTATGCCCACACGCACAATTTTAGTGGGATAATTCTCCGTTACTATCTCATCAATGCTTGAGGCAAGGCCTCCTATAACAGTGTGTTCTTCGCAGACGACAATACCGGCCGTTTCTTTTGCAGCCTTTAATATCGTCGCAGAATCTGAAGGCCGTATGGTGTGCACATTAATTACGCGCGCTCTTATGCCGAAGGCTCGAAGACTCTTTGCCGCAACAAGCGCCTCACCCACCATAATGCCGCAAGCGATAATGGTGAGGTCACTGCCCTCGGTTAAAACCTGGGCTCGACCAAATTTAAATTCAGGCTTATTTTCAATTGTCGCAATCTTAGGCCTTCCTAGGCGCACATAAAACGGCCCTTTGGTCTCTGCGCAGGTTTTAATTGCATCGCGTGTCTGTGGGCCATCGCAAGGAACAATTATATTCATATTGGGTATGACGCACATAAGTGCAATGTCTTCCAAGGCCTGATGACTTGAACCATCAGGGCCGACAGTAAGGCCTGCATGAGTGGCAACTATTTTAATATCGAAATTATTATAACTGACTGTATTTCTTACCTGGTCCCAGGCCCTTCCCGTCGCAAATATGGCAAAGGTAGAGACGAATACAATCTTGCCGCAACTGGCCAGGCCCGCGGCTGTAGCCATCATATTCTGCTCTGCTACGCCAAAGTTAAAGAATCTCTTAGGAAATTCTTTGGCAAAAACACTTGTGCGTGTTGAGCCGGATAAATCTGCATCTAAAACCACAATGTTTTTATTCTCCCGGCCCAATTCCAGTAAAGTCTGCCCGTAGATATCGCGCTGATATAGTTGCTCCATCTTTTTTAGGTCTTAGGTTATAGGTTTTTGGTCTTAGGTTTATTCTTTTACCTATCACCAAACACCTAACACCTATTATTACTCTAATTCTTTCAGTGCCTTTTGTGCTTCTTCAGGAGTAGGCGCCCGTCCGTGAAAATCCACTACGTTCTCCATAAAAGAAACGCCTTTGCCTTTTATTGTGCGCGCAATTATTATCGCAGGTTTGCCTTTGATTGTCTTTGCCTCATCAAAAGCGGACAAAATCTCCTTTATATTATGTCCGTCTATTTCTATGGCGTGCCAGCCAAAAGCCTGCCATTTGCTTACCAAAGGTTCTAAATTCATAATATCCTTCGTTCTTCCATCGATTTGAAAACCATTATAATCTAACATAGCGCATAAATTGTCGCATTTATAGTGGCTTGCTGCCATGGCTGCTTCCCAGATATTACCTTCTTGAGTCTCGCCATCACCCAGCAGGCAATATACGCGGTAATCCTTTTTATCTATCCTTGCCGCCAAACTCATTCCCAGTGCCACAGATAAACCTTGGCCTAAAGAACCCGAGGCAACAGTAACGCCGGGGGTGCGCCTATCGGGATGGCCTTGCAATATTGAACCCAATTGCCTTAAACTCCATAGTTCCTTGCTAGGGAAATAACCTGATTCCGCTAATACTGCGTACCAAAGCGGGCAGCAGTGGCCTTTAGACATATGAAATCTATCGCGGTCAGGCCAATTCGGCTCTTTGGGATTATGCCGCAATATCATAAAATACAAAGCAGTAATTAAATCTGCGGAAGAAAGGCTTCCGCCGGGATGGCCAGAGCCGGCTTTAGCGAGCATCTGGATGATAAGCCGTCTAATTTGTTTAGCTTTTTCTTCTAATTGCTTTATTTGGTTATCGCTGTATTCCATTTTTTAAATTCAAATGTCAAAGCTCAAAATCCAAAATAAATCCAAAGCACAAATACCAAATGACAAAACTTCTGTTTTGGTATTTGACATTTGAATTTTTCCGCCGAAGGCGGATCCGCCTGTGGCGGAGGATTTATTTTGTGCTTTGAGTTTTGTCATTTGTCATTAACCGTTTATTTAATCCTTCTATCTTTTCTTTAATCTTATCCTGCCCTGCATCCAATTTCAAAGACTTCTGCCAATTCAATTTTGCACCTGCCGTATCGCCTATCTTAAAATAAGCATCTCCTAAGTGGCCGTATATAACAGGGTCCTCCATGAGAGATGCCGCCTTTTCTAATTCTTTTATTGCTTCTTGGACTTTGCCCTGTTTAAAATAAAGCCATCCCAGGCTATCCACATAAGCACCGCTATCAGGTTGCATAGTTAAGGCCTTCCTTATCATAGTTTCTGCTGCATCTAAATTTTGATTTTCTTCAACATAAAGATATCCTAAATAATTCATCGCTTCGTGATAATCGGCATTCAACTGAAGGCTCTTCTTTAACTCGGCTATCGCTTGAGGTCTGTTCTTTAATTCTTCATAAATGCTGCCTAAATAAAAATGCGCCTGGGCATCATTGGGCGATAAACCCAATATTAAGCGATAGGTGCTCTCTGCCTCTTTAAATTTTTTCTGTTGCAGATATATTGCGCCTAAGGTCTTATAAATATCGATGTTCTTGGGTTCGCGCTTAGAGGCATTCTTAAGCGCGATTTCATATTCGCTTGTTGCCAGGTCAGGCTGATTCTGCGAGGAATACAGGAGAGCTAATATTGCATGCGGTTCCACCGCTTCGGGTTCAAGCCCAACGGTAAAATTCAATTCCTCAATAGCTTTAGGAATTTCATTCTTTTTTATGTAGAGGGAGGCGAGATTTATATGGATAATGGAACTTTTATTATCTGTTTTTAGGGCTTTTTTGTATTCCTGAATAGCTGTGTCTATATCACCGAGCTGCTCATATATCGCTGCCATAATGTAATGGCTTAAGGTAGCGGATTCCTTCTTATCAAAGGCAAAGACCTTGGTATTTATAGACAAAAATATCAGGAAGCAAAAAAAGACCCCCTGACTCCATCTCTTAATCTTAGAAGCCATATCTAAAATAATTTAAATTATGGTTGAGCAGTAACAGACCTCGGCCTGCCCCCACATCTCGGTGGGCTCAATAAACGGCGCTCCCTGCCTGCCGGCAGGCTTGTTCGTCGGACATTACAGGCCCCGGCCAGCCTCACCGTCTCGGCTGGCGTAATAAACGGCGCTCTTTATTCATCGCGCCATTACCCCCATGCCCTCTTCTTCAGGTGACGAAGACGGCGACGCATCTTCTTCCTTTTATGAGTCTTTATCTTTCTTTTTTTTCTCTTTCTGCCGCAAGGCACGTCTTCCTCCCTTTGGTCGTCGAAATTCAAATGTCAAAACTCAAAATCCAAAATAAATCCAAAGCCCAAATATCAAATGACAAAACTTTTGTTTTGATATTTGACATTTGAATTTTTCCGCCGAAGGCGGATCCGCCTGTGGCGGAGGATTTATTTTGTGCTTTGAATTTTGTCATTTGTCATTGAAAACTATTTTTAGTTTTATTTAATTCTCAGTATATCACTTTATTAAGGGGATATTCAATAATCCCCTGCGCGCCCCGCTTCCTTAGCTCGGGAATTAAAGTACGCACAACCTTCTCGTCAATTACTGTTTCAATTGCCAGCCACCCTTCCTGGCTAAGGCCTGAGATAGTAGGTTTTTTTAAAGCCGGCAGGACACTAATTACTTTTTTCAGGTCAGTTTTTTTCACATTCATTTTCAGGCCTACTTTTTCTTCTGCGGCGATGGCGCCTTTTAAGAGAAGCGTTACCTGCTCCATCTTGCTTCTTTTCCAGTTATCTTTATAAGCATTAATATTCGCAATGAATTGGGTGGTGGATTCGCAAATAGTGGCTATCTCTACTAATTTATTTGCCTTAAGGCTCCTGCCGGTCTCGGTCAATTCCACAATCGCATCTACTAACCTGGCATTGACTTTCACTTCAGTTGCTCCCCAGCTAAACTCTACTTCTGCTTTTACTCTGTTTTTCCGAAAGTATTCTTTGGTTACATTGAGCAATTCTGTAGCAATACGCTTACCCGTAAGGCCATGAATAGACTTAATGCCCGAACTCTGGGGCACAGCCAAAACCCATCTTACCTTCCCTAAGCTCTGTTTGGCATAAATGAGGTCCGTAACTCTTACCACGCGAGACTTATTTTCCAATATCCAGTCGTTGCCGGTAATGCCGCAATCTAAGGCACCGTCATCCACATACCGGGACATCTCCTGTGCACGTAATAAAACCGGCTCAATCTCCAAGTCATCTATAGACGGGAAATACGTTCGCTCGCTGGACAAAGAGATATTAAACCCTGCCTTTCTAAACATTTTAAAGGTAGCCTCCTGAAGGCTGCCTTTAGGCAGGCCTAACTTTAAAACTTTATTTGAACTTTTCGGTTTGGGCATTTTGAATTGTCTTTTTTGTCTCTTATTTTGCAGGCTTGTTTTCCATAAGAATAAACTTGCCCTGTTTCTCATCATAACGATACAGGCCTTGGCGGAACTTCTCGATGTCGAGTTTATACGCGTCGCAAAAAACTGCCTGGGTATTACGCAATTTAGCCACCTCTTCATTGAGTAATTGCTGCAGGACTGCCACGCGCAGTTGTTGATTGTTCAAGTTATTGATATTAGCGACTAAAAGTTCTTTTTCCTGCCTGGCTGTCTCAACCGGAGTCGGTGCTGGCTGCTTTGCTTCCTCTTTACCTTTTTTATTATCTTTTGCCAGCACAGGTGTTGCGCATAATAACGCTACTACTGCTAAG
>Ga0315280_10011411_pt1 | contig 10921 bp, 10 predicted proteins | sample YL17G06_40_MG_FD_203697 | JGI IMG/M metagenome (GOLD analysis project Ga0315280, IMG submission 203697) | Sediment microbial communities from Yellowstone Lake, YNP, Wyoming, USA - YL17G06_40 | ecosystem: Environmental > Aquatic > Freshwater > Lake > Sediment | place: USA: Wyoming | collected... | reverse complement strand
GAGGCGGAGCGGAGCTTCCGCCAAGGGAGGGAATCCCATGCCGGGAAGGATTAGGCCCGTCCTCCTGCTGGCGGCGCTCGCCTGCGCCGCGCCTCTTGCGGCCCAGGAGCAGGAGGCCGCGGCGCTCCGGGGCGGCCGCCGCACCTACATGCCGCCCTCGCGCATGTTCTCCTGCGAGATCCCCGCGGCGGGCTGGCATGCTTTCGAGGAAGAGGACGCCCTGGGCCTAGTCGTCCACATCCTGGGTCCGGACAATCCGGCCGGAACCTTTCGCACGGGCTTTTCCGTGCGCTGGTTCGACAAGGACACGCCGGGCTTCGTGAACCCCAAGAAGGCCGTGGAACTCATGCGCCGGCCGGACCAGGCCACGCAGCGGAGCGCCACCCCGGTGCAGCCCGCGCGCGGGGCCGGGGGGCTCCTGGCGCGGGTCTTCGAGGTCCTGGAGACGCGGTTGCTGCCTCTGGAACGGCTGCCGGCGGGCCCGGAGGTAATCCATCACTACGTGGCGGTCATCCCCAGCGGCGCGGGCTACTACGTGGTGAGGCTCTCCTCCACGCGCGACGTCTACCTCGACTTCCGCGACGACTACCTCCGCTTTTTGAAAAGTTTCCAGCCTCTCGGGCGCTAGGCGATTATCGAGCCGCCGCCTTAAAATCAGATTTTTTCGCGAACCCCCTTGACAAATCAGGTCCGACCTGTTATAAATTATGGCCTCTCACGCCGAGGAACGCTAGCTCCAGGAGGACCGCCCGGACATGGCGGCGCTCAGAGCCCGTCTCGGCGTGTTTTTGCTTCTCTTCATCTCTCCCGCCCGGGCTTACGGCGGGACGGCCCCGATTCCCGCACGTACGCCGCCCGCGTCCGGCATCCCTCCCTGGGAGGCGCCCGCGCCTCGGCTCTGCCGCATCGAGCCGCGCCCCATCGTCATAGACCCGGGCCACGGCGGCGACGATTTGGGCGCCGTGGCCTACGGCCGCTATGAGAAGGACATCGCCCTCGCGGTCGCGCGCAAGCTGCGGGACCGCCTCCAGGCCCTGGGCCTGGCGCCGGTGCGCCTGACCAGGGATTCCGACGACTTCGTGCCCCTGGACGGCCGGGTGCGCGAAACCTCGGCCTGGGACGGGGCGCTCTTCGTCTCCCTGCACGCCAACCAGGTCTTCCGGAGCAGCCTCCATGGGGTCACGGTCTACGCCTTCGGTCATGGCCCCGGCCGCAGCGACCGGAATCACCGCCGCCACCGCAAGGCCCCCCCCTTGCCGGCCCCCCCGGCCGAGCAGGTCCGCGCGAGCGACGGCCTGGCCGCCGCGCTTGCGCGCGGCCTGCGCCGCGAGCGCTTCCAGGTGGAGCAGCCGGAACGCGCGCAGTACTACGTCCTCAAGAACCCGCGCACTCCCAGCGTCCTGGTCGAAATGGGGTATCTGAGCAATCCGGTCGAGGCGCAGCTCTTAAGCGATCCCGACTACCAAGACCGGCTGGCCGCAGCCTTGGCCCGGAGCCTCGCCGAGCACCTGGCCCGCTATGCCGCGCAGCGCGGCGGGCCGGCCATCGGGAAAGCCCAGGCTCCGGCGGCCGCCGGCCTAGAGCTGCAGGAGCTTTAGGCCCAGTTCAGGCGCCATCCGCCTGGCCACGGCGCCGGGCAGCGCGCGCAGACATATCTCGCAGGTGGGGTCCGCCACGGCCCGGAAGAGGTGGCCGGCGCGCACGCTCATGTCCTTGAGGCTTAAAGCCGCATGCGCGTGCACGAAAGCCTCTCCGTCCTCGAGGCGGGACACGTTGCCCGTCAAAGAAACGATCTCCACGGGCCCGGGCAGGGTCTCCTTGCGGTAGGATTTTTCGCGCGGGTCGAAATGGCCGATCTCGGCCTCGCGCGCCGCGCCGATGCCGGTGAGGAAGCCCGCGTGTATGCGCCGCTCGTTGAGGAAGGCGGTCAAGGCGCCGACCACTTCCTCCCCCGGCAGAGCCTTGAGCATCCAGAAGCCGTCGCCCATTTCGCGATAATCCATGATGCCTCCTCTTAACTTAGGCCGGACAAACTGGTTTCCGTGGAACAGATATAGATTATCCCGTTCAGTAGCTGCCATCGCAACTTGAATCCCTCCAGAAACGGCGACCGTATTGGTGTGAAGTGAAAGGGTGTCTCCACGCGGGCTTGCGTTATCGTAGTTGCAAAATCGCTGCTGCTCAGCGTAGGGCCTCGACTAATGAGCGCAACCGGGCAAAAGCTCCGGCGAACTTCTCCGCCGCCTCCTCCATCCGATGGACGTCTTGGGAGCGCCCTGCCGCCGCGACGGCCTCGGCCTCCATAGACACAGCGGTACTTGCCTCACGGAGCTCCGCGCTAGTTGAGATATTGCCTGCGGCAACGGCAAAATCACCGAGCAGGCGCCGGACTTGCGCCCTCTGCCGCGGATCCAGAAGTTGCGGTATAGGACTGGGGTACTGCACGGGGTCCAGTTGTGCAACGAACACTTCCGGTGCGGCTTCCGGCAGCGCCCCCGCTGTCGCCGCCTGGGCGACCTTGCCGGCGGCGGTCACGGCGCTGGCCGCGCGCGCCACATCCTTGGCGAAATTAAACCCGCCAGCAACGTCTCCCAGGTTGCTCATGAACTCGAGGATGGCTGCCGTGGTACGCTGGCGGTTGACCTTCACGATGAACTTGTCGATCTCCTGTATCCGGTCATGAATGCGTTCGCGAGTTTCGGCATCACGGGCGAGCTCCCGGGCGGCAACCTCGCTTTTTAGATACTGGTCCGCGATATCCCGGTCCAATTTGATCACGAGCCCCTTGCCCGAACTGCCCTGCTGTGCGGCGATGGCGCCCAGCTGATCGGCCAAAACGACGGTCTGCTGAGCGATAAAAACCCTGGAGCGGGCGCGCCGGTTAAGGATATCGAGGGCCTCACGAACGCTCCGTTCTGCAGCGGCCAGATCGCCCCGCGCCAGCCGGATTCGGGAAAGGCCCAGATGGGCATCTATGATGCTTTTAAGACGTTTATGGTAATAATAGGGGAAAGCCGCGATGACGTGATCGCCCAGGACCTGCACCTGGGAACTACTCATCTGGCGCAACTGCATACTGAGCTGATTTTGGTAGTACACCAGGGGCTTGCTGAAGCCCTCCTCCCCCTTCAAAAAAGCCTCGTAGCCCGCCATGGCTTGGTCCGGCTGGGACCGCTCCAGCGCGGCTATGGCTTCGACAGACTGGGCCTTAACGGAGAGCTCTTGGTCCAGGGTCTGCAGATTTTTGCTGGGGACATAGGTGAAGCACCCTGAGCAGAAGACGCCCATGGAAACAAGCCATACTGCGGACGAGTGATATATTCGACGACTCATATCACCCGGGTTCGCGCGCAAGTCAACGGGCCAGGCTGGCGACGATGTCGTCGCGGATCTGCTTCATCACCGGGGGCAGATGCTCTTGGAAGAGCAGGTTGAGGAGGTTTGCCATGTCCAGCGCCTGCCAGCGCTGGGTGTACGTCTTGTCCATGACCGGCTGGCCGCGTTTTAGCACCCGCACCTGCATCTCGAAGTCATAGACATTATGGATGTTGTAGCCGATTATCGAAAAGACGCAGGTTTTCAGGACGGGCTTCACCAGCACATCGGCGGGACCGGCGCCCTCGTCCTCAACCGAAACAAAGAATCCGGACGCCTTAAGTTCCTTGATGAGAATCTCGGTGAGCTTTTCGGGACCGACCATGCAGCCCGTCACGGCAGATACCTGGGGCGTGACCAACAGGCGCTTGCGCTCGTTGAGGACATCCGCCAGTTTTGCGTTCATCTCTGATTCTGAAGGCGTGCGCGACTGGTTGTCCGTCAAAGCAACAGCCGCCTTGAGGGTCGCAGCGCCAGCCCATGGGCTCGTCGCGGGCAGAGGATTGTATTCCTTGACCGGAGGCGCCTCGGCGCAGCCTGCGCAGGCAAGCTCCGCGACAATCAACATACAGCCGACAAGCCGGAATGGTTTAGATATTTTCATTCGTCCTTCCTGTCTGGAGCCCAAAAATCCGCCCAGCTGAGAGTCAGATTATATCAGGAAAAATTAGCCCGGGTCTATGCAACGGATTCCATAACTCCGTATTTATTAAGGAAGGCCGCTGGCAAGGGTCACCAAAGGCCGCGGATGGCCTCCCCGCAGAAGGGGCAGCGGCCGTTCTTGAGACGGTCCGCCACGACCTGGAAGCCTTTCCTCTCGATCAAGGTCTTGCCGCACTTGGGACAGACGGTATTCTCCAGGGCGTGGCCCGGTACGTTGCCCACGTAGACATAGCGCAGGCCCGCGGCCCGGGCCGTGCGATAGGCGCGCTCCAGGGTCTCCACGGGCGTGGGCGGGACGCTGGTGAGGCGGTAGGAAGGGAAGAAGCGCGTGAAGTGCACGGGCACGTCCGGCCCCGCGTTGTCCTTGATCCAGCGGCACATGCGCTCCAGGTCCCGGGGGGCGTCGTTGCGCCCCGGGATGACGAGATTGACGATCTCCAGCCACCGGCCGCTTTTCTTAACCGCCTTGATGGTGTTCAGGACCGGCTCCAGGTCCGCGGCGGCCATTTCCTCGTAGAATTTCTCCGTGAACGCCTTGAGGTCTATCTTGACCGCGTCCACGACCTTGAGGAGTTCCTGCAGGGGCTCGGGATTTATGTAGCCGGCGGAGACCACGGCGGTCTTGAGGCCCCGCCGGCGGGCGAGCCGGGCGATGTCGTACATGTACTCGTAGTACACGACCGGCTCGGTGAAGGTGAAGCAGATGGAATAAGCCTTCTCCTTGAGCGCGAGTTCCACGACCGCCTCGGGCGAGAGCTCGTAATGCCCGGCCTCCTCGAAGACGGCCTGCGAGATGCTCCAGTTCTGGCAGAACCGGCAGCGGAGGTTGCAGCCCACCGTGGCCAAGACCAGCCGCCTGTGGCCGGGATGAAAATGGAAGAAGGGGGCCTTTTCGATGGGCTCCACGCCCACGGAGCAGGGCTTGCCGTAGGTGACGAGATAGAGCCTGCCGCCTGAGTTCTGCCTGACCCCGCAGAACCCGCGCCGGCCCTCGGCGATGACGCACTGGCGCGGGCATATCCGGCACTGGACCTGCCCTTCGGGGAGCTTCTGATAGAACATGCACTCCCGGGTAAAGGGCGCTTTCTCCCCGGCCCGGTTCCACGAGACCAGGACCGCGGCCAGGAGGAGGGCCGTTCCCGCGGCCCGGAGCAGCCCGCGCCTCATGCGGCCCCCTCCGGCGGGACGGCAAGGGCGGTCAGGGCGAGGCTGCAGAGCTTGAGCAGGGCCACGCACAGGCAGGCGGCCTCAAGCCCCAGGACCGGCAGGAGGACGGCCCCGCCCACGATGCCGCCCAGCCAGCCGCCCAGGAGGTCGCAGGAATAAAGGCCTGCGGGACCACAGTCCCGCAGGCGGCAGGCCAGGGGAAACTGCGCCCCGGTCAGGCCTCCGGACATCAGGCACAAGACCAGGAACGCCCCTTGGAGAAGGCGATCCGCAAGCGGCGAGCGCGCTAGCCAATGGAAGGTCATGGGCAGAGCCGCGGAAAAAAGGACCAGCGCGACCTCCAAGGCAATAAACGCGCGTCTCGTGGAGACGCGCGTAACGGGGGGGACAGACCCGACCCATAGACTTGCCCCGGCAGCTCCCGCCATGAACACGGACACCAAAAGTCCGATCCAGAGGTAGACATAGCCGTAGAGAGCCTGGAATGCGAAGGTCAAGGATATATTATAGACCATCCCGCCGAAGCCCGTGGCGGCGATGGCCGCTGGGACCGCGGCCCCGGAGAGGCTCCTCACCCGGAAATGGAAGACGAGCAGGGCCAAAGTCAGCGCGGCCAGGAACGCGGCCAGCCGCGGCAGGGTCAGGGCCTCGGCCCAGGCCGAGAGGCGCGCGGCCGGGGGCGAGAACATGGCGTTCCAATTGGCCAGGTCATGGAGCACGGCCCGGGGGCTGAAATCCCGGTTGATCCCGGCCTCGGCCCGGACCGGGGCCAAAAAATCCCGCAGCATCCGCGTCCATTGGTCCTCCAGCCGGAAAGCGAGCTGTTCGCCGCCTACGAAGCCGGTCCGGATGCGCCGCTCGCGCAGGCGCCGGGCCAGGACCCCGGCGTCGAGCCGCACTATCGCGTCCGAGTCGGAGGCCAGGAAGAGGTTCCGGTCGCCGGGGATGGGCCGCACATGGCCGAAGACGCCGGCCGCGGTCTGCAGCAGGCAGGAGTTGAGCCGGGCCAGGTTCTTCTCCATGAAGGCCGTGGACCCGGGCAAGGAGAAGGCGAGCAGGCCTCCGGCTTTCAGCCGGGAGCGGGCCAAGGCGAAGAATTCCCGGGTGAAGAGCCGGTTGACCGCGAGGTTGGACGGCCTCGGCGCGCCGATCAGGATGACGTCGTACCTGCGCTGCGAGGTCTTGACCAGGAGCCTGCCGTCCACCTCATGGACGACTACGCGCGGGTCCTTCAGCTCGCTTTCCGTCAGCGGCGTGGGGAACCTCGCGAGCGCGGCCAGGAGCAGGGGATCGAGCTCCGCGTAGTCCACCCTGGCCGCCGGATGCTTGAGCGTCTCGCGCAGCAGGCCGCCGGCGCCCCCGCTCAAGACCAGGACCTCCCGGGGATTGGGGTGGGCCAGGAGCGCGAAGTGGGCCAATTCCTCCACGAACTCCAAGTCCGGCACGGGCGCGGTCACGACCGGGACCCCGTCCGCCAGGAACGTGAACTGCCCCGCGTCCTGGAGGACCGTGACGTTGCCGTAGACCGAGTTTTCGTAAAGGACCACCTCATGCCCCGTCCATTGCCGCCGCACGGAGCGCCAATGGACGGAGTCCGCGGCCGGGCCGAAAGCGAGCGCCGCGACGGCCAGGGCGCCCAGGCCGCAGGCCGGGCCCAGGGACCGCCCGGGACGCGCGGCGCCGGAGAGGACCACGAGGCAGAACAGCAGATTCAGGGAGGAGAGGGCCAGGACGATCCTGAAGGAATGGAAACGGGGGATCAGCAGGAAGGTCAAAATAAGGCCGCCGGCCAGCGTGCCCAGGGTCTCCCAGCCGTATACGAAGCCGCCCGCCCCGGGCCCGCCACGGCCGCTTAAGCGCATGCGGCAGGCCAGGGCGAAAAGAGCGCCGTGCGGCGCGCTCACGCAGGCGAGCAGGAGCAGCGAGGAGACCAGCATGGCGGCGACGCCGAACCCCTCGCCCTGGGCCACGCCGCAGAGGTCCCTGAGCATGCGGGCCGCGTAGAGGGCCGCGGGCAGGGCCGCGGCGAAAAAGGCCTGGCAGACGGCGAACGCCAGGGCCGGCCTCTCGGACCTCGCCCAGATTCTGCCGGCCAGGAAACAGCCCAAGGCCTCCAGCACCAGCCAGTTGCCCAGGACGATGCCGATGGAGAGCTCGTTGCCGGAGAAGACGACGAGAAGCTCGCGCAGGAGCAGTATCTGGCCGACGAGGCCGCTGGCGCCCAGCACGAGCAGCACGGCGATGAAGGTCATGGGATTACCAGGGCATGAGTCAAATGAGCTGACGACCTCGACCACCATGATACCAAACCGTCCGGGCGAGCGCCCACGGGGGCAGCCCCCCTGAAATCCTGCGGGCATATTTCCTACACTTCTTCCTGAAGAGCGGCAACCATGGAAAAACACGGCAAAACCGGCATCCCGGCCCAAGTCGAGCCCGATAAATTTCCGAATCTTTGGCTCTGGCTTCCCCTGGCCGCGGCTTTCCTGGTTTATGCGAACAGCTTGAACAGCCCCTTTCTGTACGGGGACGACGAGCACATGCTGGTCAAAAACGCGTACTTGGAAAACTGGAAATACCTCCCCAAACTTTTTACCGAAAACCTTTGCGCGGGCTCGGGAGGCCATTCCAATTTCTACCGGCCGCTTCTCCTGCTCGCATACGCGGTTCTTGCCCACCTGTTCGGGAAAGTGCCCTGGCCATACCACGTGCTGAATGTTCTTTTCCACGGACTCAGCGGGGTCTTGGCCGCCGTGATTTTGAAAAAAATGTTCGTTAATGCCGGCACGCGGGCCTGCGTTCTGGTGGCGACATTGTGGACGGTGCATCCCCTGGCGGGGGAACAGATGTTTTCCGCCATCGGGGCGGCGGACCTCACGGCGATGTTCTGGATGCTGGCCGCGCTTATCGTAATGATCCGGCGCCTGGAGAGAAAAGATCCGCCGGAAACAAGCCCGGGGTTAAAAAGCGGGCTGGCCTGGCAGTCTCTTTACCTGGCTTTTTTCGCCTGCGCTCTCATGTCCAAGGAAAATGCGATCACGGTTCCGGCATTGGCCGTGATTTTTCATCTTTGTCTCAGCCGCGAGCAGCGGGCTCCCGCATTGGGGATTTCCGCGTTCGCAAAAATTCACCTGGCGGGCTGGGTTTTAGCGGCCGTCTACGCCCTGCTGCGCCTCACCTGCCTTAATTTCGGAGGCACTCTGCAATTCGCCGCGCACTCAAACATCTACACGGAGAATTTTCCCTGCCGGTTTTTCACGTTTTTAAGCGTGCTGGGGAAGGGGCTGCTGGTCATATTCGCCCCTTATGACCTGCACCCCGAACGTTCTTGGCCCGTTTTCTGCGGTTTCGCCGATATCCAGGTATGGCTCCCAGCCGCCGCGCTGGCCGCGCTGGCCGCAGCCGGATGCTTCGCTTGGAAGAAAAAAGAGGCCGCCCTTTGGTGCGGACTGGGCTGGTTCATCGTCGCTTACTCTCCGACGAGCAATCTGGTTTCAACGATAAACGCCGTGGTCTTGGACCACTGGTTTTACACTCCCGCGCTGGGCATGGGGATGATCCTGCTTTACGCCCGGTCCAGACTGGGATTCATAAAAAAGCTTTTTCCCTGGCTGGCCGCGGCCGGCGTGCTCATTCTTTCGGCCATAACTTGCCGGCACAGCGCGCATTGGCGCAGTCAGGAGGCTTATTCCAGGTACATTCTTTCCTACGAGCCTGCCTCGGCCCCGCACTGGAACAATCTGGCCATAGCCCTGGCGGACAGAGGGGCCATAGAATCCGCGATAGCGGCCTACCGGAACTCCATAAGAATCAGCGACACCTACCCCCAGACCCATCATAATCTCGGCCAAGCCTACAGAAAAATAGGCAGGGACGACCTTGCGGAAATCGAATACAAGTCGGCCTTGAAGCTCGACCCGAAATTCTATTATTCGCACCTGGCGCTGGCCGAGTTGAGACTGTCCCGCAATGACGCGGCCGGAGCCCTGCTCCATTTAATCGCGGCGAAGGAAATATTCCCCTACCTGCGGGGAATAGACGAAAACATTGAAAAATTAAGACGCCTCACGGCGCGCTCCCCACGGGCCGCGGCCGGCCGCCCCCCGCAACCAGCTTGGCGCTGAATCATCCGCATATGGCTCATCCGCTTCTTCTCACTTGGTATCCCTGCACGGCCAGTTCTCTCTCCAGGGCGTCGCGGTGGTCGCCCTGGAACTCGAGGCCGCCTTCCTTGACCGCGCCCCCGCAGCCGAGGCGCTTCTTGAGACGCGCGAGCATCCGGTCCTTGAGAGCGGGATGCATGACCAGGCGCTCCACGCGGGTCACGCCGCTCCCCTTGGCGTGGCGCGCGAAACTCAGCCGCACCGGCTCAGGCTGAGGCGCGGGCATAAAGTCATCCCGGAGAAAGCCGCCGTGAGAGGAGTTTTAGGGATACGTCCCAGCGCCCGGCCGCGTCGAAGTGGCCGAGGCCGTGCTCCTGGTAGGTATGGGGCACGCCCAGGCTCTTGAGCACCCGGGAGAATTTGCGCGCGCCCAGATGCAGGTGGAACTCGTCGCGCCTGCCCGCGTCGAAGAAGATGGTCTTGAGCTTCTTGAGGCTGGCGCGGTACTTCGCCGCGGCCGCCACGGGGTCGAGCGCCTTCCAGCGCGCCCAGACCGCGGGGAGGATCTCGCCGGTGCGGCAGTCGCAGGGCAGGTCGAAGCCCAGGCGGCTTGCCGGGTTGGGCGAGTAGCAGGCGGCCATGGCCACCATGCTGACCAGGGCATGGTCGAAGGCGTCCTTGTCGCGCGCGGCCCGGAACTTCTTAAGGAAACGCGCCGCCGAGCCTCCGTATCGGTCCAGGGCCGCGACGAACTTAGGGATGTCCGGGCCGTAGCAGGCCTCGAAGAACATGTCGCCGGAATGGCTGGCGACATGCCCGAAAACGTCCGGATGCCTCATGGCGAGCATCAGGGCCCCGTAGCCGCCCGAGGATTTTCCGGCGACCGCCCGGCCTGCGGGCCGGGTGCTCAGCGTCATCTTGTCCTCGAAGAAGCCGATGAGTTCCTCGATGATGTGGGTTTCGTAGCGCCCGGTGGCGGAGGAGTCGAGATATTGGCTGCCGCCGAAGGCGGTGAAGCAGTCGGGCATGACCAGGACGCATTCCTTGGCCTTGCCCTTGGCGATGAGGCGGTCGAAGCGCTCCGGCAGGTTTTCCCGCCAGGGATGGAAGTTGAGGAAGCTGCGGCCCGTGCCCGTGAAGCCGGCCAGGCAGTAGATGACCGGGTAGCGCCTGCCGCCGAGGGTCCCGTAGGAGGGCGGCAGGTACACGGGGACCTGGCGCCTCCCAGGATCGCCCAAGGGGTTGCCCTTGAGCACCATGCTCTCCACCGTCTCGATGCGCACCCTGCCTCTCATCCGGCCTCCAGGGCTTGGCGCAGGGAGCCCGCGCGCGAGGCCAGGAGGCGCCGCGCCGGGGCCGCGGCGAGGCCCTGGCGGGCCATGACCACGGCGGTCTTGACGCTCCCGCCCGAGGCCTTAAACAGGGCCCGCGCCCGCGCCGGGCTGGTTTGGCCCAGCTCCGCGATGATGCGCTCCCCGCGCAGACGGAGCTTGCGCGAGCCGGGCTTAAGCTCGACCATCCAGCGGTCGTAGACCTTGCCCAGCAGGACCATGGCGCCGGTGGTCAGGGCGTTCAAGATCAGCTTGGCCGCGGTGCCGGACTTCATGCGCGTG
>Ga0315280_10011409_pt1 | contig 10922 bp, 6 predicted proteins | sample YL17G06_40_MG_FD_203697 | JGI IMG/M metagenome (GOLD analysis project Ga0315280, IMG submission 203697) | Sediment microbial communities from Yellowstone Lake, YNP, Wyoming, USA - YL17G06_40 | ecosystem: Environmental > Aquatic > Freshwater > Lake > Sediment | place: USA: Wyoming | collected... | reverse complement strand
AAGAAGGTCGCCGTCGAGGGTCCGATCCTGCTCCCATCGGCGTCGTCCGTGGCGCTGCCCGAGCGCGTCTACGTCGCGGTGGGCGTGAACCGCAATGGAAAGCGCGGCAGCTTCTCGCCGCACGCGCCAGTGCCGACCCTCGACGCTCCCGCGCCCCCGGCCAACGTGAAGGTCTCGTACACCGAAACCGCGATCACGATCGAATGGACGCCGCCGCCCGGCGCTCCCGCCATCACGCGAGAGGCGGCCGGCACGACCGCCGAACCACCTCCCTTGCCGTCGACACCGCTCCCGCCTCCCGGTGGCCCCACCTGGTCGTACGACGTCTACGACATCGCGAAGGCGACGCCCGCCTCGTCGCCGGCCGCGCCGCCGCCGCCGATGCTGCCCCAGGTGACCGCGCCCTTGCCGGTCAACCCGCAGCCACTGAGCACGACGATCTTCACCGATCCACGGGTCGAGTTCGGCACCGAGCGGTGCTACGCAGTGCGGACCGTCAATACGTTCGGCACGCTGCAGGAGCAGAGCGAGGCGTCCGACATCGCCTGCGTCACGCCGCGCGACACGTTTCCGCCCGCGGCGCCGAAGGGGTTGACGGCGGTCGTCAACGCGGGCGCCGTCAGCCTGATCTGGGATCCGAATGCCGAGCCCGATCTTGACGGCTATTTGGTCTTGCGCGCGGAGGCGCCAAGTGGGACACTTCAGCCCGTCACGCCCGGGCCGATCCACCAGACGACGTTCAACGACACCACCACAAAGCCGGGCGTCCGTTACGTCTACGCGATCGTGGCGGTGGACCAGGCGGGAAACGCGAGCGCGCAATCGAACCGCATCGAAGAGACGGCGCGCTGACCGGCACGAAGCACCCAGCACCGATCACTCTGCACGAGTCTATGGACCGCATCTACCGTATCGACGACAACGGGACTGCGCGCCACGTAGTCGAACGCGATGGCGTCATCTCGCTGCTCGACGGCGACATGTTCGACCTCTATCGGCCCGGCCGGGAGATCGGGCGGGTCGAGCAGCCGGGCGCGTTGCCCGCCGGCCTGCGGGTTCTTGCGCCCGTCGTCCCGTCGAAGATCGTCGGCATCGGCCGCAACTACCGGGAGCACGCGGCGGAAACCGGCAAGCCGGTGCCGACCGAGCCCGTCATCTTCATCAAGCCGTCGACCGCGGTGATCGGTCCCGGCCAGCCGATACGCCTTCCGCCAGGTGCGGGCCGGGTCGACCACGAAGCGGAGCTCGCCGTGGTCGTGCGCCGGCGGGCGTCGCACGTGCCGCGCGAGCGGGCGACGGACTACGTGCTCGGCATTACCTGCTCGAACGACGTCACCGCGCGCGAGATGCAGCGGCGCGGCGTGCAGTTCTCCCACTGCAAGGGCTACGACACCTTCGCGCCGCTCGGCCCGTGTATCGCGGTCGGCCTCGACGTGTCGGCGGTGCAGGTCGAGGGATGGGTGAACGGACAACGACGCCAGGCAGCCAGTTCCGCCGACATGATCTTTCCAATCGACGAACTGATTGCCTACATCTCGTCGGTCATGACATTGCTGCCGGGCGACGTGATTTCCACCGGTACGCCGGCCGGGATCGGCACGCTCGTGCCGGGTGACACGGTCACGGTGAAGGTCGAGGGCGTCGGGGAGTTGACCAACCCGGTGGTCGAGGGGTGAACGGTCAACACGAGGGAGATGGTAGCTGGCAGCTGGCCTGTCACCGGCGGAGTGATGCCGGCGGGCCAACTACGAACTACCAACTGCCAACTGCCAGGAGTGGGCGAATGAAGCTGTTCATGGATACGGGCAACCTGAAGGACATCGAAACCTTCGCGCCGCTGGGGATCATCGACGGCGTCACCACCAACCCCTCCCTGCTGGCGAAGGAGGCGGGCGACCCGCGGCAGATTCTCAAGTCGATTTGCCGCACGGTGAAGGGGCCGGTGAGCGCCGAGGTCATCGCGACCGGCGTCGACGGGATGATTCGCGAGGGACGCGACCTTGCGACCATCGACGAGCACATCGTGATCAAACTGCCCTTCGGGAAGCCCGGCGTCCAGGCGTGCCGCGCGCTGACCGGCGAAGGCATCCGCGTGAACATGACGCTCATCTTCTCGCCGACCCAGGCGCTGCTGGCCGCGAAGGTGGGCGCGACCTACGTCAGCCCGTTCATCGGCCGGCTCGACGACATCGCCACCGAGGGCATGGATCTCATCGAGCAGGTGGTCGAGATCTTCGACAACTACGAGTATCCGACCGAGGTGCTCGTCGCGAGCGTGCGGCATCCGATCCACGTGGTGCAGGCCGCGCGGCTCGGCGCCGACGTCTGCACCTGTCCGACCGCCGTCATCGAGGCGATGTTCCGGCATCCGCTCACCGACATCGGCCTCGAGCGATTCCTGAAGGACTGGGAAAAGGCGCAGGCCAGAACATAGAGGGCTTTGGGCTTTAGGCTTTAGACCTTAGGCCCTTAGACGTTTGGCCAGCCGAAGGCCCAAGGCCCAAGGCCCAAGGCCCAAAGCCGACAAGAATCCATGGACCCTTTCGACATCCTCGCAGACCTGGAACGCCGCGCCGCAGAGGGGGGCGGCGAAGAGCGGCTGCAGCGGCAGCACGCGGCGGGCAAGCTGACGGCGCGCGAGCGGATGGAGCTGCTGTTCGATGCGGGCACCTTCGAGGAGATCGACAAGCTGGTGCTCCACCGGTGCCGTGATTTCGGGATGGACGAGCAGCTGATTCCCGGCGATGGCGTGGTCACCGGGCACGGCCGCATCGACGGCCGCCAGGTGTTCGCGTTCGCGCAGGATTTCACGGTGTTCGGCGGGTCGCTGTCGGAGACCAACGCCGCCAAGATCGTGAAGATCATGGACCAGGCGATGGAGCTCGGTGCCCCCATCGTCGGCCTGAACGACTCGGGCGGGGCACGCATCCAGGAAGGCGTGATGTCGCTCGGCGGCTACGCCGACATCTTCCTGCGCAACACGCTCGCCTCGGGCGTGGTGCCGCAGATCTCCGCCATCATGGGGCCGTGCGCGGGCGGCGCGGTCTACTCGCCGGCGATCACCGATTTCAACATCATGGTGCAGGACACGAGCTACATGTTCGTGACGGGCCCCGACGTCATCAAGGCGGTCACGCACGAGGAGGTGACGAAGGAGGAACTCGGCGGCGCCATGACGCACAACGCACGCAGCGGCGTCGCTCATTTCGCCGTGCGCGACGACCGGGAGTGCCTGGCGCTGATCCGCGAGCTGCTCGGCTACATGCCCGGCAACAATGTCGACGATCCGCCGCGCCTGGAGACCTCGGACCCGATCGACCGGCAGGACCCTGCGCTCGCGCGGCTGATTCCCGAGTCGCCGAACCAGCCGTACGACATGCTCGATCTCATCCACGCGGTGGCCGACGACCAGGTGTTCCTCGAAGTCCACCGCCATTACGCACGCAACATCATCGTCGGCTTTGCGCGCTTCGGCGGCCGGCCGGTGGGCATCGTCGCCAACCAGCCGGCGCACCTGGCCGGCACGCTGGACATCGACGCGTCGGTCAAGGGCGCCCGGTTCGTCCGGTTCTGTGACGCCTTCAACATTCCGCTGGTGACCTTCGAGGACGTGCCCGGCTTCCTGCCCGGCACCGTGCAGGAGTACGGCGGCATCATCCGCCAGGGCGCGAAGCTGCTGTTCGCCTTTGCCGAAGCGACGGTCCCCAAGGTGACGGTGATCACCCGTAAAGCGTACGGCGGCGCCTATTGCGTCATGGCGAGCAAGCACATTCGCACCGACGTGAACTTCGCGTGGCCCACGGCCGAGATTGCCGTGATGGGCCCGGAAGGGGCGGTCAACATCCTCTACCGCCGTGAACTGGAGACCGCGCGCGATCCGGCGGCGCTGCGGGCGCAGAAAGTCGCGGAATTCCGCGAGAAGTTCGCCAATCCCTACGTGGCCGGGGCGCACGGGTTCATCGACGAGGTGATCCGCCCCGAGACGACGAGGCAGAAACTGATCACCGCGCTTGCCTCTCTCGAGAACAAGCGCGATCGCAACCCGCCGAAGAAACACGGCAATATCCCGTTGTAAGAGCGTGCCGCGAAAACACGGGCACGCTCTTACTAGTAGGCGGCCACATCCCGTCCCGGCGGCCGCCTACAAGTGCTAGAATACTCGCGGGATAGGTCCTGCCTGAGCTCGTAGATCACCGAGTTGCCGCCCGGATACCGGCGTAGTCGTCCCCCGTGCAGGGCAGGGGGTTACGCCCGGGTGCACGGTGCGACAGCGCAGCCAGACGGCAGTCGATTCGCGCGTGATTCGCAAGATTCTCGTTGCCAACCGTGGCGAAATCGCCGTCCGCGTCATTCGCGCGTGCCGCGAGATGGGGCTGAAGGCCGTCGCCGTCTATTCCGAATGCGATCGGGCGGCGCTGCACGTGCGCTATGCCGACGAAGCGTACACGATCGGCCCGAATCCCCCGACCGACAGTTACCTGCGGATCGACAAACTGCTCGACGTTGCCCGCCGCTCGGGCGCCGACGCGGTCCATCCCGGCTACGGGTTCCTGGCCGAGAACGGCGCCTTTGCGACGGCCTGCAGGGACGCGGGGCTCACTTTCATCGGCCCTACGCCAGAGGCGATGGCGCTGATGGGCAGCAAGACCGGCGCGCGCCAGGCGGCCATTGCCGCGGGGGTGCCCGTCGTGCCGGGCACCGAGAAATCGCTGGGGCCCGACGTCTCCGACGACGAGGTCGGACGTATCGCGGCCGGCCTTGGGTATCCGGTCCTGGTGAAGGCGGTGGCGGGCGGCGGCGGCAAAGGGATGCGCGTCGCGGCGGCGCCCGGCGAGCTGTCGAGCGCCGTTCGTGCCGCCCGATCAGAGGCCGCCTCGTCGTTCGGTGACCCGGCAATCTATATCGAGCGCCGGATTGCGCGACCCCGTCACGTGGAGATCCAACTGCTCGCCGACGTGCACGGAAGGGTCGTCCCGTTCGTCGAGCGCGAGTGTTCGATTCAGCGGCGGCACCAGAAGGTGGTCGAGGAATCGCCGTCGACGGTCGTCACGCCGGCGACGCGGCAGGCGATGGCGTCGGCCGCCGTCGCGGTCGCGCGGCAGGCGGGCTACACCAACGCGGGAACGATGGAGTTCCTGTTCGACGAGGACGGCCGATTCTACTTCCTCGAGATGAACACGCGGCTGCAGGTCGAGCACCCGATTACCGAGCTGGTGACCGGCGTGGACCTGGTCCAGTGGCAGATCCGGATCGCGGAGGGCGCGCCGCTCACGTTGACGACCGGCCGCACGCTCGTGCCGCACGGCCATGCGATCGAGTGCCGAATCTACGCGGAGGATCCCGACAACTACTTCCTGCCCTCGCCGGGTCGCGTGCTCGGTCTTCGCGTGCCGGCCGGCCCGGGCATCCGCCGCGACGACGGCGGCGTGACGGCGGGGCACGAGGTACCCATCTTCTACGACCCGCTGATCGCGAAGCTGAGCGCATGGGCGGAAGATCGGCCGCGCGCGATCGCTCGCATGGCCAGGGCGCTGGGCGAATACGAGGTTCGGGGCATCAAGACGAGCATCCCGTTCTTCCGGTGGCTGCTCGCCGACGACGGTTTCCGGGAAGGACGGTTCGACACGACGACGCTGGACGGGTTGCTGCAGACGCGCGCCGGCCACCCCTTCCTCGACATCTCGGCCGAGGCGCAGGAAGTGGCGCTGGTTGCGACCGCGCTCGACGCGTTCGAGCGCGCCAGGCAGGGCCCGGACGGTGCGACATCGGGCGGCGGCGCGGCCCCGAAGAGCGCGTGGAAGGTCCGGGCGCGGATCGAGGCGTTGCGGTGAAGACGAGTCGGCGGCCCGTGATGCGGCTCGAGACGACGATTTCGCGCTTGTCGCGCAGGACCACCGTAACGGGCTAGGCGCGCCACGGGCGCGCCCCGCCGGAGCGGAGCGGGGCACGGGGCCCCGCGAGCGACGGCGCTGGGAGGGGCCGGCGGGGCGAAGCCCCCCGGAAGAACGAATGACCTTCGACATCGAAGTCAACGGTCGCGTGTGCCCGGTGGCGGTCGAGCGCGACGGGGAGCTGTACCGCGTCTCGATCGACGGACGCACGCATACCGTCGATCTCGCGCGGGTGGATCGCTCGACCCTGTCCCTGATCTTCACGGACCTGTCGGCCGCCAGCCACGAGGTGGCCATCGCGCAGCGGCTCGAGCCCGGTGAGATCGAAGTGCACCTGCGCGCAGGCGTCGTCTACGCGCGCCTCGAAGGGAAGGCCCGCGCGCGGCGGCGCCGGACGGCGGGGATCGATCCGTTTTCGGCCGCGGACGGCGAGCAGGAAATCGTCGCTCCGATGCCCGGCAAGGTCGTGCGCGTGCTGGTGGCGCCCGGCGACCAGGTGACCGCGCGGCAGGGCCTGGTGGTCGTCGAAGCGATGAAGATGGAGAACGAGCTGCGGTCGCCCAAGGACGGGCGCGTGAAGGACGTGCGCGTGCAGCAGGGGATGTCGGTCGAAGCCGGGCGTGTACTCGTCATCGTGGAATGAGCCCGGGCACCAAGCACTGAGCACAGCACCAGGCACTCAGCACTGAGCACAGCACCAGGCACTGAGCACTCAGCACTGTTCGGGAGCCGTCGTTGAAGATCCGTCGCTGGATCCGCCGTATCGCGATCGCCGCCGGGGTCGCCATCGCCATCGTCGCGCTCGTCCTCGTGGCGGTGCTCACCATCGACCTCGGCCCGAGGCTGCGCGAGCGCGCGGAGCAGGCCGGCTCGAAGCTGATCGCGCGGCCGATGCACATCGGCCGCCTCGGCATCCGTCTTCGCACGGGCAACTTCGTGATCGAGGATCTGCGCATCGAGGGGCTGACGCCCGCCGACCACCCGTTCTTGACCGCGAAGCGCATCGAGGTGTCGTTCTACTGGTGGACGTTCTTCCGCACGCGCGAGGTCCTCATCAAGTCGATCGACATGTCCGACTGGGACATGCAGGTCGAGATGAAGAACGGCCACGACAGCTTCATCAAGCTGCCGAGGAGAGAGCCGGGCGCCACGCGCTCCTACACCGTGACGCTGCAACGAGTGGACGCGGTCCGCGGCAGCTTCACCTACGTCGATCACGGCACGTGGAGCACCGTCTCGCCGAACCTGTCGGTCCACGTCGATCACGACAGCGGCGAGTACCGCGGCCGGGCGAGCTACTCGAACGGCACCTTCAGGATCAAGGACTACCTGCCGATGCGGTCCGACATGCGGTGCTCGTTCCGCCTCGACGGCAGCAAGGTGCACCTCAACTGGATCGACCTGACGACCGACGGGTCGCACTCGGTGGTCAACGGCGATGTGGACTTCTCCCCCGGCCGCTGGCCGGAGATGCTGTACCGCGTGCGCAGCGACGAGGTCGACTTCCCGAAGATGCGCGACATCTTCTTCGCCGGGGAGAAGTTCACCGTGTCGGGCGAGGGGAAGTTCAACGGGACCTTCCATCTCTACAAGGGCGGCCGCGATCTGCAGGGCTCGTTCTCGAGCCCGCTGCTCACGATCAACGGCTTCCGCTTTCCGAACCTGGCCGGCGACCTGCGCTGGCTGCCCGATCGCTTCACCATCACCGACGGCGTGGCGACATTCCACGGTGGCGCGGCCCAGTTCACCTACTCGATGGCGCCGCTCGGCGCGCCGCAGCCGGGCGTCGCGCGCTTCGACACGTCCTACGAGAACGTGGACCTCGCCGGCCTGAGCGACGTCCTGCGCACCCAGGGGCTGCGCCTGGCCGGTCGCGCGTTCGGCCGGAACATCCTGGAATGGCCGCTCGGCCGATTCTCGGATCATCGGGGCGCCGGCCAGATCAGCGTCCGGGCTCCGGCGGGCGCCCGGTTGTACTCGCGAAGCAGTCCCCCGTTGCCGCAGCAGGCCCCGGGGACGACGGTCGGGCCCGACGTCGGCACCGTGCCGAACCTCGGCTACGTGCCGATTGCCGGCGCGGTGCGCTACGAGTTCGGGCCGGAATGGATTGACGTCGGCGCGAGCTCGGTCGCGACGCCCGCGACCTACGTCGAGTTCAGCGGGCGCACCGCCTACGGCGAACGCTCGGCGTTCGACTTCTACGCGCGCAGCGGCGACTGGCAGGAGAGCGACAAGCTGCTTGCCGCGGTGATCACCGCCTTCGGTTCCCGGACCCGAACGATCGCGGTGGGCGGCTACGGCGACTTCACCGGCCGCATGGTCAACTCGTTCCGCCGCCCGCGCATCGAAGGCGCGTTCACCGGGGAGCAGGTGCGCGCGTTCGACGTCGTCTGGGGCCGGGCCAGCGGCCAGGTCGTCGTGGACAACGGCTACGTGGACGTGACCGGCGGCCTCGTGACCAAGGGCGAGGCGGCCCAGTTGCGCGCGGACGGACGCTTCTCGCTCAGCACGCCGCGCGACGACCACGGCGAGGAGATCAACACCCGTGTCCGGTTGAAGGACTGGCCGATTCCCGACCTGCGCCATGCCTTCGATCTCGATGCGTACCCGATCGACGGCAGGATGGGCGGCGAGTACCAGGTTCACGGCACCTACCGCCGGCCGTTCGGCTCCGGGACCATGACGGTGACCGACGGCATCGCCTACGGAGAACCGTTCGAGCGGGGGGCCGGCACGCTGAAGCTCGAGGGCGTCGGCGCGCGCATCGAAGGGATCGACATCGCCAAGGGCGGCGGCCGGATCAACGGCGCCGCCTACGTGAGCTGGGACGGCAAGTATTCGTTCAACGCGGATGGCAGTCGCATTCCGGTGGAACGGATCGCCGCGCTCAAGTTTCCCGGCGCGCCGTTGTCGGGCGTCGTGCGCTTCACGGCGACCGGCAGCGCGACGTTCGACAACCCCAGATACGCCATCAAGGACATCCGGATCGCAGACCTGTTCGTCGGCGATGAAGGAATCGGGCAGGTGTCCGGAAACCTCAGCGTCGAGGACCAGACGATGGCATTCGACGTCTTCGCCGCGTCACCCCGTCTCGACGTGTCCGGCGCCGGCCGTATCTCCCTGATGCCGGGCGCCGACGCCGAGATGTTGTTTCGCGTCACCGATACGTCGCTCGATCCGTACCTGCGCGCGCTGCAGCCCGGTGCCGTCTCGCCGTTCACGAGCGCGATCGCGTGGGGAACGCTGCACGTCAAGGGCTCGCTTACCGACCTGGCGCACCTGACCGCTGAAGCGAACGTCGAGCAGCTCGACATGAGACTGTTCGACTACGCCGTGACGAACCAGAAGGGCGTCCCGCTGCAGGTGGTGTTCGAGAACAACGTGATCCACCTTGGCGGTGCGGCGGGCGCGTCGGCCTCCGTCGTGGCCGCGCAGGCGGGCGCTGCGCCGCGGCCGGGGCGATCGCCGCTCGTCCTGGTCGGCCAGGACACGCGCCTGCAGTTGTCGGGCGACGTGAACCTGCGCAACGAGCCGTACGTGCCGCCGTCGGGCGCGCTCGTGCCGCCGCAGTCGCTGCGCGTGCATGCGGACGGCGATGCGAACCTCGGCATCCTCCAGGGGTTCTTCCCCGACATCCGCAGCTCGGGCAGCGCGCGGCTGTCCGCCGACGTGCAGGGCCCGCTGCGCGACGTGGTCTTCACCGGGCAGGCCCGGGTGGCCAACGGCCGGATCCGGTACTTTTCGTTGCCGCATTCGATCGACGCGATCAACGGGCCGATCACCTTCACCGCCGGCGCGATCTGGCTTGGCGATCCGGCGAACCCGAAGAACGAGCTGACGGCGCAGATCGGAGGCGGTCCGGTGACGTTTGGCGGACGCATGGATCTGAACGGCTTCGCGCCCTCGCGCTGGGCGGTGACCGCCGTCGGGACCGGCGTGCACCTGCGTTATCCGGAGGGGTTCAACTCGTTGGTCGACGGCGACCTGAGACTGGACGGTCCGTACGGCAGTCCCACGCTGCAGGGCACGGTGACGGTCCGCAGCGCGCTGTACTCGAAACCCATCGACATCACGCCCGCCCTCGCCTTTGCCGCCGCGGGGGGCGCCGCGGGCAGCGGCGGGCCTGGTGCTTCTTCACTCGCGTTTCCTCTGCGCTTCAACATCCGGATCCAGGCGCCCTCGACGCTGCACCTGGACAACAACCTCGCCCGCGAGCTGGTCGCCAACGCGGATCTCACGCTCCAGGGGACCTACGATCACCCGCTGCTGCTCGGCGAAGCGGAAGTCGAGCGCGGCTACATCATGTTCGAGGGGAAACGCTACACGATCACGCAGGGCCGCATCGAGTTCCACAGCCAGACGCGCATCGAGCCGAGGTTCGAGTTCGAGACGGAAACACGAGTGCGTGTTCCGGGGCAGACCTACTTCGTGGATCTTCGCATGGACGGCACCCTGCGGAACCTCAACATCCAGCTGACGTCGGATCCGCCGCTGACGCAGGGGGAGATTGCGTCGCTGCTGCTCGGCGACATCCGCAACCCGGAGGACGTGCGCAATGCCGAACTGGCCGCGCTGCAGCGGCCGAATGCGGCGACCTCGGACGTGCTCCGCACCCGCCTGGAGCAGGCGATCCTCAGTCCCGGCACGGCCGCGGTCAGCAAGGCGTTCGAGCAGGCGCTGCCCGGCTTCGCCTTCCAGCTGACGCCGTCGCTGTTCGACGAGTACCAACGACTCAGTCCGAGCGCGCGAGTGACCATCGGGAGACAGATTTCCAGCCGGGCCTACCTGACCATCTCGCGCAGCCTGTACGCGCCGCAGGAGGACATCATCTACCTGCTCGAGTACGACCAGAGCGACCGCGTGTCGTGGGTGCTGTCCCGCAACGAAGACAGGACGTACGCCCTCGACGTCCGCGTGAGGCACACGTTCTGATGCGCCCGATACTGCGGCCGGCCATCCTTCTCGTGCCGCTCCTCCTCGCGCTCGTGTCCAGGCCCGCGGCCGCGCAGGTGGAGCCGTACCTGGGGAAGC
>Ga0315280_10011408_pt1 | contig 10922 bp, 8 predicted proteins | sample YL17G06_40_MG_FD_203697 | JGI IMG/M metagenome (GOLD analysis project Ga0315280, IMG submission 203697) | Sediment microbial communities from Yellowstone Lake, YNP, Wyoming, USA - YL17G06_40 | ecosystem: Environmental > Aquatic > Freshwater > Lake > Sediment | place: USA: Wyoming | collected... | reverse complement strand
ACGTAATGAGTGCGACATAGGGATTGGGGCAGATCCCTGACAATGGACGAAGTTGCCATAGTGCGGGAAAACCGCGAATAGAGGCTTGTCCGACAAACCCTTCCGAGATCGTCAAGAGGAGGCAAATTAGGGGAAGAAGAACGAGACTAGGAAGAAGCCGCAAGGACCTCTTCAACATAGAGGAGGAAAGGCGATACGGAAATCAAGCGTGGTGGTTCTATTGAAGTCAGTTGTCTTGGGATACGCGGCCATGGCAAAGGGACAGGAACTCGAGCAGTTCAACTACGAGCCGCCGAGACTGAAGAGTCATGACGTTCGAGTTGCTATTACGCACTGCGGCCTCTGCTACACTGACATCCATGGGATCGACGATTACTTCGGCATCACCGCCTTTCCATTCGTGCCCGGCCACGAGATCGTTGGTCATGTCTCTGAAATTGGCTCCGAAGTTACTGGTCTGAGGAAGGGCGATCGTGTCGGCATCGGGTGGCAGGGTCGTTCATGCATGGAGTGCGAGTGGTGCTTGAAGGGGGAGGAACAACTATGCAAAGACATCGACAAAGCTGCAGCGTGGTCCCCTCACGGCGGCTTCTCGTCCTCGATCGCGGTGGACAGCCGCTTTGCATATTCGCTGTCCTCATCGATGCCCTCCGAGTTCGCTTCGGTGCTCCTCTGCGCGGGAATCAGTGTCTACTCTCCGCTTCGATCGGCCGCAACTGGACACAAGCGAAAGGTCGGCATAGTCGGCGTGGGCGGTCTGGGTCATCTCGCTATTCAGTTCGCGCATGCTCTCGACTGCGAGGTCACGGCCATTTCGTCATCGCCTGACAAGGAAGAACAAGCTCTGGCCCTTGGCGCGGACAACTTTGTTGCCGCGGAGGACAAAGCTGGTTTACGCAATATGAATCTCAGCCTCGATATGCTTCTGTATACAGGCCACAGTGGCATCGATTGGACACGGTTGTTGAACACCCTCAGGAACAATGGAAAGTTGGTCATGATTGGGTTCTCCACTGTCCCTGTGGAGTTCGAGCCACTGGAGCTGGTGGTTCACCAGCTGTCGATCACGGGATCTTTGCTTGGCAGCCGGATGATGATGAGGGAGATGCTCGCGTTCGCCCAAGAGCGAGGCATCAAGCCACAGGTCGAGCTAATGCCAATGTCGCAGGTGAACGAGGCCATTCGCAGGGTGAAGGAAGGGAAAGCGCGTTATAGGATTGTTTTCATCAACGATCAAGCGCGCGCTGGAACCTGAGCGAAAGAGTAAGCTTTACGAATCGTTGATTGTCCCATACGACCCCGCTCGGAAAAGCCGATAGGGGAAGAAAGCGACACAAAGCTCATAATTCGTTCAGAGTGATTCAGGCGGAGGAACTAGATGGCCGAGGAAGAATTTCACTACAGCCCATTGCCGGGAAAGACCTACTCGCTATTTGGCGACGGTTCCTCCACAGATGGGTACTATGATTTGATTCAGCAACTCGCGGATGAATGCCTCCGGAAGTATCCCGATAAGGAGGCGCTCCTAGGTAAGCTCCGGAGAGCCAGTGCTAGAAAGCGACTGCTTCGCAGGGCGCGTGAAGGTCTCGGGGATCCGGATATGGTGTTCTTGCTGGGTAGGATCAGTCCTGCTTTGTCCGAGTACACTCCGTTCGTCGAGCAGCACTTGGAAGACTTGTCGATTCTCAAGTTTCGGGATCGGAGACTCTGGACCAGCGAGGAACAATACCATCTGTACATGCTGGAGATAGAGCTCGTGAATCGGATCAATCGGGAGGAGTTCACGAAATGCGAGCGCAAGATTGCCTTCCTCCCTCACTGTCTGAAGGACTTCAAACACGGCTGCAAGTCCTCAATGAGCGACATCGACTATGTCTGCCGCAGTTGCTCGAACGCCTGTTTCCTGAACAAGGTCAGCACCCTGCTGAGGCAGTACGGCATTGACGCGTACATCTGGATGGGCACGGACCTCAAGAAGTTGAAGGGCTTGTCGCATTCGGGTAGGAGAATAGGCGGTTTGGGCATCGCGTGCGTACCTGAGCTGGTGATGGGCATGCGAGGGAGCCTACGTCTCGGTCTTCCCACGGTCGGGGTTCCCTTGAGCGCAAACAGATGCGCGAGGTGGATGGGAGACTTCTATGAAAACTCGGTCAGTCTGGAGAAGATCGTGCAGTTGGTAGGCCATTGAGCTTCGTCTCGGAAAAGCCCATAGGTGAGGAAAGACGGCAAGTAAAGGGATATTTACCAGCAAAGAATGATCTAGCTCTCCGAGCCGACTCACACTCTGGCCGCCTTCTCTGTAGACCTGCACTCTCATGTTCAAACAAGAAGTTGAACCCTGTTCAGCGTCTATGTTCATATGCATCAGGATATGAACCACCCCCTCGGAAAAGACCTTAGAGGAGGAAGGGCAATACGTCCTCAGTCTGGGGATATGGCCGAAGAGAAGGTCGATTCAGAGGAGCTTCTGAATCAGGCGAAGGAACAGGAGAAGAGATACAATTGGCTGAGCGCCGCAGAGATCTACGAGAGTGCTGCTCAATCTGTCGGCGAGGCGCGCTCGTCAAGGATGGGCAGTATTCTCGAACGAAAGGCGTACGCCTGTTACAAGGCTGCGTTCCAATCGGCGACCTCGGATGAGTTCAGAGATAGAATCAGAAACGCCCTTGGGTCCTACCGGAAAGCCAGGAGCCTGTATGAGGAGATTGACGGTCCGGAGCAGAAGGCACGAATGTCCCGCTGCGACGCTATGATTTCTCTACTCGAATACTGGCAGAGGGACGAGGCGAACGAGAAGAGAGAATTGATTCGCACTTCATGGGAGCACGCGATCAAGGCGCTTGATGGTTTCAAGGCCTCAAGTTCCGCATTGGAACACGGGAAGACCTTCAATCAATTCATGGTCTGCCCCGTCATGTTGTTCGACTACTCTGAGGATTTTGAAGGCAGAAGAAGGCCTATCATGGAAGCCCTCGTCCGCGGCGAGCAAGCGGTGAAATTCCTTGAGGACCTTAGAGAACCGGAGGAATTGGCCAGAGCTCTCATGAATATGGCGATTCTCGAGAGGGCAGTGGCCGGCTGGCTCGTTGAGCAGGACAAGGCAATGAGTCATTATCGAAACTCCTACAACTATTGGTGCAGGGCAAAGGACGTCTGCGAGGACGTCGCCTTCGCAGAACTGGGATTGAGCGGCATACTGGCGGGAATAGCTGCAGATCTCAGTGGCGAAACGGCAAAGGAATTGCCGGTGTACGCAGAAGCGGAGGAGCACTCAAGACGAACGAAAGACAGATTCATTGCTGGGGGCGCCCTGGAGATGTTGGCATACTGTGTCGGTTGGCCAGTGGCGGTAATGGAGGACCCTGAACTGCGGGAATCGACCTCGAACGAGGCACTGAGACTCGCACTTGAAGCCAAGGAAGAGTTCGCGGTGATATCTTTTCGGAGTCCGAACTGGGCAACATATTGGGCCGATTTCCCTGAGAAAGGCCACTTTTTCAGCCTGGCAATTGCTGAGATTGACCTCAAGAAGAAGCGCGAGTTGCTCGAGAAAGTGCTCGCAGACGAACAGGAATTCCTTCGATTGTCAAGAGCAGGTGGATATCCTCCTGTGGAGCAGTCTACGTTGTTCGTGATGAGCGCGTCGTTGAAGGAGTTAGCGAAGCTCGAGCAAAGACCGGAAGTCAAGAGGAAGTTACTCGAGAGGGCTCTTGACTATGGGAGAAGTCAGCTCGCAATGGAGGAGAGATACGACTTGTGCCATTTCATGAATCTCAGTATGGCGACATATACTCTGGCCGAGACGCTTTATGAGACATCAAAGATAACTGACAGCGAAGATGAGAAGATAGGCTTGATCAAAGAGGCGATCGTGCACGACAAGAAGGCCCTTGAGCTTTCCATGAAAGGCATGTCGCTCTTTGCCTCGACCGACGTAGGAGTGTTGTCAACGATTTCCTTTCTTCATCTGGACCACGGGCGCAGACTCCGTCATCTCGGACAGCTGACACATGATTCCAAGAGCCTAGGAGAAGCCGCTGAAGCCTTCGAGCGGGCGGTTGAGTTGGCTCTCAGAGGTGAATTTCCGGCACAAGCGGCAGAGGAGAACTGGGAAGCTGCGAAGACGTACGACTTGCTGCAGGAGCACGCCAAAGCCGCGGAGCGGTTCGAAAGCGCCTCGGATAGCTACAGGAAGGCAACTGAGAAGATACCAAGTCTGCGGCTGTTCTACAAGGACTTCGTTCTCTATATGGGCGCATGGGCGGAAATCGAAAGAGCCAAGAACAGCCACGCGAGGCTCGATTCTGAAGCTGCAATGAAGCACTACGAGAAGGCGGCTTTGCTCCACAAATCGACCGACAAATGGGCCTATCTCTCAGGCAACTATACCGCGTGGGCTGAGATCGAGAAAGGGGAGGATCTGAGCCGTAAGGAGCAGCCCGCTGAGGCGGCGAAGACATTCGAGAATGCCACCAAGTTGTTCAATGATGCGATGAAATCCCTTGAAACCGAGGCCTCGAAGGTCGTGGAACCAGATGAGAAGTCATTGATCGAACGGCTGATCATGGCAGCAGGGAATAGAAAGGAGTATTGCAGGGCGAGGGTCTCTCTCGAGACAGCCAAGGTCCTTGGAAGAAAAGGTGACTATCACGCCAGCTCCGAAATGTACGGTCAAGCTGTCGAAATGCTCCAGAAGATCCATGATCAGATAGATTCCGAACGGGATTCAAAGGAGTTGCAGCTCATAATCAGACTCTCCAAGGCTTGGCAAGCTATGGCAGTGGCGGAGGCGGATGAGTCTGCTGAGGCATATGCTGAGGCCTCGGTTCTCTTCGAGCAGGCAAAGGATCTGAGTCCAGGCGAAAAAGCCAGATCTCTTGCACTTGGCCACAGCAGGTTCTGTAAGGCCCTTGAGGCTGGAACGCGTTTTGCCGACAATAGAGACCCCTCGTTGCACGCATGTGCAATCAAGCATCTCGACAGCGCTGCAAGCCATTACTCCCGGGCGGGAGCCAAGAGTGCGTCGGAGTACTCCAGGGCCAGCAGACTCCTGTTTGACGCGTATGCGGCGATGGATAGGGCGAGTCCGGAAGTGGATCACGAGCAGAAAGCAAAGGCGTACCTCGCAGTGGAGAGGATTCTCGAAGAGTCCGCCGCTAGCTTTGGCCAGGCAGAGCAGCCTGGGAAAAGGGAGCAGGTGCTCCGGCTGCTTGAAAGCGTGAAGCGAGAGCGCGCTCTCGAGGTATCCATCACCAAGCTCTTTCAAGCGCCTCTCGTCATTTCATCAACCGCCTCCTTCGCTAGCCCAACGCCGACGTACGAGCAACCAGTAGGGCTCGGAAGATTCGAGCACGCCGACATTCAAGCCAGCCTCATCGTTCCCAAGAAGGAGTTGAAGGAGGACGAGGAGCTTGACCTGAGGATTGAGCTCGTAAATGCGGGGAGAGGTCCGGCTCGGCTCATCAAGCTGCAGAATCCTTTTCCCAAAGGCTTCACGCTCAGGGCGGAGTCATCGGACTACCGAATGGAGGACAGCTTCCTCAACCTGAGGGGCAAGCGTCTTGACCCGCTGAAGACAGAAGAGATCAATCTCGTACTGAAACCAACTCGCCGAGGACGATTCGATTTGAAGCCACTGATTCTCTACCTTGACGAAAGCGGCAGGTACAAGTCCCATGAGCCAGAACCTGCAAGGGTGACGGTCGGGGATCTAGGCATAGGATCCGAAGAGGAGCCGGTTCCCGAAGACACTCGCGAGGCGGTGGAAGCACGTAGTCTGCTTGCCGAGCTCAGTGTTGTGAAGTTGTCTCATTATCGCATCGTGGGCAACTACGTCCGATACGGTGATGCCGTCCGCAATTCGCTGAAGGACGCTCGCCAAAAGATCGTGGCGGCTTGTCGCAATCCCTCCCCCAAGAGAGAGAACTACATCATCTGGGCCCCTCCAGGAAGCGGAAAAACCTACTTCGTCCAGGAGGTCGCAGCTCTTCTCGGCGATTCAGTGCGATACAGCGAGCTGAATCTAGCCAAACTCGATGAGGCAGGATTCAGGTCAGAGCTGGCGAAGCTGCGCGACCACAAGCTGCCACGCATATGTCTCGTGGACGAGGTGGATGCCAAACCGGATGAACCTTGGCCGTACGAGGCGCTCATGCCGTTCTTGGACGCGTCCGTAACGGAAGGAGCACAGCTCGTGTTTGTACTTGCGGGAAGCTCTGGGTCAAGCCTTGAAGAGATGAAGAAGCTGATCGCCTCCAGACCGAAGGGTACCGATGTGCTGAGTCGAGTCCCGACAGGCAACGAGTACACAATTCCGCCTATGGGCGTTGGAGACCGTTTGCTTGTGGTCTTGAGCCAGTTTAGGCAAGCGGGGAAGCAGATGGGTCACGAAGTGCGCGAGGTCGAGAAGCTCGGTCTGTACTATGTTGCTCTCAATCCTCGTCTGGCAAATGCGCGTCAGCTCCGCGAATTTGCTGTGCGTTGTGCAGAGAGAGTGCTTCCAGGGGACGATCGGCTGAAGTACGATAGCCTCTTTCATCCTGGGGACATGGAGAACAAACTCTTTTGGGCAAGCGCCCTCCAGTCGGCCAGAGTCTTGGTGGGCTCTTTCCTCCTGGTCGAGGACTGAAAAAAGTGGCCATTCATTTTCAAACCGTAACCCGAATCCGCTCGAAGCAGTTCACATGCAATGGCATGTGAGCTCGGGCGCCGGACCTCAATTCAATCAGCGTACTGTGCGAACAGACCAGAGGAAAGGGCGATCTGCATTCAGTTGGCGAACCGGGGAATGCAGGGGAAGGGAGGAAGCCCTATGTGCCAATAGTGAGCGTGCAATCCCAGGTTCTGCAGACTATAGGGGACTAGTTCGATCTTCTGAACTACCGACGCCGACTATATGAAGGGACATGCGTCCTCGCGTCACATCGGCGTCGGTGTGTAGTTCAATCCTTTGAAAATGATTTGCTGATCTGAAACATTGTTGGCTTGGTCATATCCTCCCTAATACCATATCACGAAAACTATATCTGGCGGAATCGACCAAGGTATTCACGCACTCTGACTTTCTGTCAGGGGGGAGAATATGAAGTCATTCAGAAAGAAGATGGGTAAGAGCTTCGTGGCAGGTGGCTGGGGCAGAAGCGGCCCCTATCTCGTCGCTACACACAGGCTTGCGAAGAGAACGTACGCCAAAGCATCGACAGGCACGAGAGGCACGACCGTCGGCGTGAAGCAGAGGATTGGCAGAAGGAACTACGAGATTGGCTACAACCTCACAACCAAGAGCGCGTACCTTCGCGAGTCTCGCCTTAGAAGAAGACGCCGGTAATCGAATCCAAGGATAGGGGATGATTCAGCCTATTGAGGTCCACTTGATCATTGGCAATGAGGGGCACTCATCTCTCACTCCTGCGCGCCCCTCGCTATTGCCGTTTTGGTCTTCTCTTCGAGATCCTTCTGTATGAGCTAGATGCATGCATCAAGAGTGCCGTTAGAAGTATCTGCAAGGACGGGAAAGAAGTCACCTATCTCTGGATGCCAGAAGAACACCGTAATATAGGGAATCGTAAAGGAACTTTTGCTAGCGCGTCACGCAACCGCCTGTTGTGTCCCCTTTTGAGATGGCAACTGGGGCTACGTACTAGGGTGTCGTGTCCCCTTTGCGCCGTAAAGATTCTCTAGTTGGTCAGTATATATACTGCCAGAGGAAGTGGAGCATGGGTTCGAAGGCGATTAGAAAGGTCTATTCGCTTGGCAAGAAGCACGGGAAGGCGAGATACTTCACCTTGCCCAAGACGTGGCTTCGGTGGCTGGAAGAAGAGCACTATCTCGTGCCCAAGAGAGTCATCTTCGAGACAAGGGACCACTACTATCTGACCATCAGGCCTCACGAAGAGGAGAACGGTGTTGATCTCAACGTACGGCCACACGCAGAGGTCATGACGATAGGTACCACATCTAGCGTCGTCAAGCTGCCATGGGTTTGGTGTCTCAATTGCGATCGCCGTCTCTCAGACAAGAAAGCCAAGAGGAGACTTCAGTGGGTGTGGATGACGATTGGAGAGAAGGAGGTCACGCTCGAACCGGCCACAAAAGAGGAACATGACGCAAGAGACGCTCGGCTTCGACGCCGAGAACGAGGATGAGAAGTTGTACGAGGATAGGATCAGCAGGAAGTACGCTCTTGATGCCGAGGATGAAGAGAAGTTCAGGGTAGCATGCTACTCAAACAGGAACAAAGCTTCACGATGGGTTTTCATGTACTGCTGCATGGGCGTCTTCGGAATGAGAGTCTCCGAGATGTGCCATATTCATTTGAACTGGCTTGAATTCGACAAGCCTGGGGAAGAATGTATTCGCATTCCTCGTGAGATGAAATGTGATTGTCATGATTGCATGTACCCGCGAAGGGATGATCCGAAAGCTGCCAAAGGCGTGTGGAAACCCAAGATGAAATCAAGTGCCCGTGTGATCCCGGGAAGGATCAACATCGAGGCCTACTGGTTCATCGAAAAGTACCTGGAAGATGCCAACCTATCTTTGGAGTCAGGTAGGTTGAGAAGAGATCCCGTGCCTCGTGACAGGAGGAAAGTATGGACGACGGTGAGACTACTGGGTTCTAGAGCTAGAATCAAGAATGTTGTCCCTCAAGCCCTTCGAGCGACTGCGGCAACTCACATGGCCCGTGATCGGAGGATGAATCAGTTGCTGTTGATGCACATCATGGGATTCTCCAGCCTGGAGACCGCGCATGAGTACTTCGAGAAGCGTGGCGTTCCTGTCCTGAAGGCATTCAGTCCGTCCGAGTATCAGCTGAAGGCCGAGGCCAGATACGAGGAGGCAGAACAGAAGAAGATCATAGAGGGCATGAATGCGCTGGAGAGGAGCTACCAGATTGCAGCCATGCTCAAGAAGCCCAAGAAGGCACCATCGGCAGCGCAATCGAAGAAGACCTGCCCTGTCTGCGAGGCAATGAACAGTGCGACTGCTATTGTGTGCAAGAGATGTGGCGCAGTTCTATAGTGCCCAAGCTGTTTCTTGAGGCTCTCCTTCGCTCCTAGGTCTCACCTGTGTCGATATGTCGTCCGCATATGCATGTCGATTCCGCTGTGGGCGAGCGGACAGGGAAACGCTGCCCCAACCGTCTGCAGATAATAGGCAGGAATGGTGAGTTTCTTCACCACGAGCGCCGACTACATACATAGGGGTTCACCGATGCCTTACATCGGTGTAGGATTGATGGTGACTCTTCTCGTAGGGCATGACTGCCGAAGAACGGGCATGAAGCCGCGATCGGAAGGTTGCCGTTAAAGTGGAAAAGTTGATTTTTCTCAAAACTGACCCCGACTATATAAGTAGACCAGCCCACTTATGTCACACAGGTGTCGGTTCGTAGTTGACTTTTTTCAAAAGGGGTGACTGCCGACTGCGTTGAAAATGGGCACTAGAATCGCAGTTCTTTGATGGCAAAGAATGTCTTGCCCCCCTTTGCAACCGGGCGATCTGGCAGCCTTCTTTCAGCCCTCGAACAGAAATGTTCAAAACAAGATAGGAGAAGAAGACATTAGTGTCGGAAAGGCGATGCCGCCTCTGGAGGAATGGTCATGGTTGACATACTTCAGGTGCTGGAAGGGGCGACTTATGCGGCGTTCATCCTTGGCGCCACCGTTGCGGTCATTGAACTGCGGTCGATGCGCAAGGACAGAGAGTTGGAATTCTTTATGCGTCTTAACGAGCACTGGACCTCACGGGACTTCGAAGAAGCGCTCCTCAAGATCAGGGAATTGCCGCCCGAGATCGAGGACAATCGCGAAATAGAGAACAGATGCGGCGCATTAGCCCTCTGGACGTATATCGACTATCTTGATGGAATCGGTCAAATGGCCCGTGCCAAAATGCTGCGGAAGGATTTCGTTCTCGACCTGGCTGAATGGGCTGGCCTTTGGATCAAGCTTGAGCCATGGATCATGGACAAGAGACAGAACGGATTTCCCGTTCTCGGTTCAGACTTCCAGTGGATTGTAGAAGAAGACCAGAAGTGGTGCTTCCGCAACGAGGCACGGGCAGACAGAGTCTCTTGAGGAAGACAAACAAGAACCGAAAGAGAAAGAGGTTTGTGCGGATTTGTTCTGTTTCATGGAGGCATCAAGGTTATTGTCCCCGTTGCATGGACATCTCCGCCAATGACCAGCGGAGTCGTCGTGCCGCTGAAGTGCATCTGGTATCCAACCAAGAACTCCCATGCGGGCGATGATACCTCGGTCACTTCTCCGTTCGCCCTGAACTTGAATGATTTGAGGTTGTAGACCCCCAAGTCATAGCCCTTCAAAACGACTCCGTCTGCCGTAGTTATTGTCCAACTCTCGTCGAAGTGCTCAGTTTTTCCTGGAAAAGTGGCTGGATTCTCCATGATGATGATCGATCCTGAGATGTCTCCGGTGACCGTCCCTGTCCAATAGGGGGTTGGTTCCCACACGACATCTGCCTCAAAGGCGCATACCAATCGTTCGGCATCATCGTCTTGCGCTCTGGCGCTTGGCGTGGACAGCACACAAACAAGTGCGAACATGCAGGTCACGAGCGCTGCAAATAGCATCCTTCTCGTACACTCACCTCCTCCTCGAACCCCGTCAAGGTCTTCAGAGTATCGACGGCAGGAGTCTAGAATGTATGTAAAGGGGCGCATTACCCCAGGGCAGTAGGTGGGCCGCCTAGCTGTTCTTCTAGTCATGCTTTGATTGACGAAGCGTACTCTCTGGGAGAAGGTTGATTACTCCGCATATCGATTAGGATCAGAGGAAATGGACGATATCGACAGGAAGCTGGTCCTCCTGCTGTACGAAGATCCAAGAATGCCTCTCAGGGAGCTCGCAAAGGGACTTGGAATCTCCAGACAGGCCGTGAACCGTCGAATTCAGAACTTG
>Ga0315280_10011407_pt1 | contig 10922 bp, 10 predicted proteins | sample YL17G06_40_MG_FD_203697 | JGI IMG/M metagenome (GOLD analysis project Ga0315280, IMG submission 203697) | Sediment microbial communities from Yellowstone Lake, YNP, Wyoming, USA - YL17G06_40 | ecosystem: Environmental > Aquatic > Freshwater > Lake > Sediment | place: USA: Wyoming | collected... | reverse complement strand
ATGCTGAAAGAGATGATGAGAGCCTGGGGCCTAGAACCTGAAGAGATCCTTACCAGCGAAGCTTTGAGTGAACCACACAGAACCTACGCAACATCCGAAGACCGCGAGAAAGAAGAAATACGATTGCTGGGTTTGGCCTTGCGAGATAGTCTTAAGAACGAGCTACTTGCCCACCTCAGACCATCCAGTGCATGACATTTGCTTTTGCACCGAATAGACTTGATCTGCCTTATTTAACGGGAATCTTATGAAATCCGTTGCTATTGCTGGATTATGAACTCGTATATCGGTCGGAGTTCGTCAACAATCTTTCCTAGGCTATCGACGAGCTCCCTAGATTTGACCTCGTCGTTGGCCATGTGAAATGGGCATTCTATCATTAGCCAAGCATTCCCAGCCACTTCGGTCAGTGATTCAACGAGTCTTGAGACACGTTCACGATTCAAGTATTTGGAATTCACTTCGTAACTGGACGCGGTATTAGTAACATACCCCTTTACGTGCACATTTTCAAGTACACTGATATCGTACCTGAACCTAGAGGTCTTCAGAGACATCATCACACTAATGAATCGTTTCCATTTCTTCTTGATATTCTTCTTGAATCTACTCAGATGAGCCTTATCTCTTGTAATCAACTCCATGACTACTCCGTCGTCTCTGAGGCTGAGTGTAAAATGTGGAATATTGTAGTACCTCTCTCCGACACGGAGCTTTCTCGAGTAACTATACCACCAGTTCGTTCCTCTCACGCTATGCGAAAGGTAGAGTTCCCTAGGCGCGAGTTTATCGTTCAGTTCTTCAGCCAACAGCCCAAATTTGTGCCGCACATATTCTGAATCTCCGTCAACATAAGCTCTAGCGAAATCCTCGACATCAAAACCTTCGAAATGTCTTGCTGTGCCCTTGAATTGATTGACAATATCGTTGTACATATGGATTCTCAGAGGTAATGATGTTGCCTTCACGATTTCCTTGCATTCCCTTCTGACGCTGAGCAGCCCGATGCCTTTCGTTTCACACAGTTCTTGGATCTCCGTGGTCACCTCTTTGTTTTCTTTCAGACCGAGGTGTTTGCCAGGAAAGGCCACATATACTTTCGTGCAGACATTCTTGTACATCTCCGCTTGAGAAATGGCCTGTGTGACAGATTGTGCACCCAGGTCGTTTTTCGCCTCCACGGCAATGACTTCGGGCGTCCCACCTCTCTTTCGCATTCCGGCTACGTCGATAGTCCAGCCCTTCAGTAGGTCAAACTTTATGCCATTTTGCTGAGGGCTGTCGATTCTGGTGTCATAGCCTAGACGGTGGAAATGATCTGCTATTATGAGATACATCTGCTGCTCTGATTTGAATGACATAGCATCCTCACCGAACAAGTTGTCGTATGCTCTGCTTTCTTTGCAGGAAACTATATCTAGATTCTTGTGAGGCCGCAGCGACCAGAATCAGTCAACGAAGTCCGAGGCTGAGTCGATGCCTAGCATTGCCTTATGAGAAACGCTCGAATACTCAGGCACGAAAAAGGGGCGAGTTCAGGTATGCTCCACATATTTGGAGAGTCTCCCGAACCTGCTCAGATGTATCTTGTGAAGTTCCTCTTCTACACATGAGGGTCTATCTGTGATTGCCCATCTCACAACGATTCTCGACGTGTCCTCATTGTCACGGATTTTCTCTCCTGCGCTGTGATCTACCTTTCCTTTCAGCATTCCCTGTCTGATTCTCATGCGCAAGTCAGAGGCTTTCCCGATAGTCAGTCTCTCTTCTTGGTCTTGGTATCTTGCTTCATACACTCCTGAGATCCCATTTGGAATCTTGATCCCGTCTTTCCTCGCATCTTTCATGAGATCGTTCCAGAGAAACCATTCACTCCATTCAAGCTCAACGGTTGGGATAATGATTGTCTGCTTCACGGACATATCTTGGGCACCTTTCCAGCTCAGATGCACTGGTATCTACACGCAGTCTCAATCGTATCAGCATATGATAGTGGTTACAAAAGCTCTGTGGGCCTTCACACACAGTAATTTCCCGAACCCACAGTAGTAACCGCTAGAGTGGTGGACCGGGCGGGATTCACCATCTCGCCCCCGTGTGAAGTGCGAATTTCAAGGGTTCGGGAAATTCTAGCTTGGTCTACGCAGGTAGCCATTGGGGGGAGCAACGACGCCGGGCCTTAGCCCTCGCGGTTGTGGGGGGGTGTGTGGTCTCGTTTCCCGGAATAATTTCGCATCGTGTAAGATGCGTTACATGGTCAGGTTGAGTGAGAGGAAGATTCGTTGGATAGTCCAGGAGAAGCTGAGGGGGAGGGGCAGCGGAGAACTGGCCCTGATACAGAAGGTCACCTTCAGACGCGTAGAACAACTTTGGCAAACCTACAGAGGGACAGGCATAACGCCAACCCTCAAGAAGCCGGGCCGCCCAAGAAACAGCAGAGACCTGAAAGAAGCTGCGATGATCCTTGAAGCCTACAACCAACACAGACTAGGCGCAGTCAACCTGGAAAGAATAATCAACACCAAACTGGGAGTACACATACCACACAACCGGATCCATGAGGTCCTCCGCATGAACGGTAAAGCCACCCCACAGCCCAACAAACAACGAAGACGAACCTGGGTCCGCTACGAACGGACACGCAGCATGACCCTCTGGCACATGGATTGGAAGCAACTCAACACAGGAGAATGGATACTGGCCATCTTGGATGATGCCAACCGCTACGTAGTAGGCTACGGAACATTCAAAGAAGCCACAGCCCCGAACACGTCAAAAGTCCTAAAGGAAGCCATCCAAAACTACGGAAAGCCAGATGAGATCCTAACTGACCGTGGAAGCCAATTCTACGCCAACGAAGGAGAAAGAAAAGAGAAAGGCATCAGCCAATTCGAACAACACCTCGCTGACCATGAAATCAAACACATCCTGTGCCGCGTCAACCATCCCCAAACCAACGGCAAGCTCGAACGGTTCTACGGCGTCTACGACCAGAAGAAACATCAATTCAAATCAATCGACGAATACGTCCACTGGCACAACGAAATCAAACCCCACCTCAGCCTCAACTATGAAACACCCATCCGAATCTTCCAGAAGAAACTTCCAACGGAGAAAACGGAAACGGTACGAACAGTACAGGATGCGAAACAATTATGGGAAACTACACCGCGCGCTCGTCCTGCGAAAGGCTTTTCTAGAGTGTGATCGCACGATACTTGAACGACTTTGCGCAGAAGCGGACGCGCGCTACTGTCCACCAAAGCGACGGAGCGTCAACAAGCAAGGCACTAACCATCACTGTCGGGGTGGCACAGGCTAGATACAATGATGGAGACTTCAATATGCCAGTGGCCTGGCTCATCGGAGTCACAATCGTAACTGGTGTAGTGACTAATGTCATAATGGCAAGGAGAAAAGCGCGAAGGCAACAAGCAAGAAAACCGAAAGCGAGTGAGTTCGCGAAGCAAGCGAAACCGAATACAGTAAGTTTGCTTGACTTACTGTATGACTTGACGCCCTTCCGATTCATCACTATCCGAGGAAAGGTAAGAACGAAGTATTGCCAAAAATGTGGACTTCCTGTTCCGCTCGAGGCAAAGATCTGCTCGAAGTGTGGAACAAAACAATGGTACTTCGGCTAGGACGCATGATCAGATGCGTACTTGTCCGGGCAGTTACAATAATGCCACAACGACTGTCACGTTGTCAGAAGCCCCTCGACTCATGCAAAGCTCGATGAGTTGATCACAGGCATTCTGAGGAGACTTTGCTTCGCAAAGCACGTGAGCGATTTCCTCATCACTCGCAATATCGGTCAAGCCATCAGAGCAAAGCAGAAGCACATCTCTTACAACGGACTCAGCCCGGTATGTTTCGACTGTTAGCTCTGATCGCCTGCCTACAGATCTTGTTATCACATTTCTCTCAGGGTGAGTCTTCGCCTCTTCTGGAGAGAGTTGACCTGCATCCACAAGTTGCTGGACTTTGGAATGATCTCTCGTTAACGGACAGGCTTTGTCTCCTCGCAGGAGATAGGCCCTCGAATCACCTATCCATGCAACATGTAGGTCTGAACCAGAGATGACCGCAGAGACTACAGTCGTTCCCATTCCAGATATTTCCAGCCGTTCAGTTGAGATTGACAGAATCTCCGAGTTGGCCTTCTCTATCGCCCTGCGCATGAGGAGAGAGAAATCTTCTTCGCTAGTCGACTCTAAGTACGGACGAAGATACTCCGTGATTGACTTAACGCAAACGGAGCTGGCGATTTCACCTGCTCTATGTCCTCCCATCCCATCAGCCACCGCCATGAGAAGCCTGTTCTCAGGTTGGGATCTGAATGATGCCAGCACATTGATGGCAACAGCACTATCCTCATTGATCTCTCTCGATCCAATGTAACTTCGAAGACCTATGGGGTTGGAAATAAGACGTTCGCGCGCGCCCCGTTCGTGCGGACGCAACCTCGCTCCCAACATGAATGCTGCGACCAAGGCGACGATACCCGCACTCACCATGAGGCCCATTAGTGGGATCGATGTCTTTTCCTCAACCACCACGAGGGTGAACGATTGTGGCTGCAATTGCATCTCATCAATTCTGCATGATACAAGCGGGTGGAACGTTCCCTTTTCGGCATCTCCACTTACGAAGAATACTATCGCTGACTTGTTCTGGCCATTCTTCTCCAATGTCCATGAGCGCGGAAAGATCTCAGGGGACAGCCCCCTCGGTAGACCGACAACACTGAGCTCGACCTTTCCTCTAAGAATCCTGTTGGGAAAAAGCTTAACGACAATTGCCGAACTACGAGTCTGTGCAATCTCAACTCGATCAGGTTCCAAAGCAATGACTGGGTCTAGGGATTGCGCGTACGATATTCGTGTTCCTGTTGAGTCGATGTAGCTGACTGAGACCAGGCATGAGATACAGGACAGAAAAAGAAGGAACAGCCAAGAAGAGGAAAGTCTCAATGCTTCAACTCACCACAAACGTCTTGTATGGTCCTTTCTTCTGATTGTGTGCCAAAGCGACTACGTCTCCTCTGCCCAGAGAGACATGTGTGGTCGCGTCAACTCTTTCAAAGGCGGTTCCTCCGTCATGACTTACCGCCACTGAATTCCTTGTAGGGAGAACCTTCATGCTCAGATTCCTTCCTTTTTCAGGTACCAATCTAATGTGATGCTTCTCCAGATAGGGAAACGGGTCTTCGACGTATATCATCTCTTTTCCTTCACATTGCGAACAACGGTGTTGACGACCTATTTCAGTCAAAGACCTAATCACAACCGCTTTGCCATCTATTTTGATCTCAGCGACAGCAACCATCTCAGAGCTTTCCCCAGTAGCTATGTCTTTGAGACGTTGTAGTGTCGGTCGTTTGACTGGATCTGGCGAAAGAGACGTAACAATAGCTTCTCTTATCCTTGCAGGAGTTTCTGCCCTTCTAAGTTGAGAACGCACCGAATCGAGATCTTGCTCGTTACGGCAATACTGGTCAGGTTCCGTGCCCGTTAGAAGGAAGAGAAGGACTGCACCGAGCGAATAGACATCTGAGGCAAAAAAAGCTGCCGGCGGATCGTACTGCGAATCCAAATGCTCTGGAGCTGAGAAGAACTGCGTTCCAGCCCTGTTACATCTTTCACCTACATACAGGGACGTGTTGAAATCCACGATGACTGGCCCGCGTTCAGGTTCCATTATTGTGTTCTTAGGGTGGATATCTCGGTTGATGATGTTGTTGCTATGGAGAAGCCCAACTCCGTCGGCCAACTGGCTGATTACTCTCAATGCCTCAGGTACCAAAGCAGGTTTTCCAAGAAAAGTCTCAAGCATCCTCCCCCCGAGAACATACTCTTCGACCAAACATGGATTACCACTGAGATCGATTTGCTCGATCAGTCTGACAATAGCCTTATGTCGAACCTTCCTCAGAATTGCTCCTTCTCTGATCAATCGATCTGAACGTCTCAACGGAATATCTGACTTCTCAGACTCAGCAGGAACCTTTATTGCGACTGAGCTTCCGTCATCGAGATTGCAGCCCAAATAGACGCATGCTGTTCCCCCTTCACGAACAAAGCCGCGAATTTCGTACAGACCTCTACTACCTGGAACACATTGGCCCTTTCGAAACCTCATCAGAGTCGCTCCGGGTCATGCATGGTTCTGGTCTGGCTTGATGGTTTGTTCGAGCGGTACGCAATAGCAAATCGTGCGGCGATTTCGATCCAATTTCTGTTCTTAGCTGAAAGCGTTCTTTCTTTCATCAGTGTACACTAGACATAATGGTCCTGCGCACCACGTTCCTACTCGATGGTTGGCCTTGAAGATTGTTTAGCCCGTCTGAATCGCCATGTCGCCCCTCTCGTGCCAAACTCGATTTCATCATTGTCTCTGAGTTTGGTTTCTTTGCGGAAGGGAAGCATTTGTCCGCTGACAGTGGTTCTACTCGTGGTACTGTCATGCATAATACTAACGACTTGCGTCTCAGGGTCAACCCTAAGTCTAGCTTGATCTCTCGATTGAGTTGCATCATCGTCACTTAGCTGGAGATCATTTTGTGTAGACCTGTCTTTTCCATATGGCCCTCGGCCAATCTTCACATTAAGGCTCTTTATTACGTAGGGAGTTCTGCCAGCATCCGAACCGCCAATAGGCTCAAGGTACCCAGAAACCAGACCCGGCTCGTCTGTCGTAAATATCTCATCTAGCGTTACCTTCCCTGTTGTTGACGTCCGTGCCACTGTGCGAGACGTTTCCATTTGAACCGGGACCGGTACCACTCTAGGGCGTGGTTGTCTCTTTCTAATCGCCAAGATGCCGACCAAGATGAGGGCAAAAACAGCAACGAATGGTGAAATCAGCAGGGTTATTCTAACGATCCATGGCGCGCCAATCTCCACCATTAGAGACCGAGTAGATTCCATACCATTGGTCTGAAAAGCCGTTACTATGATCTGGTATCTTCCGTCTTCCGCATAAGTATGAGACACTGGCATCCATCCATCCTGGGTAGTTCTGTCTCCCCAATCAAAACGGATATGATCTATCCTAGTCCACGGCAAGCCGGGCATACAAGTCCCAGTAAGAGTCACTGTCCTATCGTTGACTATGGCAGTAACCTCCAAAACAGGCTCTCCTACTCCCATCGCAGGCTCAAGGAACAGCATGGCAAAGCACGATCCGGCCAAAACGCACACAATCATTGACAGCTTCAAAAGGCGCAAGCCTCACCCGGCGAATACTTCCGTTCTCACCATTCTGTTCTCCAATTTGGCCAAAGGAAACCCCCTGCCCTTCGGATATGAGTGTGTGAACAAAAGGTGCTGATATAACTTTCGTTGCACACGACTATGCGTCCTAGCCGAAGTACCATTGTTTTGTTCTGCATTTCGGACAGTATACAGTATCTATTGGAAGCTCCAGTCCACACGTGGGGCAAAGCTTCACCCTCTCCTCAGAGTAGCCGCGGGTCGAAGCAGATGGCACAGGACTTGCTGCGACTGACGAACTTGGTTCGTCCACCGTGTCGCGGGCCACAGGCAAATGACCTTCAACCGACTCAACAATGGCAGGTGGGAATGTTGGCTGATACGCTGTTTGGCATTGAACTGAGGAAACATAACCAGCGCGTCCTCCTGCTGCAAAGATCAGGATACTGCTGACAAAAGAAAAAATGCCTCCCAATACGAAGGTAGATTGGATCGATGACAACATATGCATTTGTCCGGGGTTCACCCAAGTAGCCCATTCCGCTAGACGCATTCCACCAATCGTGAACGCAACTGCCGACAAGGCCATTGTCAAGCCAGAGGCAAGAAGAAGCCCTTCCCTTCTGGCTCTTACGACAATATGTCTTTGTTGTGACAGCGCGCGCGCCATCCTGCATTTGTAGCAATACCGGCTCTTATGGTAATATGTCTTTGTTGTGACAATGTGCGCTACTCTTTTTTCAATGAGAAAGCGGTCCGATGAGTTCGCTATGGGCGTTTGAGAAGCTTGCGAACCATCAACGCTGCAGGGTGTGTGAGGAAGGCATCCGAGCAAAATGCTAGATGATCTTTCCACGATATGGACAAGAGAAGACGCTAGAAGTGCTCGTAGAGAGATAGTTGCTGTCGAAGGACCGGAGATTTCAACACAGGAACTAATTTGTCTCCAATATTCCGGTCCACATCGGATCGCATGGAGAATATTTGAGAGGTTCCAGGTTCAAGACTATGACGCAATCGCCAACAATTTTGGAATTCAATCAAAACCTTATCTGCAATCTGCGACACTCTACAGCGAGGTGAAATCATGTCTAAGAAAGTTAAGAAGAAAGGGAAGAAGCCAGCAAAAAAACGATGAAACGAAAGAAGGCTCCGCGGCCGGCACGTAAACCTGTGCCGTCTGTTGAAGCTCCACCAGCAGCACCAACGCAATACGCTCCATCGGAGTCAGCCCCTGTGACAGTTGAAGTCAAACCAGAAGGTGAGGTGCCCTCACCTAACACTACCGAACCACCGAAAACACCAACTGTGTAAGAAAACGGGTTAGATAGCTTCGGCGATTCGCTTCCTAAGTAGAAGCTTGCAGGCGGTCACTATTTCAGCACTGGAAAAGCAAGCAAATTCATCATTACCGAAAGAGCAGAAGTCAAAGTAGTTCCGCATGCTAGGATAAGACTTGTGTGACTTGGCGAACTCTGAAGCATAACGTGTTTTCGTTGCGGTAGAGCGTGCCTCTTGCCTTGAACCTTGCGTCCTTCTTTATCATGCCGGCTGGTCCCTCAAAGTCTTGCGGTGTCATCCTGGCTCTCCACTTGTCATTTATGAGGACGACCGCGCTTCCAGGGTAGATCTTCTCCACCATAACCTCATACACGTCTCGTTCAGCCGTGACGGGTTTTTCAGGTGTTGGAACGCTTGCAGCTGTGACTATTCGGTCCCACCCGATCCTTCCCACCTGTCCCATCTCTTCGAGTCTTTCCACTGCGGCCTTCGCTGTGGCCGGCGTTATTCCTTCTTCAGCCATGTCCTCTAGAAGGTCTTCGACTAGTAGTCCTCTGCTTCCCGCTTTCATCGCTTTCATCCAGAGGTGTCTGGAGACCTTGTCGACTTCCCTCATGAACTCTTTGACTTTCTCTTCTTCAGGTTTGATATGTTTCGGCTCGATAGCTGTGACTCTTGCATGTTTCTCAATGTCGCTCAGCTCCTCAGTTGTCATCGGATTTGGTTCCGGTTTCGGCCCGGGCCTCGTCAAGCGGTTGAGTTCGCGGTTGAGGGTTGACGTTATCTTCCTCATCTGTTCGACTCTGCGCTTGCTCGCGTAGAGGTAGGCTATGTCGGAGGTGTTGTTCGTAGCTAGGATTATTGCTTTTCCCGCGGCCTTCCTTCCCGTTCTTCCTTTTCTCTGGATGTATCTGATCTCGCTTGGTATCGGTTCGTAGAAGACGACGAGGTCTACGCTTGGAATATCCAAGCCTTCTTCCGCTACACATGTTGCCACGAGAGCGTTTGTTTCTCCGTCACGGAAGCCTCTGAGGATCTCAGCCTGCTCGTCTTGGCTTAGCCCTGGGTCGTTTTGCTTTGAGGCTTGACCTACGAATCTTTCAACCGTAAGCCCACTGTTCTCTCTGAGCTGGTTGACGAGGTGTGACGCAGTATCCCTGTACTGTGTGAAGACTAGAACTTTCGAGTTCGGATGCTTTTCTACCTGGCGTTCAACTTCCTGTTTGAGAAGCGGCATCTTCGGATGTTCCAGCTTCAGGTTCTGGTTGAGAAGTTTCCTCAGCTCGGCGTATTGTGGGTCGTTGATTATGGTCTTGTAGCTACGTTTCTCCTCGCTCTCCTGCTCCACCTTCTCCAGGAAGGATAGGAGTGTAGGTATCCCCTGAGTTTCCAGAAGCTCCAGGGCGTGGAAGAGAGTTAGCGAGGCGGACTGCGTGACTATGGCGCTGTAGATTGGGCCTCTCTCCTCTTCGATCGTCTCTTCAAGTCGGTATCTGAGCTCTTCGCCAGCTTCGAGAAGGTGCCTTCTGCTCACATATTCCGGTTTTGTGTGGATGACGTTTATCCTGTTAAGCCAATTCAACCTGTCGTTCAGCATCGACCTGACTATGCCGCCGAGTTCTCTATACCCGTTAGGCAGGTCAACATGCTTCCATTCAACCTCAACCGGGTTTATGTACGGGGTGACATCGGGGTCTTCTTCGGATCGATGCTCCATCTGCTCAATGAATAGGGCTTGGCATATCTCGTCTATCTTCTTCTTGTCTGCGCCTGGGCTCGCGGTCATGCCTAGAATCATAGGCCAAGGCGACTGCTCAACATACTTCTTCGCAACATCCGTGTACGCATACTCCTTTCTCGCTCTGTGACATTCATCGAAGACCAAGAGGCTGAAGCCGTTCAGTGTCAAGTAGCAGTTTTCAAGGTCGTTCTTGACGACTTGAGGAGTCGAAAAAATGATTCGAGCCTTTCCGTCCCAGATCTGCTTTCTGTACGCGGCAGGGGTCTTACCAGTCAACGTGATCGCATCGTCTTCCGCGAGCTTCAGAATCCCCATGTAAGTTTCTCTGTGCTGTAGGACCAGTGGCCTCGTCGGCGCCATGACTAGGACGCGCATCTGCTTGTAGCTGTAGAGAAAATGAGCAGCCGCCAGCGCTGAGATCACAGTCTTGCCCAGAGCTGTCGGCAACACTACGAGCGTGTTCTTACAACAGGCATTTTCAGCTATGGTCTGTTGGTAGAGCCTAGCCTCAACCCTGCCCGGCCAAACAAGAGACGCCTCAACATGCTTCTGCGATACGCGTTCAGCAGGAAACATTGGCGAACTATTCTGGCTGACTCAAATTGGTTAACTTCATAGGGTTTCCGTGGCTGTGCTCACCTGTCTGTCAGTGCATCCAAAAAGGCTGGAATCATGGCGTTTGG
>Ga0315280_10011405_pt1 | contig 10924 bp, 7 predicted proteins | sample YL17G06_40_MG_FD_203697 | JGI IMG/M metagenome (GOLD analysis project Ga0315280, IMG submission 203697) | Sediment microbial communities from Yellowstone Lake, YNP, Wyoming, USA - YL17G06_40 | ecosystem: Environmental > Aquatic > Freshwater > Lake > Sediment | place: USA: Wyoming | collected... | reverse complement strand
TTTATCCAGCTTGCAAAGGTCTGGGTCTGGTGCGGCTGGAAGAGCTGAACGAAAAGATGCCTCAAGTCGATGAGTGTTTGAATGACGGGCTGTGGACAAAACAAGCAGAAGAGAAGCTGCTGGAGATATACAGCAATAAAGGGTAGCATAAAACTACGAATAATGAATAACGAATAATGAACTACGAACAATGAACGATGAACTACGAAACAGTATGAGCAATTCCAGATACCCAAGAAAAATAGATACGCAAGTTAGAAAATCAAGGAGGTCGAATTATGTGGCAAGCAGTAAAACTAATCAGGCAATTCGGTAAGCACTTTACAAAAAGAAACAGTGGTATGTGGTTGATGTGCAGTTTTCCGGCGGTTTGTTTTTTGATAGCTGGCTGTGCCGGGCACAAAGCGAGGTTCAACGGGCTTGAGATAGGTATGGCGAATCTGGCCCGGCTGTCGAACGCAAAGACGCGGTCGGCCAGTCCGGAAAACTTTACAGGTGAAAAAGGCAAGGGCGGAATGGCAACAAAGGGCACCGGTGCTAACGCAGCCCGGGAACTGGGACAGGGATGGAAGATTTCGCCTTCGGTTGTTATTGAAGCAGGGCAAACGTTTGTGCTGGCTGACATTAAAGAAAGCGGTGCTATCCAGCATATCTGGATGACGCCGACAGGCGACAACCGAATGAACATACTGCGGATTTACTGGGACGGCGAGGATGAGCCATCGGTCGAATGTCCGGCGGGCGACTTTTTTGCGTGCGGGCTGGGTGAGTATGCGCAGATTACATCGCTGGCAGTCTGCGTCAATCCTATGAGTGGGTTTAATTGCTACTGGATGATGCCGTTTCGCAAGGGCTGCAAAATCACAATGACCAACATAGATGCAAAGTCGATGGTGCTGTATTATCAGATTGACTATACGCTGACGCGAGTTCCGAGAGATGCGGCGTATTTTCATGCGCAATTTCGCAGGGTAAATCCTCTCCCATACAAAGATGTTTATACCATTTTGGATAGTGTCCAAGGAAAAGGGCAATACGTCGGGACATATATGACGTGGGGCTCGAACAGTCCGGGATGGTGGGGCGAAGGCGAGATTAAGTTCTATATGGATGGCGACAAGAATTTCCCGACTATTTGCGGGACGGGAACGGAAGATTACTTCTGCGGTTCATACGGATTTTCCAAACCGGGAACAGACCAGTATCAGGAATTTTGCACGCCTTACACGGGTATGCCGCAGGTGATAAAATCCGAGAAACAGCCGAAGTTTGGGCTGTATCGCTGGCATATTATGGACCCGATAAGATTCGACAAAAACCTGAAGGTGACAATACAGGCATTAGGATGGCAAAGCGAAGGGCGGTATCTGCCGCTGCAGGATGACTTATCTTCGGTTGCATTCTGGTATCAAACTGAGCCACATTCAGCTTTCCCCCAATTGCCTAACAAAGAATCACTGAAAATTATCAAGAAATAAAAAGGACAGCGAGCTGCAAGAGGCCCGAGGAGACATTGGAGACATTAACAGTATGAGCAATTCCGGAAGAATTGAGAAGGCATACGATGCGGCTCAAGAACGTTATGCCGAACTGGGTGTTGATACTAACAGGGCAATGAAACGGCTGAGCAGGATTGCGATATCACTGCACTGCTGGCAGGGAGATGATGTAGGAGGGTTTGAGAAGTGCGAAGGGGTCAGCAGCGGAGGGATACTCGCAACGGGTGCCTATCCCGGCAAGGCAAGAACAGCGGACCAGTTGCGAGCGGATTTAGAAAAGGCGATGAGGCTGATACCCGGCAAACATCGGCTAAACCTGCACGCAATGTATGCAGAGACTAAAGGAAAGGTGGAACGCAATGAGTTGAGGCCGGAGCATTTTGCGGGCTGGATTGACTGGGCCAAGGCAAATGGTCTGGGAATGGATTTTAACGGGACATTCTTTGCGCATCCGAAAGCTGAAAGCGGTTTCACACTGTCCAGCGCCGATGAAAAGATACGCAGGTTCTGGGTGGAGCACGGGATTGTATGCCGAAAGATAGGGGCACATATCGGAAAAGAGCTTGGCACACCCTGCGTAACAAATCTGTGGATTCCGGATGGTTTTAAGGATATTCCGGTGGACCGCCAAGGGCCGCGAGAGCGACTTAAAAAATCACTCGACCAGATTTTTGCTAAAAAGATAAATCGCAAGTGGCTTCTGGATGCGGTGGAGAGCAAACTGTTCGGCATCGGATCAGAAAGCTATGTCGTTGGGTCGCATGAGTTTTATATGGGCTATGCCATCGAAAATAAATTGCTGCTTTGCCTGGACACAGGGCATTTTCATCCGACCGAGGTTGTTTCCGACAAAATATCATCAGTATTAACTTTTCTCGACCAGATACTGCTGCATGTCAGCAGAGGCGTGCGGTGGGACAGCGACCATGTGGTTATCCTGTCGGATGAGCTGCGTGCGATTGCCGAGGAGATAGTGCGAGGCGATTATCTTGAAAGGGTGCACATCGGTCTTGACTTTTTCGATGCAAGCATTAACCGGATAGCTGCGTGGGTAACAGGAACTCGGTGTATGATAAAGGCCTTGCTGATTGCCCTGCTGGAGCCAACGAAGAAGCTGCGACAGATGGAAAATGCTGGCGACTACACATTGCGTCTGGCTATGCTCGAAGAGCTAAAGACCCTGCCTTTCGGGACGGTGTGGGATTACTACTGTCAAAAGCAAGATGTCCCGACAGGGCTGGACTGGCTAAAGGAAGTGAAGGCATACGAGAGCAAGGTAACGAGTTTGAGAAAATAGACAATAGTGGGATGGAAAGGAATCCATTATGGACGGCGAACATAAGAGTAAGGCCATAGAGGCGCTCGACAAGCTATACGAATTCGAACAGGAACCGGTGTCGGAAGACAAATTGCAGCCGGGCAGATACTTTGCGGCCTCATACGGCGGCGAACACATCGCAGGAACCGAATTCGTAATCGGGGCGCTTTTTGTGGCCTGGGGAGCAACGGCATCGAACATTTTCTGGGGCCTTTTGGTCGGAAACCTGATAGCGGTGCTGACGTGGACTTTCATTTGCGCCCCGATAGCGGTTCAGACGCGGCTGACGCTGTACTGGTATCTTCGCAGGATTGCCGGGCCTGTGACGACGACCATATACAATATCCTGAACGCCGTGCTGTTCTGCATTCTGGCCGGTTGTATGATTACGGTTTCCGCCTCTGCGGTTCGCATACCGTTCGGCATTCCCGAACAGACCAAATGGTATCCCGAGGACATCCGGTTCGTTGTGATAGCTATACTCGTGGGCGCAGTCGTGGTGACGCTGGCTATTCTGGGCTTCAAACGGCTGGCACAGTTTGCGGAGGTGTGTGTGCCGTGGATGTTTATAATGTTTGTAGCGGGCGCAATAGCAATGCTGCCCGGTTTAGCGCAAAAAATCCTCGGACATCCTATCGGCAGCATTTCTGATTTCTGGGCGTTAGCGAACAAGTCTATATGGACCGGAGTAAGGCCTGACGGCAAACCGCCAATCGGTTTTTGGCATGTTGCGGCGTTTGCGTGGATATGCAATCTTGCAATGCATGCAGGATTGTCTGATATGGCGCTATTGCGGTACGCGAGGAAGGCCTCTTACGGATTATATTCTGCATTCGGGATGTATTTAGGCCATTATTTGGCCTGGGTATGTGCAGGCATAATGGGAGCTGCAGCGGCGATTGTCGTCGGCAAGACGATATCCCAGATGGACGCCGGAGGGGTTGCCTCGCAGGCGCTTGGCGTCTCCGGAATTATTGCCGTTGTGCTGGCCGGCTGGACGACATCCAACCCCACCTTGTACAGGGCAGGGCTGGCGTTTCAGGCGGTAACACCCGGCTGGCCCCGATGGCTGGTGACACTGGTCGCAGGAATTGTTACCACAATTATGGCCTGTTTTCCTTTCGTCTTCGTTTATCTCCTGAACTTTGTGGCGATATACGGGCTTTTGCTTATGCCGGTCGGCGCAATTGTGTTCGTGGAGCACTGGATTTTCCCCAAGCTCGGGCTGACACGGTACTGGGCCGCTCGCAAGAACCTTATATTTAGCTGGCCAGCGCTATTTAGCTGGGGCATCGCCATCGCAATTGCGATGACACTGAGGATAACCGGGAGGATGCACGAATTTTTCGTATTCCTGCCGACCTGGTTCATAACAGTGATTCTATACACGCTATTTGCCGCAATGGCGGGCGCAAGAGAAAAGCTGCCGGAACTGGTCGTCCAATCCGTCAGTAAAGCAGCATGCGCACCCGCCGAACAAGAATCAGCCGTAAAGAAAACGACCCCCCTGCTTTCTTGCGAAAGCAAGAAGGGGGGGTTTTGGGGAATTGTGGCCCTTGCATCTCTGGCTGCCTGCCTGGTTTTGCCAATCTGGGTGTATGTTAGCAGCGGTGAACAATACCAGCAGAACTTTGCTACTTTCAAAAATGTTCTTATCTGGCCGACCTTAATTCACTTTGTCAGCGCAACGGCCTGGGCAATCAAGAGAGAAAAGTAACGTCACCTAAAAGGAATTTACTGAAATGGACAGAGCTTTAGCAGATTTGATAAGAATATCGAATGTTACCGGAAGAGACCCTGCGCTTGTTCAGGGCGGCGGCGGCAATACATCGGTCAAAACAGCAGACGGCAAATATATGTATATCAAGGCGAGCGGCACAGCTCTAAAGGATATGAACGAAAAGCAGGGCTGGCGAAGACTCCGGCTGGACCCGGTGCTTTCGATTATAAAAGACAAGTCCCTGGCACGGCTTAATGCATCGGCGAGAGAACCAGAGGTGGTAAATCGGCTGCTTCTTGCCTGTGATGACAATATAAAGACAGGTGCCCGGCCTTCCGTTGAAGCACATCTGCACGCGTTTTTAGATAAGTGCGTGATTCACCTTCATCCTCTCGTTGTGGCAGCTTATGTAAATGCCAGGAACGGCAAAGCGGAGCTTGAGAATCTCTTCAAAAATTTCAAATTTCGAATTTCGAATTTCGAATTTTCCCTACCTCCTCTCTGGGTGCCATACACAAACCCGGGTTTTATGCTCGCAAAGAAAATTGCGAAGCTCGCCGGCAATTATCAAACCCGATTTGGTAGGAGGCCGGCGATTCTATTTCTGGAAAAGCACGGACTTTTCGTTACGGCCCAGACTGCCGAATCTGCGTTAAGGCTGGTACGAAAAGTAATTTCACTTTGCAGCAGCAAATTAAAAAAATCCGAAATCCGCCCAGCAACGCTGGGTTACGAACAAACCCGCCTTCGGCGGGCGAAATTCGAAATTTCCATTTCAAAAAAGCCGGACGTCACCGCTACCAAACTAACAATCCGTAAGGGGGTTTTCGATGCTACAGGTCAATACTTGCCGGTAACTTACTTCGGGAAAACCAAAGCAGTCGCTGCATTTATGGCCCGCAAAGATGCGGGGAAACTACTGGCGACACCTGCCCTAAATCCCGATGAGCTGGTTTACGCTAACGGCTCAGCAACGTGGCTTGCCCGCCATAAGTCTGGCGGGCTGGAAAAATTGGACGCCAAAATGGTCGCCCGTAAGATAAGGTCGCGGGTTGGCAAAGGGCAAAAACCACCGGCGGCATTCGTTGTCAAGGGGTTGGGGCTTTTTGTCGCAGCGGACAAAAAAACGGCTCCCATTGTCGCTGAGATTACCACCGGTTCGCTTATAATTCGTATGAATACAGTGAAATTCGGCGGCATACTTACCCTGACCAAACGCCAGCAGAACTTCATCAACAACTGGGAATCGGAGGCGTTTCGCAAGCAATTGGCAAGCGCTAATGTTGCAGGTGAACTGGAGAACCGAATTGCAGTTGTTACAGGCGCAGGAAGCGGTCTGGGCAGAAGTATCGCCATCGGTCTTGCCGGAGCAGGTGCAATGGTTGCCCTCGTTGATATAGATAAAAAGGCAGCAGAGGAAACTGCGAAAAAAATCCAAAATCCAAAATCCGAAATCCGAAATTCTCGGGCGATGGTAGTTCAGTGTAACGTTACTAATGAAGCAGACGTCAAGAGGTGCTTCAACGTCGTGCTTGACCAATGGGGTGGTCTTGATATTCTGGTCAACGCCGCTGGTGTGGCGCCGGCTTACCCGCTTGTGGATATGCCGGCGGATAAATGGCGATTTGCACTGGAGGTGAATCTGACCGGATACTTTCTTATGGCCAAGGAAGCCGCGAGAATTATGATTCGGCAGGGAATGGGCGGCAATATCATTAACCTCAGTTCCAAATCAGGTCTGGAAGCAAGTAAGAATAATACCGCTTATAACGCGACAAAGGCAGGCGAAATCCATATAGCACGCGGGTGGGCGATGGAGCTGGGTGAATATGGGATAAGAGTCAACTGCATTGCACCGGGGAACGTATTTGAAGGCTCGAAAATCTGGAATCCCCAGTATATAAAGACCTGTGCAGAAAAATACGGCATAAAACCCGAGGAGGTCATCCCCTACTACGTGAGCAAAACTGCGCTAAACCGCGAAATAAAAGGGCAGGATGTCGCGGACGCCGTTGTCTTTCTATGCTCCGACAGGGCCAGAACAGTCACAGGACAAACCCTCGTCCCCGACTCCGGACAGGTAATGGTTCGTTAGCAATTCGTGATTCGTAAGCAACCGCACCGGCAAGAAACAATGTGCGCCGATGCAATCTGCTTTTCCAGCCAGCTTTCTTTTATTCAGCAAGGTCAACTGCGCAGCGGAAGCCGATTGTTGCGCAGCGGTCAAGACCCGGCCACATCAAAAGAAATTTGACGGCAAAGTTGCAGGGCACAGGACCGCCATCAGTGTACCAGTCGGAGCCTTGTGCCTTGTAGTAGGAACCGCCACGGATGATGCAGAAGCGCGTGCGCCCATCGTTTCTTTCGCTTTCGGTCCATTGCCAGACGTTGCCGCACATATCATAGCAGCCAAACGGCGAACGGCCATCAGGGAAGGCCGTAACAGGAGTGGTGCCGCCGGTTTCGCCGGCATTGTAACAGCCGGGTCGCATTTCACCACCCCACGGATACCGCAGAGCTTGCGGCCCCTGTGCAGCATATTGCCATTCCTCTTCTGTGGGCAAACGTTTGCCTGCCCACCTCCCGTAAGCACGGGCGTCGTCGAGGTCAACATACACAACCGGATGGTCCTCCAACCCCGGCGGAGGCACGCCATTTTTCCAGTGCTTCAGAAAGTTTTCAGGATGACGTGGTTGGTAGCCGGTCGCTTTGAGAAACTCGGCATATTGCTCATTGGTGACAGGTGTAAGGTCGATTGCGTAAGGTGTCAGGTTCACCTGACGCTCGAAGATCCGCAGTTGGTGCAGCGGATGGAAACCGCTGCCCTCAAAATGCTCGTCCTGGGATTCGTAGAATCCACACTCACGAACTCTGAACGCCACTTTCATATCAAAGGTGGCTGCCGGGATTTTAACCATATCGGATGGCAGGTTTTCGCCGGTGTATTTCTTTGTCGGAACTGTAAGCTTGAGATGCGCCCGGAGGGCGGGAAATTCGGTACCAAAGCCTGCTCGTGCATTGAGTTTCTGTTGGCCGGCAAGAAACCCAGGAAAATCCTGTCCGAGAGCGGCATCTGTGCCAGCGATAAATGCCCCTATACCACGCGGCTGGAGCATCCCTGTCAGGGCAACTACATTATACTCAATGGCATTTTTTATCTCGCGGCCTGTAATAAGGTCGAAGTACCGCACGCCCTCGATATGAGAAACCTTCAGCAGGGTTCCTTCAACCTTGTTCGCAGAACGATTGACCAATGTCCACAGGCGAAGGTCTTTACCCTGCCACAAGCTTGCATACACATCCGGCATCTGTGTCGGTACCAAGGGGATCCAGTCTTCACCGGAAAATAAAGTTGTATAGCGACGCTGAATCGCAAGCATTGTCCTTAGAATAGAACAATCTCGTGCGCTCCAGCCGACCCACGTGCCAAAGACATTTTCCCAGACCATCATCCCGCTGCCGTTCATCCAGGCGGTGTGCAGTTCAGTTGTGTGGTCATGATTCCACCGGTCAATCTGGTGCTGGATATGGCGGCGCTCGAACCATTTGTTCCGCAGCACGCCTGGCACGTAGCTATCTTTGAAGCACTGTGCCCAGGACATGTGGTGGTCGTGGACATTCTCGAGCGGCAGAGCGCCTTCGCCTTCAAGAACAACACCGGGCCGCACAGCGTCAAGTTTGGCCCGGAACTCCGCTGAACCTTTGTTCATTGTGTCAAGAAAGATGCCGTCAGCACCGACAGCCCCAACAGGTTCAGCGAGAACATCGAGGTCGGATTTGTCCTCGCGGCGGGTGCCTGTATCCCAGGGATTGTAGTCGATAAAAACTTTAACGCCGTGAGCGTGGAAAACCTCACAAAGCTGCTTTATGCCGGCAAGCCCTCCCGGCATATCACGGTAGAAATCGAACTGGTTTCGCTCGTCGATGCCGATTCTCGGATAGGCGTGCCAGAGAACAATAGCATCGAAACCACCGAACAACTCAAGACCCTGCTCCAGAAGCGATTCAATAGTATAGCATCCCTCCTTTGGATTATAAAAAATCTGGTCGTACATCATAAGGAAACAACAGCAATAGCAAGATGACACCCACGAAAAATCCCGCCGGCGATAGAGAGCATCATCATAATTGAGTTTTTCTCTGGCTGCTTTTCGCCAATTAACTAACAACTCTCTGAAAGCTGGCCATTGGTCAGGACTCTGAGGAGCGTGAATCAGATTTTCATCAGGTTTGATGTTCGAAGTTGGGAGGGAAGAATTTGCCATTAGCACAGGTAGTCCATCAATCGAGGCGACTACACCGGCAGTTACAGTCTTAAGAAACTCTCTTCTGGGTAATTTACTCATAAAGCATCCTCTGTGTGGTCACGATTTCTGAGCCAGTAAAAAGAGGAACATCTCCGCTGCGTGCCAGGAATGCGGGGCGCAAATCTTTCGGTCCACGTATTCTTGGGAGATTAGTTTCATTCCCGCATAGTTTGCCTGGCTGGCGTGAGCTTCCCACGTCATAGGATAACGCTCCTCAAGAGACGCAGGAGGCGGCCAGCCATAAAAATGCGCCTCCGCCCACACAAGATAAGGATAATTACGCGCCATATCTTTCGAAAAATTAGAACCTTTGATGTGGGCATCCTTGAAATCCATCCAGAACAAAGCCGAGTAGGAATCAAATACCATCGGTATCTCGTAAGGGTCTTCTAAATGCAACGCACGAAGGCCGAACTTGAGCCATTTGGTTTGATAGACAGGATGCTCCGCAAAATCCGACATCCCGACTATATAATTACCTTTTTGGAACTGCGGAATCGCGCCAAGGACCTTATCTACTACCGGGTGATTGGCGTCGGCAACCAAAGAGACAAGATATAAAACCTGACCCAGATTATCGGCTTCCTGGTGGCCGGCGTTGTTGCGGTCGAATGGTTCGTCTAATTGCAAAATCCAGGGCTTGATTAAATGTAGGTTGTCGGTCCTTTGCAGGCACATAGCAACCATAGCTCCATCGCGATACCACGGCTTGGAATAAACAAAAAAGTTTGGGACAGGTTTGGAATCAACGATGTTGATAAGAATTTCCTGAAGCAAAATACGGAGGTGGGACGCGTATGGGTGACCCTCAAACTTGGGCAAATGGATAGGTCCTTTTGTCAGAACAACTCGCTTGCCCTGAGCCTGTCGAAGGGGTTCGCTGTCATCTTCGAGCCATACGGCCTTTTCATCTTCTGCTATGATAACCATTTTGCCATCGGAGGTTTTCAGCCGCACGGTGTATTGTGAAGGCAGTATTTTTTCATCTGCAACCCGCCATTTGCGGAATACCTCGCCTGTCCGTGCATCAGAAAGCTTCCCATCTCTATAAAGGAATTTGTGGCGATTGCCCATTCCAAAAAGATAGAACTTAACCTTGGGAAGTTGCATCGTCAGTTTCGAATCTTGTCCGCCTGTGGCGGATTTATCCGCCTGACGTGTGGCAGATTTATCCACCAGACGTGTGGCAGATTTATCCACCAGACGTGTGGCAGATTTATCCACCAGACGTGTGGCGGATTCGGCATAAACTGCGCCGCAAAAAACCACAAAAAGCCAGCACCAAATAAGACCTGCAGGCACATTGCTGCGGTATGTTTTGCTATTCACTACTATACTCCTGTATCTGATTTATAGATGCACATTTTGCCTCGTTAGGAAACAAGCAAGAAAAACGACAAGGGGATTTTACGGAAAACATACGAAAACGTCAAACGCAAACCGTAGCAGAGCGGAGGTCCCGAGCAAATCCTGTCCTGCTTGCCCTGCTAAGCCCCGCTGTTTAGGGCAAAGCGGGGAGCAAAGTCGAAGGGTCGAGGGAACGCAAAATACAAATTTCAAAACGCAGAGGGTGACATCCCGTGGCGTAGCAGCTAACGAGACCTATTTTATTGAACTTCTTAAGGAAACACCATTCGTGGCTGTCCCTAGTTTATTAGTTTATAGTTTCTCAGTTTCTCAAGTGGCCAGTGTTTCCTTAATCACGGTAAATCGCGTTCCGCATAGCTGACATTTCACAGGTCGCCCCTTATATTCCACAGGAACCCTCTGTTTGTCTTTGCAAGTTGGACAAATCACCGTCAAGTTCGGGTCCATTTTAGATAGGTCAATCGGTGGATGCGAAATCTGTTCCATCCGTTCAGGCTTTTGTGGGGAAACTTGGGATTGAATAACAATCTTTGGGCTTGGCGGCCTTCCTATAAAGAAAAAAATCCCACCAATAATAATTGAGGGGATTCCTAAAATCGCAAGCGCACAAGTCAGGCACTCTATAATTCCCAGAATGATAAGAAGAAGACCAATCGCTTTGCGGGAAGGTGCCCAAATTATTGCGACTACCAAAAGACCAATGCCTACAACA
>Ga0315280_10011404_pt1 | contig 10924 bp, 8 predicted proteins | sample YL17G06_40_MG_FD_203697 | JGI IMG/M metagenome (GOLD analysis project Ga0315280, IMG submission 203697) | Sediment microbial communities from Yellowstone Lake, YNP, Wyoming, USA - YL17G06_40 | ecosystem: Environmental > Aquatic > Freshwater > Lake > Sediment | place: USA: Wyoming | collected... | reverse complement strand
ATTCCGGGAGGGCGAGGCTCCTGCCGAGCCCCCCGAACTGCTGTACAGCGCGACCAGAATCTTGGCTCGGCAGGAGCCTCGCCCTCCCGGAATCACGCAAGGCTATTTCGCGCCGTTTCCGTTGGAACCGGCTCGCGTTTCGGCGGCCTGAGGGCCCGGGCAGCGGGAATGTCTTCTACGTATGAAACACCAAGCGTCCTGCCGTGTCAACAGTCCTCGTGTACGGAGCATTCTTCCCTCCCCGCGCCCCGCCCGCGGTTGACACTCGCACGGCCCGCACCCAGAATAGCGGACGCCGCCCTGAATCGGCGGCGAAAAGGGGAAATTTCCGTTGAGCGGTTCCGCACGAAAGAGGTCACGGGCTATGACAACGAAAGTTGCTGGTTTCCTGCCGGTGTTGACAGCGGTTGCCCTCCAGACCGGGCTGCCGGCGGCCGAACCTCCGCCCAGCGTCGCGGGCGCCTACGTCGCCTACGGCTTCGAGCCTGCCGAGGGATGGCACTTGCTGACCTCGCGAGCCCCGGGCATCACCCGATGGGAAGGCAAGACGTGGTCGTTGGACTTCTCGCGCGGTGCGGCGTCGATCGGGCTGAGCCCCCCGGACCGCTGTCTGCTGGGACGGCCGCAGCGGCTTTGCCTCCGGGCCCGCGGCTCGGCCAAGGGGCATCCGGTACACGTGTTCCTCCACACGCACTTCATGACGTTCCACAAGGTCGTCGGCGAGTTCACGGGTCCTGGGGAGCAGGAGCTTGTTGTGGAGGCGCCGCCGGGGCCGGGATGGCAGTGGTTCGGCGGCGAAAACGACGGCAAGCTGCACGGCCCGGTGCGACTGGGCGAGATTCGCCTCGAGTCGGGCGGCAAGACCGACCGCTGCACCCTGGAACTCTTGAGCGTCACCGTGGAGGCGACCTGCCCGGCAGACCGGCGGTGCGTGCTGGTGGCCGAATCGAAGACGAACGGCGGGCAGATCCACTTCGCGGCCGGGCTGCGCGCCCTGTCGGAAGTCCCGTTGGCGGGCAAGCTCCGCTGGCAATTGCGGAGCTGGGACGGCAAGGACCTCGGGCAAGGATGGCAGGCCGTGACCATCCCCGCCGGGGCCGAGCCGCTCTCGGTGGCGATCCCGCCGCTGGCCGTGCCGAAGGACCTGCGGTTCGTCGAGGCCGAGTTCCAGCTCGACGCTCCCGGCCAGAAGACCCCGGCGGCCGAGGCCTATTGGCTGGCGCCGCTTGAGGCAAAGATGGACAACACGCTGCGGCCCGAGTCGCCGATGGGGATGGGCCTCTACCTCTGCCGGCTCGACGGCGGCGACATGGAGCGCTCCGCCCGGATGGGGCGCGACGCCGGCGTGAAATGGTCCCGCGAGGACTTTAGCTGGTCGAGGATCGAGCCCGAAAAAGGGCGATTCCACTGGGACTACTACGACCGGCTGCTGGCCTGCGCCAAGCGCAATGGGATCACCGTCTATGCGATCGTCGGCTACTGGTCGCCGTGGACGAAGCCGTACAGCGAGGAGGGCATCGACGACTACGTGCGGTTCCTCAAGGAGCTGGTCAAGCGCTACCGCGGCGACATCAAGCAGTGGGAGATCTGGAACGAGCCCAACATCTTCTTCTGGCAGGGGCCGAAGGAGCTTTACGCGACGCTCCTGACCAAGAGCCACGCCGCGGTCAAGGAGATCGACCCCTTCGCGCAGGTCCTCGGGCTCTCGACGGCGGGGATTGATTTCCGCTTCATCGACGACATGCTCGCGCGCAAGGCCCCTTTCGATATTCTCACGATCCATCCGTACCGCCGGGTGCTCGACGACCAAGGGTTCATCAACGACCTGAAGCGGGTCTCCGACGTGGTCAAGCTGCCCGACGGCCGGCGGCGCCCGGTCTGGCTGACGGAGATGGGCTGGGCGACGCACGTGCCGCACAACGCCCTCGGCCAGGACTTCCAGCCCAACACCCAGCGGGCCCAGGCCGAGCTGATCGCGCGGAGCTATCTGTGCTCGGTCGTCTCGGGGGTCGAGCCGCGGACGTTCTGGTACGACTTCCGCAACGACGGCGACGATCCGCTCTACTTCGAGCACAACATGGGGATCGTCACTCGGGACTTTCGTCCCAAGCCGGCCTACGTCGCCTATGCCACGCTGGCCCGGATGCTCTTGAACCGGAAGCTGGCGGGCCCGGTCGCCGCGCCGGAGGGTACGCTTGTCTACCGGTTCGTGCCGGAAAAGCCGGAGAACGGGGGCGGCTCGGTCGTCGCCGGGTGGAACCCGAAGCAGGACGTGGAAATCCGGCTGCCGGTCCGCGCCGCCCGGGTGGTCCGGGTCAATGCCGTCGGGGAATCCTTGCCGCTGGAGACCGAAACCGCGACCAGTCCGTCCGAGCCGCTGGTCCGCGTCGGGCTGAAGCAAGGGGTTCCAGTCTACATTGTCGAGGGCGACGTTCGGATACTCCAAAGGTTGCCTTAGTCGCGTGTGAGGCACTTTGGATCGCCGATGGCGCCGACGAGGACGAGGTTCACTGGAGCCGACTGGAACTTCCGGTCACGACGGGCAATCGGATCTCCCTTGACAGGCTACGCCCCGAAGCGGAGAATGCCTGTAGTGGTTTCCTGGGGAATCGATGATTGAGCGGGAGGATCGTCCGTTATGCAGGTCTTCATCAGTCATGCCGCAGCCGACGCAGACCTTGCGGAGCGAACTGCCCATCAGTTGAGAGACTGCGGCTTCGAAGTGTGGGACGACTCCCGAATCCTGCCTGGAGACAATTGGGGCCTAAAGCTCGCCGAGGCGTTGCAGACGTCGGACGCGATGGTGGTCTTGCTGACCACGGACTCGATCCACTCTCCAAACGTCAGTTATGAGCTTGGCTATGCGCTGGGCAACAAGGAGTATCGAGGACGTGTCATCCCAGTCATAGCGGCGCCGCCCAAGGATCCGCCTGAAAGGGAGATACCCTGGGTTCTCCGCAGATTCCAGATGGTCCGTCTCCAAGGCGACGACCGGGACGACGAGCGTTTGAAGATGCTCGCCGAGACGCTCCGCGCAGCCGCGCCCACGGCCTGAGGTTCCTGTCGAATGTCGGTTCCGCAAGAAGCGTTTCTTTCTCATTCGAGCCAGGATGACAGATTCGTCAGCCGTCTCGCTGAGGATTTGCGCCGCCACGGAGTGCCCGTCTGGTATAGTCGAACCAACATCGTGGGAGCGCAGCAGTGGCACGACGAGATCGGCGCCGCGCTTGCGAGATGCGACTGGTTCCTCCTCGTGCTGTCTCCCCATTCGGTGGAATCGATGTGGGTCAAGCGAGAACTGCTGTTTGCGCTCCAGCAGGAACGCTTTGCCGATCGAATCGTCCCGATCCTCGTTCAGCCCTGCGGTTTCGATCGTCTCTCCTGGGTCCTGCCAAGTTTCCAGCTCGTCGATTTCCAGCAGTCGTTTGCCGACGGCTGCCGCGCCCTGCTGCGAATCTGGGGATTGGGCTACCGGCCCGTGGACTGAACCCCGAACTCCGACCCCTGAACCCTCTTACAGCCACTTCTTCCGCGTTTCGAGGTGGACCAGCGGGTCGGCTTCGGGCATGCCTTTGACCTTCAGGGCTGCGCTGTCCCACTGGATCGGCTTGCCCAGGCGCATAGCGACCATGCCGGTCATGGCGAGTTCGGCGATGGGCGAGGCGATGGCGAAGCCTTGGAACGTGGTCGTGCGGCCCTTGCAGGCGTCGAGCCATTCGAGCATGTGGTTCTGGCCCTTCGCCCGCGGCAGGGTCACCGGCACCGACTTGCCGGCCTCGTGGTCCAGCACGCCGCGGCACTTGTCGTCGCCCTTGAGCTTCACGACTCCGCCGACGCCCCAGGCGTCCGAGAAGAGGATGCCTTTTTCCCCCGCGAACAACACACCGTTGGTCGGCACTCTCTTGTACGTGGACAACAACTCCTTGCCCAGCTCCGCCGGCGGCCCGGCCTTCGCGCCGTCGTGCCACCAGACGGCGACGGCGGGAAAGTCTCCCCGCGCCGGGAAATCCCAGCGGAAATCGGTCGCCGACGGGTAGCTGTCCTTGAGCGGCTCCGGGATCGTGACCGCTACCCGCTCGGGGGCGCCGAGCTTTAGCGCCCGCCACGGCAGGTTGAGCCCGTGGGCGCCCATGTCGGCCAGGTGGCCGTCGCCGAACTCCAACCACCGGCCCCAGGCCAGGCAGCCGCCGAGATAGTAGGTCTTGAACGGGAGCAGTCGCGACGGGCCGCACCAGAAATCCCAGTTGAGCCCTTCGGGGATTGGGTCGGCATTCTGGTCGATCGGGGCGCTGGGCGGGAAGCTGCGGTTGATCCAGGCGTGGACCTCGCGGATCGGGCCGAGCATGCCCGCCTGGATGACTTCCATGCTGCGGCGGAAGGTATCGGTCGCGCCGCCCTGCGTGCCGATCTGCGTGGCCAGGTTGGTCGCCTTGCCGAGCTCGCCGATCTCGCGGGCTTCGGCGGCGCTGTGGGAAAGCGGTTTCTCGCAGAACACGTGCTTGCCCGCCAGAAGGCTCGCCTTGCTCATCGGCACGTGCCAGCGCTGCCCCGCGGCGACGACCACGGCGTCCACCGATTTTTCGGACTCCAGCAGCTTGCGGTAGTCCTCGTAGACCTTGGCCTTGGCGACCGAGGCGCCGGCTTCGCCGCGCTTGACCGCTTCCTTCTTCAACCGGCCGATCTGCGCTTGGTTGACGTCGCAGATCGCGGCGATGTTCTCGCCGGCCTGGAGGATCGACGGGAGGAGTTGCCGGCTGCGGCCGCCGCAGCTCAAGAGCGCGATGTTCAGTTTGCCGTTGGCGCCGGCCGCGCCCGCCGCGCGCGACGGCAGAATCTGCGGCAGCGCCCAGGCGCCAACGCCGGCCGCGCCGAGTTGTTTAAGGAACGAGCGTCGAGTGGTCCGCGAGTGGTGTTGCATGATGGTTAGCTCCGGTTGACGTTCGGGATCGTTCGGCCGCCCGGCCGATAGGGTTGACTCACAGGGATGGCAATCCCCCCACCCGGCCTGCGACTCTAACGCGCGGGGGGGCGCGGGTCAAGCGTCCGACGGAATCGAGCGCCTCGGGCCCTAATGCGGTCGAGTCAGCCCGCCTTGCGTGGGCTCCCACCGTTGACATCCCCCGCGATCGGACTATCCTGGGGGAAGGAGCGAGGTCATGACCAGGCTCATCCGGCGACGCGATTTCCTCACACTTTCGGCCGGGGGACTCCTTGCATCGAGCGGATTCGCTCTGCCCGGCCCGGCTACCCCGGCCAAGGAAGAGGCCAAACCGAAAGAACTACCGAAGCCGGCGGCGGAGCATACCTTGACCGTCATCTCGGGCACGCCGCGGGAGCGCGGGCGACAGTACGGGCGAGCCTTTAAGGAGCCGATCCGGGAGTTCCTCAATCGCGAGGTCTTCGCCCCGTTCGCCAAGGATGCCGCCCAGCGCGATAAGCTGCTCGCGTATGCGGCGGCATGCGCGAAGTCGGTTGCCGCCTTCTCGCCTGAGATCGCGGAGGAGTTGGCCGGAGCGGCCGAAGGGGCCGAGTTGCGCCTGGAGGAACTCCTGCTCATTACCCTGCACGAGGAACTCTACCATCGCGGCGTAATCCCCGCCGCCACCCATTGCACCGCCATGGCCATTGGCCCGCCGGATACGGACGATGGGAACACCTACGTCGCCGAAACCTGGGACTGGATGCCCACCGTCTTCGGCCTCTCGTCGATGGTCCTCTGGAAGCGGGCCAAGGGCCCGAGCCTGCTGGGCTACGCCTATCCGGGCCTGTGGGCCGGCGCCGGGCTCAACTCCGCCGGGATCGCTTTGTGCTGGACGAGCGCCGCGCTTGGGCAAAAGTTCGACGGCGACGGCCCTCGCGTCGGCATCCCGACCTACCTGCTCATCGCCCACCTGCTCTATCAAGAGACCCTCGACGCCGCGATTGCCGAGGCCCGCCGGGGCCAGCAGGCCGGCTGGTTCACGTTCGTCTTGGCCGACGGCAAGGGCCGGCTCGCCAATATCGAAGGCTCGCCCAAGCAGGTCGCCGTGGAGATGCACCGCGGCCATCTCGCCCGGGTCTACTACGGCACGCAGCAGATGACCAAGGCGCCCCCGGGGCAGCCGATCCCCATGCACCCGCGATGCCGGCGGACCTACGAACTCTTCCTGGCCAAACAAGGGAAGCTCAACCGCAAGGAACTCCAGAAGATCATCGAGACGCCCGGGATCACGGAGCCCGGGACCATCGACCAGATGATCTTCAACGCGACCACGCGCGAGGCCCATCTCAGCCGCGGCCCTCGCGGCCCCGGCCGGTGGAAGCGGTTTGCCTTCGACGCCTAAGCTAACCCGCGCGACGCGGACGGCCCGATCCGCCGCACCGGCACCGCCTACGACGACCTGGGCCGCGTCGGGACCGTTGTCCCTACAGATTCCAGCCCTCGCGGTGCTCGCGATCGAGCGCAGCGGTGGCCTGCTCATCGCCGGGACAGGTGCCGGCGACCGGGTCATACCCGATGGTTCGCCCCAGCATCGTGGCGACGTTGCCCAGCATGAGGGCCTCGATCTCGCGGCTGGCGAAATCGAATGACGACATGGGTTCCTTCACCTTGCCGCGGATGGCGTCCAGCCATTCCCGCTCGTGGCTGCCGTGGCGTGGGAGGAAGGGCGTGGGGCGGCGCACCCGCTCCTCGCCCCCGCTGGACAGCAGGGAATAGGCCGAATTGTGGCCCGACGACAGGCACTTCCCCCTCGTGCCGACGACGAGGCACCCGCTGCCGCCGACCTCGCGCCCGGTCAATTGCCGGATCTTCTCAAGGAAGCCCGGCGCACTGTCCCCCTTGAACCAATGGACGGTCACGGGCGGCATATCGCCCCGCGCGGGAAAGTCGAAGTCGATGATCTCCCACGTGGGGAAGCAGTGAGCGTTGGTCTCACTCAAACGAGGCCGCACGCGGATCAGCGGCGATCCCGGCCGGGCATCCCACAGGGTGTCAAGCTTCAGCCCGCGGAAGAGCGCCGCCGCCGCGTGCGCGCCCCAGTTGCCGAGTTGCCCCGTGCCGAAATCGCGCCAGGTGCCCCAGGAGACCCAGGCGCGGCTGTACGGCCTGGCGGAGCGCGGGCCCAAATAGAGGTCCCAGGCGAGTGTGTCGGGGGCCCTGTCGGATTGCGTGGGCAAGGGGCGAACGCCCGGGTCGCTCAACCGGCACCAGACGTAACCTTCGCGGACCTCGCCCAGGCCGCCGGTCTGAAGCAGCTCGACCTGCTCGCGGAAGGCGTCGGTGGCCGCCCCCTGGTTGCCCATTTGGGTGGCCACGCCCGCCTGCTTGGCGATTCGCCGCAGCTTGCGGGCCTCCTGCACGGTGAGCGTCAACGGCTTCTCGCAGTACACCGGCTTGCCGAGCGTCATGGCCAGGGCCGAGCAGGGCGCGTGATGATGGTCGGTAGTGGCCACGAGGACCGCGTCGATTTGGCGGCCCTTTTCCTCGAGCATCTTCCGGTAGTCGAGGTGCTTGGGCACGTCGGGGGCTTTCTCAAAGGTCTTGGCCGCGCGCTGTTGGTTCACGTCGCACAAGGCGACCACGTTCTCCCCGATGCGCGAGAAGCTGTCCAGCAGGTTGCCGCCCCGGTTTCCACAGCCCACCAGGGCGAGACTGAGCTTCTCGTTGGCCGCATAGGCCCGCGCGCCCGTGCCCGGCAACAGCAACACCCCGGCGCCAAAGCCGGCGGCGCCGGCGAGCATGCGGCGGCGAGTGACGGTTGGTTTCATGGCATTAGAGCAATCACTTTTTGGGCTTCGGGCCCTTCTTGGGCGGCTTCGCCGAAGCGGCCTGGGCGGCAGCCGCCTTCTTGAATGCCGCCTGGGCGTCGGCGTCGAGCAGGCCCAGCACCCGTGATTCCATCGCGGCCCGCACACGCTGTTGAAATTCCTTTTGGACCTTGTCCTTGCGCGACGGGTCGGATTTGACGGCCAGCAAGTCGTCTTGCATGGCCTCGCTCGTTTGCCGGTGGGCCTCGGCCGCCGCGGCGTTGATCTTCTCGATCAGCGTTTTCTGTGCCGGCGTGAGGATTTGGCCGGCACGCTTCTGGAGTTCGGCCCGGGCCTGTTCGATGAGACGGCGTCCTTCCTGCTTCTGGGCTTCTGTGGCGTTCGGATTGAGCTTGGCGGCGGCGATGGCGGCACGGACCTCGCGGCGGTCGATCGTTTCCTCGATAGCGGCCGCGAGCTGCTTCTTCTGCTCGTCAGTCACACGGACCGCCCCCGTTACGCCCGGGAGAACTTGCTCCAAAGCAAACGGTCTGTCTTTCTGCATGAAGCCCAACGCGTCGCCGCGCGGCAGCCATGAACCAAGGTCCTTGACCTTGCCGCCCACGGGCGCCTCGGCGCCGAAAACGGCCCGAGACCCGGCCGATAGAACGCACTGCTCCTCCGGGCTGTTGACCTCGACCAAGCCGGTGGAAACGGCCACGGCCAATACAAAAAGGCTGCGGAATCGCATCTCATCATCTCCTTTTCCCTGAGTGGACCATAGGTTGACCTGAAAATCCGTGGCGGCGGCCGTGACCGACCCGCCGGCCGTCTCAATGCACAGCGCTCTCGCCGCGCGGGGCACGTGGAATCGCCCGCCCCCTTCGAGCAACTCAATCACGTGGGGGGCAAGCCCGATTTGGCCGCGGATGACCGCCGAGGTGGAGGGACTGAGTTCGGCCCGGGAGCCGTCCGCCAGGCGGATCACGGCAACCTGGTCGCCCACCACGCGCAGCGCGTCGTTCTCCGCGATCCTGGTGACGGGTACTCCGGCCACTTCCACCGTCCCCGCCATGACCCGATGGCCCACCCCGGCCTCCCATCGCCACCAAGCCGCCAGCGCGAACAACACCACGGCCGCTGTGGCGAGGCCGGCGACGGTCAGGCGGCGCCGCAAACTGGGGGACCGGACCGAAGAGACAGGCAATCGCGGGAGATAAGCCCGCTCCTGCCAGTGGACAGCCAAGAGGGCATCGAGCTGCGCCGCCTCCCAAAGCGCGTCGGCGACCGCGGGGGATTGGGCCAGGAGCCGATCCAGATCCGCCAACTCCCCCTGGGAGGCCCGGCCGTCCAGATGTTTGTGGATCAGTTCTTCGGCTCGCCTTTCCATGCGCACTCACGCTCCTGCGTCGAAGGCCAGATACCGCTCGATGCACTCGCGCAGTCGGATCCGGAGCCTCCAAAGGGCCTGGTAGACCGCCGCGGTGGTCGCCCTGACCTGCGACGCGATCTTCTCCGGCGGATCGCCTTGACCATAGCGCATCGCCAGAAGCCGACGCGAGCGGTCGGGCAACCGCTCCACACAATGCTCGAGCGCCTCCTGCGATGGCCGCGGGCGCGACTGCGACCGCTCCGCGGCCTCGGCCAGCATCTTGATCGCCTCGGGCGAGAAAGGCACCGGGGTGCGCCGGTCACTGTTGCGCCGCTCCAGCAGCTTCCTTGCGGCAATCCCGCGGGCCCAAGCCCCGAACGAGCGGCCGCGGTCGTAACGGGAAAATTCCCGCCACAGGATCAAGGCCGTCTCTTGGAGGACGTCCTCGCGTGCGTGCGCGTCGCGAATGACCGAGCCGATGAAGGCCCGGAGTTCGGTTTCGTGCCGCAGAAACAAGCGGAGGAACTCCGCGTGGTCGTACATTACCTTTGGCTCCTCTATCTTCTTGACGCTGGCCGGCCCAGTTTAACGAGGATTCCGGGAGAATCGGACAAGAAAGTTCCTGCTACGGCCGGAAGGATCATACGACCGGGGGGTAAATGGGCGTTATGGTCGGCCCCGCTCGGTTTCCGCGATTGCGGCCTGCGCAGCATACTTGGCCAGGGCCTCTTTGCACTTCGCCTCCAGGAGGGCGCGGACCTGCCCGTTCTCGACCCGGGGCAGCGACTGGCTGACAAAGGCCGAGAACTGCTCGTGCAACCACCGGGCATCGTCCGGCGAGCGGATGGGTTGGCCGTCCACGATCACGTAAAAAGGGCTGGTGTGGGCGAGGGCAAAGGCCGGGCCCAGATTGGCGTTCTGCCCTCGCCCCAGGCAACGGACCGCCAGCCATCCGCTCTTGGAGACCGTCACGTCTTCGCTGCGGCGGATGTCCGTGGCCGCCGCGTCCAGGTCAATCTGCCGTAGCACCCGCCCGTTGTGCAGAACGTCGATTCGGGAGACGGGCGTGGCGGAGACGACCCGGATATCCACCTTCAACCGGGCGTCCTGCTCCGAACGGACCGCGAGCTGCGAGCCCGGCTCGTGGCGATCGACCGTGACAAACAGGAGCGGCCGATTGGTCACGAAGCTTCTGCCTTGCTTCAAGGCGGCCACCCATTTTCCCAGCGTGAAGGCGCCTTCGACCTTGACGTAGACGCGGTTGTAGCCTTTCCACACCCCCACGCCCATGCCGATGTTGTCCGTTCCCGCCGAGGCCGGCAGGCGATAACCGCAGTTGAGAAAGCGGTACCAGATACCGAAGTTGGCATCGTAGCCGCGCCAGAACTCGGCCTCGGTGCGGTTGGCGATCCCGCAGTAGCCGTTCTCCAGCACGCCGTAGACGTCGATCCAGCCGTTGGCGACATAGAGCGGGTAGTACCAGAGGCGCGGCGGGTCGTGCATGTAGGCGACCGTCGTGGCCCCCGCCGCGTGGGCCTGCTCGATGACAAACGGACTGCGGACGAGGAAGGGAGTGCGGAGCGTGTACCCACCGCCGCGCAGCTTCGGGTCCTTCTGCTCGGCCGCCGTAGTCCCGTCGCCATCGGGCCAATCGTCGTCGCCCAACCGCAGCGCCAGCGGCTTCGGCAAGTTCCACAGGAAACAGTCCCACTCCACGGCCGGCATTTGCGTAACCAGAAGGTGAGTGGCATCCGGCAGCAGCGTGACCTTCTGATCCGCCCGGTATTGCAGACGGGGGTTATCACAGACCGGGACCGCCACGAC
>Ga0315280_10011403_pt1 | contig 10925 bp, 14 predicted proteins | sample YL17G06_40_MG_FD_203697 | JGI IMG/M metagenome (GOLD analysis project Ga0315280, IMG submission 203697) | Sediment microbial communities from Yellowstone Lake, YNP, Wyoming, USA - YL17G06_40 | ecosystem: Environmental > Aquatic > Freshwater > Lake > Sediment | place: USA: Wyoming | collected... | reverse complement strand
CTATACGCTGGTAGGCAGTGACCTCGCTGCCGATATTGTCAGACACATCGGCTTTATCACTAGAGAAGTAGATATGGACTATTTTACTGGGGTTGAAATTGTAGACATTGATTGCAATCCAGTCGCCGATTCTACCCTCTATAGGCTGGAGATAAATACTGGCAGCATAGGCATGGACAGGAAATAGTAGCACCAGCAGAGCCATGATAATGCTTAACCCTATAAAGTAGGCAATTTTATTATGTCTCACTTCGCTTTAATGATAAGTTTCAGCACAACCTGTGTCAATACGATAGTTGGTGAGCTTGCCCTTAGATGCTATAATAGATGGCACCACAGATATGGGGAGGACTATGGCTAACTTAGATGACCCTATGATTTACCAGCAGATTGACAAGTCAGGGATGCTTTCCCATCTGCATAATTTCCCCGAGCAATGCCAACTGGCGTGGGAAAAGATTATGCGGTTTGACCTCCCCCCCGAATATAAGGGAATAGAGCGAGTTATTATTCTGGGAATGGGTGGCTCAGCTATTGGTGGTGATGTTGTCCGCCGTCTCGCCCTGGCGGAAAGCAAAGCGCCCGTCTGGGTATATCGCGATTACGGCTTGCCACCGTTCGTTGACGAGAGGACGCTGGTCATTACCTCAAGCTATTCAGGGAACACCGAGGAGACCATCTCCGCCTTCACCCAGTCTCTCAAAACCAAGGCAAAAAAGCTGGTGCTTACCACCGGTGGCAAGCTCAAACAGCTAGCGGAAAAGGAAGGTATCCCTATCTTTATTATCGATTACCAAGCGCCCCCCAGAGCCGCCTTCCCCCACAGCTTCATCCCCCTGGTCGGCATTTTACAAAAACTTGGCTTGCTTGGAGATAAATCGGCAGAACTAAAAGAAGGGCTACAGCTTCTAAATAAGCTTTCTAAGGACTTAGCTGAAACCACTCCCGTGGTTTCTAATCCGGCAAAGCAACTGGCGACTAAACTTTGCCGTCATGTGGTGCTCATCTACGGGGCAGAGCTCCTCTCCGAGGTAGCCCAGCGCTGGAAGACCCAGCTCAACGAGAACAGTAAGACCCTGGCTTTCTTTGAGCTTTTCCCCGAGCTTAATCATAATGCCGTCGTGGGCTATGAGCTTCCCGCCGGGGTAAAGGATAAATTTTTTGTGGTCTTGCTGCATTCCGCCCTGCTAAATTCGCGAAACCGGCTTCGCTATGAGGCTACCGCCCAGCTACTAGCTAAGGCACAAATCAAGCATGAGCTGGTGGAAGCCACCGGAAAAACCGCCTTGCCCCAGGTAATGAGCCTGATTCTTTTCGGCGATTATACCAGCTTCTACCTGGCGATATTAAATAAAGTTGACCCCATGCCATTAGATTCTGTGGACTTTGTTAAGAAATACCTTGCGCAGGATAGGGAATGAAGGCACTAGTCTTATGCGGTGGCAAAGCAACCAGGCTCAGACCCCTTACCTATACTACAGCAAAGCACCTCCTGCCTGTCGCCAACAAGCCTGTATTGTTCTACGTCCTGGAGCAGATTAAAGAGGCGGGAATTACCGATATCGGCATCATCATCTCCCCAGACACCGGTAACTGGATAAAAGAAGCCGTTGGCGACGGCTCAAGATGGGGTGTTCACATCACCCATATTGTCCAGCCCCAGCCTCTTGGTCTGGCTCACGCGGTAACGACGGGGCAGGATTTCCTTGGCAATTCCTCCTTCCTTATGTTTCTGGGCGATAACCTCATTGAGGGTGGTGTCAAAGAATTTGTTAAGGAGTTCAATACCCACCTCCCCGACGCCCTTATCCTCCTCAAAGAAGTGTCCGACCCCAGCCGATTCGGGGTGGCTGAGGTCAATGAGAAGGGCGAGGTCATCCGCCTTGTTGAGAAACCAAAGGAACCAAAGAGCAACCTCGCCCTGATTGGAGCCTATCTCTTCACCCCCCAAATCCATAAGGCGATTGCCCAGATTCAGCCGTCATGGCGGGGTGAGCTTGAGATAACCGACGCCATACAGAAGCTCCTTGAGATGGACAAGAAGGTCAGGAGCTATATCCTCCGGGGGTGGTGGTTTGACATTGGTACCAAGGAAGACCTTTTGCTGGCAAACCGGTTTATGCTTAAAAAGTCTTCAACTTGCCAGCCAACCCAAGACGGAATATAGTGCAGTGAACAAACGTGGAAGGGTTAAAAGTGGGCAGGGTATCTTTTACGGCTGGGTTGTCCTAACCGTAGCCTTTATCACCGTAGTCCTCGGCTATGCCATCAGGAACAGCTTCGCCGTTTTCTACCCTACTATTGTCGAGGAATTCGTCTGGGGGCGGGGCAGCACCGCCCTCATGTTCTCCCTTTCTGTCATTGTCTATGGTTTAGCGTCACCACTGGCAGGCACCATGGTGGACAGATTTAAGCCAAGATTGATTCTACCGTTAGGAGGTCTCATTGCCGGCGTGGGCGTTGCTCTGTGCAGCCTCGCCACCTCTCAGTGGCACTTCTTTATCTTCTACGGATTTATTACCGCTATAGGCTTAAGCCTAGCCGGCTGGACACCCCTCACCGCCATAGTATCTAACTGGTTTGTCAAGAAGCGTGGCTTAGTCATGGGTATTATGGCGGCTGGCTTTGGCGGCAGCCTGATATCAGCCCCCCTTGCCCAGCTTCTCATCTCCAGCTTTGGCTGGCAGAAGGCTTATATCATTGTCGGAATCTTCCCTATTGTCATCATTGTACCGCTGTGCAGCCTTTTAATACGCCGCACCCCCCGAGACAAGGGGCTTCTGCCTGACGGTGAGACTAAAAAATCGCCCCGCCCACAAGACCAGGCTACTAGCTGGACACTTTCCCGGGCGATTAAGACCTATCAATTCTGGCTACTTTTTACGATTGCCTTTTTTCTCCTTGGTCTTACCGAGCAGATAGCAATAGCCCATCAGGTTTACTTCTTTAGGGATGTAGGCTACGAGCCAATGACGGCGGCTAATATCTACAGCGTGTTTGGCATTGCCTTCATAATTGGAACCCTGTGCAGCTTCCTCTCCGACCGCTTCGGGCGGGAAAGGATCTTCATACCGAGCTGTCTCTTAAGCGCAGCGACAGTATCTCTTTTATTCCTGATACAGGATGCCTCCCACCCCTGGATGCCGGTACTATTTGCCGTCTGCTTTGGGCTGGGGGTTGGTGCTGCTGGACCGGTGTTTTACAGCGCGGTAGCCGACCTTTTCCATGGCAAACACTTTGGCTCCATCCTGGGCACTATAACTATAGGCTTCTCTCTAGGTGGTGCCCTCGGTCCACCACTTGCCGGCTATCTGCACGATATAACCAAAAACTACTTCTTAACTTTCTTAATAATTATGGGGTCATTAATCGCGACCGCGGTGCTGATGTGGCTCATCGCCCCGGGTAAGATAAGACCGATTCAGCGTTAGCTAGATTGGAGAGCTATTATGGGAATAACCAGGTTTTATCTGCCAACAAAGCTCATCTTCGGCCCGGGCAGCCTTGCCCTGCTGGGTGAAGAGGCAGCAAAACTAGGACAGAAGGCGATTCTGGTTACCGGCGCCACCAGTATGCGCCGGACGGGTGTGCTTGACAGAGTGGTCAACGACCTTAAAGCTAACAGCATTGAAGTCTCCGTCTTTAGTAAAGTTGAACCAAATCCACGCGTCTCCACGGTAGATGAGGGCGGCAAGATAGCCATCAGAGAAAAGGCAGATCTAATCATAGGTCTGGGGGGCGGCAGTGCTATGGATGCCGCCAAGGGAATAGCACTCGCCAGCAGCGGCACCAGGTCAATCTGGCACTACATTGAGACCGACGCCAAGGTGAAACTGCCGCTGCCATCACTGGTTCTGGTTCCAACCGTAGCCGCCAGCGGCTCCGAGGCTAATAGCGGGGCGGTGATTACCAACTGGGAAACCCACGAGAAGAGTGTGCTATCCAGCCCCTACCTCTTCGCCAAGGTTTCTATCATTGACCCCGAGTTGACACTCACCCTGCCCCAAAAGATAACCGCTCAGGGCGGGGTGGATATCTTCTGTCATCTTGCCGAATGCTACCTCACTACCACCAAACCTTCACCATTAAGCGATGGCATAATGGAAACAGCAATGAGAATGGTGGTGAAGTCTCTACCTCAAGCATTAGCTAGACCGAAGGATATTGAGGCACGAACCACCCTCTCATGGGCAAGCACCATTGCCTGCTCCCAATTTACCACACTGGGTGGAGGAGCCGGCGTCATGACCCTCCACGGCATTGAGCACCCTCTAAGCGGGTATTACGATATTGCCCACGGCGATGGTCTAGCCGCCCTTCTCCCGGCATGGATGAGGTACACCCTCCTGGCAAACAGCGAAAGGTTCCGCAGTCTCGGCGAGAACGTCTTTAACCAGACGGACGGAATTCTAGCCACCAGCAATTGGCTAGAAAAAGTAGGAATGAAGCTGAGACTAAGTGAGCTTGGCACTGAAGCCGAGCGCCTTGAGGAGCTGGCAAAGTGCGCGGTGAAAACTGCCTCCTGGCTCAAGTACCATCCGAGATTGCTGGACGCCGCCGCCATTAAACAGCTCTACCAGGAATCCTATTGACAAATTGTAGCGTAAGAAGTAGAAAGATAGTATGGAATTAACCAAACTGGTCGTCCTTATCAGGGGTGGTGGGGAGGTAGCCAGTGGAATAGCCCACAAGCTAGCCCATGCCCACTTTAGGGTCTGTATGACTGAAACCCTTCAACCCCTGGCAGTAAGCCGGGGGGTCACCTTCTCTGAGGCGATATACGACGGGAAAAAGGAGATTGAGGGGGTAGTAGCCAGACATGTTACCTCGGCCCCGGGTATGGCTAAGGCATGGCAACAAGGCGAGATACCTATCATAATTGACCCCGAGGTATCAATAAAGAAAACCCTAAATCCCGATGTCCTCGTTGACGCCATCATGGCCAAGAGAAACCTTGGAACAAGGCTCACTGATGCCCCCTTAGTAATCGGAGTGGGTCCCGGATTTGAGGCAGGGAAGGATGTTCATATGGTGGTAGAGACAAATAATAGCGAGAACCTGGGCAAGGTAATCCTTAAGGGGAGGGCAGAAAAAGATACTGGAGTTCCCATCGCCATAGACGGCTTGACCTTTGAGCGGGTGCTCCATGCACCGAAAAATGGCCTGTTCCAGACTGAAAAAAATATAGGGGACACCGTTGCTGCTGGCGAAGAGATTGCCTCAGTAGCCGGACAGCCAATCAAGGCGGAGATAGGCGGCATCATTCGAGCCCTGATGCGCCGCGGGACGAAGGTAGCGAAGGGGACAAAGCTGGGGGAAATAGACCCCTCAGGAAGTAAGAAGGCCTGTTATACCATTCGTCCCAAGATGAGCACAATTGCTGACGGAGTTCTAAGGGCAATACTGACGCGCTATAATGTCTAAGATGACTGATATCTACCAGGAAATAGTCAGGATTAGAGCCGAGGGTGAAGAGGCAGCGCTAGTTACCATAGTCTCAGCGAGCGGCTCTACACCTAGAGAAGAGGGAGCCAAGATGCTGGTTAAGGCTGACGGTAGCATCCTTGGCACCATAGGCGGTGGTAGCCTGGAAGCCCAGATAATTGAGGAAGCGATTAAGGTAATCGGGCAGGGCAAGCCAAAGCAACTCCACTTCAGCCTAACCGCTAAAAAAGTAGAGGAGGCGGGGATGCTCTGCGGTGGGGAGCTAGAGGTATTTATCGAGCCTATCCTGACCATACCTACCCTATATATATTTGGCGGCGGGCATATTTCTCTGCCACTAACCAGGATGGGCAAGCTCCTCGGCTTCAAGATTGCGGTCATTGATGACCGGGCTGAATTTGCCAATACTGACAGGTTCCCCGAAGCCGATACCATCCTTGCTGAAGATTTCAGCAAATCATTCCCCAAGCTAAAGATAGATAAATCAAGCTACATCGTGATTGTTACCCGAAACCACCAGTACGACGATATCGTCCTGGAATGGGCGGTAGGGACAAAGGCTAAATACATCGGCATGATAGGTAGCAAAGCCAAAACTAAGGCGGTATTCTCCCACCTCCTGGCTAAAGGAATAGCTAAAGAGCAACTGGCTCGGGTCCATGCCCCCATTGGCCTGGAGATAAATGCGCAGACCCCGGAGGAGATAGCGGTTAGTATCCTGGCGGAAATAGTAAAGGTCCGCCGCTCCCCATAATACCTCTAGTAATTGCTGATGACAAAGGGCTTTATCTTAGGCTCAAGCATATTTTTGGGACTAGTCCTCCTGGTAGCTGGCTTCGGCAAGATACCAGGGCAGACTGAATTTATTGATGCCCTGCTTCAGTCCTTCTGGATACCCCCAGTAGCCTACTTTATTGGCTACTGCCTCCCCTGGGTGGAGGCAGTCTTGGGGGTGCTTTTGGTTATTGGCGTATTCCCCAGAATTGCCGCTGGTCTATGTCTTCCCCTGACTGCCGGATTTATTGCTAATAATTCCTGGGCATTGAGCCAGGGCATAGAAAAGTTCCCTCAATGTGGCCATTGTTTTGGTATCTGGGAGGAATGGATGGGGGGCATCTCCCCACTGCACGCCCTATGTCTTGACGTTGTGCTTTTTTGCCTTGCCCTAACCATACTACTACTTCACCCGCGCGGCTTTTTAGACTTCCGCCCCTGGTTTATTAAGCGAAAAGGAAAACAGAATATATGATAAAGCTGATTCCTGGTTTAACCATCCTGGTTTTAGCCAGTCTTCTTATTGGCGGCTGCGCTTTAGTTAACCAACTACTACCCAACCAACCACCGGTTATTATTAGCTTGACTGCGGAGCAGACAACAGTAGTAAGGGCAACAACCACTACCATTGAGTGTATTGCCTCGGACCCGGACGGGGACAAATTAAGCTATATCTGGTCAGCAAGCAGGGGTGGTATCTCTTGGGAAGGTTCGGTTGCTACCTGGGTTGCCCCTAATGCCATTGGCACCTATAAAATTACTGTTACTGTAACCGATGACAGGGGTGATCAAGCCACTCAAAGCATAGAGATTGAAGTTACCTGCTGTCTGTGAAGTAGCCTTACCCACCGGCAATTATGAGGGTAATATGAAGCTCATCCCCATCCTTGACCGGCTTAGCCAGCTCCTCAGGGTAGGAGCTCTCATAATTGACATAGATATCAACATAGTTAAGCAACTTACCATCTTTACCAAATAACATCGGCTTAATCTGGGGAAACTGCCTGACCAACTCGCCAAGGCACTCGCCAACGGTGCTACCACTAACCTCAACTACCGCCTGGTTATTAGCAAATGAATGCAAACTGGGGTGAAGGTTTATTCTTACACTCATTTCTTACCCTTCGCTAGCTCACCGCAATGCTCGCAATTTGGGTCTTTCTTGAGTTTAAACTCGGTAAATTTCATATTCAGCCCATCGTAGACCAGTAGCCTGTTGGTCAGTAGCTGACCAATGCCGACAATATACTTTATTACCTCTGTTGCCTGAATGCAGCCGATAACCGCCGGTGTAACCCCAATCACCGGGAATTTCTCCTCCAGGGTGACCCTCCGATATACACACCTCAGACAGGCAGTTTCACCCGGGATTATCGTCATCGCCCTCCCCTCAAAGCCAGAGACAGCACCATGAAAAAAGGGGATGTTCTTCTCCACTGCCACCCTATTTAATATATATCTGGTCGGCATGTTATCCATGGCATCAACAATTAAGCCAAAGCCGCCAACAAGCTGAGAAATATTGGCTTCGGTTATCATCTCACCTATAGCTTCTATTTTTACCTCTCGGTTCAGCTTCCTGAGCTTCTTAGCCGCCGAATCACCCTTCCCTCTGCCTATATCCTCATCCCAGTGCAAAACCTGCCGGTTCAGGTTACTAAGCTCTACTTTATCACCGTCAACGATTCGGAGCACCCCCACCCCGGCAGCTGTTAAATATGTGGCTACGGCACAACCAAGCCCGCCGGCACCGGCAACAAAGACCTTTGCCCTTTTGAGCCTCCCCTGCCCCTTCTCCCCAAACCCCTGAATTACTATCTGCCGGTCATACCTTTCCCGCTCGTCTCTGGTAAGCATGGCTAACCCCCACCCTGCTCTACCTCTTTACCCATCCACTCCAGATAGTCCTGATTACCACCGATAATGGGCAAAGCAATTACCTCAGGAACATCATAGCCATGATGCTTTTTAACTAAATTAACCACCTCATCTAGTACTGATGCCTTGGTTTTGACGATTAGAAGGCTCTCCTCAGCCGATTCAAGTTTGCCCTGCCACCAGAAGCGTGAGCTAACCCTGGGCACAATATTTACACAGGCTGCCTTCCTCTCGTTCAGCAGCACATCAGCTATCCGCTGCGCCTCATCAGCATTAGCCGTGGTAATAAAGAGGACAATATCGGCAAACCCCCTCAAGCCACCACCCTCCACTCATTGGTGTAGATTTTGGCTTTCTTCCCCTGGGCAAAGCCAACGAGGGTTACGCCCAGGTCATTGGCTAACCTCACCCCCATATTGGTGGGGGCAGACTTAGAGATAAGCAAGGGAACATCCCTTTTAGCCACCTTGAGCAATATCTCCGAAGAGACCAAACCGCTGGTGATTACCAGGCGCCCGCCAGTCGGTATATCCTTCAGCAGACATTCACCAAAGACCTTATCAATAGCATTGTGCTTGCCTATGTCCTCGCTAAAGACCAAAATGTTCTTGGTATCACACAGGGCAGCACTGTGAACACTGTCCGTTGCCTTAAACAGTGCTGAGCGCTGGACAAACTCATCTCGCAGAGCAAAGGCCTCACCGACTGATATTTTAATATCGGATTCTACCCTTGCCTGAGGATGGTAAAATGTAGTCCCTCTCCCCCCTCCCGAGGTTACCAACCGCTGAGATAAAGGCGGGCTTGAAAACCGGATATCCTTTTTAGTCCCCACCCTCACTACATTACCCCCGGCATCAACCCTTATCTGACTAATATCGTCCTTGCTTTCTATCAATCCCTCGGAGAAAAGGAAACCAATTGCCAGATATTCTAAATTTGCCGGAGAGCAGAGCAGGGTTACCAACTCCCGGCTGTTTAACATGATGGTAAGGGGTAGTTCGGTGACTACAAAATCAACAGCGCTATCCTTGCCCTTCTCACTAACCCGCGATATGGGCACCCTCTCAACATTGTCTATCATCTCGCCCCTTCTTTATAAAAGACGGCCGAGGTTAGAGCTCTTTCTTCAGTATCTTTTCCCTAAGGGTCTCCCACTGTGGCTTGGTGAGGATACATGTGTTGCCCTTCTCCCCTACTTCCACTCGTGTCTTCATAACCTTAACTACGGGGCAACATGAACCTTCCTTGCACAACCTTACAACCTTCATCTCTTTACACCTCCTTCTTTACTAATTATAGCTCTGCTCAGCTCCGCCGACAACTCCCTTTAAGGGCAAGGCCGATTGTTGACTAAAGCCGCCAACAAGGCTACACTATCATAGAAAAGCGAGAGGCGGCAACAAAATGGCAAAAAGCATATCAGAGCTGGTGGGAAACACACCAATTGTGAAACTGGCTAAAATAAACGACACCACTTCCACTATTTTGGCGAAGCTGGAAGCCCTAAATCCAAGTGGGAGCATCAAGGACGTAATGGCTCTATACATGATAGAAATGGCGGAGAAGAAGGGACTATTAAAAGCAGGAGGCAAGATTATAGAGGCTACCAGCGGTAATACCGGCATAGCATTCGCCATGCTCGCCCCGCTAAAAGGCTGCAAATTTATCGCCGTTATGCCCGAGCATATGAGCAAGGAGAGAAGGCAGATGATGACCGCCTTTGGCGCCGAGATTGTCCTGACCCCGGAAAAGGAGGGCTTTATCGGCTCCATAAAGAAAATGGAGCAGCTAGCCAGGGAAAATAAAGACGCCTGGTTGCCAAGGCAATTTGATAACCCGGATAATATCGCCGCCCACAGAGAGATTACTGCCAAGAGGATTTTGCAAGAAGTAAAAGAGAGAATTGATGTTTTTGTTGCCGGGGTTGGTACCGGGGGGACACTAATGGGCGTGGCCGAAGCACTAAAAAAGGTCTACCCTGAGGTAAAGGTTGTTGCCGTGGAGCCCGCGGAATCAGCAGTAATGAGCGGGGGGAAGCCCGCCTCACATATAATACAGGGAATCGGCCCGGGATTTATCCCCAGTCTGGTCAACATGGCTCTTATTGATGAGGTGATTAAAGTAAAAGCCAGCGACGCCGTGGATATGACAAGGAGGTTGATAAAAGAGGAGGGATTGATGGTCGGCATCTCCTCAGGCGCCAATGTCCTTGCCTCACTGGAGATTGCCAAAAGGTCAACAAAGGGTAAAACCATTGTTACCGTCCTGCCCGACCGGGGTGAGAGATACCTCAGCATGGATTTATTTTAGAAAACCTACCTCAGCCCCCCTCCTGTTTCTAACCATTAAAAATGTGATAACTTTTTAACCTTTTTCCCCTTTATTTTATGATTTTTTTATTGTTATTCTTTTAATATAGGGGAAATAATAATGGAAACAGAACAGGATAAAACCCTAAAAGCACTTCAGATTGCTATTCAGATGGAGATTGACGGCAAAGAGTACTATCTGAAAGCAAGCCAGGAAAGCAGCAACGAGAGGGGTAAGAAACTACTTCGGTCGCTGGCTGCTGAAGAAGACGTCCACCGGCAAAAGTTTGAGCAGATATACAAAGCAATACAAAATAAAAGGGCATGGCCCATCGTTGATTTTCAACCTGACGGGGGCAAAAGGCTGAGAACCATACTGGTCAAGACAACGGAGGAAACTGGCGCCAATATAAAAGCCCATGACAGCGAGCTTGATGCCGTACAGACAGCTATGGCTATGGAAAATAAGACCTATGATTTCTATAAAAGCCAGGGGGAAGATGCCACCTACAATGC
>Ga0315280_10011402_pt1 | contig 10925 bp, 10 predicted proteins | sample YL17G06_40_MG_FD_203697 | JGI IMG/M metagenome (GOLD analysis project Ga0315280, IMG submission 203697) | Sediment microbial communities from Yellowstone Lake, YNP, Wyoming, USA - YL17G06_40 | ecosystem: Environmental > Aquatic > Freshwater > Lake > Sediment | place: USA: Wyoming | collected... | reverse complement strand
ATGGGGATTAGCGGGGTGGCGCTGGCCTGGACACTTCGCGTCTCAGTCGACGCGGCGTTGTTGTTTGGGTCTGTGGCTTGGCTCCGCTTGGTTCCGCTTCGTGGCATTATCAAGGTTGGCCTTCGGAGGACTGTGGTAGCCCTGTTGGCATTTGGAACTGCCCTGGCGTTACTCTCCTCAGGAGTAGATCCGCTCTTGCCAAAAACGCTCCTGGCGACCGTGCTCGTCGCCGTTTTTGCGTTGGCTGCGTGGCGCTATCTCCTGGATACTTCGGAGAAGAGGGTTTTTGCTTCGGTTGCGAATTGGCTTTATGATGCCGTGGCGAAGGTTAAATGATTACGAATGACGGAATTCGTGTCGAAGAGGTTCGCAGATGCTACCTTTGCCAGAATGTCGGCACGGAACTTTACACCGGCCTGCGCGACCGCCTGTTCGGGGCCCCCGGCCTGTGGGGCTTTCTCAGGTGTCCCGGGTGCGGCCTGGTTTGGCTGAATCCCCGGCCTCTTCCTGAGCATCTACATAAGGTCTACGCAAACTATTACACTCACGTTCAAGAAGAGAGAATGTCAAGGTTCCGCTCCTTGTGCGAGCACACTAGGCTCGCTGTCTGTGCCGCGGTCCCGGGTTACAGTGGCGTTGCACTCGGCTGGGGTTGGAGACAACTGGGCAAGGCACTATGCTTGCTTCCTCCGCTGAGGGAGATCGCCAGCTTAGGGACCATGTGCTTGAACGGGAGCAGAAAGGGGAAGTTGCTCGACGTCGGCTGTGGTAGCGGGCGCTTCCTCGCCCTCATGCGAGACGCCGGTTGGAAAGTCCTAGGAGTGGAGCAAGATCGTGCAGCAGCAAAGTTGGCTCAGGAACGTTTCGGCGTACCCGTGATCGTAGGCACGCTGCCGGAGGCCAACTTGCCCGAGGAGAGCTTTGACGCCGTGACCCTGAGCCACGTGATCGAGCATGTGTATGACCCTGTCGGGCTGCTCGCTGAGTGTCGGCGGGTTCTCAAACCCGGCGGGAGGGTGGTAGTCCTAAGCCCGAACGTGGAGAGCCGGGGGCGTCAAACATTCCGGGAGTCCTGGCTACATTTGGACCCCCCGAGGCATCTTTTTCTTTTCTCACTGATGACGCTGGGCCTCTGCGCACAGAGGGCAGGCTCAAGTGTTGACCTGATCCGAACATCTGCGCGCGCTGCCGCGTGGACGTGGGCGGCAAGCCGGGCTATCGGGAATAGGGGCGCACTTGGGCACGGCGAACTGCTCTGGGCACCAAGGATTTTGGGCCTCTTCTTTCAGGCACGCGAGGAGATGGATCGATACACCCGGAAGGACGCGGGAGAGGAACTTGTGCTTGTGGGTGGCCGGGGACCGCAAGGATGAGGCCAGCGAGACGCTTAGACCTGCGCTTTTCCTCGTGTGAGTCTGCCCACTGTGCGGAATTTGATCTCCGGAGCGATTACAGACGCGATAAGGCGAACCGCCAAGCATGATCGGAGAAGCTCCAATCTAAGAGCGGCTCGACCCTGGGCGGCATCTGGGGCTCGAGGCCAGTTACAGCTCAGTGAGCTATTTTCTGTTCCCGCGGACGACGTAAAGTAAAAGGCGACAGTGCGCAAAAAACGCGGTCTATGCGCTGGGCCCATGGACTCGCGCCGTCGAGATCGCTTGAAATGTTGAGTGGGCGAATGATCAGCCTGCTGTCTGATCGCAAAGAGCTAAGGAGGCTTGCGCTGCTTATGGCCATATTCGGCAGCTTACCTGGGAGAGGGCAGTGAGACAGTTCCATAGCGTGATCTCGGAGTAGGGGGATATTACGTGCGGGCAAGACACAGCTTGCATGACGGCGGCCCGGCTCCTTCCGCTCAGACTCGTTCTTTCCTGCTAGGCAGGGGCGACCGTTTCCCTGTTCGCGGCCCCTCGTCGCGGAGAAATCTTCTGTCCCTGGCTGCTGTTCTGTGGGGTGTTCCTGTGCTTGCTCTGCTGGCTGCGATACTCCCGCTTCGAACCTTGTATTTCCTTGTGGTGCTTCTTGTCGCCTGTTACCTGATTCTTAGACCCCGCGACGGATTCTGGCTTGCTTTCGTCCTGCTGATATTTGCCGTTAGCGCGATTCGAGGGCCTGCCATTAGGGAAACTGCATCGGACGTTGAAGACCTTTGGGTTTGGGGGGTAGCTCCGGCGGCTTGCGCAGCCGCAATGAGTATCGGACTTCTCTTCGCGGCCAATCGGCGGAGGGAACCCAGCCCTCGGCGTTTAAGGTCGATGCTGGTGCCGACCTTTGCGTTCGCCGGAGTTTTCTTGATTTCCATCATTTACGGGCTGGGCCTCGGAAACGATGTGTCAACTATGGCCCGCCAGGGTAGCGGCTCGCTTCTGCTCTTCGCCTTCTGTTATCTAGGAGCGCGATTGTGTCGGTCGACAGAGGAGATATGGCTGATCGTCAAGAGAGTCCAATGGCTTCTGTTCGCCTATTGTGTTTATTATCTGCTGAGATATCTTCCTGCAAACCTAGCGGCCTTGGGTTCTTGGAACCCAACCCTGGTGCGGGAACCCACTAACCCACTTCTTTTCTTCTCCGGATACTGCCTGGCCGTTTGTCTCTGTCTGGTTCTATTCTCGGACAACCGTAGAGAGCGGTTATGGGCGATCCTTACTGCGCCAATCTTCGCGATGGTTGCAGTAATGTCTGGTTCACGATCGATTGTGGGGGCGACCGTGGTAGGCGCCGCCTTTCTACTTCTCATTAAGTACGTCAAGAGCCCGGTCAAGCTTGGCGCGTTGCTGGTACTGTTGGGCGTGATTTCTTTTTCCAGCCCGAAGGAGCGTCTTGCCTCCCTGTTGCGAATGACTCCGCTCGGGGAGAGGGTGGCGAGCAGATTTCTGGTCTCTGCGGAAGAAGACGAATCTTACCGGCTGCGCGTAGCGCAGATGCGTGCCGTATTGAGAGAGCTTCGAGAAAATCCTTTGCTTGGAGCGGGCACTGGCGGAACAATTACTTACGAGAACCCACTTTCTTACGGCGAAACATATCGTCGCGCTTCGTTTGTTGATAACGGTATTGGCTTTCTTCTTCTAAAGTTCGGCCTTCTCGGCACACTTGTCTTTGCCTGGTGGGCGATCGTTTTCCTTCGAAGAACGATGCAGCTTTGCAGGGGGAAGGGTGGCCCTGTGGGGTTGATCTTGCTGGCGACGTTGGTCTTCTATTTGGGCTATCTGCCGTTCGGGCCATCCTTTTTCATTTTTCTCGGCTCATGGTGGATCGGGGCCACGATGGGTTTCATTTTAGCGATGATGTCGTCTGTCGTGCAGGAGGAACAAGGAAGCCCAACGGCGGTCGGCCCACGAGCCAACCTGCGCGATAGGCTACAGGACGGGAAGTGAACCCAGCACTTTACATTTGGCCTTGCGCGTTGTGATGACGAACACCTGCTCGAGCAGCACGGACGTGGGGCGCGACATAAGCTTATCCATCATCGTTGTGACTTTCAACAGCCGTGAGATTACCCTTAATTGCTTGGCTTCGCTGGCTCAGTACCCGCCTTCAGCGGAGCACGAAGTGATCGTCGTTGATAACGCCTCGGAGGACGGTACGGCTGAGGCAATCCGAAAGACGTTTCCGGGAATCGAGCTTTTGGTAAATTCCAAGAATTTGGGCTTCTCAGCCGCGAACAACATAGGAATTGCCTACTCGAGAGGCAGCTACATCTTGCTCTTGAACAGCGACACCCTTGTCTCGCGCGGCGCTTTGGACCTCATGGTGCATTACATCGAACAACATCCAGCTGTCGGAGCATTAGGGTGCCAGCTGTTATACGAAGATGGAAGTCTCCAACTGTCCTACAACACTGTAGCGAGTCTTTTTTCGGTGCTCCTACAGTCCTTCGGAATCCGGAATTTGGTTCCGCGCCACTTTTTCAGACTTCTCCGGACTATCCCTCCCCGCTTTATTTTGACGAAGACGCTGCGGAATTATCTTAGATGGTTCACTGAAAGCCAGCAGGAAACGACTTCGCCTCGCAAGCTGTCCAGCGATGAGTACATCTCTGGTGCCTGTATGATGGTCCGCCGCGCAGTATTTGTCCAAGTTGGCTTGCTAGACGAAGGTTTTTTCATGTACTGCGAGGATGCAGACTACTGCATGCGTGTCGCAAAGGCGGGGTGGGAGATCCACTTTCTTCCCTCGGCACAAATCATTCACCTACTGGGAAAGAGTTCCGGTCCGGACTTTCGTGAGACGTCTCTCGAGGCGAGGCGGAGTGTGCTCTACTTTTTCGCAAAGCACCGGAGTCGAACCGCGCTTTGGCTTGCCAGCGGCTTGCTTTGTCTCGGCGTTGCGCGAAGTGTGCTGTTTGGCACTTTTCGAAAGAACACTGCTCTCCCTTTTCGGAAGGGATGCGAGATGATGGGCCATCTGTGGCGGAGCACTAAGTCTTTTGCCTGCGGCTCGCATGTCGGATAGGACGGCTCAGAGTGATCAAGTCCGGAAGAATCTTCCCGAGATCCTCCGGGAGCGGGGGCAATTTACATGGGCTGTGGCAGGAAAACCGGTTTCTACGTTCCTGTTAAGGACGTGCTGAGCCTTAACAAACTTCGAGAGGTGTACTGGGTCTGGCGGTCCCTCGAGTTGAAGGCGCACGAGACGCTGCTGGACATTGGATGTGGCACCGGGTTCTGGACGCGTCAACTCAGCCGGGTCTGTCGCTTTGCGGTGGGGATCGATGTGCAGGTGTCGCAGATTTCGCAAATTCGGGGCGACGATTCTAAGCGGCACATGCGTGTTGCGGCAGAAGCTGAAAAACTGCCTTTTTTTGCCAAGTCTTTCGACAAAGTCGTCAGCATCTGCGCTCTCGAACACTTTCAGTCTGACACGCAGGCAATCTCGGAGATGTATCGCGTCATGAAGGACGACGGTTTGTTGGTGATGACCGTGGATAGTCTTACCCACCCGGCGGTGGATCATGCCTATCGTGAATTTCACCGCAAAAAATACTTTGTCAACCATTACTATGACTTGGAGACGGTTCAATTGCGACTGGAGGAGGCCGGATTCGAGCTGCAGAAGCATCAGTTCATAATCAATTCAGCAGTCTCGGTCCGGCTCCTTCGATTTTTCCACGGAAACCCTCAGCAGCGAGCTATCCTGGTACCCGTTCTCATGCCGCTTGCGCTCTTGGCTGACCACCTAAAGGGAGATTCGAGGTCAGGAGTAATCTTGGCCTTAACCGCGAGGAAAAAAGGTAGATCGTCTGCCGGTAGGACCCCTGTCGAGCGATAGCTTTCGGATCCCCTTGGGGTGGTTGACGTAGGTCGCGGCACTCCTGGTTCGGCGAGCCTGTCTGGGGGAGATGGGGCTGCCGGAAGAGAATTTCTTTTTCTATGGAGAGGACGCAGACCTGTCACTTCGGATCATGCGAGCCGGGTGGAGAATCCAGCTCCTGGGGGGCGCGCGGGTTATTCACCTTGTGTCCCGCAGTGCGGGGCCCGAATACCGTGAGACTTCTTTCGAAGGGCAGCAGAGCATCTTGTATTTTTTCTACAAGAATCGGAGCCGCGTCGTCTTTCGTCTTGCCAAAGCGCTTCGCCTCTTGGGGGTGCTGCGCAGACTCGCGTCTTGCCTTATCACGTTCAAGGGAAGGAACGAGCTGGAGAAGACGTGGGACCTCTTCTGGCAAATGTGGAAGGTTCGTTCGTTTCCGCCGCCTGGCGAGACTCGCCCTGGTGAGGAGCCGTTGGCCGGGGGCTCGTAGCGCTGTGTGGAAATCTCCCCAACGCTTCGCCGCCAGACAGCGACGCCGTGGGATTCCCCGCCCGGTTGGGCCGAGCGATGTCATTTGCCCGGCGGTACCCTCGGCTGGGGAGCCTGAACCACGGTTAGCCTGTACGAGGTACAGAATGAGCCACCCGATGGCGAAGGAGATTCTTGGCTTGTGGATGTCGGATCGGGCACAAATTGCGTGTGACAATAGCACTGGGGGAAGGCCATTGCGAACCGGGGATTGCGTCAGCGGAGCAGCGGATCAATCATCAAGAGGTTAGTCTATGCTGTGTGCTTGGAGGCCCTGCGGGGGCAGATTCTGATGTCGTTTCTGGGGAGGGCATACACAACCGCATGTAAGCACTTGCTTGGACCTGCTCTTTTGAAGTCACAGGCCTTTTTGTACGCGATGAAGTTCCCCCCGTACGCTGCCGAGGTCCAGGCGGAGGTCGCAAAAACGTATGATCCCGTGCGATTCGGGACGATCGCGCTGGCGCTGGAACGTGTGCGGGAAATCCCCGGCTCCTTGGCTGAGGTAGGAGTTTGGCAAGGAACGGTCAGCCGGTTTATACACCGTTTTCTTCCGGACCGCACGTACTATCTTTTCGATACTTTCGAGGGTTTCCCTGAGAGTGATCTGACACACAAGGATCAACGGTTTCGAGACACGAGTGTGGATAGGGTGAAGAAGACGATAGGGGATACGACCAATGTGATCTTCCGAGTCGGCTACTTTCCTCGTACAGCCATGGGTCTTGAGAACGAGCAGTTTGCTTTTGTGATGATCGATGTGGACCTCTACACGCCTACACTTGCGGCCCTGGAATTCTTCTACCCGCGGCTTGTACCGGGCGGATATGTGTTCGTGCACGACTACAACAGTCCAGAATCCGAATGGGGTGTTTCCCGGGCTGTCAACTTGTTCATGCGGGACAAGCCAGAGCCTGTCGTAGAAATACCCGACAAGTTCGGCACCGTCATATTTCGGAGGTGCTTTGCAGATTCGACAATCTGAATAGCGCCATCAAGCGCTTGCCGCAGTCACGATCGCAACACGGCGCCGACCGGAGTTCAGGTGGCCCGGCGCTAAGAAGGGCAGTAATTTGCGGTGCGTTTTGAAGTCAATTTTCGGCTGTGCGTGAACCGATTCCGTGTAAGATTGCCAGGGAAGGGGATGGATCGGAAAGCCTGCAAGACACTGGCTGTTCAGGGTGGTAGAAATCTTGCCATGTCCCGGCTCTACGCTGCATTGGAAACAGTTGTTAAGAGCCAGCGAAGGGGTGACGTGCTCAGGCAATGCGAGCTGTAATCCTGGCGGGAGGGCTTGGTACCCGTTTGCGTTCAGTCGTCAACGACCGACCCAAGAGCATGGCCTCGATCGCGGGGCAGCCCTTTCTCGAATATCAGTTGCTCTGGCTCAAATCGCACGGCGTCCGAGAAGTTATCCTGTGCGTGGGATACAAGCACGAGCAGATGGTGGCCCACTTTGGAGATGGAAAGCGCTGGAACATGACTCTTCGTTATTCGGTCGAGGAGCGACCTCTCGGAACCGCGGGCGCACTGAAGAACGCCGAACGGCTCCTCGACGCTGAGCCGTTCCTGGTGATGAATGGTGATTCGATGGTGGAAGTGGACTTGCGCGCGTTCGCGGCTTTCCATGAAGAGCGCAGCGCGCTGGCGACGCTGACCTTGGCGCGCGTTCCCTTGACGCAGCGCTACGGGTCGATTGAGCTGGACGACTCGTGCCGTATCCTGAACTTTGTGGAGAAAGGCGTGCATCCGCTACGGGGCGAGCGAGAGACGCAATGGATCAGCGGGGGCGTCTACCTGCTCCGGAGGCAGGTGTTGGAAGCCATCCAGCTGGGAAAGAAGGTCTCCCTCGAAGAGGAGGTATTCCCGAAACTAGTCGGCCACGGTTTCTACGGATTCCGCACCGATGGTTATTTTATTGACATCGGCTTGCCCGACGACTACGAGAGGGCGCAGGCTGAGTTGCCCAGAAGGTTTCCGTTATGTTGATTCGCTCGAAGGCTCCACTTCGTCTCAGCTTCGCGGGAGGCGGCACGGATGTTCGCCCCTTTCTCGAGCGCGAGGGCGGCTGTGTGCTGAATGCCACCATTAACCACCATGCGTGGGGAAGTCTCCGGCCCCGCCTGGATGGGAAAATCCAGATTGAGTCCGTGGATTTTGGCTACTCCCTGAATCTTGACACCCGTGCCGAGCTGGTTTACGACGGCAAACTGGACCTTGTGAAGGCCGCCATTCGCAACCTGGGCGGGCAGGAATCGGGAGGATTCGATCTCTTCCTCCACAGCGACGCGCCCCCGGGTTCGGGCCTGGGAGCTTCGTCCACGTTGATGGTCAGCCTCGTGGGGCTCTTGAGGGAGCTGAAGAACCTGCCGCTCACCGACTACGAGACGGCGCAATTGGCCTACACGATCGAGCGCGAGCACCTGGGCATCAAGGGCGGCATGCAGGACCAATACGCGGCCACCTTCGGCGGCTTCAATTTCATCGAGTTTTGCCGGGACCGTGTCATCGTGAATCCGCTGCGGATCAGCCAGGACACGATCAACGAGCTGGAGCATAACCTGCTGCTTTGCTTCACGGGCACGACACGGCTCTCCGACCACATCATCGATGACCAGGTCAAGCGCTACGAGCAACAGGACGAGGACACGCTCACGGGCCTGCGCCACCAGAAAGAGCTGGCAGTGGAAATGAAGAATGCACTCTTGCGCCGCCGCCTGAACGAATTCGGCGCGCTCCTGCATTCGGCCTGGGAGTTCAAGAAGCGCATGTCACCGAAAATCAGCAACCCGCGCATCGACGAGATGTACGAGGAAGCACAGAGGCAAGGAGCGCTGGGCGGGAAGATCACCGGCGCGGGCGGCGGCGGCTACATGCTCTTCTACTGCCAGTTTGACCGGAAGCACAAGGTCATCGAAGCGCTGAAGAAGATGGGAGCCATCCCCACGGAGTTCGCCTTTGAGTTCCACGGGCTGCAGACCTGGAGGGTGAATGAGTCCTGACCGCGACTGGGAATCGCTGGTTCAGAAGCGCATCCAGGAGAACGTGGAAGTGAAGCAGGCGCTGCTCCGTGACCGCGAATTCATTCGCCTGGTCGTCCAGGTCGCCAGCGTGATCACCGAGGCTCTCCGCCAAGGCCACAAAGTGCTCCTGTTCGGCAACGGGGGCAGTGCCGCTGATGCCCAGCACATCGCGGCGGAACTCATGGGCCGGTACCGTAGGGAACGCGCTGGCTGGCCCGCCCTTGCGCTGACCGTGAACACCTCGGCCCTGACCGCGATTGGAAATGACTATTCCTTCGAGGCCGTCTTTTCCCGGCAGGTCGAGGCCCTGGGCTCTCCCGGCGACGTTGTCATCGGGATTTCGACGAGCGGAAATTCTGACAACGTCCTCCGCGCCTTGGAGGCGGCAAAAGCTAGAGGCATCGCGACCATCGGCCTGACGGGCAGGAGCGGTGGGAAGATGAAGGGGTCCTCTGACTATTGCCTCTGCGTATCGTCGGACGAGACCGCGCGCATCCAGGAGGGTCACATCCTGGTCGGACACATCGTGTGCGAAATCGTTGAACAGGCGCTCTGCGATGCGTAGAGCCGTTTTCATCGACCGCGACGGAGTCATCAACCGCAAATTTCCGGAGGGCCAATATGTGACCTCCTGGGAACAGATGGAGCTTCTGCCTGGCGTTCCTGCGGCACTCCGCGAGCTCCGGCGGGCCGGATTTGTTATCGTTGTCGCCACCAACCAGAGCGCGGTCGGAAGGCAGAAGCTGACGGCTGAAGGATTGGAGGCGATTCACCGGAGAATGCTTGCGGAGCTTGCCCGGGAAGGAGCAATTATCGACGCCGTGTATTATTGCCCCCATGATGGGAGCTTTATGTGCGAATGCCGGAAGCCGCGGCCCGGCATGCTGCTTCTGGCGGCCAAAGAACACGCCATCGACCTCTCGCGATCCTGGATGGTCGGAGACGCTCCGAGTGACATCCAGGCCGGCCAGGCCGCCGGTTGCCGGACAGTCTGGTTAGCTCCGAGGCGACATAGCTCTGTCAGGACCGCGGCGCCGGACCTCAGAGCGGGCTCGCTCACCGAGGCCGTGACTCGAATTCTCAAGTTTGAAACGGGGAGACCGATAACCTAGACAACGAGGGGACTGATTCGGAGGCCACTTCCGTGGCGCGAAGTGCACACCCCCGCGCTAGCACCCCGCGAGCAAGGGCTGCAGTGGAATAGAGTGGGGTGGCTGACGACCCAAGGGCACGGTGCCCCGAGTGCAGGGGCCAAAGTCATGCGCATTGCCTATCTAACAGCGCGCCTCCCCTACCCGCCTATTGGAGGGGACCGGGCGCGCTGTTACCACATGCTTCGACATCTGCTCCGAAAGCACCGTGTCACCATCTACGCGATCGCGGCACCCTTGGCCGGGGCTGCGGGCGCGTACCGGGAGGGCCTGCCCGGATCGGACGAGAAACATTTCCAGATCTCGCGGTGGGGTTACGCGTGGAATGGCTTCCGGGGCTTCTTCGGTAAGCTCCCTTTGCAGGCGAAGCTTTACGAAAGCGACGACCTCAGGCAGGCACTGGCCGTTGACGTGCAGCGCGGCGAGATTGATGTGGTCCTGGTGCACCTTGTCCGAATGGCCGAATACGCCCGGCCCTTGGACGGCGTGCCGCGCGTTCTCGACATGAACGATTCGATTCACCTGCACTACTCGCGCATGCCCTTTCGGCCGCACCATCCGATCTGGCTGGCGAGCCGGGTGGAGCGCCGGAGACTGGCGCGCTACGAATCGGAGCTTCCCCGGTGGTTTGACTGGGTGCTGATGAGTTCACCGGTGGACCTTGCGTGGGTGCGCGACCGGTGCGGCCGGTCGAATTTCGCGCTGGTCACTCACGGCGTGGACCTGGAAGAACTTCCCTTTTCCGAGGGCCCCTTCCAACCCCATCGCATCGTGTTCCTGGGCAAGCTTGATTATTTCCCCAACGCGGACGCAGCCCTGCATTTTGCGCGTGAGATCCTGCCTCTCGTCAAACGATCGGTCCCGCAAGCGCACTTCGTTGTTGTTGGCTGGAACCCGCCCAAGGCCGTTCGAAGCCTCGCCCGGTTGCCGGCCGTGACCGTTCTGCCCAACGTTCCGGACGCCCGTGGCGAGG
>Ga0315280_10011401_pt1 | contig 10925 bp, 8 predicted proteins | sample YL17G06_40_MG_FD_203697 | JGI IMG/M metagenome (GOLD analysis project Ga0315280, IMG submission 203697) | Sediment microbial communities from Yellowstone Lake, YNP, Wyoming, USA - YL17G06_40 | ecosystem: Environmental > Aquatic > Freshwater > Lake > Sediment | place: USA: Wyoming | collected... | reverse complement strand
CGGCCAGCGCCGCTGCCGCCGACATCAACGCTGCCGCGCTGCCCTTCATGTCGTAGCTGCCTCTGCCGAAGACTCTGCCGTGTTCAAAGCGGGGGTCGAAAGCCGGGATGGTCATCCCGGCCGTCCTAACCGTATCCAGGTGCGCACAGAACACGAGTGTGGGGCCATCGCCGTCGCCGACTTCGGCGACGGCGTTCGGGCGGCCGGGTGCCGCCTCCTCCAGCCAAGCCCGGATTCCGTGCTGAGCCAGCCAGTCGCGGGCAAAGGCCGCGACAGCGGCCTCACCGCGGCCCTCATCAAGGACCAGCGTGGGATTCACCGAAGGGATGCGGATCAGTTCCTGGAGCAGATCGAGCACCACTGCTGGAGCCAGGACATCAGGTTGCACGCGTGCGACCTCCCGTTCCCATGCCGCCGGCGGGACCTAATAACTCCTGGTGGATCCTCCCAGTGCGTAGGTCCCGCGGCGCAATCACAGCGACCGGCCTGAGACCTTGGCCTGGCACCAGGCATACAGCGCATCGTAGACCGGGAACTCCAGTTCCAGCTTCCGATGATCATCGGCGCAGATGGCGGCGAAGCCGTGGGCGATGGCCTGGAGGCCTGCGGCCTCGGGAACGATCCCGACATCGGCCGCGATGTCCGCCCCGTGGACAATGCGGGCCATGAGGTGCAACGCCGGATCCTGTAGCCCGTACTCCTCAATGAGCACCTCGAAGCTGCACTTCCGCTCGCGGTGGGTGAAATCGGCGCCCTGGCAGTCGAAGGACTTCGCCCCTTCCCGCCGGGCCACCTCGAGTACGTGGTCCTTGGGGACGAACAGGAACTGCGCCTGCGGGTCAATGAACTTCTTGATCAGCCACGGACACGCCACGCGGTCCGTCTTTGCCCCTTCCCGTGTCACCCACTTCATGGTCGCCCCTCCCAGTTGAATTCCACCTGCCGGGGTTGAATCGCTCTTGCCGTTCCTGTATCCTGCCACGACCTGAATATGTCAAGGTGAGTTCGCCCGGCCTTCTCCAGAATGCCTTTCCGGGAGGAACAGTATTGACATTCGCCTTGGGGCAGTTGAATCGCGACGGCCGGGTGTTGTTCGTAGCCCGCATGGTCCGGATGTTCGGCTACGGATTCCTGGCCGTCGTCCTAGTCCTGTATCTGGCCGCCCTTGGCTTAGATGAGGTGAGGATCGGGCTGCTGCTGACCCTCACCCTGGTGGGCGATACGGCGATCTCGCTGTGGATGAGCACGCAGGCCGACCGGTTGGGGCGGCGGCGGATGCTGGTCCTGGGAGCGCTGTTGGTCCTGGGCGCCGGCCTGGTCTTCATCGGCTCCGGCCAGTTCATCGTGCTGGTGCTGGCCGCGACGATCGGCGTCATCAGCCCCAGCGGCTACGAGGTGGGGCCATTCCTGCCGATCGAGCAGTCAGCCCTGTCCCAGCTCGTGCGGAGCGACCAGCGCACCGGCGTCTTCGCCTGGTACAACCTTGCCGGGTCCTTTGCCACGGCGGTCGGGTCCTTGGCGGGTGGGTGGCTCGCCAGGCTGGGGCAACAATGGGGGATGACACCCTTGGCGAGCTACCGCGTGGTGCTGGTGGGCTACGCGACGATCGGTCTGGTGCTGGCCTGGCTGTTCCGGCGGCTGAGCCCGGCCGTAGAAGTTCGCCCGGCATCGCCGATTCCGCACGCCGCGCCAGTGTCGCGGCTGGGTCTGCACCGCTCGGGCGGGGTGGTGCTGCGCTTGGCCGGCCTGTTCGCTGTGGATGCGTTCGCCGGCGGCTTCGTCTTGCAGAGCATTGTCGCGTATTGGTTCTATCTCCGATTTGGCACTGATGAGGCGATGCTGGGGATGATCTTCTTCGGGGCCAACCTGCTGGCGGGCGTCTCGTCCCTGGCCGCGGCGGCCATCGCCTCCCGGATCGGCCTGGTGAACACCATGGTGTTCACTCACCTGCCGTCGAACCTCCTGCTGATGCTCGTCCCGCTGATGCCCACGCTGCCGCTGGCGATCCTGGTCCTGCTGGTCCGGTTCAGCATCTCACAGATGGACGTGCCCACGCGGCAGTCTTACACCATGGCCATCGTCCGCCCGGAGGAGCGCTCGGCGGCCGCCGGGGTCACCGGGACAGCGCGCACGGTGGGCGCGTCGCTGTCTCCCGTGTGCGCCGGCCTTCTCCTAAGCAGTCCGGCACTGATGAGCGGCCTGTTCTTCATTGCTGGCGGTCTCAAGATCGTTTATGACTCGCTGCTCCTGGCCGCGTTCCGGAGTGTGAAGCCGCCCGAGGAGCGGGATCAGGAAAAAGCGGGAAGGCGGGCATGAAGTCGGATTCTGTCCAGCATCGGCATCACTTGTCGACAGCGAAATCCGAACCCACTCCGACCGCTACCGCCCCCGCCCGAATGGCCTCGTCGCCGTCCGGTAGGCTCACACCCATCTCGGACCCAGGATGCCCGGGATCACCAGGACGACCCCCCTTACGCAGCCGCCTTCAGGCCCATCAGACCTTGCCGGAAGATCCTGGCATCCATGGTCTTGAGATCCGCGGCCACTCGCGGTCGGAAGGCCATCTGCCCCAGGACGTCCCGCTCCAGGTCCACGCCGGGCGCGATCTCTGTGAGCAACAGACCGTCTTTGGTGATCACCAGGACCGCCCGCTCGGTGATGAACTGTACCCGCTGCCTCTGCGCCGCGGCATACGTCCCGCTGAACGTGATCTGCTCCACTCGGGGAACGAACTTCCGGAACCGCCCTTCCTTCACGATGCGCAGGCGGCCGTCTCCGACCTCGACCTCCAGGCCGCCGGCCGTGAAGGTGCCCAGGAACGCGACGGCCTTGGCCCCCTGCGAGATGTTGACGAATCCGCCGACCCCGGGCATCCGGCCGCTGAACTTGCTCACGTTGACGTTGCCGTGCTCGTCGGCCTCCGCCAGTCCCAGGAACGCGAGGTCCAGTCCGCCCCCGTCGTAGAAGTCGAACTGGTACCCCTGGTCGAGGACTGCCTCGGGATTCGACGACATGCCAAACACCACCCCCGGCGCGGGGATGCCGCCGGTGATCCCCTGCTCGATGGTGACGGTGATGCGGTCCTGGATCCCCTCTTCGGCGGCGACGAGGGCGACGCCGTCGGGCATCCCCACGCCCATGTTCAGGACCGCCCGCGGGAGCGCCGCGATCTCCAGGACCGCGCGGCGGGCGATCACCTTCCGCTCGTCCAGGCCCATCACGGGCAGGGATGAGAGGGGGGCTTCCGCCTCACCGCTGTACGCCGGGTTGTACTCCGCCTCGACGCTCTGCCACTGGCCGGGATGGACGACGATGTGATCCACCATGGTGTGGGGGACCTTGACCATCTTGGCCGGCAGGGTGCCGGCCTGGGCCAGCCGCTTGACCTGGGCGATGACGATTCCCCCCGAGTTCCGGGTGGCCATGGCCATGGGCAGGACCTCCAGGAAGGCCGGCTCCTGCTCTAGGGTGAGGTTGCCCTTCTCATCGGCGGTCGTTCCCCGGATGAAGCACACGTTGATGGGAAACGCCCGGTAGAAGAGCCATTCGCGCCCCGCCAGCGTGATGACCTCGATCAGATCCTGCGTGGTGCGAGGGTTGAGCTTGCCACCCTCGACCCGGGGATCGATGAAGGTCTGGAGGCCGATGTGGGTGATGAGGCCGGGCCGCCCGGCCGCCACCTCGCGCAGCCACTGGGACATGACGCCCTGAGGCCAGTTGTACGCCTCGATCTTGTTGTCCAGGATGAGCTGCGCGTACTTCGGGGACATGCCGTAGTGGCCGCCGATGTTCCTTCGGACCAATCCCTCGCCCGTGAGGAGGTTCAGACCGGTGCTCTTCCAGTCCCCGAGGCCCGAGACGTGGAAGAGGGTGAGGTCCCGCGGCTGCGCCGTCTCTGCGAACTTCTCCGCGAGCGTCCGGATCAGCAGGTCCGGCTCGACATTCCCGCCGCCGGCGCCATGAATGGCGACGGTGTCGCCTGATTTGACGAGATCGATGGCTGTGCGCGCGCTCAGGATTTTGGCACTCACCGTTGGCTCCGCTGATTGGACACAGGAAGGTTCCCGTGACCCCGACGCCTGCTCAGAGGAAATACTCCAACCGCCCGCCGTTCAGATCCACCACAGCGCCGTTGACGTACGAGGCCGCCTCCGAGGCCAAGAAGGCCACGACGCGTCCCACCTCATTGGGCTCGCCCATCCGACCGAGGGGGATCTGCTGCTGCAGCTTCTCCAACCGCTGGGCGTCGAAGATTCCGCGCAGCGTCTCGGTCCCGATGAACCCCGGGGCGATCACATTGGCCGTGATCCCCTTGGGGCCAAGCTCCCTCGCAGCCGTCATGGTGAGGGCGATCACCCCCGCCTTGGCGGCTCCATAGTGCCCCAGGGCCGGCCGGCCGCCCATGCGCCCGTGGATGGACGAGGTGTTGATGATCCTTCCCCAACCCTGCTTCACCATGTGCGGCGCCGCGTACTTGATGCAGAGGAACGCGCTCCGCAGGTGGCTGGTCAGCATGAAGTCCCAGAGCTCCTCGGGCAGGTCCAGCAGCGGTTTGTTGAGGTGCGGGCCGGTCGTCCCGGCGTTGTTCACCAGGATGTCCAGGCGCCCGAACGTCTTCACCGTGGTCTCGACGAGGCGCTGGACGTCGGCCGTCCGGGTGACGTCCGCCTGGACGGAGATCGCGCGGCAGCCCTTGTCCAGGAGGCCACGGACGACCCGATCCGCCTCGCGGACGCTCTTCGCCGTGGCCACGACCACCGCGGCGCCCTCGGCCGCCAGGGCCTCGGCCTCGGCCTGCCCCAATCCCTTGCTCCCGCCCGTCACGATGGCCACCCTGTCCTTGAGCCCCAGATCCATGACTACCCCCTTCCAAGACCCGATGCAAAACCGACAACTGACACCCGGCCAACGCAGAGCACGATTGGTCGGTTTCTAATTGTCAGTTGTCAGTTTTTCATTTTCCAAGGGCCTCCGCCACCAGAGGTACCACCGCCACCGGTTGGCGTTTCTCCACCGAGGTGATGGCGGCTGCGGCCATGGCGAACGACCGCACGTTGTCCTCCACGTGCGTCTCGGGCCGCCGGCCCTCCCGGATGGCCGCCAGGAACTCCCGCAGGGCATAGGCCGTGTCGGTGAAGGGCATCGTCTCTTGCGGGATCACCTCTACCTGATTGTCGCGGTAGCAGCGCACCTGCTGGTCCGCCTCGAGGCGCAACGTCCCGCCCTCGCCCACCAGCGTGATGATGCCATCCTGCGGGGTGGTGAAGCCTCGCGCCACCATGCTGCCGGTGTAGCTCACGCTCATTCCCTGGTCGAAGGTCAGGATGGCATCCACGCCGGGAAGCCCCGCGTACCAGCTCCAGGGCGGCGAGATCCCGCGGGCGAACACTTCCGCGCATTCCCGACCGGTGACGGCCCGCAACAGATCGAAATGATGCACCACCATGTCGTGCAGGAAGGGGTGCGGCATGTGCTCGCGCCATGCGTCCGTCGTGGTGCGGGTGATGGCCTGGCGGAACTCGTAGCCGACCGACATCACCCGCCCGACCTTGCCGTCTCGCACGGCCTTGCGGAGCGCCTGGGTCTGCGGTCGCCAGCGGTAGTTCTGGTCCACCATGGCGATCGCGCCTTTGGCGCGACGCGCAGCCCGCACGATCGCGGCCGCCTCGGTCATGTCTATGGCCAGTGGCTTCTCCGTCAGGACGTGCAGGCCCCGCTCGAGGGCAGCCAGGATGGCGGCCTTGTGGATCATCTCCGGCAGGGCGACGATCACCGCCTGCGCCCGGGAACGGTCCAGTCCCTCTTCGATGGTGGCGAATCGCCTCTCACGCGGAACCTCGAACTCGTCGCCGACCGTTGTCAGAAGGTCCGGGTGCTTGGCCACGACCCCGGCCACCTCGCACTCCGGGCACGCCGAGAGCTCTTTCAGCCAGTTCTTCCCAAAAAACCCCAGCCCCAGCACGAGGATCGGCAGTCTGCTCATGATGCCTCCGTGGAATGACGTGAGAGGCGATCAGCCTGGAGCCCGGTCGAACCGAGAACCGATCTCTTGCCGGGCCTCAGGCGGGCCGGTATCCCATCTCGCCCGAGATGATCGCGGCGGTGCGGACGACCTCCTGCCCGATCCTTTCCATCCGCGCCGCGGTCACGCGTGCCTTCAGCACCGACACGCTGATGGCCGCCACGACCTCTCCGGCGTGGTCCCGGACCGGAGCCGCGACGCAGAGCACTCCCTCGTGCAGCTCCTCGTCGTCCACGGCGTAGCCCCGGGCCAGGACCCGGGCCATCTCGACCTCCAGCCGCCGGAGGCTGGTGATCGTCTTGGCCGTCCGCCGTTCCAGCGGTCGGCCCGCCAGGAGGTCGCGCCGCTCGCCGGGGCTGAGATGGGCCAGCAGCGCCTTGCCCAGCGCCGTGCAGTGCGCCGGGACCAGGCGGCCGACGATCGACGGGAAGACCAGGCTGGGCGCGGCCTCCTCTCTGCCCAGGTAGAGGACCTGCCCCTGATGCAGGACGGCGAGGTGGGCATTCGCCGAGAGGGCCTGGGCCAGCTCCCGCAATGCCGGCTTGGCCCGCTCGTACACGTCCAGGTGCTGGAGGATGGCGTGGCCGCGCTCCAACAGTTTCAGGCCGAGGCGGAAGCACTTGTCCGGCCGGCGTTCGAGATACCCGAACCGCTCCAGCGTGCTGAGGGCGGGATACAGGCTCCCGGGGCGGACGCGCAACCGGCGCGCGATCTGCGTGGCGCTCAGGGTCGGCGTCGCGGGCTCGAAGAGGTCCAGGATGGTCAGGGCCCGCGCCAGGGAGGTGGCATTATAGCGAGGGGTTCGGGGCCAATCGGTCATGGGCCCTCGGGAAGGACCGTCCGTCGGAGAAAACAGGCTTTCGCGCGTTCGGCGGTTCCCTTGTCCGAGGACTGCCGAATCCGCCAAAGGCGGGAACCGCCGAACGCCGTTGATGACTCGCCGCCGCCGCGTCTGGCTATGCGGGCTGGTACGGCTTGAACTCCTCTTTGAACTTCTTCAGCGATTCGCGCAGCGTGTCCATGTCGCCCGGCTTCTTGCGCTCCACCACCAGCTCCAGGGGCGCCGACATGCCCAGGACGGGGAAGAAGCCGCGCTTCGAGATCTGCTCCTGGAAGCCGGCGCCCGTCTTCAGGTTGACGCCGCCCGTGGGCATGACCATCTTGCCCTTGTGTCGGTCGCGCTGGTAGGGGGCCAACAGGGCGCCGATCCCGCTGGGGCCGTAGATGCTCGCGTTGAAGACCTTGATAGCGTGCGGCTCCAGGCCGTCCTCGCGCTCCAGGTAGTAGTTGAACTCCGACGGCGAAAAGGCCCCGGGGCAGCCGAAGACCTTGGCGGCCCGGACGATCTTCACGAACTGGATGGGCTCGCGGCAGCCCCCCATGCAGGTGTCGGGGCCCACCACCATGTCGAAGCCCATCTCGATGGCCGCCTCCAGCTCGCGCGGGTTGATCACGCTGCCCACGCCGATGAGCATGGGGTCGCTGGGGTTGGTCCGGAACGTCTCCTCCCGGCGCCCCCGGAGTTCGCTCATCGCCTCCTTCACGATTCCCTCCGGGATGCGGAAGGTCACCTCGGCGACGTAGCCGGCCTCGTAGATGGCCTGGATGGTGTTGATGACGTCCTGCGGGTTCCGGGCGTAATCCCGGGCCAGGACCACCACGATGCCCTTCTGCCGGAGCGCCTTGTCCACTCGCGAGGGGTCTCTGATGTAGGCACTTGCCATGATGATCTCCTCTCTTCCGTTTCTAGCGGAGCGCCACGACGCCGCCGCCCTTCTTGGCGCGGTTGACCTCGGCCTCCACCATCGCCTGGGTGGCCATGGTGGTGTCGCCCGGCGTCTCCTGAACCAGGATGCCGTGGGCGCCGCCCCATTCCACCGCCTCGTCGAGCGTCTTGCCCTTCAGCAGGGCCGCGATGACGGCCGACGCGAAGGAGTCGCCGCCGCCCGTCCGGTCGGCGATCTCCACGTTGCGCCGGACGGCCGCCTGGTACAGCTTGTCCTCGGCCACGTCGTACAGCACCGCGCCCCAGTCGATCCGATCGGCTGAATGGGCGCCGCGCAGCTGGGTCCCGATGAGTTTCAGATTCGGGAAGTCCTTAGCCACCTTGCGCAGCAGGCTCACGTACGCCGCCAGCCACTCCTCCATGGGGGCGTTCTTCGCCACGTCCGCGGTGTAGCCCAGGGCGTCGTCGAAGTCGCTCTGGTTGCCCACCAAGAACTCCACGTGGGGAACGATCTGGCGGTTGATGCTGCGGGCGCGGTCCTTGTTAGGCTCCACGTTGGCCCGGTAGTTGAGGTCGGTCGAGCGCAGGGTGCCGTACTGGCCGGCCTTCTTCAGGTACTCGACGGCGGCCTCGGCCGTCTTGGGCGACAGCAAACTGTAGATGCCCCCGGTGTGGGCCCAGCGCACGCCCTCCTTGCCGAAGAGCGTGTCCAGGTCGAAGTCGGCCGCCCCCACCTCGCGGATGGGCGTGTGGGCCCGGTAGTACTCGGTCTTGGACGGGACCACGCCCTTGCCCCGGAAGGTGGCGTTGATCCCGTTGTGCAGCGTGCCCTTCTTGTCGGTGGCGTACTTCCCCTTCCCGCTGTTGCTGAACCACAGGACGTGGCTGGTGTCCACGCCCGCCTCGCGGAACTGGTTCTCGATGCTCCGGCCGAAGCCGTCGTCCACCAGGGCGGTGAGCACGGTGGCGCGCAGCCGGAAGGAGTACGCCAGCCCCTCGGCCACGTTGGTCTCCCCGCCCCCGTGCCAGATGCGGCACGTGCGGGCCCGTTCGAAGGGCACGTCCACCGGGTCGAACCGGATCATCACCTCCCCCAGGGCCACGCCATCCCACTTGCACTGTTCCGCCGGCTTGATGTTGAGAGTCGTCATGATGCCCGCTTGCCTCCTTTCAGCTTCCCGGGTATGATGAATGCGTCCGAGGTCGAAGAAATACGGCCCCGTCTCCGGGGGCCGGCCGGCGCCGGACGGGTACCCCCGGAGTCACAATCTCGCCGGAAGCCTCCCGGAACGCCAGGCCTTTTGGCTATGCCAAAACCTGTTCTCTTCTACAAGAAACCGGCCTGACCTGTCAAGCCAAACATCCCCGCGGCGAAGGGTGCAGGACAACTCGCGGGCGGCGTCGCAACCCGTCGTCTGTTGCGTGCTCCTCAAGACCGCCTCCCCTTCGGGGAAATGGAGGACTGTTTCACCTCGAATGAATACGATCGTTCGCCCCCCGGGAAGAACCGGATCCCCTGCCTGTGGGTTCGAGGTGCATCACAGGCGGGATTTTTTCGCCTTGACACCGGCATCCGAGATGATACGGTTTGGCCACTTTGCTGCCTGCCCCCTCGCCCCGACCGGGCCGACACGCCTGCGGCGAGGGAAAGGCCGACCGGAGGCATCCGCGTGCTGATCCCCATCGGACACGAAGAACAGCGGGTGGCCCGTCTGCCTTGGGTGACCATCCTCTTCGTAGCGGCCAACGTCGTCGTATTCCTCCTCACCCTTCCGGTCGTGAACCAGCAAGCCGCCGAGACTCACCAGCGCCTCCAGGAGATCCTGCGCTTCGCCATCGAGCATCCCTACCTCCAACTGCCCGAGGAGCTGGCCCATTTCGTTCCGGCCAGGCGCCCCCCTGCCGACCTCTCTGCCGAGGTCATCGCCGAGGAGCAGGCCCGCCTGGATCGGCTCTGGAGCGACTTCCAGACGACGACCTCGCTCTCCGTCTACCGGAGGTACGGCTACATCCCGGCGGAGCCACGCCTCCTGGCCCTTTTCACCTCGATGTTCATGCACGCGGGGTGGCTGCACCTCCTGGGGAACATGCTCTTCCTCTGGCTCTCGGGCGGGAGCCTGGAGGATCGGTGGGGCCGCATCTTTTACCTGATCCTCTACCTGGTGAGCGGCGGCGTGGCCACCCTGATGCACGCCGCCATGGCGCCGCACAGCCACATCCCTCTGGTGGGCGCCTCAGGGGCCATCGCCGGCCTCATGGGCGCGTTCCTGGTCCGGCTGGCCACCACGCGGATCCGCTTCCTGTACTGGCTCCTGTTCTTCCGTGGGACGTTCGAGGCCCCGGCCTACGTCATGCTCCCCCTGTGGCTCCTCCAGCAATTCGCCATGGCGCGGACCGGCACGGAGGGCGGTGTGGCCGTCTGGGCGCACATCGGGGGCTTCGCCTTCGGGGCCCTGGTGGCCATCCTCGTCCGGCTGACCGACCTGGAGGAGAAAGTTCTGGCGCCGGCCGTCAAGAAGAAGACCACCTGGACGGCCTCCGATCGGCTGACCGCGGCCCTGGGAAAGCTCGACCAGGGGAATGTGGACGGGGCCATCCTGGATCTGGAGGCGCTTCTCAAGGCCACGCCGGATGACATCGAGGCCCGGACATCCCTCATCGACGCCCACAGCCGCAAGGGGGATCAAGCCGCCGCCGGCCGGGAGTCGGCGCTTCTCGTGGGTGCGTATCTCAAGGCGCGCGACATGGCGGGCGCCATGGCCGCCGCGCGGGAACACAAGCAAGCCCATCCAGATGTCCCGCTCCCGGTGCGCGACCAACTGGCCCTGGCGGTCGACTGCGAGAAGCGGCAGGATTACCAGGAGGCGGCCGCGCGGTACCAGGATGCCATCGCGACGGGGTCCGATGATCCCCTGGCGCCGAGGGCCTTGGTGGGCTACGGTCGGCTGCTCCTCCGGGTCTTCAAAGAGCCCGCGGAGGCCCTGGAGGTCCTCGAGCGTGCGCGCGCTCATCCTCTGGTGACCCCCGAGTTCCAGCAGGTCAGTACGGAGATGATCGCCCTGGCGAAGAGAGCCCTCCCGCCGACAGCAGGGCGGTGGGGGGCCGAACCCGAGGCTGCCCACGAGCCTCCACAACACCTCCTCACCCTCGAGGTCCCGATGCACGAGGCGCCGGCAG
>Ga0315280_10011400_pt1 | contig 10926 bp, 8 predicted proteins | sample YL17G06_40_MG_FD_203697 | JGI IMG/M metagenome (GOLD analysis project Ga0315280, IMG submission 203697) | Sediment microbial communities from Yellowstone Lake, YNP, Wyoming, USA - YL17G06_40 | ecosystem: Environmental > Aquatic > Freshwater > Lake > Sediment | place: USA: Wyoming | collected... | reverse complement strand
CGCGCTTCGGACGCTACATGATGTCGCTCCAGACGTTGACTACGTTGGCGGTCAACTCCCCCTTGGCGTTGATTGTCCAGTGGATAGTCGCGTGGATGAGCCAGTTGTTGTCCGGTCCCGGGCCGATGCACCTGAAGTCGTGGACATAGGTCTGTTCGACCGGCAGCCTGTCGAAAGTCCACCTGAGCGTCTCCGCGTTCATGTACTCATACTTGTCGCCCGTCACCGGGCCCACGCCGACACCATGAGTGTCCATCACCATGTGGACCATGCCTTGGTTGCGGTTCACCGTGGTGTGAGACACGATGCGCGTTTCGCCGATGAAATGCGCGTGCTCAATGGCATCCTTGGTGGGGACCCACAAGTCGAATTCGCAAGGGACTGAAGTCACGTCGGTATGGGCAACCGCCTGAGCCTGTACCGGGGCCATGCCCAGGGAGCAAAGCAGGGCGATCGCCACAAGCGCGGCCGGGAGTCGAAGAGCATTCATCGCCGTTCCTCCTTCTGGATTAAGCCGCAGAAGACTACAGGCAGGCAATTGGATTCGAGACCAACCCGGGTGCCTCGCTTGCGCACCATGATGCCGCTTGCGCCTCTGCCGGTGGCCACCCGATTAGGCTCCAAGACACGCCCGCCGACCGAGCGGGCAATCGGCCTCACTGTAGCCAGGAAGCATCCCAAGTCAATGGTTCGGGAAGCGCTCCCCCCCGAGAATCAATAATGTCGGAGCATGCTGATCAAAAAAGCGGCAGGGTGGCATGGCGTCACGCCGCCAAGCGGCGGGTCGCCATGCTGCTCTCATACCACCATGCCCCCTTGGCCTTCGGCCGCGAGGGTATGCCCCCTTGCGACTACCCCCGCCGCTTTCGTCGCCACCAGCCCAGACCCAGCGCGGCAAGGCCCATGCTCACCAGGCCGATGAGGGTGGAGGGCTCGGGCACCTGCTGGGCAAACATCCAGTCGTAAACGGCCGTGTCGGAGTTCGCGTAGATCAGATCCCAAATGACGTGGCCCAGGCCCGTCAGCTCGGTGTAACGGATCGGCTCGGAGACGGCCGTCGGATAGCCGTAGTACGTCTGGTTGAACACGATCGACGTGTTTCCCGTGGTGTCGAGGAAGTAGTTCCGCGAGGTGGAAACGTTGACCACATCGTCGCTACTGCCGTGAAAAAGCCAGGTGGGCACTTTCGACACCGGATCGCCGGCCGACGGCGGAATGTCGATCGCCGCCGACATCGGAGCGATCGCGGCGAACATCTGCGGGAAGTCGTAGGCATACTGCGTGCAGCCGAATCCGCCGAGGGACAGCCCGGTCGCGTACATCCGGTTGGCATCCACGGCGTAGTTTTGCTGCACGCTGCCGAGGATCCCGAGAGTCAAGTCGTGGGCTTGTCGGTACTCCCAGTGAGCCCCCGTGGGAAGCTGCGGGACGACCAGGATCGCGGGATAGGCTTGGTCGGTGCGGTCGATCAACCCGCCGATGTTCCTCTGGACCTGCAACGTGTTGTCCGTGCCGTTTTCTCCCAGCCCGTGCATAAACAGCACCAGCGGATAATCCTGCGAGGTGCTGTAGTCCTTGGGCAGATAGAGCCGGTACGGCATCGTGTAACCGCCTTGGCTGTACGACAGGTCCAGACCCGTGGTCCAATCCCGCGCCACGGCCGATGCGGCGAACAAGGATGCCAGAAGAACCGCCGCGAAGCGGCGGGTCGCCATGTGGCTCTCATAGCAGCATGCCCGCTCGGCTTTCGGCCCCGAGGGCACGCGGCGAGCCACGCCCTTGCAGGGCGTGCCACCCAACCCCTGCCACCCAACCCGCTACCGGTTATAGGCGGGCGGTCTTCGCTAGCGGCGCGTCGAGAATGGAACTAGGCTTTTCGCTCCACTTCTTCTGGCGGTAGTCGTAGGGAATGGCCACGAGCCGCTCGGGCGTGATGCGGATCACCGTGAACTGCCCCGGCCCGTTCCGCCAGGGGGAAGGGAGTTGGACGAACGGGATGCCGCGGTAGCGATGGACCGTCGCCTGGTGATAATGGCCGCCGAGGACCGCCAGGACGTTGGCCCCTTCGAGGGCGGCGACCAGGTCGTCGCGGTTGGTGATCGCGTCGTAGCAGAGGTGCATCGCCACGATGACTGGTTTGCCCTTGGCAAGCTTCGCCAGGTCCTCGCGGAGGAACGCCAGGGCGTCCTTGTGGATTGGCTGGGCGGGGCTGTTGAGGTTCTCGTCGTATTTCGAGAACAGGGCGACGAAGTGTACCCCGCCGCGGTCGAAGGTGTAGGAGAGCCCGCCGTGCCGGGCGATGACCCACCTCTTGATCGTCTCGTTAGGCACCTTGCCGCCCTCGTCGTGGTTGCCCACCAGGTCGAAGCTGGGGAACTTCAGCCGCTTGATCACCAGTTCCTCGTAGGTTGTCTTGGCGGCGTGGGTAGGCCACTCGGTGATGTCGCCGCAGCCGAGGACGAACGCCGGCCGGGCCACCGTGCCGCCGATATTGGCCGGGTACTTCGTGCCCGGCAGGGCGTTCATGGCGTCGATCGCCCCGATCAAGTGGCTGCCGTTGCCGCCGGTCTGGACGTGCTGGTCGGACCAGCCGAAGAAGGTCAGCTCTGGCTCGGCGGCCCACGACCCGCCGGCCCCAATACCGGCGACCAGGCCGAACGCAAGCGTGAAGAGTGCGGCGGCGAACTGTCTCCTCGACGCGATCATCGTGGACATCGTGTACTCCCTGGTGGTTTCTGGGTGCCAACCGCGGCACAAGTGCCGCGGCTAAACGTTTTGCGCACTGTCGGTAACGCGCGGCACAAGTGCCGCCGCTACACCGTTTGCGCACTCTTGATCCCGCGCGGCACAAGTGCCGCCGCTACACCCTCTGCCCTCTGCCTACTGCCCGCTGCCTGCCGAAAAACACCGCTCGATCGCCAGGCCCAACTGGCGGCCGATCTGCAGGTAGCCGTCGGGCGTGCTGTGGGGGGTGTTCCACGGGGTTTCCAGCGAGAGGGTGAGCGCCTGGGGACGCACGCTGCGCCGGACCCAGTGGTCGCTGATCGTCTGCCACTGGCGATCGTAGGCCGGCCCGGTCTGGCGGAGCATGCCGGCGTAGGCCAGGGGGCCGGTAATCTCGGCCCGCGCCGCCGCCAGGAACCGCTGGAGGCTGGCCCAGGCGGGGTCCGGCCAGGCCTGGCGGTGCGGGACGAAGAAGAACGGCACGAGGTCGTTGGCGGCGGGATTGTGCAGGTCGACGTAGAGGTCCAGCGTGCCCGCGGCGTCCAGCTTGCGGATCTCCCGCTGGGCGGCGGCCACGGCGGGGAAGTAGGGGTTATCGCTCCAATCGCGGTTGTGGTCGTGGGGCTTCTGCTCCTTGCCGCCGGCGCCGGTCGCGGCGTTGTCCACGTCCATGATCGGGACGGCGATGAGGAGGGCTTTTTTGCGCAGCGCGGCGGCCCGGGCGTCGTCGGAGACGAGCCACTCGACCAGCCCCCGGCAGACCCAACTGGAGCCCGATTCCCAGGCGTGCTGGCGGGCGCCCACCCAGATGCCCAACCGCCGGGAGTCTTGCCGGGCCGGTTCCTCGACCCGCAGCGCCGGGACGGGGCGGCCCTCCCGGCTGCGGCAGAGCTCGAACGCCTTGGCGTGCGGACATCGTGTGGCCGCCGTGCGGACCAGTTCCGCGGCGTCGCTGGGCAGGAACGGGGGGCCCCAGGCAAACCACGCCTCGCCGGCGTCGATCGTCGGGCGGTACTGGATCCGCTTGCCGCTTCGCTTGCCCGGCTCGGTGTGCTGCCACGTGCGGCGGTCGATGCTCACCATCGCCCGATCCGGGGTAGCCCAGGGGCCGTCGCCGACATCCAGGGTGAGGGTCTCTCCGGGGCGGATTCCCGTGACGCGGACGAACCACCAGCAGGCCCAGCCGCGGTCCTTGTGCGGCGTGGGGACGAGGCGGATGAGCCGTTTTTCCTGGTCGACTGCCTGGACGAGGCCGGAGCCCCCCTCGAAGGCGATTTCGACCGCCAGCGCCGGGCGATCCTCCACGGCCAGGGCCTGCGGCGGCAGACGATGGGCCAGCACGATGCCAAGGAGGCCGAGGACCCAGCCGGCCGAGTTCCGCGCCGCTCGATTCTTGCCCATGACTGCCCTTTCTCCGCCACGGGACGGCCTGACCGCAATGGCGGATCAGGCCACCTCTTTGGCGACCAGCACGACGTCCTGTTCCTGCTCTTCGTTCATCGCGAAGCCGCGGTTGCGGAAGGTGGCCAGCATCCGGGCGTTGTCCTTGGAAGTCTCCGCGACCACTTTCTTGACGCCCCAGCGCTGGGCGACCTCGAGGCAGTAGTCGGTCAACTGGCCCCCCAGGCCGTGGCCGTGCCAGCGGTCCACGACGATCACTGCGTACTCGGCGGCCTCGTGGTTCACGTCGGCCACCAGCCGGCCCACGCCGATCAGCTTCCGCTGGCCGTTCTCTTCGACCTCGGCCACGATGCCCATCTCGCGGTCGTAGTCGATGAAGCAGTAGCGGGTGGCCATCTCGTGCGTGGTCTGCTTGAAAAGGTAGCTGAAGCGGAACCAGAGCGACTGCGTGGAGCATCCGGCCAACAGCTCGTGCCACATCGGCTCGTCCTCGGGCTTGATCGGCCGCAAGGTGACCGGGGTCCCGTCCTTGAGCTTCCGCTCCGTGACGAACTCGTCCGGATAGGGGCGGATCGCCAGGTGGGAGTAGGGCCGCACCGTGTGGACCATCAGCTCGCGATCGACGACCACCCGGGCGTCCAGGGCGATCACGTCCTCCGGCGTGACCAGCAAGGGATTGACGTCGAGCTCCTTGATTTCCGGGTAGTCGGCCACGAGGTAGGAGAACCGCATGAGGATCTCGATCAGCCGGTCGATGTTGGCCCCGGGGCGGCCGCGGTAGCCCTTGAGCAGGGGCCAGGACTTGAGCGATTCGAGGGCCCTGCGGGCGAGCGACTCGTTCAAGGGGGGCAGGGCCAGGGCCCGGTCGCGGAAGACCTCCGCCGCCGTCCCGCCCATCCCCACCATGATCACCGCGCCGAAGACCGGGTCCTTCCGCGTGCCCAGGATCAGCTCGTAGCTCACCGGATAGGTGACCATCTTCTGCACGGTGACGCCGATGATCTGGGCGTCGGGCCGCTTCTCCGCCGCGCTCTTGACGATCCGCTCGTAGGCCTGGCGGACGGCCGCGTCGCTGCTCAAGTTGAGCACCACGCCGCCGACGTCGGTCTTGTGGGTGATCTGCGGGGAGTGGATCTTCATCACCACCGGGTAGCCACAGCGCCGCGCGACTTCCGCCGCCTCGTCGGGGGACCGGGCCAGGTAGGGCTTGGTGACGGGGACCTCGTAGGCCTCCAGGAACGCCTTGGAAACGTTCTCCGAGAGGACCTCGGAACCCTCGGTGAGGATCGTGTCGAAAACGCCCCGCAGCCGCTGCCGGTCCAGGGGAAAGGCGACGGGGATGTTCCGCGGGGTTTCGTGGAGGGTCTGGAGGTTGCGGGCGTAGGAGACCAGGTGCATGAAGGCCCGCACCGCCTTCTCCGGGGCCCGGTAGGTGGGGATTCGCGATTGGTTGAGTAGTTGCACGCCCTCGCTCACCATGTGGCCGCCCATCCAGGCGGCGAGGACGGGCTTGTGGGCCTTGGCGGCGATCTCGCCCACCACCCGCGCCGTCCCCGTCGAGTCGGTCATCGCCTGGGGCGTGAGGATCACCAGGACCGCATCCACGTTCTTGTCCTGGAGAATGATCTCCATCGCCTTGCCGAAGCGTTCCGGGGGGGCGTCGCCGAGCACGTCGACGGGGTTGTGGTGCGACCAGAACGGCGGCAGGATCTCGTTGAGCTTCTGGAGCGTTTCCTCGGAAAGCGCGGCCAGCTCGCCGCTGCGATCGATCAGGGCGTCGGTGGTCATCACGCCCGGCCCGCCGGCGTTGGTGAGGATCGCCAGGCGGTCGCCCTTGGCGGGCTGTTGGCGGGCCAACAGCTCGGCGCAGTCGAACATGTCCTCGATCTGGAAGATCCGCTCGATGCCCGCCCGCTGGAAGGCGGCTTCGTAGACGGCGTCGACGCCGGCCATGGCGCCGGTGTGCGAGGCGGCGGCCTGGGCCGACTCGGCAAACCGGCCGGCCTTGTAGGCCACGATCGGCTTGGTGCGGGCGAAGGCCCGCGCCGCCGACATGAACTCCCGGGCCTCGGTGATCGACTCGACGTAGAGGATGATCGACTGCGTCTCCGTGGCGGAGCCGAAATAGTCGATCAGGTCGGCCATGCTCACGTCGAGCATGTTCCCCACCGAGACGAAATAGGAGAACCCGACCCCTTCGTCGATGGCCCAGTCGAGGACCGACGTGCACAGGGCGCCGGATTGCGAGATGAAGCCGATGTGTCCCTTGCCCGGCGTCGCCGGGGCGAAGCTGGCATTGAGGTGGATCCCCGGCACGATGATCCCCAGGCAGTTCGGCCCGAGGATCCGCATGCCCGGAAACTGGGCCTGCTCCTCCCGTACCTGCCGCTCCAGTTTGCGTCCCTCCTCGCCGATCTCGCGAAAGCCGGCGGAGATGATCACCAGGCCCCGCGTCCCGGCTTCGCCCAACTCCCGCACCAACCCGGGGACGGTGGTGGCGGGCGTGCAGATCACGGCCAGGTCCGGGGGGTGGGGCAGGCTGCCGATGTCCTTGTACGCCTGGATCCCCTGGACCGACTCCCGCTTGGGATTGACCGGGTGAACCACGCCCCGAAAACCCGAGCCCACCAGGTTTCTCAGCACGGTGTATCCCACGCTGGAGATGTTGTCACTCGCGCCGATCACCGCCACACGGTGGGGGCTGAAGATCTTATCCAGGTTGAGGGTGCTCACAGCTTGCTCCTCTCCGCGGTCATACCCACAGCGATGGGCATGTCATCCACTACACGTTTGCCCACGCCCCAGCGGTTCGACTCCCCAATATACCTTGTCGGCGAAGGTTACAGAAGCGTGGAGGATTACGGCGGCGAGGCGGGTTGCAGAGCCGTTAACGCTGGGAGCGAAGACACCGGCGGTAAAGGGTGTGAGGATCGCGCGAGACACAGCGGCCGGCCGCCCCCTCGCGTATTGGAGGATGTCTGAAAGGGGCCATCAGCTCTCAGCCATCAGCCGGATGTTGCGCGGCCCTCCCCCGGTATCTCTGCTGCCGGTAGAATGCCCCGGAGCAAAGGACTCCCGTTTTTCCCGACCGCAGCACAACCCTCGCAGACGCGTTGAGTTTACCCCGATGGGGGCAATGCGACACCCCTCCATGGCCACATAGTACGGATGACAGCGCCAAAGGACGAGGATCGCCAGCAGGTCCGCCTTGCCCGGCAGGGCGATTTCGCGGCCTTCGAGGCCCTGGTCTCGAAGTACGAGCGGCGGCTGTACGCGCTGGCGCTGCGGATGGTCCGCCACCGCCAGGACGCCGAAGAGGTGGTCCAGCAGACGTTTTTGAGCGTGATCGAGCACCTCGATCAGTTCCGCGAGGAGTCGAGCTTCTACACGTGGCTGATGCGGATCGCCACGAATCACGCCTTGGCGCTTTTGCGGAGGCGATCGGCCCGCAAAGGGGTCGAGCTGCGGGGGGACGTTTCCGGCGATGCGCCCGGGGACTTGCCCCACCCGCAGTACATCGCCCGCTGGCGGGAAACGCCCGAGGAGATTGCGATGCGTCGCGAGACGGGCCGGCTTCTGGCCGAGGCGCTTGATGCCCTGGACGAGAAATACCGCCTGGTCTTCTTGCTCCGCGACGTGGAAGGTCTTTCCACCAGCGAGACCGCCGAGGCGCTGGGGATCAGCGAGGCCAACGTGAAGATCCGCCTGCTCCGCGCCCGGCTGATGCTCCGCGAGCGGCTCACGCGGGCCTTCGGCGACGAGGCGACCCGCGCCACCCCGCGCCACGAGCATCCTTAACCGCCCTCTAAGGATAACTCCCCTCTCCCGTTCGCGGGAGAGGGGCAGGGGGTGAGGGCGCGCGGCAGTCAAAACACGAACTTATTGTTGGACGCCCGCTTAACGCCCTTGAGCCCGGATCCTATCGAGCACCACCATGAGCGAATCCCCTTTGCACGTCGTTACCGGGGCCTTCGGATACTCCGGCGGCTATATTGCCCAGCGACTGCTGGAGCGGGGCTGCCGGGTCCGCACGCTGACGAACTCCCCCGGGCGGGACAGCCCCCTCCAAGGCCGCGTCGAAGCGGTGCCGTACCACTTCGACGATCCCCAGCGGCTGGCGGCGTCGCTGGAGGGCGGCGAGGTCCTCTACAACACGTACTGGGTCCGCTTCAACCACCCCTCGTTCACCCACGCGCAAGCCGTCGCCAATACCCGTGTCCTCTTCCAGGCCGCCAGGCAGGCCGGCCTTCGCCGCGTCGTCCACGTGAGCATCATCCTCATCAACAACATTGCCTGGATGCTGCGGCGGTTTCCCCTGTTCGGCGTGTTCGGCGACGGCCAGTACAAGCTCCAGCCGATCTTCGTCGACGACCTGGCGAAGCTCGCGGTCGACGAAGGAGCGGCCAGCGGGTGCCGGACCATCGACGCCGTCGGACCGGAGACGTTCACCTACCGGGAGCTGGTGCAAGCGATCGGCCGGATCATCGGCAAGCCGCGTCCGATCGTCCCGGTGCCGCCCGCCCTCGGCTACCTGTTTGCCGCAGTGCTGGGCAAGATCGTGGGGGACACGATCGTCACCCGAGAGGAGATCGAGGGCCTGATGCAAAACCTTCTCTTCACGAACTCCCCGCCCGCCGGGGAAACCCGGCTCACCGACTGGGCCCGGCAGAACGCCGCCACGCTGGGAATACGCTACACGAGCGAACTGGTCAGACGGCGCGACCGGGCCGGGGCGTACGAGAGGCTCTAGGAACCGCAAGAAGACAACGTGTGATGGAATCCGCAGCGCGGCCTTTCCAGGCCGTCTCGGCCAAACGATGGCCTGGAAAGGCCGTGCTACGCCGTGCGAAAGCCGATCCTGCCGAACAGGGGGACGGCGAAAAAGGGACTGTTCCCCTCGCACCAACCGCGCGGGGCCGCATATAATAAAAGGTTTCCACCGGGGGCTTGAGGATGGCGAGGGTTTCCGACGAGCGGGTAGCGATCCTCGATTTCGGCTCGCAGTACGCGCAACTGATCGCCCGCCGGGTCCGCGAGCAGCAGGTCTACTGCGAGATCGTCCGCCACAATCTCCCCGCCGAGCGGATCCGCCAACTGGCCCCGAAGGGACTGATCCTCTCGGGCGGGCCGGCCAGCGTCTACCAGCGGGGCGCGCCCCGCTGCGATCCGGCGATCTTCTCGCTCGGAATCCCCGTGCTGGGGATTTGCTACGGGATGCAACTGGCCTGCGACGTGCTCGGCGGGCAGGTGCAGAGCGCACCGGCGCGGGAGTACGGCCGGGCCCACCTGCGGGTCGTCCACGGCAACGAGCTGTTCGCGGGTGCCCCGCCCGAAATGCAGGTCTGGATGAGCCACGGCGACCAGGTGACGGGGGTCTCCGACGAGTTCGTCCCCTTGGCGGCCACCGACACCTGCCCGATCGCGGCGGTCCGCCACCGCCGGCTGCCGGTCTACGGGCTCCAGTTCCACCCCGAGGTCACGCACACCCCCCTCGGCTCGCTGATCCTGAAGAACTTCCTCATGTCCGTCTGTGGCTGTCACGCGACGTGGAAGCTGGGGGACTTCGCCGAGGAGACGATCCACGCCGTCCGCGCCCACGTGGGCGAGCACCGGGTGATCTGCGGCCTGTCGGGCGGGGTCGACTCGTCGGTCGTGGCCGCCCTGCTCTGGCAGGCCATCGGCCCGCAGTTGTCCTGCATCCTCGTCGATAACGGCCTTTTGCGGAAAGGGGAGGCGGAGCGGGTGATCGAGGAGTTCACTGGCCATTTCAAGACCGACCTCCACGTCGTCCATGCCGAAGAGCGGTTCCTGGCGGCCCTGGCCGGGGTCTTTGATCCCCAGGAAAAACGGCGGCGGATCGGCCGCGCCTTCATCGAGTGCTTCTCGGAAGAGGCGACTCGGATCAAGGGGGCCCATTTCCTCGCCCAGGGCACCCTCTACCCCGACGTGATCGAGAGCGGCGGCTCGCCCGACGGCCCCGCGGCCACGATCAAGCTGCACCACAACGTCGGCGGCCTCCCCGAAGACCTCGAATTCGAGCTGATCGAGCCGCTCCGGAACCTCTTCAAGGACGAGGTCCGCAAACTGGGAGTTCAATTGGGGCTGCCGGAAGACATTGTCTGGCGGCACCCCTTTCCCGGCCCCGGGCTGGCCGTCCGCTGCGTCGGCGAGGTGACCAAGCCGCGGCTGGAGACCCTCCGCGAGGCCGACGCGATCGTCCTGGAGGAGATCAAGGCGGCCGGATACTACCGCAAGACCTCGCAGGCCTTCGCCGTGCTCCTGCCCGTGCAGAGCGTCGGCGTGATGGGCGACGCCCGGACCTACGCCGACGTGGTCGCCGTCCGCTCGATCGACAGCGAGGATTTCATGACCGCCGACTGGAGCCACCTGCCCTACGATCTGTTGGCCCGCATCTCGACGCGGATGATCAACGAAGTCCAGGGGGTCAACCGCGTCGTCTACGACATCAGCTCGAAGCCCCCGGCGACCATCGAATGGGAATAAGGAGGGAGGCGACCTTGGCCAAGCCGAAGCCGGAACCCGGCGATCCCCAGCAGCCGAGCTTTGAAGAAGCCCTCCGGCAGCTCGAAGGGATTGTCCGCCAATTGGAGGAGGGCGAGCTCGGCCTGGATGAGGCCATGGCCCGCTACGAGGAGGGAGTCAAGCTGTTGCGGCGGTGCCACCAGTTGCTCGAGCAGGCCGAGCGGCGGATCGAACTCTTGAGCGGCGTGGACGCGGAGGGCAATCCGATCTCTACCCCCTTCGAGGACCCCTCGCTGCCGCTAGATGAGAAGGCCAAAC
>Ga0315280_10011399_pt1 | contig 10926 bp, 12 predicted proteins | sample YL17G06_40_MG_FD_203697 | JGI IMG/M metagenome (GOLD analysis project Ga0315280, IMG submission 203697) | Sediment microbial communities from Yellowstone Lake, YNP, Wyoming, USA - YL17G06_40 | ecosystem: Environmental > Aquatic > Freshwater > Lake > Sediment | place: USA: Wyoming | collected... | reverse complement strand
CCGATTTCGTTTGCTTCTTGCTCTTTCAGCCATTCGACACGCTTCACCTATAGTAGGTACATACTGAGCCACATTCCTGGTTCTAGGCGGCTGATGATAGCTTTGTAAACGCAATTCGCTGTTGTTCTCTCTGTTGAAACCGTTCACTCTAAAGAATGTCTTAAGACAAGCCAACGCAGTATTGACATGTTTTACACTAGGGCCTCGTTTCATACTCCTCCTGCGAACTTCATCAAGATATGCTTGAACCAACCCCTCAATTTCCTCCCTTCTCTTACTAAGCACCTCGTCTGGATCCATTTTTGCCCACAGACAAAACCGAGCAACATGATCAAAAAAAGTAATTACCGACTGCTCGCTTCCACTTTTTCTTAACCATAAGTAATCAATAAGCCTCTGCACACTGCCGAACTTACTAACAAAGCCCTCGCTAGTCCGCCTAACCTTAAGAACCTTCTCAAAAAACCGTCCCCGCCGTCGCATCAAAGACCACCTTCAAAGAAACGAGCATAACGCAAAACAAACAACCCTCTTTCACGCAACCATCGTAGCGAGGAAAAATTCTTCCTCGCTGCCGTGGGTTCGTAAAGTGTTATGATTAGTGGTTTGTTTGGGATGTCTGTTTGTAATATGCGGATTTTTTGGCCTATTAGTGTTTGTAGTTTTTTTGTTTCGGGTGTGTCTTTCTGGAGTGGGATTGCTAATTGTCTTGTGTGGGTGCAGGTGAGGAGGGCGATGGTCCCTGTTTCGCTTTCTTCTATTCTGTCTAGAGTGCCTATTGCTTCTTGCCAGGGTACGAGGTGTGTTTCTTCGTAAGTCCAGAAGACCCAGCCTTTGGTTGTTCTTTGTCCTAGGATTGTGCCTCGGGCGTGCAGTTCTAGGCAGTGTCTCGCCGCCGTGCTCCAGTGTCCAATTCCGGCGGCAACTCGTATCTTTTCTATGTCGACTGGTTCTGCCGCCTTTTTCAAGTATTCCAAGATTTTTTCTTTATAGTTGTTTGCCATCTTAATGAACCTCTCTTTAGGAAGATATTTAGGTGGGAAACTAATAAAGAACTAGTGGACCACTTAGTGGTCATGGTTTGGTGGGTTGGTATCTTGTCCTATGAGCCTTTATCGGATAGGGAAAAACGAATTTTGGATTATTTGAAGTCCGTAGAAGTGTGCGGTTTTAACGATCTGCACGACGAGTTGGCGGGAAACACGTCACGCCAAACTCTGAGGAAGGATCTGAATCGACTGATAAATATGCAGCTTGTACACGAGGTGAAGGGAAGGAGGGGGCAGATGAACGCCATTACGCTTGGGAAAACTCAAGCAAAATTTCGGGCTGGGTTGTTCCAACTGATGGAGGAATGGAAGAAACTTGAAGATGAGCTGAAACGATTAGGTAAACTTGTTGAGTCTGGTGAATTAGAAGCTACAGAAGCTGGCTCTATGGTCGCCTCTTTGATTTATCTGGGAGCCTTCATGACCGCAAGCTTGTCGTTCGATCTTGATGAAACATTTTCAGTAAACGCTAAAAGGGGTTTGCTCCATTTTTCTGCTAGGAAATTTAATGACTTTCTGGACGAGGTACTGGTGTTCGGAAAGGAACATCCGGAAATTGCTGGTGAATTCGAGGAAATCTCTGACAAAATCTTGAAAATTATTGGACCCTCTCTTGAGAACACCGAAGGCAATTCAGCGGACCAAACTGCGTGACTATTTGAACATGTGCTGCCTTTCTGTTAAATCAACTTGCTGACAAGCGGAATCGGAAAGCCACATGAAATGCTGCAACGAAGTGTGATAGCCAGAAAAAAGTCAAAAAACGTGTAAAGAATTTATAGTAAGCTATAATAATCTGCACATACATTTCATTAAATTGGAGATAAGAATGGATCCCGTGGATAAGAGTCGTATCAAGAGAAACAGATTTTTGACCGTGCGCAACGTTCCAACTACTGAGGAGCTAAGACGAATATTGACACATATGCCAATTCAGGGAAAAGCAGTGTTTCTCATGATGGCAAGTAGCGGCTTACGCCTCAGCGAGACGCTTAAAGTTAAGACGAAAGACGTGGAATTAGATAAAGACCCTGCAAGGATGATTATTAGAGGCAAGTTTCCAATGACGAGCGAATCGCGAACTGCCTTTATCTCCAAAGAAGCCAAAGAAGTCATTGAGGAATGGTTAAAAAATCGAAGCGAATATTTGGCTGCTGCTTCGAAAAAGAGCAGACCAAGAGAACACTACAAGGAAGAGTTCAAAGGCAAGAGTTTAGAGGACGATAGGCTTTTTCCATTTGAGAGCAATACGGCTTACGCCATATTGAAGAACGCAGTGCGAAAATCAGGGCTTATGACGGATGCCGCACCGGACCGTTATACTATCCGTCCCCATGATTTTCGCAGATTTTTCGCGGTTGCATTGGTGCAAAAGGTTCCCATGAGGGTTGTTTATGAGTTGTTGGGTCACAAGGAACATTGGGTTGGGTCCCATACTCGACCTTGCACTCCAGAAGAGTTGGCTGAGTTCTATATTCAAGGTGAGCCGTTTCTGCGTATCTTTACAGAAGCAGGAGAAGTGGGAAAACTCAAAGCTGAAGTTGAGCAGAGAAACAACGAGCTTCAGACTGCAATCAACAAACTGGCTCTTAAGAATGTAGAACTTGAAGAAAAAGTCAAAACTCTAATCAACGAGAACAAAACATTGCAGGATAAAGTGAACACATTGTCTGACAAAATAGAAGAAATTAGGAAGAATAAATGCAAACCCGAATCTCATGAAGGGTCACCTAGCTAAACTGATAGGCGTGATAGCTTCCCACGTTAAGGAAAGATTTCGGAAGAGCTGAGGACTTGGAGCGCAAACGTAAGGAAACAAGTCGTATAAAAAGGATAAATTGAGATTGTTTGAGGTGCATTCAATGTCTAAGACCAAAATGAATATGCGCAGGTTGAAAGACTTTGCCTTCACCTCCTTTTTTGAGTGCTTCTCTAGGATATTATATATTTGTTCAAGCATATGTTTTGCAGGGGCTGTGTGGTAGAAAATGTCATATGCCGACAAAATCAAGGATTATCTTGACTCTACCAAGGCTGCGAACACTCATACTGGCAAACTAATAGCCTTCTCAGAACTTTTGAAGTCAATTTTTGGTGTCACGAGTTATGAGGTTGTTCCGAACGTCGAGCAATACGTCAAGTCCGGAGGTTTAATGATCCTAAAGGGACGTATGGACCTGCGTCTTGGTCAAACAATAATGGAGTTCAAAATTGACCTTGCCAAAGAACTTGATACTGCCAAGGAGGAAATAGAACGATACACAACAATATTGAGGAAAAAAGGACAAAAGGTTGCAGAATGCATAGTGACAGATGGAAAAAAATTCAAGGTGTTTACGGTTCGCGATAGGGCAACGGAAGTTCGGGAAATTGACTTCGAGGGGGTCACACCCGAACAAGCGATAATGTTTCTGGACACTTTTCTTTTCAGCGGGAGGAAAGTGCCTACTGCAGACGACTTGAACATGAGGTTTGGCCCGGGCTCTCCGATCTACGAGGAGGTCGTTGGGGAACTGACTGCACTTTTCAAAGCAATGAAGGACCCAATGAAATTTGATTTATGGTCAAAGAATATGCAGTTGGTCTACGGGGCCGCACCTCCCGAAGAAGCTTTTGTTTCTCAGACTTATCTTATGATGTTAGTACGACTCCTGCTTGCTCGACACCTGATAAAAGTGGGTGCTCCCTCAGCGAAAGATAGTCTGAACGGAAAGCTGTTTGATTCACAGGGAATCAACATAATAGAAGATGACTTCTTTTCTTGGATTCTTGATCCGTCGTTCTGGCCTCAGATAAAGGTTCTAATCGAAACAATCACTGATGCACTAGACTTCTACGACCTTGAGGCTGTAGATGAAGACATTTTCAAAGAGATATATCAAGAAATCGTCAAGCGAGGCGATAGACACAGAATCGGCGAATACTATACCCCGGAGTGGCTAGCAGAGATCACGTTGCTGGAGGCGGCTGCGACCTTGGATCGTCAGAGGAAAATGAAATTCTTCTCCATATTTGACCCAGCTTGTGGTTCAGGCACTTTCCTAACCAATGCGATTTCACTCCTAAGAGAGAAGGGGTGTTCTCTGGAAGAGATTCTTGAGAATGTATATGGAACAGACCTCAACCCCCTCGCAGTTGCAATAGCAAGGGCAAACTACCTTCTCGCACTGGGAAAGCTAATAGAGAAACGGAAAGGGCCTGTTTTCATCCCCGTATTTATGGCAGATTCAATAAGGTTACCCGCGGTGCGCAAAGAGCTTCACCACGGAACGAGCATACTCGCAATTGACGCAGACCAGAAGACACAGTTGGACCTTCCTCTTGAAATAGCTCTCGATGACGATAGACTGAAAGAAGTTTTGACAATCTTCACGGAGATTTTGACTGAGTACAAAGCTGGACGACTGGAACGTAGTAATGCAATGAAAGCTTTTGAGAGCAGATACAAAGAGAGTGAGGCAGTGATGGACATTCTCAAAAGGACTATGAGAACGGTGATGAGCCTCATAGATTCCGACAAGGATTCGGTTTGGATCTTTATGATGCGTAACATATACGCACCTCTGCGGATGAAGCAAAAGCAGTTTGATTTAGTAATAGGAAATCCGCCGTGGGTCTCATTCAAATTCATAGAGAATCTGGGTTACCAAAATTTCATCAAGAAAACTGTGTTTAAATATAGGCTCCTTAGGAGCAAAGAGACTGATCTCTTCACTCATATGGACACTTCTACTGTTTTCTATGTCAAGACGGCTGACATCTATCTATCTGACAACGGAATCATGGCATTCGTTATGCCCAGAAGCGTTCTCACTGGCGCAAAGCAACATCAGGCGTTTAAGAGGCAGAAGAAACCTCCCATGACGATCATCAAGATATTAGACGTGGAGAAGGTCAACCCCTTATTCAAAGTGGATGCTTGTTCCATAATCGCTAGGAAGGGAGGAGACACGCGTTATCCGGTTCCAGCCGTTGTTATATCAGGAACATTACCCGAAAAAAACTTGCATATCAAGAAAGCAACGAAGTACTTGAACATAACAAAAGGTAAGTATGTTCCTCCATCAAGGGAAGAAGAAGTCAGCCCATATCACGGACAAGTTTTGGAAGGAGCCAACATTGTCCCTAGGACACTATGGGTAGTCAGATTTGTACCCGGACCTTTTGGGCTAAATCCTGATACACCATTGGTTGAAAGTTTGGTGCTTCCAGATGCCAAAGACCCATGGAAACACGTAATCCTCAAGGATGAGGTAGAAAGTGAATTTCTGTTTCTGACAGTTACCGGAAAGCTCGTATTGCCATTTAAGCCCAAGTTTCTGCCCGTGGTACTTCCACTAAAAAAAGACGGTGATAAATTAACAATACTGTCTTCAAGGCAGCTAAGAAAAGATGGGAAACTAAAGATGGCAAATTGGCTGGATAGGGCGCAGAACTCATGGCAAGAGAATGCAACGGAGGCTTCTATAAAGAATTTTCCCAACTCAATGGACTACGTGAATTATCACAATAAACTCATCCTACAAAGACAAAACATGAGATACTATGTCATTTACACTGCTTCAGGTACCAATATAGCAGCAACGGTAATTGACACAAGAAGGATACCTGATCTCCAAATAGGTAAGGCCCAAATCTCCCCTGCTGGATTCATTGCTGACTATACGACATTTTGGTTTGCTACAAACAGCCCGTTGGAAGCACATTATCTAAGCGCAGTGCTAAATTCTGATGTACTGGATGGGATGATTAAAAAACACCAACCCAAGGGCAAATTTGGACCGCGTCACATTTGTAGATTACCCTTCGAATTTGGTGTACCCAGGTATGATCCTAAGAACCATCTTCACAGAAAAATAGCGGCCTTAGGCATCAAGGCGACTAAGGAGGCAGCAGGTTTGCCAAAAATGTCTCGCTTAAAACTCAAGGCCGCAATTCCATCAATGAAAGAGATCGATAGACTAGTATCTGAATTGCTAAGCGGTTCGTAATCCACCAAACACCTTTCAGGTTGAAAGCTAGCAGAATTATGGATTGATTTAGGCACTCCCCAATTCGGGCGACGGCACAACGACCGGCAATATAGGAACTTGCATCAAGAGCCATTCTCTTCCTCGACTCTTTCGAGAGCCTTCAGACGAAACGTCTTGAGCCGCTGGTCAATTACTTGTTGGTAGAGCACATTGACCGCTTGGCTTACTAGATCTGCATTGCTCCTTACAAAACCCAATTGTTTAAGTTCTCTTGCTTGAGCCGCTGGTTTAGTGAAAGCTTGCGCATTAACATAATCTTGCGCGGTCTCAATCATTTTTCGACCAATCCTCTCTATATAGACAAGGTTGCTGCTTTTGACCGTTTTCACTGATTGCTGTTAGAAAGAAGGTTTCGCAAAGTTTTAAATACGTATAAATTCATACTTGTATGCATGAGTAAGAATAAACCCGTTCCAAAAACTAGACAAACAGTAACAGTGGATGAGGACATTCTAGATAAAGCAAAAAAGTTATGTGAGGATAAGCACATACCTCTCTCAGGAGCAGTTGAAAATTTTCTAGATTTCTTCTCGAGACCTCAGGTTTATTGTTTCAAATGTGGTGAAAGATTCAGTGTTGAAGACGCAGAATTATGCCCTAAATGTGGGTGGCTTAAGTGCCCCAAATGTGGTATTTGTAGGTGTGGTTTAGAGGAAGATACTGCAATCGCTGTTTATCATATGAGGAAGGTTTACGAGGATCTTTTGTCAGGGAGAGTGAAAAAGTAGTGATCGACGTTCAAAACGAAAAACCAGAGAATGAGATTGCATTGGAAAGAGTGGGTATTGAGGGGCTAAAGAAATTCATTTTGATTAAGAGACCGAACAAGACTTACCATATAATCGCTACTATCAACAGTTACGTAACTCTTCCCTCTCATCTCAGGGGAGCACACATGAGTAGGTTCATAGAATCCGTGAACAATATTCCTACTGAAGCATCCTCAATAGAGGAAGTGGCGGAAAAAATTTCTAGGAACGCATTGAACAGACATAAGCTTGATTGTTACACCGAAGTATCAAGTGATCTTCCTTTCGAAAGGGTTAAGCCAAACGGAGAGAAGGAAAGCGCTATTGCTCATATGTTTGCAAGTTTCTCTACACGAAATAGTAAAAAATCGGTGGGTGTTAGTGTAACTGGAGTGCTGGCTTGTCCTTGTTCGAAAGAAATGTGTGGTGGACTCACTCATAATCAGAGAGGTATTCTCACAATAGAAATCGACACGTCTGAAAATGCGGTAGAATTATTAGATGTCGTAGATGCAGGCCAGGAAAGTTTCAGCGCCCCAACATTTTCCTTGCTCAAACGACCAGAGGAAAAGGAAATTGTTGAAAGAATTCACAAAAATCCAAGGTTTGTTGAGGATGTTGTGAGAAAATGCGTTCAGTTATTGAAGGAAAGATACCCCGGAAGATATTGCAGAGCAAAATGCGTTAGTTTCGAATCAATCCATGATCACAATGCTTGCTCTGAGTGGAGTGGAATTTTGTAGAGGTAGTGAGATGTATAGATTGAGGATTGAGTCTCATTTTGATGCTGCTCACAAACTAATCGACCATGAAGGAAAGTGCGCAGAACTTCACGGCCACACTTGGAAGGTGGAGGTTTTCGTGGTTGGAGAGAAAATAAATAGTGCAGGAATTTTAGTGGACTTTAGCATCCTTGAAGAGAAATTAAATAAGATAATCAAAAGACTTGACCACAAGTTTCTGAATGACCTCAAGGAAATGGGAAATCCTACATGTGAGAACCTTTCTAAGTACATCTTTCAGAATTTGAAAGGTCTCCCGAAGCATGTCAAGTTAGAAAAGGTAAGAGTATGGGAAGGCGAAAAAAGTTGGTGTGAGTACTATGCAGCATAAGATTGGAGTCGTACTTCTAAGCGGAGGATTGGATAGCACAACGACAGCCGCTTTAGCGAAAAGTAAAGGCTACGAGGTTCATGCTCTCACCGTAAACTATGGACAAAAGTTGAGCAAAGAGATTGAGTGTGCTCGAATAGTAGCTGGAAAATTGGGTACCAATCATAAAATCATTGACATCTCTTCTTTCAAGGAGGTGGCATGGTATAGCGCTTTAACCCACCCGGAGGTCTTTGGAGTGCCGAAAGGAAGAAGCATGGAGGAAATGGCAAAAGAAATACCGTTAACCTACGTTCCGATGAGGAATACGTTCTTTATAGTGTTAGCCGCTGCTTATCTGGAATCTGTGATACTTCATAAGGTTGAAAAAGAGAAAGTTAAACCAAGTGATGTAGAAGCTCGAATCTTTATAGCCGCGAACTTCTTGGATTATTCCGGCTATCCGGACTGTAGGCCGGAATTTTATGAGAAAATTAACGAGTTAATGTCGCTGGCGAGCAAGGTTGGAACAGAATACGGTATAGAAATGAGGATAGAAACTCCATTGTTGCATTTAGGGAAGAAAGAAATTGTGGAATTAGGAACAACACTGAAAGCGCCTCTAGAGTGGACCTGGAGTTGTTATGAAGGTGGCGATGTTCCATGTGGAAAATGCGATTCTTGTTTACTAAGAGCAAAGGGATTTAGTGAAGCAGAAATTGAGGACCCTCTTGTTTTAAGGTTGAAGAAAGAGGGAAAGATGTGAAAGTTTCAGAGATATTCTATTCCATGGAAGGTGAAGGAGTAGAGATTGGTAGACTAGAAGTTTTTGTTAGGCTTGCGGGATGTAACCTCAGATGCACTTGGTGCGATACAAAATATGCGCTGGAAAATGGTAAAGAAATGAGTATCACAGAGATAGTTAGGGATGTTAGAAAATATCCTTGTAAAAGCGTTTCAATAACTGGTGGTGAACCTCTCGTTCAAAAAAAAGAATTGCTAGAGCTAGTTAACCAATTGAAAGCTCTGGATTACTGGATACAAATAAACACGAATGGAACAATTTTTGATGAGGAAATCTTCAAGTTGATAGATCTAATTAGCATGGACTGTAAATGTCCTTCTTCTGGAATGAGAAGCAATCTTGATGTTTTGGAGAAAACCATTAAACTGTTTGAACCCAAAAGTCAATTTAAATTTATCATTTCGAATAAAGAGGACTACGAATACGCGAAAGAAATTGTTTCTTCTTTCTTGCAAAAGGCCTCGCGAGTAGTATTCCAACCAGAATGGAATAGCAGAAAATTTGCCCAGAAATTAGTGGAATTTGTTAAAAGAGATAGTCTCTCTGCAAAGGTGATACTTCAACAACAAAAAATAGTGTGGGGGGCTAGGAGAGGGGTATAACGTAAATTTCTTCTAAACACGTACCCTGAATAAGAATAAATAAGTATGCTCAAATTACGCTGTGCAGGTATCTGTCTCAACCGACTCTCAAGTGGAGATGCCATATTCACGAGGAATTGAGATCTTTGATTACTCTTGTCGGACGCGATAAACAAGAAAAAAGATTTATGATAATAGGGCCATAGTAGAATTACAATGCACGCTTCAAAGAATAGTACCACCAGCCAATTGCGAAATGCCCTCGCTCAGGAAATGCTTACACCAGTCTGTGAGGCGCTTTCACCAAGCAAGAAACTCTGTTTCATAATCGATACACTCAATTGTGATGCAGAATTTCTTGAAGACGATTTTCTGAAGCAAATCAGATCTCGGTTGGGAAAACCTTATTGTGTTGATTTTGCTCAGATTGGTCCGAGGATTACATTTGCCCAAACCCTTTTCGCTCTAATCTTTCTTAGATCTTTGTTCCCTCTTGATTTAATCAAGAACAGAAAATCTGGAACTAAAGAAAGCATTCTACGGATTTTTATTGAGAAAAAAGAAGACCCGTGCTCAAGAATAGCTCAGAGATTTCTCGAATGCAGGCGTTTGACCGTGAACGAAAGGCGGAGATTGGGGATAGATCATGACCTTTCTAACACAAAAAATGCTGTTAAGTTCTTTGCAGGATGTGTCAAATCCTTTAATGAGTCATTCAACGAAGTTCCTGTTTTCTATTTCAGAAACCCAAAGATCGACAAAGATACGCTCAGATCAGTCACGACAAACATATTCATCACGGAAGTCCAAAGCAGAATTCGGGCTATCTTCATCATGATAATTCCAAAAAACGCTGAATATTTGCTGCTTCCTATTGAGGACACATGTGCTATTATCAGGTTTCCAGCTCTCAATTCTGACATTCTTAAAGACACTGTCTTGAGAGTCTGGAAGACATCATGTTTTGACAGGAAACTGAACTTTACTGAAGATGGTCTCAGGGAATTTTGCAGTGTTATGCGTCACATTCATGGAAAGACAGTTTCTGCTTTAGCTTTGGCAAAGGCCCTTACAGACATTGCAGGTCATGCGATCTTAGAAAGTTCTGAACGTATCTCCGCCGAATCTATCAGAAGGCTTTTTTCGGATGATGTGGTCAAGGTCAAACCTCCAGTTCCGCGGCGGCCAAGAGCCAGCATTCTGCCGTATTTTGGTAGTGAGATTGAACGTTTGACGAGAGAGTGTGAAATTCGTGGTCTAGATCCGCATTACGGAATACCTTGGGATTTCAGAAACGTATTGAGGTACATCAGTTCCGGGTTCTTAAGGTATTCTGCAGATGATGATACATTTGAGACTTTGAAATATGTGGACCGCAACAGATGGAAGGAGTTAAACGCGTCTCTCCGATCAATGGGTTATAGATATGTTGGACAAGGAAAATGGGTATTCTCACCAGATTAATCTCAGCTCAACCTCTTGTCTTGAAGAGAATCGTGAACCTTGCTTTTTTCAAACTATTAGCAGCCATATCTTGGTCGTGAGTTATAAGTGTGGCATCGTTGACTTGAGCAACATCGATAATTATTCTATCAATAGAATTAAAGCTGGTCGCTT
>Ga0315280_10011398_pt1 | contig 10926 bp, 13 predicted proteins | sample YL17G06_40_MG_FD_203697 | JGI IMG/M metagenome (GOLD analysis project Ga0315280, IMG submission 203697) | Sediment microbial communities from Yellowstone Lake, YNP, Wyoming, USA - YL17G06_40 | ecosystem: Environmental > Aquatic > Freshwater > Lake > Sediment | place: USA: Wyoming | collected... | reverse complement strand
CTTTTCTATCCTGAACTTTCCATCCGGATTGTGCAAGCAGGGTATCGATTTTGTCACGCGCTATTTGTTCGGGGTTTTGATTTGGCATGTTTATCCTAATAGCCCTTCGTCTGCAAAACTGTAATATTGATTATCACCTATGATAAGATGATCCAATACCTTGATTTCCATCAACTTTCCGGCATTGTGTAGCTCTTTCGTAAATTTTTTATCTTCCATACTAGGCTCTGTTTTTGCGCCGGGATGATTATGCGCACAGATAATTGATACGGCGAATTTTTGTAAAGCTGAATGAATAATTTCCCGGATAATAGGTATGGCATGGTCAACTGTGCCAGAAGCCGCATCTACAATATCGATAATCCTATTGTTTGAGTCAAGATAGACAACCTTAAATACCTCTGTCTTAAGATCGCGAAGCTGGGGCATGACGATATCCACAACATCCTTGACAGAAGCGATTTTCTGCTTTCCTGTGCTTGCCTCGTCCTCACGAAATCGCCTTCCAATCTCAAGCGCGGCCTGAATGTGGGCGATCTTGGCCCCGCCCAAGCCTTTGAACTCTTTCCAATCTCGCGCGTCCGTATGGGCCATGTTCCGAAACGTGCCGAATTTCTTCAACACCTTACGGGCAAGATCGATGGCGCTGGTTCCATGGGTGCCGGTGCGAAGAAGAATCGCCAGCAGCTCAGAATTACTCAAAGTCCCCGCACCTTTTTTGAGGAGTTTCTCTCTCGGCCTATCATCCTCCGGCCAGCTCTTAATACCTGTCGACTTGCTTTCTTTTGCCATTTTTATCTCATTATTACTCTATGAATTTTACTAATTCAGCCAACAGGTTATTGGCTAATTTGAACTATTAGGAAATTCCTAATAGTTGCCCTTCAATTCACGATAACCCTTTCACTTAACCCCGCCCACTGGGCCCTTCTTTAATACATTGTGAGCCCTTTGAACCATTTTCTTCTTCTTAACCTGCTTCATCTCATTCTGTAATTTCATAACCTCAATCAATGGTTCTTTGCTATAGTGTAAAGGCTTATGCTTAGTAACTGAATGCTCAGGATGATTGTCTTTTTCAGCTCTGTAATTTTGTAAAACCTTTACCATTTCGTACAGCACCTGCCCTTTCCCGATGGCTTTCTGCCCGACTCCATAACTTTGATTGGAGGATAACTCCGGGAAAAGGATGGGTTTTATCATTTCTTCTATATATTTTCCAAGTGAATAAAAACTCCTCACTTCTCCATCTGGACATTTTACCTCAAATAATTTTCCTCTAATATGTTCCAAGGATTCGGTAAAATGCGTCAGTTGACCAAGAGAAGCTCTGCACATAGCTTCCAAACACAATTCTATTAAATGCGCCTGTTCATCTGTACATTTAATCATTGGCATAAAAAATAATTCCTCATTGTTATAACTGATCTGGTAATCCGACAGTCTTCTCTTCCTTCAAAAACGCGGCAACAGACGATGTAATCTCTTCAAATGACACCGGATAATAATTCCAGACCTCAACGCAAAGATTCACGATCAAGGAATTCTCATTCAATCGCTTCACCTTGTACTTTTCATGAACGTGGCCACAAAAGTTCCACGGCACATTGGGATCGGCATCCTCCGCACGGTGCGTCATGCAAATATCCTTGGCCCCGTAATGTATGTACATCTTCGTAATTATCGTCCTGAGGCTGTTATTCCGGTCGTGATTACCCTTAATGAAAATGAATTTGCCGTTTAGCCTCTTTTCAAACTGCCGATATTTGTCGATTCCGCCTTCTTTACCACCTTTGAAGATGAAGTCGCCCAGAAAGAAGACTGTATCGTCCGGCTTAACTCTTTCGTTATGCCTTTTGATAATCGTTTCATTCATTTCTTCAGCCGTCTCAAAAGGCCTCTTGCAATAGCGAATGATATTAAAATGCGAAAAGTGATAATCTGATGTCCACCAATAGTTCATTATTTGATCATCCTCTTTCCCCAACTCCCAAAATCCAGTAAAAATATGCCTCGGAATTAATAGTCTTTAATCGCTCCAATGTCTTGTGCTTATCTGAGAAGCGCATATTCTGCACCAAAGGCATATCAATGTTTTTAACAATTTCGCCCGGTTCTTTGGATTGAAGCAACCGAAGAATATATACAATTTGACTGAAAAACATCTTTAGAGCCGCCGAATCAAGCGTACCTACTATATGATTGCCAAGACGATCCAGACCACGATTAATACAGCTTATCTCCTCGAATGAATTGTCCGCGCCTTTGACCAGCCACTGAGAATATTTCCAAGCCACGTCTATGATATCGTTTATAACGTCCTCTCTGGTGAACTGCGAACCTCTAAAAATATTTTCCTGATATATCGCGCTCTCAAAAGCTTTCTTGATTTCACCAACGGAAGAAACAAGTTTAAATAATGTTCCCAAATCAATGATCTGCTTAAGAAATTCCATATCCCGGCCTTCTGTCAACTTTAAGCCGAGGGTTTTGGGCGCGCCTGCTGTTAATTTGTCTCCGAATAGCCCTTCGGCGGTAGGGATATCAACAACAGCGGTTGTATCCCTCAAGATCAGCGGCTGTTTATTTAAGGGCTTCTTAACCAGCTTGGGATAAGGATTGTCGGAAAAAACGATGTCTAACAAAATATTCTGGGGTATCTTTGAAAAATGAGAATCATAAAAGAATTTGAAATGAGCTTTGGGAATCTCTATTTTGCTCTTCCTTACATCCTCCTCAACCGATTTGAAGATGCCGGACTTTTTCGCAACGGAGACCAATCGTTCATTAATAGATCCTTTTTCTTTTGCAGGAAGAAGAATGTCAATATCAATGGAAAGTCTTGCCGAAGGATACTGATGTAAAAGGATCGATGTCCCTCCTTTAAAAATAAGATCAGGATAATCCTCTAGCAAAAAAGGTAAAAGGTTTAAAGCGTGGACGGTCTTTTCAAATATCCCGGGATCCTTGAACCCGAGTTTTTGCCTCAGCTCTTCGATTCTTTGTTTATCAAGCATAAAACTCCTCGCCTATAGACTTTTACCAACATTTGACATTATGTGGCAGAAGTCTATAGCGTAACTATTAGTATTATCAATGAGTTGCGAAGATAGCTTTCTCAAGCACCTGCGCCTTCTACTATAACCTATCAATTCCCCAATATTGATTCGATAAAGCCTGACTAAGTCCCACCATAGCTCAAAATAATCAAAATGCCCGATATAATTGTATTTATCGATATCAAGATACATATCCACCAGAATCTTTTCCAATGCCGGGGTATTACCACTTCGCGGAGAACGCGACGGTATGGCGCGGACAACCACAGGATCACGCGACACGTCAAAGCCAGCAAAGTAAGACTTGATTCGCCTTTCTTTCATAACACTCTTGTGCTTGTTATTCAAATAGTCGTAAACCGGAGAGACGGCGTCAATTTCGACCTCAACAAAAGTTATGTGATGCGTCTGAGTGTGATGATAAAGCGGCGCAAAATATTTGGTGTCCCAGATCAAGAAATCAATAAGCGGATATTTCTTTTTAATATCCTGACGTATGGTTTCCAAGCGACGAGGGTATTCGAAAGGAAATTCTTCTGCCACCGTTGAGAAGAATCCATAACCGGCATCATAGACGATTTTTTCATCTTTCAATTGAAACAGATAATCCTTAACCAATTTCTTGCCAAGATTGACATCTTCGGCAATTTGAGATAAAGAAAAATACCTGTGCTTCTTGATATATTCCCTGATTATGTCTTTTTTGTTCAAAGCGCACCTCTTTTTATTCGGTATCTCACAACAATGGCGCGAGATTTGCCTATTATTTTTCCTGCAATTTCCTTACCGTTTTTTCTATCCACGCCGGAGCAAAACGAAGATCAGCTATAAGCTGGCGTTTGTCATGGGAAGATAATTTTTTCTTGAGGATCCCGATGATTTTATCATCGACATTATCTTGCCCTAAATAACGCAAGGCTTGAATAACCAACCCACTCATGCGCCCAGCAGTTGCCATATTCTTGGGCGTTGTCCTTTTTAGCGCGAGCTGTTGCTTATTGACCTCCACTATCCTGTTAGACCCATCCGTCAGAAAGACGATCCTTGCCGGCACCTGCTTGGTTAATCCAAGAAGATTGGCGGCATATGCCCCGGAAGGCTGGATCTTTAAATTATCTCGCCCTGCCAACGCTTGAGCGATTCGCTCATAGTTTGCCGGAAGTTCTCCTAAAGTAGGATGCTTTTCAGGATAATCATAGAGACCGTGCGCTAATCGTCGAATAGTACCGGCCCTTACCAACCGCACCAAAGCTTGGGCCACGGCGGTACGACTCCCAAGATCGAGAAAGTGATTTGGAGTAAAGACCCAGCCAGCACCCTTGCTATGAACCCTGTTAGCTATTTTATTTTCAATGCTTTGAGCCATATAAACCACCTCTTTCTTGTCATAAAAAGTATATGTTTTTTGTGACAATAAGTCAAGCTATTTTTCATTATTTTTAGCTGAGGTGGCCCCTATTGTGGGGCGGGTAGGTACTGGTGTTATTTATATTCTGGTAAGCGGATCAAAGCGATTGGCCCGTTGCTGCGCCCATGTTCTCCATTTATCGAACTCGCTTCCCGGCTCGATATTTCTATTCTTTTTGATATATGCCGCAGTAACCGCTTCGATATAGGATAGAATTAGCTTGCCATGCTGCCACGAAATTGCTTTTTTTTCAAGAGCACGAAAACGCTCTTCCTCCAGCTCTGCTATTTTTTGATCTTCTTCTTTCTTAAGATATTCCTCATGCCATTTAAGGCGTTCTTTCTCTAACTCTTTTTCTTTAACAACTGCTTTATACAATCCTTCAATAAAACTATCGAGCAGATCTTCTAACTTCTTACTATCCCTATCTATCCATTCACTGCGAGTGCCTGATGGGGCATTTTTTATTCTCAAGACAAGCTTGCCATTAGGGATGTAGTCGTACTGATTGTAATCGAACCTATCTTTTTCTTTCTTTTTGACGATATTGATTTTTTCGTACATATCTATCCCGAATGTCATCCCTGAAATGGCCACACAGGTTTTATTTTTGTAGTTCTCTTCTTTTATTGAGACACTAATGCTCTTAGCTTCCATGGTTTTTAACAAGGCATCCATAATCTTCAATGCGCGATCAAGGCTATTGGGGCTAACACGGACATTAAGGCCATCCCGATTGCAACTAATACAGCCTTTATCAAGATGGGCTCTATTAATACCTTTTCTCGTTTTTTCAATTAAAGGATGCATGGCCTACCAAAGAAATTTTTACCCAATAAATTAATATATAAATCGTCAGATTCTATTCTTCAACCATTTCAGGATATCGCCAAATGCTTCTTCTCTGTCCGTATCTATGGAAATAGCATGATACATGTCTGGATATTCCATTAGCGTTTTGTCTTCCAGTCTTAGACCATTGAAAAATACCCTGCTTGCCTCCGGGACCATTATTGTATCTCTTCCCGGAATTAAAAATAAAATAGGAGTTTTTAATTTATTTTTTAACATCTGGCATCGTAGCTGACTGATAAGCATATCAAACAATAACCTTGAAGTGGCTCGGGGAACTTCGCAGCGCTCCTCCTTTATCACTTTAAGGTAATCTGCATCACGAGTGCACGCAATATAGTCGAATGGTAGTGTAATTAATTTATCGGGATTGTAAAGGAGAGGAGATAATGTTTTGAAATAGTCAAAGAATGTAAATTTGAATGCGTTTTTCAAGGCTGGAGATATGCATATCAAACCTTCGAATAGTTCGGGCCTAGTTGCCGTCAACAAAAATGAAACGACGGCACCCATGCTTTCGCCTACAATAAAAATTTTCTTCGATCCATTTTCTTCTTTTATTATATTGTAAAGACGCAGAATATCTTCAAAATAAGTCTTGAGGGTCGCAGGTCGTTCTTTCGATGCTACTGCTTCGCCGTATCCTCTTAATTCTATGGCATAAGAGGATATGTTATATTTAAGAAAAAACTCCGATAAGAATTCCCATCTCGCGCTATGCGCCCCTAGCCCATGGATAAGTAATAAAACCGCTTTGGGCTGAACGACCTTCCAGTCTCTATAAAGGATACTACATATACCATCTTCCTTGTTGACTGGGCGCAATTCTGACATTAAATCATTTCTTTATTTTATCTATGAGGGTGGTGTGGCATTGCAGGCAAACCTTCCAGGTATTGTCATAGGTTCGAAAACAGGTGGGACAAATCATGTTGTTTTTAGTATCATTCAAATCCACATTACACATATTAATAGCGGCTGTTATCTCATTTTCTGACCACCCCTTTTCTCTTAATGCTGACGCAATTCCTTGTTCGCTAATCCCGCCTGCTTTTTCCTCCCTAATATAATATACAATAGCTCTTTGTTCTTTACTAAGGCGAGGCAAAACCGGCGCTTTTTCATCTCTGATAACTTTTACGCCAAATTTCTCTATGACCGGGGCAGTTATTTCAAAAATGATTGCTCCTATTAAATATGCAAGAAATCCCCAAGCAATCGAACCTACTCCCAATGCACAAACGCATGTTAACATAATAAATGAACCGAGACCGGGCACTCTCATGGCTGTTATAGCTATTACTATCAATCCGATGAATATTTTAATTAATTTTTCTGACGGCCATTTTTTATTCATTGCAGTCTCTTATTGTAGATTATAATTTCCCAATATTTTACAAACGCTACTATCAGAGTATAATAAAACGGGATGGCGATAGCTACTTCCACGGGAATATTTATGATAGGAAGTTTAAAGCTTGAAAATCCGGCTTGTACAGTAGGGCTGAATACAATAAAACCGTTAAGCATCAGCCATGCTTCTATCGGAAGAACAAATATGAATATAACTACTATATAACCAATAAATTTGTTAAATATGTTTTGATCTATGAAGAATTTATCGATGAAACTAATCGCTAGCCAGACTATAATTATCCATCCACCGGCTATCAGAAAACTGATATCGCGATATATATAAGACCATTTTGGCAGATTAACATTTTTCGCCATTGGATCAATCATGATTTCAAATAAAATAATGGCAATAGCGCTAATGCCAAGGCACTGGAACCAGTTTCTCTTCTTTACAGGGATAAGGTTCTTTCCATCTATCAGAAAACTCCAGTACTTATAAAAGCCTATAATCAAGGCAAGTGTGACGGGAATATAATAAAGTGTTCCGATCGGCGCACCGAAGAAGAAATATCCATATGAGATTTCCTGAACTTCAGGCGGGTAGCTCCTTATGCCCAATTTTATTACCACCGATTCAAAGATCAAAACTAAAACGGTCAGCACAACTAAATATATCCCGAATCTGTACCATTCTTTTAGTGAGCTAAAGACTTTATCGGTAATCACAACGACCGATAAAACCATAATAGACCAGCCTATTGTCAATATCCAGCTTACATCCTGATAAATATACGCCCAAGAACCCATTTTGTAATTCAGCCACATAGGATTGGTAAAAAATTCGAATATTAAAATGCCCAGCGCAACGATAAAAAACTTCAAGAGTATTTTCTTTGTGTATTTGGCCAGGATCGGCAGAAGGCACAAAACGGACATGATAATAAAAACCTCAAATATTATAATAGGGATGGTGGGAGTTTTATCAAATAGGTGAGGAAGTACAAGCGAGTTACGCAAATTCATTAGGTCGGAAAAATATTTCATCATAACTTAAGGCCCGTCCTTCACATAAGTATACATTACCAATCCAATAGCGTCAAATACAAACCAATGTCATTCTTTATAAGCGCGGAATTCGCTGGAAACTGTAGTTTTGGTCTGCCATTCCGGATCTTTTAGCTTGCACTCTCCCCATTTTGCTGATTTAAAATCACTCAAAGATGTTATCTTATCCCAAATTTGATAGAGTGGAGTTTCGAGAATATTCCCAAATATCACATGATTAAAATCGCATGGGCAGACATCGCCATATGGCGTAACGTACAAATAGTTAACACCACATGAACAACCTATACTTCTGTAGCTCGTGGTATAAGCATAAATTAAAATCCCTGGATAGTCAGGATTATTATTGTAATCCTTGGCCGATTCAATCATCTCTTCTATCCAATCGGTGCTGCCAATCAAATCTTTTCGCTGTTTATATCTTCCTGTGGGTACCGCATCATAGAACAGAACTTCATGCACACCTATTTTTTTACCTAATTCTATTATCTTTTTAAATTCGCCTTCCTTAAAAGCTTCCGGCGTCATACAGCAACATATACCCGTTGACAATCCGGCTAATATAGCACTATTTATGCCTTCTACGGCCCTTGCAAAGAGCCCTTTTGTACCACGGAATGTGTCATGCCTATCAGGATCCGCTGAGTCAATACTTATAAAAATGCTATCCAGCCCCGCCTCTTTCAACTCCTTAACCCTATCCGAAAGAAACCAACCATTGGTAAACAAAATGGTAGTCGATAGATCTTTATTTACTGCTCTAATTATTTCTGGTAGATCTTTTCTAGTTAGCGGTTCGCCGCCGGTAAAATTTATTACCGAAACCCCTATCTCCTGGGCATCTTTTATTAACTTCTGAGATTGTGCTAATGTAAGCGTTTTCTTTTTTATCTTATCGATTCCATCAAAAAAGCTGCAGTGTTCGCAATCGGCGTTACACTTATCGGTTACTGCAAAACTCATAAGGTTCGGTATGTTCTTACTTGTAACCATTTTATAAAATTGACGTGCAAAAAAATTGGCTTGTGGCTTGCTATACAATGCGGGGGTCGTCAAAGAATAGACAGGGTGACCATCACGGAAATGGATGACTTTATTATGGTTAAGATAGATTTTATATGTCTGATTCAGATAATCTGACGAATATTGAAGCGTCTTTGTAGCAACAAACCATTTGACCCGTAGTTTAGTAAAAAGTTGTTTTATCTTATTCATCTTACGAAGGCCTCATTGCTCTCAAGCGCAGTAATTGGTCGTGCTTGTAATAGATATAACTTGTCATTTTTCATGGCCCATTCTATATCCATGGGTTTATTATAAAGTTTTTCTATCTTTACCGCAAGCCAAGCTATTTCTTTTATGTTATCATCATCAACCATTGTGTCCATGTTAACATGTTTCTCTTTAATAATCAAAGTTTCCTTGCATACCATATACCTATCCGGCACAACAGTACCTTGCATTAGAGAATCCCCCAATCCTCTAACCAATTCTATGATAATAGTATTTTTATCACAACTGACCGGGTCCATACTGAAACACGCCCCCGAAATATCCGCCATAACCATTTCCTGAATAATAACAGCCATCTTTCCGATGTTCTTAGCACCTTTTGAATAAGTTAAAGCACGCCGACTAAATAGCGAATTCCAACAAAACTTTACTTTCGATAATATATCTCCTTTTGCCACCCCAAGAAAGCTTTCATATTGTCCAGCATAGGAATAACGTCCTCCGTCTTCGGATGTCGCAGAGCTACGCACCGCAACAGAAACTGTGTTTAGTGAGGCAAAAGAACTATATATGCCTTCTGCCAATTCTGGCGGAATTTCGCTTGCAATAATTTTTTGACTGATTTCGGTCATATTGGTTTTAAAGTAATCGCTGCTTTCGATTATTTGTGCTAAAATATCTTGATCGTTTACATTTGACAGCGATCTTAAAAAACTCTCAAATGCTTCGGTAGTAATGATAAAACCATTTGGGACAGGAAATCCTCTTTGGTAAAGATCGACAAGCGAAGAAGCCTTACCCCCAACCACAGAAGGCTTAAGTCGATCTATATCATCGGAAAATTTTCTTAAGAGGCTTAAATTCATATGCTATTAAAAGAAACCATACTTTTTACGCTTCCATTATTTATAGCTGGACTGTTGCACCATCTTCTTATAATTAAATACAATCTTTTTGAATTCCTAGCAAAACCCATAGACTTCCATATAAAATTGGCCAATAAAAGACTCTTGGGAAATTCCAAGACGTTTAGGGGCTTTGTTATGGTCGTACTTTTTACTGGATTTTCTATGGGGATCATAAATGCCTTTCTTGAAATTCCTTTAAAACTTAATCCTTTTTTAGCTGGCATGGTGCTTGGCCTCGGCTACTCCTTGGGGGAGCTGCCAAACAGTTTTCTTAAGCGTAGACTTGGCATAAAAGAAAGCTCCTTACCACATGGTTCTTTCGGGCTGTTATTACATATTCTTGACCAAACAGATTCTGTTATCGGTTCGCTTATCTTTTTACCCATTATATATTCTCCATCATTAATTCTTATTATCGTACTATTTTTTGTAGGTACTGCTTTGCATATTCTTGTCGATGTTTCTTTGTATCTATTCGGATATAAAAAAAGTATCTTAAACCAATAAATCAGCCTGCTAAAATTAATCTTGTTACTAAAGCTGCGGATATTGGAATAAAAAGATTATCCCAGCCCTTTCCGATCATACCTTCTACAACAGCAACAACTAGAGACCCCAAAATTATAAGAAATGCCTTGGTTAAAGTCATGGTTTCGTGAGAGAAGAAAATCATTGATAGAAAAATAAGCACTGTGACTATGAAAAACGTCAAGCTCCCCTCCAGCGTTTTGTATCCGGTTACGTTGTATCCTCTCTTACCATATAGTCGGCCAAAAATACATGCGCATCCATCTGAAAAACCTAGTATCAACGCTGAACTCGCAAATATCAAATTATCGTTCCAAAACATCAAAGCGCATGGTATTAACCCTAACGGAAAAAGTATCGCGCCTACATCGTTGTTCTCAATCCTATGTATACTATCAAGAATACCTTTTCGTTTAGTCCAAAAAAGGAAGATCGAAAAAATAAGTCCAATGATAATAGCCATATGCTGACTTACTAGGGCGGGTATAAAACAAGAAACTATACCGGCGCCAATATG
>Ga0315280_10011397_pt1 | contig 10928 bp, 11 predicted proteins | sample YL17G06_40_MG_FD_203697 | JGI IMG/M metagenome (GOLD analysis project Ga0315280, IMG submission 203697) | Sediment microbial communities from Yellowstone Lake, YNP, Wyoming, USA - YL17G06_40 | ecosystem: Environmental > Aquatic > Freshwater > Lake > Sediment | place: USA: Wyoming | collected... | reverse complement strand
CCAAAAACATTCACCATCCTTATTTAGCATGTTCAGGCATTCTATAAGTGCCCTCTCTAATTTTGAACGTGTTTTTCTTGGAAGGACAATTGGGACAGAAAACAATCCACACAGAATCATACACCACGATTCCGTCATTGTTCGTGTAGTATGGGCTGCGCATCCACTCCATTTTAATTAGTTCTGCACCGCATTGTGGACATTTATAACTTGTTGTTTCTCGGATTGCTTCAAGATTCTCCATTTTTTGTTCGCCAACCTTTAAATATGTTCGCTAAACGTGAACGTCCATGTCAGATGGAACAGGCGGTTTAGGATCACGCTTACCAATTTCACCAAGTAATTGCCTGTAGGTTTCATCATATTTTTCCCACTGAACATTCATGCCGATACACACTTCCCTCTCCAGAGTTGTGGCTTTTCTATGGGCTTCTTCATACGACATTTCGAGTTGCTGCATCAAAACCATTTCTAAAACTTCATGTGCAACAAGCGGCGTCATCATCCAGACGGGCACGGTAGGATCATAATAAATTTTTGTGCCGTCTTTGCTGTAGCCCGCTATGCCGTCACGCATCAAAACTGGAATGACACTGACATTCTTGTTTGTCAGCGGATTATAAATTTGAAACATTATTTATGCTCCATAACTGAAAGGAATATACTTGCCCGTTTTACGGTCTCTGGTCCAAGGCTTCAAATGTGCAATGTGAAAGTGGTCATGCCACAATATGGCTGTGCCATCCAAAAACACTTTGTAACCAGAATCCCACGCTGACAAGCAGTAACCGAAATCTTCGCTTGCCTCTAAACTGTAAAGAGGCCAGAAATTGACTCGTCTATCCTGAATTATTTTTTTGCTTAGGCATAGGCAACCTGCACTCGTCATTTTTGGCTCCATCAAACTTGCGAAGGGCACGCGGTAAAACCTGTGCAGATCAGAGCGTCCTTCAACTGGCCATTTGCTTGCCAAAAATGGTCCTTCAGGGAAAAGGCGCACGTATGAGCCGCCTATTATGTCTTTGTTCCAGCCTGTTAGGATTGTTATGAGGTTGGGGCTTATGGGGTAAACGTCCGCGTCTAAAAATATTGCATAGTCTGGGTTGAAATGGCGGGCTGCGGTTAGGAGTAGCTGTCGGATGTGGGCTATGGGTCCATAAACGCTTTCGCACGCTTGTGCCACGTCGTCTCGGAACCAGACTCGTATGATTTTGTGGGGTTTGTGTTTGTAATGTTTTTTGATAAGCCATAACGTGGTGTCTCTGCTGTTGTTTTCTGCGAATATTGTCATGTCAGGTTGCGGTTTAAGCTTGTCTAAATAATGGAAAAGTTTGCCAAGCGTGTTTGAGCAGTTATATGCGGGAATGAGTAGGCATGTTTGAATTAAATTTCCCTCGCAATTTTGCTTTTTTTGGAATATTCTAAAAAAAGGGGGAAAAGGAAAAGGTAAAGGATTTGGCTGTTTTATGCAGCGTGTTTAATCAGCGCAGTGAAAGGCTCAATAACTTCTTTAGCGCCGCCAGTAACGTGTGTCACAATGCGGAAGCCAATCGCAGCCGCCCAACGCTGAATCTCACTTACAATGTCTTCTGCTTGAGCCCAGCCGACTGCTTCGCCACCGTTGCAGATGCTTGCGTATCTTGCAGCGTCTGCTCCAGCGTTTGAAGGAGCATAGACTTGATCAACGTAAAGTTTCTTGCCGAACAGTTCGCTGATTTGTCCAGTCTGCAGGTAACCTGCCAGTGCTGTGGTGAATTGCACGCTGGTAATGTTGCTTTGCACGAATGGGTAGAAGCCTGAAGCGACACCGCCTGTGCCGACTGCAGCTTTGTATGGGTATGTTACGAGTGTGTCTGCTTTGCCTCGTTGGGCTTCAATTAAGCCTGTTGCGTTGAATATGTCGTTAAAGTCGTATGCGTAACTCTTACCATCAGCTGCTGTTCCTTTGCTTATTACACATGTGGTGCTGTTGTCTAAGGCTCCGTAGATTGCCGTGTTGATTCCACGGTTCAAAGCGTTTCCATGTGCGATTCCCAAAACTTCAGCCAGGTTCACTGCTGCTTGTCTCTGGGCAAGGTCTGAAACGTCTGTTCTAACGCCTATGATGGCTAATGTTGCTTGGGCATCGCTTAAAGTTGCGTCTGTCGCCGTGATGTCTGCGGCTTCGTTGCTTACGGTAGCTTCAAAAGTGTCTGGAATCTTCACGAATTGGAAGTGGTAGGTTACACCGCCGCCTGGTGGCACTTGGTCTATTCTGCAGATTTGTCTTGCATCAACCAAAGTTGCAAGTTGTATTCCCGCTCTTGCCGCTACCATCTGGGCAAGGGCTAAACCAGATGTGCTTGAAACAACTTCTCTTACTGTCCGCACGCCATACTGCTCTGCCAAAGCCTTAAAGTCTAATCCTCCAGCTGTTGCGCTTATGTTAAATGCCATTTTTTTCATCTCCAAATAATTTTATTAACGAGACTCCGCCCTGGTGGGGCTTCATTTGAACCGTGCCTTAAGATGGCAGGCTGAAAATACTACGAGTAACCATAAAAGTGATGCTCGTAGTATGTTACCCAGAAATAATGGGGTAACCTTGACTTCATAGACTAAAAAAGGGGAAACTTTTCAGGTTGAACCTAAAATTTCTTTACATGCAAGCAAATAAGCCTTTTTAGCGTCCCCATTCATCTGTTTCAAAAGTTCTTGTGCACGTTTAACCACGTCAGGTTTGCTGGTTACTTCGAAACCGCCTATTTGTCCAGGGCTTAAACTTACACTTTTGCTGTCCACAACTTTGGGCAGAGTGTCTGTTTCGGGTGTTTTGCTGTGAACTGCTGTTGGTGGTTCTTTAGGTTGAACTTTGTCTGGCGGAACCTTACTTTTAACCCGGTCCTCTTCTGTTTCAGCCTTTTCAGCCTCTTCTTTAGGAATGGCTTGTGTTTTAGCACGGTCAATTTCCGAAGGTGCTGATGGTGTGGGCTGTGTTATCGGCGGGTTTGCAACATGTCCGCCTGTCTGCACTCCGCCCATAAGTGGGGGCTGAGTCACGTTTGGCGGGTTAAACCTTGTCGAATCAGGGCTTGTGGGCACTGGACCTTCTTTCGCCATTTTTTCTGCTACTTCGAGGGGAACAACTATTTCTGTGCCGTTTTCAGTTTTGATTTCGGTTATTTTTTCTTTATCCATTTTTTCACCTTCCATACGCTTGTAACTTTCCATTATCATTTCAATTTGCGTTAGCTGTGCTTCAGGAATGCCTGGAAAAGCTGTCAAACTAAGTTCTTCAGGAATAAACTTGGATAATTGTAGACCGCCTAAAGTGTTTTCGCCTTCTCCTTCTCCGCCGATGCTTACGCCCTTGATCAGTGGTGGAATCTTGTCTGTGCCAACTACTTTGTCGTAAAGGTCTTTTTCCATTAAGCCGAGCCCTTCAACTTTTATGCCGCCTTCATATTTGCTGTCCGTGATTAAGCCTATGACGCGTTCGCTTTTGGTGATGTCGTGGTCCATGATGAAGGGTTTGCCCTTGTAAAGTGGGGCTGCGTTGCGGAGTACTTGTTCTGTGTAGACTCGGTTGTTTAGGCTTTTGCCTGGCACAGCGGCGACTGCGCTGAATTTGAAGGGGACAAGGTTTTCTTTTACTGTGATTTTTGCTGTGGGCATGGATTCTTCGTGGCTTTTGAACCATGCTTTTGCCTTGTCAGTTGTCCAGCCTTTGTCTTTGCTGAATAGGTAGGATTGGACTTGTGTGCCGACTTTGCATTTTCCGCCTGTGTAGTTGCCTTTTGGGCATCCGACTATGGCTTTTATGCCTTTGTCTGCGTCTATTGTGATGGTGCGTAGGCTGTCGCTATCGTATTTGTCGGGGTTTTCGTGTCCACTGCGAATATAATCATCTGTTACATCCCATGGCATGTTTTTCTCATCTCCTACATTTTTATTTTTTTGTTATATGTGAAATCGAAGGTTTCAATAACATTTTTAATTATCTTATAATATCTTATTTTCTAATTTAAACCGTTTTTTGTGGCGGAAATTAGATTATAAGATAATTAAGAGATTAAATAATCTTCTTGTAATCTTCGATTTTACACCTATACATTTTTTCGTTTTTTCCGTTTAACCGCTTTCACGGTTTGTATCAGTTCTGGATATGTCATCATTTTAAGTTCTGTGGGAATTATGGTTATGACAGGTTCCGCCGTTTTGAATGGTTGAGCTTGAATTTGGCGGCTTTCTTTTTTTGCCAAAACGGTTCCAACTTTAATTTCTGTTTGAACTGGCTCTGCAACAGTGAATGGTTGTGCCTTTATTTCTTTTCGTTCTGGCTTGGCAACTTTGAATGTTGCTAGGAAGGATATGGTTTCTTTCCGTGCAAGTTGAACTTGCGCTTGGTAGTAGGCTCTTTCTTTTCGGAAAAGGTTGAATAGGCTGGGAGCCCATGCTTCGGCTTTTTCCCACCAGAATGGGAATCCGCCTCCAAATGGAAGTTCTGGTGTTGGTTGTCCTATGATTGTGTCTATGGTGTAGGTGCTGGTGATGTTGAGTTTTTGGAGTAGGGTGTCGAGGGTGTAGGTTTTGGTTTTGCGGAGCGCAAACGTGGAGTCTACGGTGTAGGTTTTTGTTAAGCCTAACTTTTTGAATAGTGTGTCTATGGAGTATGATGTGGTTATGCCCAGTTTCTTGAGTAGTGCGTCTATGGTGTAGGTTTTTGTGTAGGTGTTTACTCCTTGGGCTTGGAATATTGTGTCTATAGTGTATGTTTTGGTTACTCCGAGTTTTTTGAATAGAGAGTCTATGGGATAGTCTTTTGTTAAATTCAACTTTTTGAGTAGGGCGTCGATTGTGTAGTTTTTGGTTAGTCCAGTCTTTTTTAGGAGTGTGTCAATGTTGTATGTTGTGGTTATGTTTGGCTTTTTGAATAGGCTGTCGATTGTGTAAGTTTTGGGAATTCCTAATTTTTGGAGTAAAGCGTCTATTTGGTATTGTTTTAAGCCGATTTTCTTTAAGATTGCATCTATAGTATAGGTTTTAGTTAGGTTTTGTTTTTGGAATAATGTGTCTGCCGTGTAGGTTTTTGTTAACCCTAATTTTTTGAATAAAGCATCAATGGTGTAAGTTTTAGTGTAGGTTCCGCCTAACGTGTAACTCTCAAATTGCACGTTATAAGGACTTGAGGCTCCACTTTTCCATACTGCACAAATTTTATCTGAAACTGGCTGATATGCACTTGAGCAATGGCTCATTGTAGATTCTGAACTACTTATTACCACGGCTGTTTGCCATGTGTCAGCATCTTTGTCTCGATATTTAATTGTAGTTGCACTTAGAAGATAGAAAACTCGAACTTTATTTGCGGATTTGAATGAAATAGTTGGACAATATTGACTTATTGTGGCAGATTCAACAGTTTCTTCGCTTCCCCATCCTGTTCCATAAATGCGTTTAACATAAACAATGTCAAAAGTTGTTGCCTTGCAAAATACAAGATGCGCATCATCTCCATCATTGACAGCATTAAATCCAAAGGCACTAAAAACCGTGCTTGAGGTGGCTGTTTCTTCTAAACCCCAACCTGAACCATCCCAAAGTTTTGCTTTGAACACCGTAGCACCAGTGTTCCAAATCCAAAGTACTTTTCCAGCCGTCAAAGGAACTGCTATGCAATCCTTATCTACTGAATCTCCAGCGGAATCAACTGGAAAACCTGAAGCTGTTGTCCATGTACTGTCTGTTGTGGATGACTTATACAGCCGAGCATAAACATGGGTGCTATCTACGTAATACAAAACGCCAATCCATTTATAACCGCTACTGTCAATGCTGATGGTGGGATAAAAAAACTTTTTCTCAGTTTGAGTGTCTACTATTCGTTCGGTGCTCCACGTTATTGTCGTTCCAAATATTGAACCTCTACGGTAATATAAAGGACCAGATATTGAGCCAGTGGTTCTTGCATAATGAACGTAAGTTCCATCAAACCAAAAACTCATGTAAAGACTTAATGTGCAAGCGACAACAATTGTTTCTGCACTCCACGTTATACCATCACTTGACGTGCGGTAAACCATGTTTGCGCCATTTGAATAAAACACCCAGAAGTAACCATTAGCATAAAAACTTGCTCGTTGACACCCAAACCCAGTTGCCCACACGTCAGTACTGGTGCCAATAGTAGTAACCATAATCCATTACCTCAGCAAACACAAAAACTGGGGAAGCGAAGCAAACAACGGAAACGTTTTAGCTGAACCACATGACTTTTTCTGTAAGAAAACCCTGAGAGCCATCCCATAACTGTTACCTTTTTATGCTATATTTCCATCTTCATTAATCCTCAAAATCCTCTTACCCTCAACACCCAACACATACACAATTTCCCGACTCGCCACCCCGCCAGAATCTACACAATACCGCAAAACATTCTCCCGCTTCGCAACAAGCCTATCGCCAGCCTCCAAATCAACAACGCAAGGCTTAAAAGCCGACGGAACAACAATTAAGCCTTCAGCCTCCCAAACCTTCTCCGCCAAATCCATGCTGAAAGGATACCAGCCAAACCGCTTAAGCCGCTTCAAATCCACATTTCTGAAAAGGTTTTCCCTGCCCGTCTCAGGGTCAAACTGGCTCAAGGCTGTGCCGTCCATGTACTCCGCAACCCAGAAATAGACGGGGGGGCGGTAGCCCAAATCAGCCACGGCAATCACCTTCAAGTTACTTTATTTTTAGAAGAGAAATTAACGAGGACGGGTCAAAATTTTGATTGTTTTGATAACCCAATTGAGTTGTAGAATTTATTAGTGAATGACATTTTCGACAGCATGTAATCAAATTCCTTTCTTCAAAGTTCAATTTTATATTTGTAGGAATAATATGATGAACCTGTAATGTTTTAATCGTTCCATCTTTCCCACAGAATTGGCATCTAAACTTATCTCTTTCCATAATCTTTAATCTTAATTCTCGCCACCACACACTTCTTTTATGTAAAGCCATATTACTAAGAGGTTTTCTTTGTGCAATATGAAGACATTTTAAGGAACAATAAGTCTTTTCTTTATGTCCAACTCTACCACCAGTTGTAAATTCTTTTCCGCAAATTGGACAAGTTTTAGTTATTCTTCTATAAGCTTGGGGTTTCTTCTTTCCTCTCCAATATTTTACATAGCATTCAAGCGAACAGAATTTTTGTTTTGCTCGTGTAACTGGTTTTCCACATACTAAGCATGGATTTCGAAACTTGCGGGGCGGTCTTCCTTTTGTCGGACTTTTATGATAACATTTTTGCGAACAATATTTTCTTTTATTTAGTATTGATTTTCCACATATTGGGCATGTCTTCATAGAATGTCATCTTGCAAGTATTTGTCATCTTGCAAGTCTATATTTCGTCGTATTTAAAGGTTAGCGTTTCAGCGTTTTGTGTCCCTTGCACCGCATCCGAGGCCACTTTTACTTGTAAAACAATATGCTTGGTTTTTTCTGCGGTTGTGTGGTCTCCGCTGTCGATTGTTGCAGGAGACGCTGACGTGTCGCTGGCAACATTCGCCGTCTTCGTTGTCTGAGTGTTATAGTAGGCATGCCCATTAGTAGCATCATCAATCGCATAGCCCGTAGTGCCTTGCGTGCCATTTGCCTGCTGATAATTCGCAGCTGGACAGCCATGGTCTCCTGTGTCACGGTTTCCACGCATCAACATTCCACCAGTGCCGAAAGTCCACCCTATCGAGCCGTCGCTGTAATGGCGAACATTGTTTATTTTCGTGAATGTTCCTGAAAGGTCAAGGCAGATGCTTGCCCAATAACTGTAATTGTAGCCGCTGGTTGGTATTGGAATCGGGTTTGTAGTGTCAGCAGTGTTTGCATCGTCAGTTCGCAGTCTCACCGCCGTAACAGTTGTATATGTCGGCGTGGCTCCCGTCATACGTTGAACGTTAACTGTTGCAACCATTCATTTTTCACCTCTCATTTTAAAATTTTTATTTCTTCAAAACTGGAAGCAATCTTAAACCACTGACAACAAAATTTGGAATCGGACTCTCCTCCAAACTCTCTGGAAAAACAGCTTTAACTTTTACCTTAGCCTTTTCGCCGTCCTTCAAAGTTTTTGGAAAACCAAACACCTTAACATAGGGCAAGTCACATTCAACTTTTAGTCTGTCAACCATTGTTTTCTCCTCGTTATGAATCCACAATGTAAACTCATGCTCTTCGCCTGGCAAAACATATTCGCTGTTCAACGGGTTTGTTTCCACTGGAATTTTGCAGTCCTCATCCAAATACAATTTCACGTTTAACGGCTTCTCATTCCTCGACAATTTCAATTTCTCCCTTACTACGTTTAACCTTAAACTTGCTCGGCTTACGCTCCCGCTTCCTCTCTGCAGGTTCTTCAGCAGATTTAGGCTTAGCCGTGAAAGGCGAAGCTTGAGGCTCATACATCGTCCCCGACCTCGCATTTTCAGGCATGTTAAGCCTATCAACAACATACTCCGCACTCACAACCTTCGCCTTAAACAAATCCAACAGCGGCTCAACGTTGGCTCGCCAGTCTTCAGGCGTAATCGGGTTAAAATGAAACTCTGCCTCGCCACTGCAAAGCCTTGGAACAATCAACTCGTTAATTTTATCCTCCAAATCTTCCTGATACTCGCGGATTTCATCTTCCAGAATTTCAAACTTCAACTCTCCCCATTTGACTTCGCTGCCAGCCCTTATAATGTCGAAAAGGCTTGCAGGAACGCCTAAGCCCACCAAAATGCGTTCTTTCCAAGCCTGAATATATTCGCTCACACCTTTAATGCTGCCACTACTCTGATAAACTTCATTCACCGTGGTAAGCATGTCGCTGAAAATGTCTTCACCGCCCTGCCTGTTCTGCAGTTCACTCTTCCACTTCAACAAATCCGCGTCGCTTGGCAAATAATCCCTTTCACGCCCATCCTCACCCATAATTCTGCCGCCCAACTTCAAATGCAACAGTGGATCAGCACGTTTCTGCACGATGGCAGGCAAATATTGAAGCATGATGCAGTAGCCCTTCAAAGCGTAAATTGTGCTGCGGTACATGCTGTAACCGTAAATGCCGCCTGGCAACTTGTTAAAGGGCAAATGGAAAATTTGGTCACGGTGAAAATCAATCTCCACGTTGCCCCCCGCCAAAATTGTTTCTGGAGTAGGACCTAAAGGCCCAGCCCATCGGCGCTGAACAAACTTCAACGTTAAAGGCTCAGCCCTTTCCACGTCAAACTTGTTCGGATTAATGAAGACACGCATGGTTCGGGGGTCAATCTGTTTCAAACCGTAAAATTCAGATGCTTCTTTCCACTTTAAAAGTGGCCTTGGATCACCCGCGCCAAGGGCGGTGCCCGCCGGTGAACCGTAGCCCCATTTTGCTTCGCTGTTGTCAACCAGTTCCATCCAAGCGTTGCCCCAGATTAAAGCGTTTTTCGTGGCATATTTTAAAACGCGGTAAAGTTTCAGCCGTTTCCAGTTGCGCATAAACTGGTTAACAGCCCGCTCGTTCGCTTCCAGTGTGAAGCCGGGCTTCCAAATAAGCCTGTTCTTCAAGTTAACTGCGAATGCAACTTCAGGAACGAACAGGTAAGCATCAACGTTTAGGACGCTATAAGGCTAACTTATAATGAAATCCCAATAGAGCCCCCATGAACGTAAGCTTAAAGGCTTATATCGTCGGGCCACCCGAACTGGGGAGCTTCAACTTACATAAGGCTGGCTTATGTAATATATTGCCCCAATATGGGTGTTGTGGCAGCCAAGGCTAAATCCGATTCAGTTATTCTTCCTTCTGCTATCCATCGTAGTGGAACTCGTTCCATCATGGTTCGTGTGTTTGCTTCGTTTAACGGTGCGAGTTTGCTTGAAGCGATTAGTACGCCTGGCTGCATCGGCTCTATTTTTTTCGTTGATGCGCTACCGAATATTCGCTGAAGTTGTTCTTTTAAGTTTATTTTCACCCCTCTTTCACCTTTTATATTACGGTTGTAATATCCGTAACTGTCACATAGCGAAAATTTATATATGTGATTTTTATCTCCGTTAATTATGTTTCATATTCCAAACGAAAAAGCTGTATGGTTAGCTTGTGCGATAGATTGTGAAGGGCATATAGTTATTTCTCGAAGTGGAAAATGGGTGGGATTGGAAGTTGCGGTTTCAAATACTAATTTAGATTTTATTAGAATGTTTGCAGTTTTGACAAATGCCCACATAAATTCTGAACTACCTAAAAAGTTGAGCAAGCAAATAATTTATAGAGCTCGTTTAAGGAGTAGGAAAGATATTGAAAATGTCTTGTCACAAACAATCCCTTACATGATTGTTAAGCGAGAGAAAGCAAAAGAAATGCTTGATTTTGTTAGAACACATCCCTTTAATCGTAGCGAGTTTATGAAAATACAATCGAAAGGTTATCCAAGAGATGCCCAAGGTCGCTTTAATTTCAATTCTTAAATTGCCTGTTTTTTCTCGGATATTCATCTTTTACTCCTCAAAACTTTAATTAGTTCGCCCTTTAAACGGCATCTGGGGCAATAGAGAGGATTGGCTGCGACGCTTGTGTAGTGGCATTTTGGGCATTCGAAACTTTCAAGTTTAACCTTCATTTTCATCAACTTGCAGGCTGCATTTTTCCGAAGCTCACAAGAGGATGCACATTTAACGGTTTAAACCCATACTTCAACTGCCAACCGGCCAAAGCCAAAGCCACCACACAATCATCATGATAGCCTTCAGGCGCGCCGTATTGGATGTTGCCGCTTGGGCTTATTTCGTAACCGAAAATCTCCAGCTCATTCACGAGAACAGGATCATTTTTAATCCAGATTTCACGGTTGTCAAACATTAAACTCAAATTTTCAATCAAAGCCTTTTTGCTTGTCACGTTGATTTTGTAGCCTTCAACCTGCTGGTAGTCA
>Ga0315280_10011396_pt1 | contig 10928 bp, 8 predicted proteins | sample YL17G06_40_MG_FD_203697 | JGI IMG/M metagenome (GOLD analysis project Ga0315280, IMG submission 203697) | Sediment microbial communities from Yellowstone Lake, YNP, Wyoming, USA - YL17G06_40 | ecosystem: Environmental > Aquatic > Freshwater > Lake > Sediment | place: USA: Wyoming | collected... | reverse complement strand
AAACCATTCTAAGGAAATGCTGGCGGCTCGCTCCCCCCAAAAACCGAGCCGGCTATTTACAGAAGTTTACGGACTCAACCCAGGTGAGGGCCCGGCGAAGAGCAAAAGGGGAATTGCCACAGCAGAAATGATGGGGAGAAAGGCGAGAAAAAGACCTTGACAAGCGAGTTTGTTGAAGCTAGGCTCTCGTACGATTGGTTGAACCAATTATGGCCACCTTCAAGTCGATGGAGCGAGGAGGGCTCGAACTACTTCTGAAGACACCCGTTCAGGCCGGTTCTATGGCATTTGGATCGTGAAAGCTTTTGCGTCGGGTCTTGGATGACAGCAGTATCCAAATAGGAGGTAGAAGACGATGTGCGAAATGAAAGAGTGGGCACGTGCGTATCGCTTATGGGTTGTGGGAACGCTACTACTCTTGCCCATGTTCTGGCTGGCCCTCTCCACCGTAGCCAGAGCCCAGACGGCTGCTGCCGGGCTTAATGGCACAGTGAGAGACCCCAGCGGTGCGGTCATCCCGCAGGCTAAGGTGGTATTGCTCAATACCGCCACGGGAGTAAGGCAAACCACCACAACCAACCCGACGGGGAGCTACGTTCTCCTGAACATTCCACCGGGGAACTACACTCTCGAGGTTACGAAGGAGGGGTTTACCAGAGCCAAGCAGGCAGAATTCACTCTCTTCGTAAACCAAACGGCGACCTTCGACATTACGCTGTCTGTGGGATCCGCCAAGCAAACGGTTACTGTGGAGGCGACAGCAGCCCGTGTTGAGGCCTCCACCGCGGAGTTAGGCATGACCGTAGCGGGAGACCAAGTTAGAAACCTGCCGCTCAACGGCAGAGACTTCACACAACTACTGACCCTCTCTCCGGGAGTAAGTCCCATCAACACCGATCAAAACGGTGGCGGATGGCTAGTCAATCCGGTGGGTTCTTTCTCGTTCCCTGCGGTCAACGGACAGATGAATCGCAGCAACATGTTTACGCTGGATGGGGTTATTGATTACGGCTCGTTCACAAGCACTTACGGAGTCGCGCCGATTGTGGATGGCATCCAAGAATTCAAGGCACAATCTCAGAATGACGAGGCGCAATTCGGCGGGGCCCTGGGTGCGATCGTAAATGTTGTCACGAGATCTGGGTCGAACGATTTTCACGGCTCCGCCTGGGAGTTCCTCCGCAACAACTCCTTGAATGCCCGCAACTACTTCGCCACCGAAGTTACGCCCTTCAAGCAGAACCAGTTTGGTGGAGCAATCGGCGGCCCCGTTATTTTCCCCCGGTACAACGGACGCAACCGAACCTTTTTTTACGCCGGCTACGAAGGCTTTCGGCTCCATAGCTCCTCGGAGAGCCTGTTTAACACGCCGACTCCCGCTGACCTCACCGGAGATCTGAGCGATATCGACGCACAAATCTACAACCCATTTAGTACACGCCCCGACCCGAACAATCCAGACCTGTTGCTCAGAGATCCCTTTCCGAACAATCAAATTCCATCTAACCTGCTCGATCCAGGCATGGTACTTTGGGCCAAAACGCTTTACCCTACTCCAATCGAAACCGGTGTGCCCGGCTTCAACGGAAGAGACACAACACCGGGGACTACCCGCCAGGACGCAGCCTCGCTGCGTTTTGACGAACAACTGCGCAATACCGACAGGCTCTTTGTTAGATACACTGGAGCGGACCAGAGGACAACTGGCTCGGGAGGGTTCCCCGGTTTAACCCAACTAGGCTTCCACCACGCCTACAACGTGGGTGCCAGTTGGATTCACACGTTTGGCGCGAATGCGGTCTTGCAGCTTTCGTTCGGGCGTACTTCCGTGCACACAAACACACAGGGTAGATTCAAAAATGCGCCCGCTGACTTCTGGAGTCAGGTTGGTTTTGCGCCTAATTTTGTCAGCAATTTGCTCGGCGGCCGAGCCTTGCTCCCTGCTATCTGGATCGACGGCTTTCTGGGTGGCGGAGAAGTCTCCGACTGGATGACCTCTTCCGACATTTACCAGTATAAGGTTGACTTCTCCAAGGTATACGGCCACCACACCTTCAGGATGGGCGCAGATTTTGCAACCAACAACGTACAATACAACACCATTGACATAGAAATGGGCTTCACGTCTTTCCAAACATCCGACCTGGAGACCGGAGATGGAGGCAGTGCCCTCGCCTCTTTCCTGTTGAGCGTTCCAGACAGCGTGTGGCGGGGCAACCAGGCTCTCACAACGCACCACAACTGGGTGGACGGATTCTATTTTCAAGACCAGTGGAAGGCGACGGATAAGCTGACGGTGAACCTGGGCTTGCGCTACGACGTCTCACTCTGGGGTCCATTGGGAAGTGAATCGGAGCATAACGTTTACGGGGGGAACTGGGATTTCAACACTGGAAACTACGTCTTGTTGCGGCAGGCCCCAGCTTGTTCGCCGACCCAGGGCGCTCCGTGTATTCCCGGTGGTGTCCTTCCGGAACACGTCGTCGTTTCGTCTCGAAAGGACCAACTTTTGTACAACAACTATGACAACATTTCGCCACGTATCGGGCTGGCCTACCGCCTCACACCGAATACTGCGCTGCGAGCATCTTACGGTAGATTCTTCGACAATTGGCCGGCAATTAACCAGGCTCTTACGAATGCGGAGACATTGTGGCCCGACCAGGGGGGATTCGGCGCGTTCGCTATGAACTCCACCGTGCCGACGGCGATGGCGGAAGATCCCCTTCATCTCGGGAGTGGTCCCGCTTATCCACCGCCCGATCCATACGGGAATTCCACGGCCTTCTTTGACCCCCATTTGAAGAACGCCCGTACAGATAACTGGCATTTAGGTGTTCAGCGACAACTAGACCCCAGCACAGTTCTCACGGTCAACTACGTGGGAGGCCACGGCAGCCGCATCCCCATCTTTATTCCTTGGAACATTGCGTTAACACCAGGTCCTGGTGACCCGCAGCAGCGTGCTCCTTTCCCCTACGCCGTTGGGTCGCCCTACATGTGGAGCTGGGGGAGGAACAGCTATAACGGGTTACAGGTATCGTTGAACAGAGTGAGCAGCGGTGGCTTAATGTATTCACTTGCTTACACGTGGTCCAAAACACTGGACATCGCTTGCGATGGCTATTATTCCGGGTGCGGGGTTCAGGACCCCTACCACCTCGACCGCGACAAAAGTGTTGCCGGATATGACCTGACGCATGTTCTCGCAGCCAGCTGGGTCTATCCGCTTCCGTTTGGAAAAAGTAAAAGATGGAGTAGTAGTAACCGCGTGTTGAACTACGGGATAGGTGGGTGGCAATTGAATGGAATCCTGACCCTGTCGAGCGGGCAACCGTACGACATCGCGGCTAGCGGCGACATCGCAAACACCGGCAATTTCTTTTACTCCGAGCGGCCAAACCTGGTTGGCAACCCTAAACTTTCAAATCCTACCCCGCAGGAGTGGTTTAACACCGCAGCCTTCGCTATCCCCGCTCCTTACACTTTCGGAAATGAGGGTCGAAACATCCTGCGGTCAAACTGGCGGAGAAACCTAGACCTGTCGATCTTCCGTATCTTTCCAATAGCCGAGTCGAAGAAACTGGAATTCAGGTTTGAGGCATTCAACGCAACAAACACCCCGGTGTTCGGAATTCCGGACGCCACTATTTCTGACCCCAATTTCGGGCAAGTCTCATGGACCGCCACCACAGAGCGCCAACTCCAGTTCGCTCTGAAGTTTTATTTCTGAGCCTCCAGAGCCGCATGCGCAGTTTCACGAGGTCGGCTCCGAAGAAAACGCTGTGAAGGGATGCAGATCGGCCTTAAGGGCACTCCAGCACCGCACGCAAGCTACACTTGTAATGCTGGGTGCCCTTTTTGTTTGCGTAGAACCATTTGTTGCCGCTGTCCAGAAACCCGCCAGGGAAATTCAAGCTGACACGAACTGGTCGGCAACACCTCTTGCACTGCCAAAATCTTGCCAAGCTTCGGAGAAGAGGTCTCAACAGATATCCCAACTCCTAGCGGAAGTGGGCTCTCACCCTAGCGCCAGCGCCTACAATGCGCTCGGCCCCTTATTCGCACAGCGGGGGGAGTTGGCCTGCGCCATTTCCGCTTTTGACCTCGCCCTGCAACTCGACCCGAAATCATGGGAATCTCGCTTTAACCTCGCACTGGCATTGATTCGGAACGGCAAGCCGAAAGAGGCAGAGGGGCATTTGCGCTTTGTGATTCATCAGAGGCCGGATTCTTTCGAGGCGCACAATGCGCTTGGGCTTGTGCTGCAGAGCGGAGGAGACTTAGATGCTGCGGCGGATGAATTCAAGGCCGCACTCCAAATCAATCCACGATTTGTTTCCGCGGCATCTAATTTGGCAAAGGTCCTCAACTCGCAGAAGAAGTATACTGCGGAGATCTTCTACCTGCGGCAAGCGTTGGCCTCGAACCCGCCTCAAGAGCTGGCTTACGGATTACAACTGACTCTGGGGATTGCTTACGACCAGAACGGGAATACAGATCTGGCCCTCGAAACCCTGCAGAAGCTGGTAGTATCGCAGCCGAAGTGTGCGGAGGCGCATTACACGCTTGCCAACGCGCGTGCGAAACGCCTTGATTTTAAGACTGCCGCGCTCGAGTACGCAGAAACCTTGCGGCTCGACCCCGAAAATAATATCGCTCGACTCTCGCTGGGGAAGGCCTTAGTTGAACTCAGCGACAAAGCTGCCGCGCTTTCACAGCTCCAGGAGTATGTCCGCCGTTCGCCAAAGGATTACGAGGGCCACTTGGTGTTGGGCCAGGCTTATCGGCGGTTTGGTGATTTCGACAAGGCCGCGGACGAACTGCGACTGGCGGCGGCGCTGAAGCCGGATAGCTATGACGCGCGGTACCTGCTGGGGTCGGTGCTGGCACGATCCGGACGGGTGGACGAGGCGATCCGACAGCTGGAGGCAGCGAAAAGGCTGAATCCCCACGCGCCGGAACCTTCCTACGAGCTAAGTCATATCTTCAGGAAGAGAGGGGATCACCAGCGTGGGGAAGAGGAACTTCACGCCTTTCAACAGCTGAAACGATGGACCGAGCGGAAAAACGATGCTGCGGTGCTGCGCGGCAAAGCCAACGATCTGCTGGCAAAAAGTGACGCGCGAGGAGCAGCCACCATCTATAGGGAAGCTCTGAAGCTCGACCCAAACAATGCGAAGGCCTACTACAACCTCTCGCTGGCTCTAGAGCAACTGGGCGAGCGGCGGGAGGAAAAACAGGTCCTGGAAATGGCGGCTAAACTCGACCCAAATCTTGCGGAGCCCCACAACCGGTTAGGAATACTCAGCATGGCAGAAGAAAAGATGTCGGAAGCAGAGAGGGAATTCAAAGTTGCCGTCGCGACCAACCCAGCATACGCGGAGGCCAAAAACAACCTTGCGGTTTTGTTTGGGCGCCAGGGGAAGTATTCCGAGGCCACGGGGTTGTTGCTGGAGGCGATAAAGGACGACCCGCAGTATGTGGAGGCCTACGTCAATCTGGGCCTGCTGCTGGCCAGCCAAGGAAAGTACGCTGAGGCCAAGCAGCAACTCTATAATGCCCTTCGAATTTCGCCAGACAACGGCAGCGCGTTAGCAGCGCTTCGACTGATTGAAAAGGAACTGGCCCGTCATAAGGAATAGTTCGAAATGGTTTGAGGGGTTGATGTGCTGCTACCCTTTCATTGTTGAAATGCTCTTGAACACTGGTTGTGTCTCGCCAAAATCCTGTCCTGCTTTGCAATGAACAACATAGAATGAGGCGATCTGCTATAACTCTGGCTCATGTCCCGCTTCTTCCGACTCTGGTTCGGAGCACTCGTTCGTATTTTTTGCACGCGTCAGAACCTGGTTCTGGAAGATCTGGCTCTCCGACAGCAACTCACGGTGCTGAAGCGCAGGCACCCCAGACCCAGACTTGACCCCATTGACAAACTTTTCTGGGTATTCGCCCGCCGCTTCAAAAAAAGTGCAGGAGATGAACGAAGCATGACACCACACTTGATGTGCTTAGCTGAGAATCTCTGCACGCTCTCCTATGGGCTCTTCAAGTGGGACACCCGGCCAACACAGTGGTGAGCGGTCAATGCCAAATCCTTCCTTGGGGTCCCCCACGCAGTCTGCCCTTGGGTGGCCCCCCGGCTTTGTTTGAGGCACGAGATGCTCAGTGTCAGGAAAGCCTGTTTCACGGGAGCAATCCGGCTTAAGTGGGGGTTAGGCTGTTCTCGACAGTGGGTTAACAACCAGATCATGAGCGAAAATTCTTGAGGAAAAGGGGTAACACTCCAACGCCGTGGTTCCGGGGAGGAACCGAAAGGAGTGTTACCTATGGAAGGTATAAAGGAAATTCAAGGGAAGAGGGAGAGGAAGAGAACCTGCCCCCCGAGGGGGGCAGCGCGGCGGGCAAATCGTCCGCATCCTCATTCTTATCCGTTCGAGGTGCGGCGTAAAGCGGTGCAGTTATGTTTGGAAGAAAGCTTCCCCGTGGAGCAGGTGGCCCACGAAATGGGCGTGGGCCTCAGCACCTTGTCCAAGTGGGTGAGGTTGTACCGCGACCAGGGTGAAGCGGGGTTGCAGTCGAAGCCGAGACGTCGGAGCCGTTCGCGATCGAAAGTGGCGCCGACGGTGAAGACGAGAGTCGTTGAACTGAAGCGTCGCCATCCTGACTTGGGGATCCAGAAAATCAGCCAGTTCCTGCGGCGGGTGTGGTTTCTGCCGGTGAGCCGGGAGACGGTTCGCCGGACCTTACATGAGCAGCAACTGCTCAAGAAGCCCCGCCCCAAGCCCCGACGTAATCCCCCCCAGCCGCGCTTTTTCGAGCGCTCCACTCCCAACCAGATGTGGCAGACCGATATCTTTACCTTCCGGCTGGGCGGCAAGAACGCCTACCTGATCGGCTTTATCGACGATCACTCCCGTTATGTGGTGGGGCTGGAGGTGTTTCACAGCCAGACGGCGGAGCACGTCTTGGAGGTGTACCGCCGGGCGGTGGCAGAGTACGGCGTGCCCAAAGAGATGCTCTCCGATCAAGGCCGCCAGTACTCCAGTTGGCGCGGGACCACGCACTTTGAGGCGGAGTTGCGCAAGGATCGGGTTCACCACATTAAGAGCCGGCCGCATCATCCCATGACGCTGGGCAAGATCGAGCGGTTCTGGAAGACCATCTGGGAGGAGTTCCTGGTGCGCGCCCAGTTCGACAGTTTTGAGTCGGCCGGCGAGCGGATTCGGCTGTGGGTGAAGTACTACAACCACCGGCGGCCCCATCAGTCCCTGGAGGGCTTGTGTCCGGCCGATCGCTTCTTTGCCATTGCCCAGGAGTTGCGCCAAGTCATCGAGCGCGGCATTCAGGACAATGTGTTGGAACTGGCGTTGCGAGGGCAACCGCGCAGTCCCTTCTACATGGTGGGGCGGATGGGCGAGCAATCGGTGGTCATTCGGGCCGAGAAGGGGCAAGTGAAGATGCTCGTCGATGGCGAGGAACCACGATCTCATCAGGAGGTCATCTACGACCTGGAAGGAGGATCTCATGTCCACCGAAGTGAAAGCCAAGAAGGAACCACTGCCTTACAATGCCCAGCAGCGAGCCCAAGCGGTGCTGTCGATCTGGAGCGAGCGTCGGCGGCCGGCAGAAGTCTGTCAGGAACTGGCGATCAGTCCGGCCGTGCTGTCCCATTGGGAGAAGCGGGCGCTGGCGGCGATGCTCAAGGCGCTGGAATCGCACACGCGCCCCGAACCGGGACCGGCCCTGAGTCCGAAACTGGAGCGGTTGCTGGCGCGCCAAGCCCTGCAGCAGAAGGGACGCATGGCCAAACTGGAGAAGCGGCTGGCCAAGCTGCAGGAACCGAAATCACCACCGCCGAGCAAGTAGACCATCCTCGCGGGGCGGGAGGATCCTGCGATGAACGATCCGAAAACCGGTGCTCAACAGCAAGCCTTGGCCCGGCAGCGGGCGCAGTTGATCATGCAAGTGCGGAGCGGGGTGTTGAGTGCCCAGGAAGCCGCCCGGCAACTGGGCATCTCCCGCAAGACCTATTACAAGTGGGAGCGGCGGGCCTTGGCGGCGATGGTCGAGGCGCTGGGCAATCGGGAACCGGGGCGCCCGCCGCTGCCGATCGACCCGGAGAAGGAGGCCCTCCAACGCCAGACCCAGGAGCTGCAGGCGAAGCTCGAAGTCCTGGAGCAAACGGAGCAGATCCGTCAGCGGCTGGGGCAGCCAGATAAAAAAAAAGCCTGAGGTAGCCGAAATGATCGTCACCACGCTGACCCAACTGAAGCGACAAGTACGCTGGCCGTACCCACACCTCTGTGAGTTCCTCGGGCTGTCGTATGCGAGCTTCCAGCGTTGGCAACACCGCCTCAAGCGTGGCCAGCCAGCCCTCTGCAAGCCGGGCCCCCACAAGGTGGCGCCGTTGAACCTCGAAGAGTTGCACGTTGCCTTGCGCCACCTGCAGCATGGCCGCCAGCGCAGCCGGGGAGTCGGCAGGCTGTACCGGCAGCACCAAGATCAGATCTCCCGTCGCGATCTGCAGGTACTGACGAAAGCGGTACGGCGGGAGCTGGCTCACCAACACCAGGCCGAACTACGTCACATCACCTGGCAGGGTCCCGGCTTGGTCTGGTCACTGGATGACGCGGAGTTGGCGAGGTTCTCCCACCACAAACTGTATCTGCATCAAGTGCAGGACCTCGCCTCACGCTATAAGTTCACGCCCTGGGTGGGGGAGCAGGTGTTGGGAGAAACCGTGGCAGTTCACCTGGAGCAACTGTTCTTGCGGCACGGACCGCCGCTGGTGCTCAAACGCGACAATGGTTCCAATCTCAATCAACAGGCGGTCGATGAGGTGCTCGCCCGCTACCTGGTCATGCCGCTGAACTCACCACCTCATTATCCAGCTTACAACGGCGGGATGGAATGTGCGGTGCGGGAACTGAAAACTCCGTTGCGGGAGAAGATCCTTGCCCACGGCCCCCTGCCGGAGTCCCAGGTGCAAGCCTGGGCGGAAGTGCTGGCGCATGAACTGAACCATCGCTCCCGCGGCTGTCTCGACGGGCACATCGCCTGCCGGGTCTTCCAGGATGCGAAGCCGGTCCTACAGGCGTATACTCTCCGCAAGAGGAGGGAGATCTTCGATTGGATCAACGAACTGACCGCGGCGCTTATCCCGGTCTCGGCGGTTCTCACTCAACGCCAAGTCGAAACCGCCCGACGTCGGGCGGTGGAAACTTGGTTACAAAGAAACGGAGTGATTACCATTACTCAGAACAAAAGGGTGTTACCCACTTTCCCAGAGAAAACTCCTCATAATTAGGTTGCCCCCACAATCTTTGCCCGCCTTCTTTATTCCATCGACGCATTCACCTGATTGATGGTCTGCTATCGCAATGCCAGTAAGTTCCTTCTTTACCGCGGCCTCGACGCTATCCTCCGGCCGAACTCCTTCTTTGCCCTGAAAGTCTGTTGAAGCGGGGGTGTGGACATGAAGGTCAAATCTTCTGAAGTGCAGGCCCGTACTGAATGCGGTTTCTTGTAATTTAGTGCTCATTTGCTTTGAATCCTGCCGCGGGTGGCGCGAGGCGACGCTGTTGAACGGTCCGCTGCATGGCCTGGGTGGGCCTCATTAGTGGTTGTACGCTTCTCGCACCTGCGGAGAGGCAGCGAGGCATGCCTCAAGTATTACGAGACTATGGCGAAGCAATTCCTCGCTGCGCTCAGGATCGAACCACCGCCCGCTAAATTTGCCCCCGTGAAATAGGTTGTTCCGCACTCGCCGGACGTAGAGCAGCACCAGGTCGGCTCTTGAATTCGCGTTTGGGACAACGGTGTCCCAGTCAAGTGCCCCGGCACGGATGACTTGCTTTTTGGGTGGGTGAGTCAGCATGTACTTAATGGCTTCGCGAAGCGCATCAGATTGAGGGTGCGTGAGCGCATCTTCGACTGACAAGGCGAAGTTACGCCAGTTAGGTTCAGCGTCGCCATCGCCATTATGGAAGTTCGCCGCCTTCAGAGCGTATTCAAAGCGTGCGAACTCCTTAAACAACCTCACCGCGAGCCGCTCGAGTTCAGGATTGTGATAAGGCTGCATCATCCCTTGAGGCCCAACTCTTGTTTAGGCCGAACCGCCTAATCCGTCAGCTGACGGACCTAAGACCAGGCACCCCCACCATCGCGGTGGGGACACGTTCTCATTATAACGCCACTTATGATCTATCAGGCAAGTGGCCTCCATCTTCTTAGGCCGCACGGTGGCCTCGCCTAATCCTCCGTGTCTCGCCGGATGCAGGCACCACCCGGTCGTACAGCCTCGGAGCCGGGCGGCCAGGGAAGAGTTCCCAACGGTGACCGACTGTAACGGGAGGAGTTGTTCATAACGCCAGGCCTGGACTCTCGGCAGAGAGCCGATTGTCCCACATCATAGACCACGTCTCAACCGCCGAAATCTGGCCACTGCCCCAGCAACGGCCCAACCCAACGCCACCGGACGCCTAAGTGTAGAACTGCTAGGACTAGGGCCCCGCAGAAGCCGAACACTGGTTCCGCCCGAGTGACGGCGCATCCGGAAACTATCCGCCGGATTTCGAGCAGCCGGGCCCCCCGACCGTGCAGCAGGTCGCGGACGAATTCCAGCATTATGCGAGCGCATTCAGCTACGACTCCCGCGAAGTGACCGGGGAGGAGGACTCGCTCGAGACGAGCGAGACGCGTAGGCCGACAGCGGAAATGCCGGACGATAGGGTTGGGGTTAGCTGATTCTGTCGGGGCAGCGCATTCGACGACAGGCAAGGGGCAAGTCTGCTTCGGGGCATGACTCTCCAATTTGCCAACGCTGAACGCCATGAGTCGAGATGGGTGTGAGCGCCCCTATCCGTGACGAAAGGATCGAAACGTGGTCCGAACATCGGAGGGGCTGTAGAGATCATTCTCGCAGC
>Ga0315280_10011394_pt1 | contig 10928 bp, 8 predicted proteins | sample YL17G06_40_MG_FD_203697 | JGI IMG/M metagenome (GOLD analysis project Ga0315280, IMG submission 203697) | Sediment microbial communities from Yellowstone Lake, YNP, Wyoming, USA - YL17G06_40 | ecosystem: Environmental > Aquatic > Freshwater > Lake > Sediment | place: USA: Wyoming | collected... | reverse complement strand
AGAACGGCGTGACCCTGCCTTTTCAAGCGATTTTTGCGTGCGGCTTCGCTTCGGCTCCCTCCGGTCGCCTTCGCTCCGCCACACGCTTGTCCATACCGAATTTACAGAAAAGAATTTACACTAACAAACCTTTTTAAGAAATGGGGGAACGACAATGACCCCCAAGCAGGCCTAGGGAACGACAATGACCCCCAGGCAGGCCTGGGGGCTAAACGACACAATTAAACAACCCCGAAGCGAGCTTCGGGGCTAAACAGGGGAAGTGTTGCATATCGGCAGATTCACGGATACCATTGGTTTTATGGGAAAAATGGTCGGGTATATGGTAACGTGGACTACGTATGGGACGTGGCTGCAGGGCGATAAAAGAAGATACGTGCGAGATGGAAAAACACTGCCATCAGATGCAGAACTCGAAGAGGCAAACAAAAAACTGCAAAAGTCCAAACTTGTTCGGTTAACATCCGAGCAGAAAAAGGTCGTCGAAAATGCAATTCTCAAAGAGGCAGAGCGAATCGGGCAGGAGATACTTGCGATGGCGGTTTGCTCGAATCATATTCATCTTGTGGTCGGTAAAGGCAATGAATCAATAGAGAGTACTGTGTCCCGGTATAAAAATGTGTCGACCTGTGCCCTGAAAAAAACGGGATTAACAAAAAGGATATGGACGCGCGGTTTTGACAAGCGTTTCTGCTTTAGCGGTGAACAACTCGAGGAGAAAGTCAAATACGTTCGTCGTCACGACAAGATATAAACCCCGAAGCGGGATTGGGAATATAAACCCCCAAGCAGGCTTCGGGGAACGACAATGACCCCCAGGATATAACCCCCAGGCAGGCCTGGGGGCTAAACGACACAATTAAACAACCCCGAAGCAGGCTTCGGGAACGACAATGACCCCCAGGATATAACCCCCAGGCAGGCCTGGGGGCTAAACAACACAATTAAACAACCCCGAAGCGGGCTTCGGGGCTAATCAAACCTGTCAATTTCCCGTGAAATTTGAGCAGTTCGCGGTTAAAATGTAAAATGATGGGAATATTCAAACTAAATACCGAGTTTAAGCCGGCTGGCGACCAGCCGGAGGCGATAGAACGGCTTGTGGAGGAGCTGCACGCAGGCAAAAAATTCCAGACCTTAATGGGCGTTACCGGCAGCGGCAAAACCTTCACAATGGCAAACGTCATAGCCCAGCAGAATTCGCCCGTCCTTGTTATATCGCACAATAAAACCCTGGCTGCTCAACTGTATGAAGAGTTCAAGGAGCTTTTCCCGGAAAACGCGGTCGAATATTTTGTCAGCTACTACGATTACTATCAGCCGGAGGCATACATTCCGCAGCGAGATATATACATAGAAAAAGACGCCTCGAAAAACGCCGACCTTGACCGGCTTCGGCTTTCCACCACTACCAGTCTATCCACAAGAAACGACTGCATCATTGTCGCATCCGTCTCGTGCATTTTCGGACTTGGCTCACCTGAAGATTATAAGGCCAGCGTAGTGTCCATCCGCACGGGCGACAGTGTGGATAGAAATGAAGTATTGGGCAGGTTAGCCGACATCCAATACACCAGAAACGATATTGAGTTCCAGAGAGGGACATTCAGGGTTCGCGGCGACGTGGTGGAACTATATCCTTCTTACGAGTCTTTTGCGATTCGTATTGAATTTTTTGGTGACCAGATAGAGCAGATAAGTTACATAAACCCCGTATCAGCGGAAATCCTCGCCGCCGAAGAGCAGGTCTTTATATATCCAGCCCAGCACTATGTTATGCCCGGCGATAGAATCAGCTCTGCGGTAGAAAGCATAAAAGCCGAGCTGAAAGAGCGTTTGCAACAGTTTCGGCAGGAAGGAAAACTGTTAGAGGCCCAGCGACTTCAGGCCAGAACAATGTATGATATTGAAATGATGCAGGAGGTCGGCTATTGCAGCGGAATCGAGAACTATTCCAGACATTTAGCCGGCCTGCCACCTGGCGCCAGACCCTATACACTCATCGACTATTTCCCGAAGGATTTTCTTTTATTTATCGATGAATCGCACGCCACCATCCCACAACTACGGGCGATGTGGGCCGGTGACAGAAGCAGAAAAGAGGTTCTGGTTGAGCACGGCTTTCGGCTGCCCAGCGCGCTGGATAACAGGCCGCTGCGATTCGAGGAATTTCAGGAAAATTGGGCTAATGTCATTTTTGTTTCCGCAACACCCGGGCCGTTCGAGATGGAAAAATGTAATAATGAGGTTGTCGAGCAAATTATCAGGCCGACAGGACTTCTGGACCCAGAAATCTTCGTATGTCCAGCCCGCAATCAGATTCCACACCTGTTAGGGGAAATCGAAAAACGAGTCAAAGCCAAAGAACGAATGCTGGTTACAACCCTGACGAAAAAGATGGCTGAAGACCTGGCAAGTTACATTACTAAAAGGGGCTTCAGGTGTCGGTATCTGCACAGCGAAATCGAAACCCTTGAAAGAATCGACATATTGCGAGATTTACGCAGTGGCAGCTTTGATGTCTTGGTGGGGGTGAACCTGCTGCGGGAAGGGCTGGATTTGCCGGAAGTTTCGGCAGCGGCAATCCTCGATGCAGACAAAGAAGGGTTTTTGCGAAGCGAGACTTCTCTGATACAGATAATCGGCAGAACTGCTCGAAACATCAACGCCACTGTTTTCTTATATGCGGATGCGGTCACCAAATCGATGCAAAAAGCTATTGACGAAACAAACAGACGGCGTAAAATTCAGCTAAAATATAATAAAGACCATAATATTACGCCTGAGACGATAAAAAAGGAAATCCGCAGAACTCTGGCGGATTTGGTTAAAGCAAGGCAGACCGCCCGCGAGGCCGTCCGCTTCGGCGACACCGAATATGACAAGGTTGAGTTGGCCTCTCAGATTGAGCAGGAAATGCTTGAAGCGGCACAGACACTTGATTTCGAGCGTGCGGCTTTTCTACGCGACCAACTGCGGGAATTGAAAGAGCTGCCGGAATTAGTTCTGGTTGACTCGCGAAAAAAGAAAAGAGACTTTTTAGCCACAAAAAAACTCAAAAGGCGTAAGAATTAGTCCACACTGTTATTATAGGGTCGTAGTATTGTGATTTTCCCAAAAGAGAAACTTAAACTTTATTAAAAGGACAATAAATGGCAAAACAGACGTCTAACGGAAAATGCAATCTTTGCGGCGGCACTTTCAGCAAAGCCACGATGACCAAGCACCTCGAATCGTGCAAACAAAGAAAAAATACTTCCGAAACATCATCTGGCAGCCGAAGGCCACAAAAAACAAAATGTTTCCATCTCGTAGCTGAAGGTCGCTACTTGCCTGAATACTGGATGCATCTCGAAGTGCCCGTTAACGCAGATTTTGAAGTCCTTGACAATTTCCTCAGACGAACCTGGCTGGAGTGTTGTGGTCACATGAGTATGTTCACAATTGAAGGCAAAACATACTCGTGTGCACCGATGGAAGACCTTAATGATGAAGGATTTGATGTCAAGTTGTGTGATGTTCTTCACCCTGGTATGAAGTTTTATCACAAGTATGACTTCGGCACTACTACGCACCTTACACTGAAGGTCGTATCAGAAAGAGAAGGAGAAAGTAAGGGCAAGTCCGTCCAACTTCTGGCCAGAAATGACCCTCCTTCAATAACCTGTTCATCTTGCGGACAACCTGCCACGCAACTGTGCACTGAATGTGCCTGGTCAGATAAAGGATGGCTTTGTAATAAATGTGCTGCCGACCATAAGTGCGATGAAGATATGCGATTGCCTGTGGTCAACTCTCCACGAGTTGGGATGTGTGGGTACACAGGATAAAACACCGGCTCGCGCAGCATAGTTATTCCAAATACTGGCTTCCGATTTCTACAAGGCTTACGCCTCACAGACAGATATTTGTGGCTAAGTAAAGGCAAAAAAGATGAAAGAATTTAACCTTGCAAAAGCAATACCCCTTATCAGAATTGCAATTGAAGAAGACCTCGGACAAGGTGATATGACAACCCAGCTTCTCTTCAAAGACGATATTATCGCCAAAGCATACATCGTCTCACGAGAGGAAATAATTGTTTGCGGAATGGATGTCATCAGAGAAATCCTCAAACAATACGACGAGAGACTACAGTTAAAAGTCCACGTGAACGACGGCCGGTCCGCTCATGTAGGATGCAAACTCGCTACAATCGAAGGCCCCCTGCGGCCCATGCTCAGCGCCGAGCGAGTTATGCTCAACTTCCTGCAGAGACTCAGCGGAATAGCCACAACAACAAACAAATATGTCCGAGCTGTTCAGGGGACAAAGGCAAAAATCTACGATACGAGAAAGACATTGCCCGGCTGGCGAATCCTCGAAAAATATGCAGTTCGCTGCGGCGGCGGATACAATCACCGCATCGGACTGTATGACGGCATCCTGATTAAAGACAATCATCTGGCAGAGCTCGGCAGAAACTTCCAGCCGAAGCTGCGAAAGATAGTTTGTGAAGCCAGAAAGGTAAAGGGCGTTAAGTTCATTGCCGTTGAGGTTGACCATGTCGATGACCAGCTTAATTATGTCTTAGAGATTCCGGGCATTGACATCGTACTGCTCGATAATATGGGCCAATGGCAGCTAAAACACGCTGTCGAAATGCGAAACCGGATGTGCGGCAAAGACAAAAAACCATTACTGGAGGCCTCGGGCAACATAACGTTAAACAACGTTTCAGCCATTGCCGAATGCGGCGTCGATAGAATCGCCGTAGGTGCAATCACCCACTCGGCAGCAGCAGTTGACATAGGCCTCGATAGGTAACTAAAGTTATGCCGAAACCTGACCTGCTGGACACCGACCAAATAAAAGCGAACCTAAAAACCAGACGCATCGGCAGAAAAATCCTTGTTTACAGCCGCACATCAAGCACCAACGACATCGCTGCCGAATACGCCAAAAACAAAGATAACGACGGCCTGGTAATCTTCGCCGAAGAACAAACCGCAGGCAGAGGCAGAGCCGGCACCAAATGGCACAGCGGCCGCTCAGACAGCATCCTTTGTTCAATCCTCTTAACGGATTGCAAACTAAATGGGGAGTTGTTGTCTCTTACCTGTGCCGTAGCGGTCGCCGAGGCTATCGGCAAATCAGCTAAAAGCGAAGCAAAAATCAAATGGCCAAATGATATAATCCTGAACGGCAAAAAAGTAGCCGGAATCCTGCTCGAATCTAAAAAGGAAAGAGCTGGCAATACTTACATCCTTGGCATAGGGATAAACTGCCACCAAACGCAAGACTGGTTCCTTCCTGAATTGCAACAGGTCGCAACAAGCATCGACCTCGAAAGTCAAACTGTGTGCGACCGCATCTTATTGGCTAAAAGATTACTGACCGTGCTGGACCACTGGCTCGAAGTAGCAACACAGGTAAGTAAAAAAGTAATAGACCGGTGGCGAAACCTAAGTGTGCAATTGGGTCACAGAATAGCACTTGTCTTTAATGGCACAAAATTCACCGGCAATTGCATTGGAATCGACCCCGAAAAGGGTTTAGTAGTCCAACTGGACACTGGTGGGGTAAGAATGTTTGATGCCACACATACAACCATTGTCAAAGGCAATTAAGCTACTCAAAAACAGAAGACCAATAGATATTTGGCTTATTGGTTTTCAGTGAATTTCGGCGTTCTTATTATTGCCGCCAATGTATTCCGGCACAAGCTCTTTAACCCTCTCAACTATCTGGCTATAGCTTTCCGTCCTGGCAACAGCTATCAACTCGTTTATGCCGGCGCGAAGCTTGTCACGGTCCATTGGAATATTCCTCCATATTCGGATTTTGGGATGAGTTGTGCGCTGCATATCTTCGCCTTCTACTGAAAGCTCCTCAAAAAGCTTCTCGCCGGGCCTTGGCCCTGTAAACGTCATTTCGATGTCCTCTCCGGGCCTGAAACCGCTCAATGTAATAAGTTCTCTGGCCAGGTCCACAATCTTCACCGGCTCACCCATATCAAGCACAAAGATTTCTCCGCCTTTGCCCATCGTTGCCGCCTGCAGGACAAGCTGACTTGCCTCAGGTATGGTCATAAAGTACCGCTTCATCTCAGGATGCGTGACGGTTATAGGCCCGCCCTCGGCTATCTGCTTTTTAAAGATAGGCACAACCGAACCGTTTGAGCCAAGCACATTGCCAAACCGCACAGTTACAAAATGCGTCTTGCTTGTCCTACTTAAGTCCTGTACATACATTTCTGCAATTCGCTTGGATGAGCCCATTATGCTGGTTGGATTAACAGCCTTGTCGGTACTAATCATCACAAAATTTGTGGTGCCATATTCATCCGCAGCGTCAGCAAGGTTTTGTGTGCCCATGACATTATTCTTGATAGCTTCTCCAGGGTTAAGTTCCATCAGGGGTACATGCTTGTGAGCGGCTGCGTGAATAACAACCCGGGGGCTATACTTCTCGAAGATTTGCCCGACGCGTATTCTGTCAGCAATATCGCAAATAAGTGCCTTCATGGAAACAGCAGGAAATTTCTGATGTAATTCCTGCTCTATGTAGAACAACGGATTTTCCGCCTGCTCAACGAGCAAAAGCAGCCCTGGATTAAAATTGCATAGTTGCCTGCACATTTCCGAGCCGATGGAGCCGCCGGCTCCGGTAACGAGGATTGTTTTGCCTTTTGCAAAAGCCTCTATTAAGTCCAGGTCAAGCTGTACAGCTTCTCTGCCGAGCAAATCATTAATGTCGACATCTCGAATCTGAGAAACGCGGTACTTGCCCGAAGCGATATCCGTAATTGACGGCACGGTGCGAAATCGAATTTTGGTGCCTTCGCATACCTGGATAACACGCCTTAGCTGCTGATGGCTCGCAGAGGGCATCGCAATAGCAATTTCTTCAATGCTGCGCTCTTTACAAATCCTTGGCAGCTGCTCAACGGTGCCGAGCACCGGTATTCCATGAATATCGATACCCTGTTTGCTGACGTCATCGTCAATAAACCCGATGACCTCATATTGCGCTACAGGCATGCGGTGAATTTCTCGCAGCAGGGCCTCGCCAGTATTGCCGGCACCGACAATTAGAAATCGCTTTAACCGGCCTGCTTCGACAGTGCGAAACTCCTCGTAGTATAATCTTGTCACCATTCGCAGCCCGCCCATCAGCAGAAACGTACCGAACAGGTCGGCCATAAATACGCCCTGCGGGACTTCGCTTATGTCCCTCACCACCTTTTTTTGACAAATCTCCTGCAGCTTTTGAGGTGCCGAAATTCGTTCCATAAACTTCGGATTCGTAAACGCCAATAATCCAAACCACAAAGGTACAATTATGAGGGTGCTGACAAGCGACGCCCGAAGTATCCCAAAAAGGTCTGATATGCCGACATAGCGCCACCAGCCACGATATTGCTTGAAAAGCCCGAACACCAGCAGTTTGATGACAATAAAGAACAAAAGCAAAGGGGGATACTGGTCTACAAGCCAGCCTCCGCCAAAATCCATACGGTGTACCACCAAAAAGGAAAACATCAAGGAAGCAGCAAAAGCAACTATGTGAGCAAGTACAATCAGGGCTTTACGGAAACGAAGCAAAGCAGCGGGCGGAGCCGCAACCTCCAACAGATTTTGAGTTTTATCCTTTCGCCACGTATTTGTCTTTGAGTTAGGCATATTTTCTCAGCGGTACAAGTTCGACACATCACTGCTCTCACTCTTAAAGATAACCACAGCTTGAGCGAGCGTCAAGAAGTTACGGGCTACAGAATTGAACAGCCGGTCGAACTCTAAATAACTCTTCAAAAGCCTCCAAAGAGAGCAAGTTCCCTTTTAAAGACAGATTTAGTGCATTTGTGAGGACGGTGCCCAAGTTGGACGCGGAAAATCGCACAACCAAAAACCATCTGTTTGGCCTTTTTAAGACATTCGCATAAAAAGTGTCTTGTCACTACCACGAAGATGATGAATCTGTTTGCGTTTCTGACTCTGCCTCTGGCTGCACTTCTTCAGACCCGGATTCAGCCGGTGTGGACATGGTTTTAGCCTCATCGAAATGCGTATAGACGTCATCCAGAGCGGTACTGTCAACTTTATTGCGCATAAGTGAATAGATTATAGTATTGGCCGAAAAGTAAAAACTTATTATGAAAGAAACTACCAATCCGACAACAGCTAATAACAGCAACTGTACCAAAAAAGCTGCCAATGATTCCGACCAGTTGCCGGCGGCCAAACCTGATGAGTCAGCTAATTTGATAAACCTCGGCTCCTGCCAGATTGCCATAAGTTTATTGACCTCTTTGCTGCTGTTATCAACCCATACGCCGAGCTGCAAAAATCGGTGGGTAACCCAGAGCAGCAAAAAGGCAAAAAGTCGAACAAATGTGTAACAAATTGCACCATAGATCGCAGCTATTGCAGTATAGAAACCCATCCGCCACGGCCTGGCGTATACATAACTAAAAGAACGACTTATAGCATCAAAACAGTCTGAACCATCGTACGCCACGGCAGGGAACATCAGGTTAAATCCTGCAACCGACCCTATCAAAACAATCGCTATCAACGCGCCGGCAATCAAAGCCAAAAATATAAAGACAGCCATTATTAATTCGCCTGCCCTCGGAATGTTACCTATCAGCCCCAAAAGAAATATAAACACGCCTATTAAAATAACCATGCCGACCGGCACCAAAGGTGTAGCAAAAAAGCTCGTGAATTTTTTTATGCTGAAGCGCAGCGCCTCAGTCAGGCCGGGTTTCTCACCCCTCGCAAATTGTAATGCGGCGATCCGGCAAATAGCTCCCCCACCAACGGAAATAGCAGCGAGTGTTATTACAAAAAAGATGATGCTATAAAGTAATTGGTACTTCAGCGCCCACCTTGCCGCTTTGAAACAATCGAGAATATTTGCCGCTACACCTGGTAGATTGAACGCGAACAGAGAATCTATCATCCCCTTGAACCTCACGGCGGCAAAGTGCCAGAGCGTAAAAAATACGCCTGTGCGCTCGCCTTTTTCCTTGAAGCTTTCGATGTATGGCTGTACTCCCCCTGGGTCAGCCATATAAATCTGCAACTCAGTTTCATTGCCCTGCGAACCTTTTGTGGCAACCACTGTTTTGCTAAAGTCCATAAGCCAGCCAGCCAGGCATATAATCACCAGCGTCAAGAAGGCGATTACCAATTTGGCCGGCTGAATAGCTATACGGAAAGTTCGAAATATTTTCGGAAACAGAAGATTATCGAGTAACTGCAAGGGCTGTTTCTCGCTGACCATTTTGCTTCCTTTCAAAAAGGTTACAACTGTTATTGGTCTGGTAAAGAACGGACGCAAATATATGTATATAACTTATCAGCCGCCGGTTTCAACACATTTTTGCAACATTTTACACTTTTGAATGTTTGCATCTACCTATCAGAAACAGAACCAGAAGAGACATCGGACGGCCCGCTGGGTTTTTGTGATTGCAATTCGGAAATTATCTTGTATTTGCCATCCAACCAGCCACCCAAATCCACCAGCTTGCAACGCTGCGAACAGAAAGGGAAAAATTTTGCTTCTTCGGCTTGTTCTTGAGGCGATACTTTAACCGTTTTATGACAGACGGGGCATCTGTTTCTCATACTAAGGTATCGATCTGGTGTTTATTACTCTTGCTCTGCTGCGAGGCCCTGTTCTATCTTCCGGGCATACTCAACAGAGTATCTGGCCCAAGGCTGAGCTTCCAGCCGAGCCTTCAGTATCTGCTTGCCGGTGCCTTCACAAATGCCATAAGTCCCCTGCTCGATACGCTCCAACGCATCGTCAATTTCCCTCAGCAGTTTTCTCTCGCTATCCATCAGTCCCAGAGCAAATTCCTGTTCGTAGTTATCTGTTCCGATGTCAGCCATATGAATTGGCATACTTGACAGGTCTCCGGTTGCATCCAGCCGGGATTTCTTCAGCGCTTCATCTTCAATTTCGTTTACGTTTCTCAGAATTTCCTTGCGCTTCTCCAACAACAATTGTTTGAAATGCTCGGTGTCGGCAGCAGTTAAGTGACTTTTTTCCGTCAGGGTTATGTCAACCTTCTTCCTGACCGGTTTTTTACGCTTTTGTACCACTTTCGCTTACCCTTCTTACTACTAAACCTCTGGCATTCATAGTAGAACTCATCATTATAACATATTATCCTATGTTTACATAAATACTTGTTTCATCTCCCATCCAGGGTTCGGGCAGTTCAAGTCAGAAAAGCATAATCAGCATAGTTAAACCATCCAGGATAGACTATTTAGATAGTTCTAACCACTTATCAGACAAGTAGTTACGGCAACAGGCTATGTTGTGGTCGTTTCCGCCGATTAACTTTCCAGCGGGGTGGCAACTTGTCCGCCATCTTTTGCAAATTTGCCCAGAGGAATGAAGAATTTTTCCTGTCCAATCTTGCCCGCAAACACTTTTACACCAAAGACTTTCCTAACTTGCTCCATGGAGAAAACATCTCTGGCATACCCGTATTGGTAGCTGCTGTCGGCTCCAAGTAACAAGGTTGCATCGCAGTATTGTGCTGCCAGGTTGATATCGTGCGTTACGGCAACGATTGTTTTGCCCTTCTGGAGTTGTGCGGCTTTGAGCAAATCGTATATGCCGACCTGATGTTTCAAATCCAGAAAACTTGTTGGCTCATCCAAAAGCAAAATAGAGGTATTTTGCGCCAGCGCTCTCGCGATAAAGACCCGCTGCCGCTCTCCGGCGCTGAGGCTCGCCAGAGGCCGCAAAGCAAACCGAGCCGTATCGGTCGCCTCAAGTACTTCGGCGACTATTTCCCTGTCAAGTTTGCTCTCAAATCCCATTGGGCCATAATAAAGTGTCCTTGCCATCATAACCGTGTCGATTACCGAAAAGGCAAAGACGGGTACAAACTCTTGCCGCACGACAGCCACTTTTTTGGC
>Ga0315280_10011392_pt1 | contig 10930 bp, 9 predicted proteins | sample YL17G06_40_MG_FD_203697 | JGI IMG/M metagenome (GOLD analysis project Ga0315280, IMG submission 203697) | Sediment microbial communities from Yellowstone Lake, YNP, Wyoming, USA - YL17G06_40 | ecosystem: Environmental > Aquatic > Freshwater > Lake > Sediment | place: USA: Wyoming | collected... | reverse complement strand
TGCGAACTCCCGAAAAGAAGCAGGTGGTTTTCATCAACCAGGTCCTGCCGGACGACATAAACGTGGGATACCAGGACATAAGCCGGGCCATCGTGGAGCGGGTCAACGGGAAGCCCATCGGGGAGATTGCCGACCTGGTCGCGGCGTTGAAGGCCCCGCAGGGGGGATTCCACGTCCTGGAGATGCAGGACTTCGCCGGCAAGGGGACCAGGATAGTGCTCGACGCGAAAAAGACCGCCGAGGCCAACGCGCAGATACTGAAGAGGTTCAGCATTCCGTCCGACCGCAGCGAGGACCTGCGCTGACCCGCGCAATATGCCAGCCTTGACCCGTGTGCTCTGGTCCCCCGCCGGGAGGACCCGGCGCGGCAGTGGTCGAAGCATATTGGACTTTGCCACCTGCGGTGGCATGGCCGTACACCCTCTCGGGCAAAGGCTCCCTCTCCCGCATAGCGGGAGAGGGAGTGTCCCGGTATAGAGGGTGAGGGGATTGGCGGTGGCTTACCCGGTGTTCTTTCAATGAAATTCCCCCGGATAGTAGTAAAGGCGCCGAACTGGGTCGGTGACGCGGTGATGGCCGGGCCGTTCCTCGAGGCGGTCCGCGCCCACTGGCCGAAGGGGCACCTGGCGGTCCTGGCCCGGCCGCAGGTCCGGCCGGTCGTCGAGCGCGTCGCGGAAACCGTCGAAATAATCGACGAGTCGCCCCACGAGGTGCCCGAGCTGGCGGGGAGCTTGCGCGAAGAGGGCTTCGACGTTGCCTTCTCGCTTTCCTCGTCGCAGGGGGCCGCGCTGGCGCTGGCGCTGGTGCGCATCCCGGTACGGGTCGGTTTCCGGGGCGGCCTGCGCGGTTTCCTTTTCACCGAGCCGGTCGAGCCGGTTTCACGCTACATCCACTGCACCCGGCACTACCTCCGGCTGGCGGAGGTGGCGGGGGCGCGGGTCGGCCGGAATCCGGTCCCCCGGTGGGAGGTCAGGCCGCGCGACAAGGCCGAGGCGCGGAAGTTCCTGGCCCGCCAGGGAGCGCGTGCCGGGACGAAAATGGTGGCGCTGGCGATGGGGGGAGCCTACGGCCCCTCCAAGCGCTGGTTTTCCGCCAGTTGGGCGGAATTGGGCGACCGGCTGGCGCTGGAACGGGGCATAACACCGGTCCTCGTGGGCGGGGAGGCGGAAAGGGCGGGCGCGGAGCGGATAGCCGGACTGATGGCCCGGCACCCGCTGGACGCGACCGGGAAGCTGTCCCTCGCCGGCACCGCCGCGCTACTGTCGATGTGCCGCGCCGTCGTCAGCAACGACTCCGGGCTCATGCATGTAAGCGCCGCGCTGGGAGTCCCCACGCTGGGCCTGCTGAGCTCGGGCAACCCGTCCTGGACCGGCCCTATCGGCAGGAAGACGGCCTTTCTTTACGCGGGAGTGGAATGTTCGCCCTGCTTCCGGCGCACCTGCCTGCCGGGCCGTAATTATGCCTGCCTCCGGGAATTGACGGTAGAGCGCGTTTTTACCGCCCTCATGGCCAGTGCGGGAATGCGCTGATGTTCCCGCGCTGGTACCCCGCCGCCATCGCCTGGGCGCTCGTGGTCATGTGCTGGCTGTGGATTTTCTTCTCGTCGCGCAAGCGGGCGGCGCTCATGCGCAAGCTCTCCGCCGAGTTCGCCGGTTTCACCGTATCCAGGTTCTTCCTCCCGACCCTTTCGCCGGAGCCGGTTTTCCTTTCCTTCACCCGGATTAAGGGCGGAGTCCCCGTCCGTTTCGGCCTCCGCTATGAATACCCGTTCCGCTTCGGCGGCGCCTACCCATGCACGGTGTTCGAGTTCGAGACGCAGGAGGCGATGTTCGGCTCCGAGGGGGGCGCCTATTCGGTGCGCGACTACAACGCGGGGCAGGGGCTTTTCCTGGGCGGGATGAACCTTACCAAGGAATACGCTAAATTTGCGGCGATGACCCCGCATGTCGGAAGGTTCCGGCTCGGCTGGAAGGGGGCGACGGCGTGGCTGGTCGTCCCGGGCCTGCTGGGCGAGGAGGCCGAGGTTTGGGTGAGGCACTGCATGGATTTCATGGAGGAGTTGGCGGCAAAGGTTTGCGGCCCGTCCGCGGGGCGGGCGTAGGGAGGCTAGCGAACGGCCGACAGGTAAAGGTCGACGCCGGGGAAGGAATAGCGAAGGGGAGTTTCCAGTAGGCGGTTGATTTCCGGCATCAGCTCGCCGGGTATTTCGGGCGCATCGCCGAAGCGGACCGGAGACACCACCATCCAAACGCGCTTCGCTCCCCGTATTGACCGGGCAAGCGGGACCGGGGAGCCGGTCAGCTTTTCCATCGCGGTAGGAATCGTCGGGTCGCGCAGGATGTAGGACTGCGGCGTCCCGCGGGGCAGGTAAAGCTTGAGCGGGGCGGAAGATGAGGGCGAAACGCTGGCCACCGTGTCGCCTTTCTGGCTCCGCGAAATGATGAACAGGGCAACCTCCCGAAGTGGTTTCTTGGATGGGATAAGCCCGTGCATCGGGGGGGCACCCATGTACCACGCGCCCAGCGAGGCGGCGTTAAGCGCGAGCAGGCCGCCCATGAAGAGCCACCGGAGGGACCGGACCTGGAATGCCGGCGCGGCGATTGCCAGCAGGAAAAAGAAATGCGCCCCGGCGGCGTAGCGAAGCATCGGCGCTTGCAGGAATCCGGTTGCCACCAGCACCGGCAACAGCGCGGGCGGGAGAAGGGAAAGCGTGGCGAGGACGAAGGCCGGTTTCCGTTTGAGGGAAAACAGGCCGAGCGCGAAGGCGGCGGCGAAGGCAAGGAGGCCCACCGGCCGGGCCGCCGGGGCCAGCAGGGGGCCCGGTCCCCAGGCCTCCAGTATTTCCAGAAGGAATTGCAGGACCATCCGGGGTGATTCGGCGGGATGGGCGAGCGTATGGGCCAGCGCGGGGCGCAGAGCGGAAAGCCAGAGGAGTCCGGGCAGGGCGCCGATGATTGCCGCTCCAACGAGCAGGAAGGGGACCCCCCGCACCCTCCCCTCTCCCCCCCGTCGGGGGGGCGAGGGGGTATTTTTTCTTTGGGAATGTAATAGGAGCATTATCAAATGGGCGGGCAGAATCATGAAAAATCCGGGGTGGGCCAGCCCGCCCAGCGCGACGGCAAGCGCATAGGCAGCCATCCATTGATACGGGGCGGCGGCCCGGGCGCGCAGGAGGGCGTATGTCGAGAAAAGGGTAAGCAGGGTCACCAGCGAATACATCCGGGCCTCCTGGGCGAAGGCTATTTCCCAGGGCGAGCAGGCCAACAGGGCAAGCGCAAGGAGTGCGCCGCGGGAGGGAAGCCATTCGCGGGCCACCCGGTAGGCGAAGGGCAGCGAGGCGGCGCCGAGGAGCGCCGGGAGGAGCCGGGTGATGAATTCCGAGCTGGGGAGCGGCAGGGCCAGCCAGCCGCGCAGGAGCCAGGTGAAGAGCGGCGGCTCGGCGAGGAGGAATTCACCCCCCGGCCGTGTGGCCGCCAAAATGGTGACCGCCTCGTCGAACCATATACTGTGTGAACCGAGGAGGAGGAGGCGGAGGACGAGCCCAAGGAGGCAAAGCGCCGCCACCGCAATGGCGGGTTCGCGCTCCGGCCGGCGGGCCCTCACTTGGGTGCCTTCCCGAGGGCGGACGCCAGCAGGGGCTTTACGGAGGGCTCCGCCGGCCTCGCCTGCAAGGCGAGCTTGAAGCAGAGGACCGCACCGGGGTAATCGCCCGCCGCTATCCGTGCGATTCCGTCGGCCTTGAACATTGCGCACGATATTTCGGCGCGATAGCGGCGTTCCTGGTAGTCATCGCCGCGGGACCGGGAGGTGACCCGATAGACGACAAACCCGCCCGACTTCCACGCCGGTTGTCCCCAGGAGCTTCCGCCCGGCTCCCATCCGTCCGGTTGTTCCATCCGGGGCTCCCAGAGGAAGGCGCGGGCGCCCAGCATTTCCAGGAGGAGTTTTCTGGATTGGCTTGAAATCACCTCATCCGAAAACGCGCGCACGGCGAGGTTCTTGGAGCGGAAATTCAGCGTTTCCCCGAAATGCCCGGTGACAACGCGCCGCCCGGAAAAGACCGGAACGAGCAGGCCGGTTTCATGACTGCAAAGCACCGCGTCGTCCGGCCCGAGCCCCGTCCGCATCCATGCCAGGGCGGCCAGAAGGTCTTTGCTGACGAAGTAGCCGTCGGCGCCGTTGGTATAAAGGCCGCCCAGCCAGGGACTACCCGCGAAAAGCCGGTCGGCGGAGCCGTGGAACGGGAAGATGAGCGTGCCGTCTTCCATGTGGATTTGGCGGCGTTCGGGACGCGAAGCGACATCCAGCGAATACATGTCCCGCGCCATGATATACACGCTCGACAGGCCGGCCAGCACCATTCCGGCGGTGAGCAGGGCGCGGCGCGCCCGGGTGGCGAAAGGGTTCAATGTCATTACGCCGCGGAAGGCGACGAGGGTAAGGAATAGGTGGAATCCCTCGAGTTGGCGGCGCGATGCCGGAATCGGCAGGAAAAGGAGAAGCGGCGTCACGAGTACCCAGGCCGCCGGAAACATCCAGGCGGCCTCGCGCCGCCGGAAAATGGCGGCAAGTCCGGCAACGGCGAAGGGAAGCGCGAAAATCCAGCCAAGGATGTAATCGAAGGCGGGCCAGGGCTTGGAAACAAGTCCCTCCCGCGCGAATTCCCGGAAGACCGGGACATAGCCGACCACCCAGGCGTCATAGAGGACCAGTGGCAGGGGGAAGAGCAGGAAGACGGCCAGCGGAAGGAGCGGGAACGAGCGGCCCGCGCCGCCAGTCGGCGAAAGGGCCCGGCGCAGGATAGCCCAGGCCAATGCGGCGATGGCCGGGACCGCCGCGTCGTAGGGGTGAACCGAAACCAGTCCGAAATAGAGCGCCCCGGCGATGGCGGCCCACCGGAGCGACCTTTCTTCCGCGGCCCGCAGGAGTGCCAGCGTGGACAGCACGATTAGCGCCAGGGCGGCGGTGAAATGGGCCTGTTGGTAGAGGCTGAAGAATGTGGCCATCTCCGCTCCGCGGACATCGGCGGCCCGATGGAAGAAGGGATGGAGCAGGGAAAGGAACCCCGGGCCGCCGGTCAGGAGGACGGCCAGGAACGCCGTCTTACGTTCCGCCGGGATGGCGAACAACCGGGAACAAAGCAGGTAAACGGCTCCGGCGAGGGCGAGGCCCGCCGCCAGCCGGAAGGCCTGGAGGACCAGAGGCGGGAAGGCGCCGGTAAGCGCCTGGAGCCATCCCACCAGCAGGAAGAACGGGCTGAACAAGCGGGCGGGGTGGGGTTCCGCCGTGAAGAGGTTGGAGAACAGGAGGCGGCCGTCGGCGGCCTGCCGCGAAAACATCAGGTTGCCGAGGGTATCGGGAAGGAATCCGACCGCCCAGATGAACCGAGTCCCGGACGGGGCGAGGTGTGCGCCGTAAAGATACGGAAGGCAGGTTACCGCGAGTATGGCCAGCGCGGCCAGGATGACGAAGCGCCATTCGCGCGGGGAGGTCATCGGCGGTATCGCCGTAATATGAAGACGGCGGCCAGCCCGGACAACGCCAGAATCGTCCCGCCGGTGCGCAACTGCGCGATAACCCCGATGCGGTCGAACATCATCCCGCCGATGTAGGCTCCCGCCGTGGAGCCGACCCCGCTGAAAGAGGAGTTGAAGAGGATTTGCGCGGTGGCGCCCTGCGTTGGCGGGACGCACTTGCGGAGGAGGGCGATGGCCCCCATGAAATAGAGGGCGAACGCGACCCCGTGCAGGACTTCGACCAAATACACGACCGGCAGGGAGGTGACCGAGGAGAGAAGCCACCAGCGCGCGCCGCCCACCAGGTTGCCCGCCAGCACCAGCCCGATGCCGCCGAAACGCGAAACCAGCTCCTCTCCCCAGGTGAAAACCACTATCTCGGCGGCTATGGGGAGCAGCCAGATGAGGCCGATATTCAGTTCGGAGACATGGATGGAGTCGAGGTAAATGGACCGGAATGTCCAGCATATGGAACTGCCCACGCTGTAGGTCAGGGCCACCAGCGCCAGCGCCAGAAAGGCGGGGGAGCGCAGGAGCGAAACAATCGACTTGGCGAAGGGCGGCGGCGCGCCGTGTGGGTGGAGCGGCTCGGGGGGAATGCCCATAGACAGGAAGACCAGGACCAGGCCGCAGGCCGCGTAGACGGGGAAGATGGCGGTGATGCCGAAACGGCCCGCCAGCCAGCCCGTGACGACTCCCGCGACCGCGAATCCGAGCGAGCCCCAGCGGCGGTAGCCGCCAAAGCCGCGGGAGGCCGCGCCCGTGGCGGCGGGGGAGTGCAGGGAGAGCGAGTTGATGATGGGAATGAAGGGCGTCCAGGCCAGCGACAGCAGGGCCATGAGGGCCATCCGGCCGGCGAACGGCAGGGGGAGTAGGAGGCCGTAGAAAATCAGGCCGCTGAAAAAGGCAAGGCCTCCGAGAAACCGGGCGGGCTTGCGCGCGACGGCGTCGAAGCGCGAGCCAATCCAGGGAGTCAGGATGACGGCCACCAGGCTGAACACCGCCGACAGCGTCCCGATTGCCGTTCCCGAAAGCCCTATCCGCTTGAAGTAGAGGTTCAGGTAGGTCCCGTAGACATTCAGCAGGCAGTAACTCCAGAAGAACAGGCCGTTGAACCTGCTCTCCAGCGCCCGTTTCTCCCGTTCCGTCGCGCGGCTTCCTGCCATGAGAAACATGCTATCATCCATGCCGTGGATTTGATAAAAGCGTTCTTCGAACACGTTTACAACGTGCGGGGAATCATCGAATGGGGCGGCACCCTGGCGGTGGCTGGCATAATCTACGCGGAGACCGGCTTGATGCTGGGATTCTTCCTTCCCGGTGACTCGTTGCTGGTGACGGCGGGACTGCTGGCGGCGAGCGGTCTTAAGGGCATGCCGGACATCCGGTGGCTGGTCGGACTGGGCTGTCTGGCCGCGGTCCTCGGCAACGCGACGGGATACTGGATAGGCCTGAAGGCGGGGAAGCCGCTTTACCGGAGGAAGCAGACGTTCTTTTTCAGGCGGGACCACCTTCTACGGACCAGGGAGTTCTACAGGAAACACGGCGGGAAAACCATAATCATCGCCCGGTTTGTCCCCATCGTCCGGACCTTCGCCCCGGTCGTGGCGGGCATCGCCCGGATGGGCTATCCGCGCTTCTTCTCCTACGATATATGGGGTGGAACCGGCTGGATAACCAGCATGTGCATGATTGGATACACGCTGGGCGCGTCCATCCCGAACATAAGCAAATACCTGCACATCGTCATCGCGGCGGTAATATTCGTCTCGCTCATCCCCATTTTCGTGGAAGTCATAAGGAACAAGCTTAAGAAGGCGGGGGCAAAGGCCAAAAAGAAGTAGTCCTTTTTTCGGAGTAATGAAAACCCGCCATCAGGACACCCAGACTAGGTAGTTGGGTGTCTTTTTAAGGCAACCGACTCTTTTAGGGGCGGTGGCAAGCGAAGCGCGCCGTGCTCGGCCCTTGGCCGCATGCGCGAAAGCGCATCGCGAGGCCGGAGGCTGAGTCGAATGGTAGAATCAAGCCGATATGGAGCGGTTCTTTTCTAAGTGGTCCGTGAGCGGGCGTGAATACTGATATGTCAAGATTTAGGCGATTAATCATTTTCGCGGCAATAACTCTTTTGGTGACAGTATTATCATCCGTAACCATTGCAGACAGAGAACAACAGATTTCTCCCTACGTGCAAGCGCTTGGTGGAATTGGGCTGGGTCAAACCGACCTCCTTTCAGTGTGGGACGACCCTGCCAACCTTGCCATCAAGGAAGGTTCACCAATTCTATCCTTCGGATTCAAGGACAAACGATATTACGATTTCCCGAATGACCGGTGGGGAACAGTTTCTTCTTCCATTGGATTCGGGATATTGGACTTTTGGTCAGCGGCGCTTCTGGTGGATATGAATTATTACTGCTGGGCTGATTGGTATTGGTGGGACTCAAGCGTCCCGGAAAGCCATCCAATATTCAATGGATATAGGATTCAGCAAAATAACTCAGACTATGGAATTGCCACATCATTCCAAATGGGTAAATGGTCCTTGGGGGCAAATATCATAGGTACCCAATACCCGGATTATCAACAGATTCAACATTACAGTTTGGTTACAGAGGCGGGATATCTGGGAAAGCATGCAGATTTCGGGGTCAGCCTGAATAATGGCTGGAATGCGGATTATTTTGTACTGGGTCGAACATCGGGCCGATACCTGTTCATCGGAAACATTCACGACAGTAACAGGTATTTTACTGTGTGTGCGGAACTGTCGGAGGATGGACTGTTTGGAAAGTATTATGGAGCAACATGTCGTGCGGGATTGAATCTTCCCCTTTTCATCAGTGGGCTTAATGCAAAGGCGGGTTTTTCCTATGAGGACCGCTACTATGTCAAGGAGACGTCGGTTGGCATATCTTTTTCCAGAGCACCAGGTTCTATCGAATATGCAGTCAAAGACAGTAATTTAGAATCGGTAACCCACATGTTCGCCATTACCCTGAACCTGGGCATGTGGCATTCACGTGCAGAGATGTAGGAAGCTTGGGGTTGGGTAATGTGAGTTGTAGGCATATCAGAGGAGGACACCCATCCAGTGCGTTTGGGTGTCTTTTATATCCAACGGGCGTAGATGATTGACGTGACTTGGCCCGGACTTCTTACGTCACTGCACCGTATTTACATGTTCGCGCCCGCCGGAGGGTCCGGGAAATACTTGCGCACGATGTCAGCGCACTTACGCAATACGTCTGCGTGTGCCGTACGGGTGGCATCGTTGGCGAAGATGGAGGCGGCACTGGCGGCGTAAAAGGCGGCGTTGGCGGCATAGGTAGCGGCATTGGCTGAATGGGCATCGGCAGAGGCGGCAGAGGCGGCGGCGGATGCGGCAACGGCGGCATCGAAGGAGGCGGCATGGGTGTGGGAAGAGATGGCATCTTGGACGCAGGCAAGGGCTACGGCGGCGGCGCCCCGCACCCATTTCAGGTTCACGCCTTCCCCGCGCGCCCATTTCTCGGCTGTTTCGATTGCGACCAGCGGCCTTGCTTCGCCCTTCTGGACATACGGCAGGGCGAGCCGCGCACATTCGCAGGCGGCCAGCACCAGCGGGCGGCGCCTCTCACTCCCCGCTGGCCCGGCCTCTTTTCCGAGAAGTCTGAGCATTAGCGCTCCGTCCTCGCAACGCTTCCATTCCTCGCTCGTCATTAGCTCATCCGCCATAATGCCTTTTTATTATCCATACCTGATATACGCCAAGCTTTGGTCGGTGTAAATAATCGGTGCAATGCCGCTGGCCGGCAGGATTTGTCGGCTCAGGGGCAAAAACAGCAACCCCCGGCCGCTGATTGGCGGCCGGGGGTCGTTTTATGACCGATTGGTGAATCTAGCGGGCGTTCTCTCCCCAATCGTCCACTGGTTCGGCGCCTTTGGGGGGCTGTCCCGGGCCGGACCTGGGTCCGCCCTTGCCGCCAGGGCCCATGTTGCCATGCTGCATTCCCCACCGCCGTATTCCCTGCTCTTCGATGATTAGCATCATCTTGGCCTGCTGGGTCGGGGTCAGGATGGCCTTGAGCGCGTCGCCGTATTTTTCCTGGGATGCCACGATGGCCTTGCGGTTCGCGCGCAGGGCCTCCATCTTCGCCGTCAGCGCGTCATCCTTCGCGCCGGCCTTCACCAAATCACCCAATTCCTTCATGAGCTTGGCGTTTTCCGTGCGGAGCTTGCGGGTCTCCTCCATGTTGGTTTTACGCGCCGCCTCCATCTTGGCCCGCTGGTCGTCCGTAAGGCCGAGGTGTTCGGCCAGCCGCTGGCCCGGGTTCATGACGGGTCCGCCGGGCTGTCCCGGCGCGGGTTGGGCGGCTGGGGCCGGTTGAGCGGCCGTTGCGGGGGTGGCGGCGGGTGCCGGGGCGCCCCACGCGGAAACAGCCACGAACGGCACGAGGGCCACCGTCAACAGGAAACACTTGAGGGTTTTGGTCATGTCTAACCTCCATTTATCCATTCCGGATTATGCTCCCGCTATTGTATGCCAAAACTGATTCATAGGAAGGGGCGGCCGGGTCCTCCGCGGACCGGTCGGCTGCCTCCATATCGGATCTCGTCTACCCCCTTATGGGGGCTTGGGGTTGGGCTTCTTCGACACGCTCGCCGGGCCCACCGCGCCCGGCTCGCTCCGCTGCCGGCCTCGTCCTCGCCCCGTACCGAAGCGAAGGCTCGGTACGGGGCACCGTGGCCGGACGTTCTCCGTCGCTGGCTAGGCCGGGAGGACCCGGCGTGCGTAGTGGTCGGGGCATTATTTAGGCGGCTATCGCCGTTGCGCGAGTGAAGACCGGGCGGCGACTACGAATCGGCCGGCAGAGGGTCGTCGAAGCCCTCCCCCTGCGCCCCCTACCGGGTTTTTAGCAGTCTGCTAATTCACATCGACGTTGCGCATGAAGGTGATGCCGCGGAGGAAGGTGCGCTGGGTGAAGAAGAAAAGGATGACCATGGGCAAAACCGTAAGGGTCGAGGCGGCCATGAGCAGGTGCCATTGGGTTCCGCCGTGCTGGCTCTGGTAGAACTGCAGTCCCAGCGAGAGGGTGAAGGTGTTCTGGTCGGTGAGGTATAGGAGCGGCCCCAGGAAGTCGTTCCAGGCCCAGATGAAGTGGAACAGCGCCACCACCGCGAGCGCCGGCTTGGCCAGGGGGAGGTAGAACCTCCAGAAGATGGTTAATTCGCCCGCCCCGTCGAGCGTGGCGGCCTCCGCGATGTCCCTGGGGATGCGCAGGAAGAACTGCCGGAGCAGGAAGATGTTGAAGGCGCTCCCGAAGAAGGCCGGAACCCACAGCGGACGCAGGGTCCCTATCCAGTGAAGCTCGCGGAACACCGCGTAGAGCGGGACCATCAGGACGGGGAACGGAATCATCATGGTCGCCAGTGTT
>Ga0315280_10011390_pt1 | contig 10931 bp, 9 predicted proteins | sample YL17G06_40_MG_FD_203697 | JGI IMG/M metagenome (GOLD analysis project Ga0315280, IMG submission 203697) | Sediment microbial communities from Yellowstone Lake, YNP, Wyoming, USA - YL17G06_40 | ecosystem: Environmental > Aquatic > Freshwater > Lake > Sediment | place: USA: Wyoming | collected... | reverse complement strand
CAGAGATACTCGGTGCGAAGACCATACGCATTGACGCAGGTGGGCGAGGTGATGAATTCACGGATGAGATGTTTGACTACATCGTCATGCGCTACAAGGAATACGCTCAACGGGCTTACGATAATGGTTACAAGGTAGGACCTGAGAACCATTGGGGACCTGAGCGGGTGCCTGCCAATATGAAGAAGATATACGACGCTGTAAATAGTCCTGCTTTCGGTCTTTTATTACACATCAGCGGATGGACGTCTGATGATCCCAATTCCGCTGACAAAATGGCGGCTTCATGGGCGATGCACACTCATATTGCATGGAATATCACAGAGGAATGCCTGCCTGAAAAAATGAAGATGCTGGCTGATGCTGGATATGATGGCTACTGGGGTGTTGAGCATCATACTGGAAAGAATGAGTATACCGAAGTTGCTGTTCAGGTCGCCAAAGTGCGTGACGTTCTGGATCGATGGCGAATCGGGCAATTTTGAGGATGAAGGCGGATAGATGAAGGATGAAGGCGGATGGATGAAGGATGAAAATGGATTGGAAAATTATAGATTTAAGATTAGAAGGTTTTCCCAACAAATTTTTTTATTCTCAAATCTTCAATCTTCCAACCGTTATCAATCCTTCATCTTTCATTCTTTATCCCTCATCCTTTAAGAAATGGCGAACACTTTTCTCAATGAATTTCTGACAAGTTCAGGCTGGCAGCAGATGCAGAATCTTCTCAACGAGGTTTTAAAGACATCCATTATATGGGTGGCTGACAATTCAGGAGCGGTACTGCAAAGCCTAGACCATAAGTATCCCCGGTTTTGCAGATTAATCAGAAGTAACCCCGAAGGTTTGAAGCACTGCGAAAATTCCCACTTTGCCCGTATTCAGGAAGCCAAAAACAACAAATGCTCGATAGTGTCAGCGTGTTACTGCGGGCTTGAGGGATTTGCCCTGCCTTTGGTACTTGATGATGAGATCGTGGGTGTCGCAGGCGGTTGCTATCCCACGTTTGAGCGGCAGATCACACCTGATAAACTCACCCAGATTTCCTCCATCAGCGGAATTAAGCAAGAAGAGCTTACTGCACACATTAGACGAGTTAGCACCATGTCCAGAGCGGAAGAGAAACGTCTTCTGAGTATACTGTCAATGTTTACAGGAATGGCATCTCTCTTGATGAAATGGATGAACAGGCTATTCGTCAGCCTTGAATGGGAACAGCAATACGCCGCCAAAATCATGGCTCTCAGCGAGATCGGTATGATTGCAGGATCAGAACTGAACTGGGAGGAAATGCTTGCGACAATAGCCAGCAGGACAAAACAATTACTTGGTGTAGATGCCTGCTCAATTTATATTATAGATAGGAATAATAGAGAGCTTACTCTTGGCGCTTCTGACGGACTGACAGACGAATACATTGGACGACGAATTAAAATCGGTGATGGAATAACAGGGCGTGTGGCTAAAACCCGTCTGGCAATGGCTGTTGATGATGCTGAATCAGATTCAAGATCACTGACTAATAATAACATTGATTACGGCCTGATTTATCGAGGAATTTTATCAATGCCTCTGGTAGCTCAGGATAGGTTAATTGGAGTGATTGACGCATATACGCTGGATCCAAAGAAGTGGGATCAGACGGACATCAGCTTTCTGTCAATTATAGCGATTCAGGTAGCTGGCACAATCGAGAAAAGCAAGTTCCGTATGGAGTTAAACAAAGAGCTTGAGATTGCAGGATACATCCAGATGAGATTGATCCCCGACTTGCCCCCTGAAGTCGCTGGATACGATATAGCCGCTCTTACAGTTCCAAACAGTGAGGTTAGCGGAGATTACTATGATTTTATATCCATAGATGAAGATCACCTCGGAATAGGCATAGCTGACGTAAGCGGAAAAGGTATTGGAGCGTCAATACTTATGGCAAATACTCATGGACTCCTTCACGCTTATGCTTTGACAGAAACCGAAGCAATGAATGTTATATCCAGAGTCAATAATGCCTTATACGGATACACTGAGTCAGACAAGTTCGTGACTATGTTTTACGGTGTTCTGGATAGGAAAACAGGAACTTTAACCTACACCAACGCAGGACACAACCCGCCTTTTGTTTACAGGCACGATGATACAGAACCAGAAGCACTTGAAGCTGGAGGAATCGTTCTTGGTATAATCAAAAACGCAAGCTATTCTGAGGGTAAAACTCAACTGGCTAAAGGTGACGTAATAGTCTTTTATAGTGATGGCGTAACAGAGGCACAAGATGCAAAGGGGGAAATGTTTGGAGAGCAAAGGCTTCATGATACTGTTCAGAAATACATAAGAGAAAATGCCAATTCAATCAATGCTCAATTTTTACTTAATTGGATTTATGACGTGGTTCAGAAATTTACGTCTGATGCTCCATTAGCAGATGACCTGACAATAGTGGTTCTCGTTTCAACCGAGGAGGTTGAAGAAAATGGAAGCACACGTATCAACCAAAGAAAAGAAGAAGCAAATAAAATTAAGGCAACATAATACTTACAATCATTTAACAAGCTCTCAGTTTATAGAAAGATTAAGGAATCTCATCGAAAAAACAAATTCTACGGAAGGTTTAGACCTTCGATCAGCTACGGAGATTCTCCTGAAGGATAGGAAATAGTGTATTGCCTTTATGCTCACCATGGAGGATATACACCTTCATGACAATGACTTCCCTATTTTGAGATATTTAGATATATGACTTATTTAATCAAATCCCTCCTTCCCCCCTTTAGCTAAAGGGGGAATTAGCCTAAACTCCCCTCTTGAGAGGGGCCCGGGGGTGTGTTTCCTATCGGTGAGTTATTTAATTATGGTATCTAAGCGAAAAATTCGTATGGAAGACAAAAAATAAGGAGTTGAATATGAAAATTCTAAAAATTGCGGTGGTTGGTACTGGAGGAAGATCAAGGGCGCATCTTCCGATTATTCGTAAACTTACTGATAAATATAAACTGGTCGCTGTCTGTGACGTTGACGAGGAAAGAGCTAAAGCTGTTTCTTCTGAAATGGGAGTTAATGCCTATACAGATATCGAGCTTATGCTTGACAAAGAAAAGCCTGACGTTTGCCTGATAGCGACACAAGCAGAAAGCCATCACGTCATCGCTCAGGTTCTTGCAGAAAAAAAAGTTAATATACTAACGGAAACACCCATAGCCCTGACCGTTCCATGTGCAGAAGTAATGATAAAGTCGGCACAGAAAAACGGTGTACTGCTGGAGGTATCTGAAAACGTCCGAAGATGGCCTCATGAAAGATTGAAAAGGAAGATAGCAGAGCAGGGATTTCTTGGTGACATCAGCGAATTTTATCTGTCTTATACGTCAGGTTCATATCATGGTATCAGCGGGGTAAGGGCGATACTTGGCAGTGAAGCAGTCAGCGTAGTTGGCGAATTCCCGAATGAAGATAGTGTCAGAGAAAGAGGTTTGATTGAGTGGTCAAACGGAATCAAAGGGAAATATGAATATAGCACCAGCAAAGGCAATTACTGGGAAGTCATAGGAAACAAAGGCGCACTTCGAGGTGGTGAACTGCATTTATATGATGGCGATAAGAAACTGAAAATTATAACGGAAACTATCGGAGAAGAAGCCAGCAAGACAATCAGTAGATCGTACGTAGAGACAGACCCGCCTGTTGTTTGGGAAAGTCCGTTTCAGGCTTATCCTCTGCCCGGTGCTGATGACGTTTCGGTGGCTAACGCATGGTGCAGTTTGTATGATGGCATTGTTCACGGCAAGCAACTCGACTACGGCGCAGAGAACGGTAAAAAAGACGTTGAACTCCTGATGGCGATAAGAGGATCGGCTACTGAAAGCGGCAGAAAGATCAGCCTTCCTATGACTGAACCAACTGAGCATGAGAAATTACTCCACTCAGAGTTCAAAAATGTCTACGGTGTTGATATAATGGATTTAACATTGGATCATCTGAAAGTCAAATATACGCTTCCAGACAGACTGCGGGAGTTTATGTATTACGGCAGGATAATTGTAGGGAAATAGTTATAATTCACATTTTAAGGTCTTACATCCGAAAACCTTAATCAAATCCCCCTTTATCCCCCTTTAGCTAAAGGGGGAATGGTTTGATCCCACAATGTACACAGATTTGTGGGTAAAGATAAGTTTTGAGAGGAGATCCGTGGGTGTGTTCACTGTCTAAAACGAGTCTTAAATGTAAAATTTTTATACTATGTGTTATTGTATTAGCATGTAATTGTAATTATGGAAGTGCCAGTGAATCATTGCGAATAGCTGGCATGGGAGGGGTTTTTTCTGCTGTTTACAATACAGAAGCATCAATATTCGGCAATCCAGCAGGCTTGACGGTTGTAGAGGCAAATAATGTTTCGGCAGCGTTTTCAGTCCAGAACCTTGATTATGAAAGCCTGCCAATTGATAATGGGACAGAACAAGGCACAGGCCCTCAGGTAATCACAGCGGCGCAACTGAATGAAAAAGTCTCTTTCAGATTAAGCCCGTCCATGCAGTATTCAAGAGCCATTGGAAAATTCGGGGTAGCATTTGGATATTTCTACGATCTGGACAATCGTGGAAGCACAATGAGGGTTGATAAAACAACTGCGGTATACATTGTTGATGAGCGAAAATTCATAGCGGATACGAATACCATTCTGAAATACGACTTATATCGTGAAAGCATCCCGGTACTGTCCATCGGGTATGCAGTGAAGCCTGATTTGGCAGTAGGTATCAGGCTGAAATACAGGCAGCAGACGTACAAGAAAGGTGTAATCACACGACCAGTTGAGCTAACAGCAGTTCATGATCCAGATGTCAATCGGAATGATGCCACAAAACTGCTGCCAGCTATCATGAATAATCTGGACATAGGCAAGACAATTGAAGATTACAAAAATGGTTTAGGCAGTGTTGATGAGGTAGAAGCCGATTCATCTGGAAGGGGTCTTGATTTTGATTTCGGTATACAAACGAAGCTATACGATAAAGGTAACGTATGTCTGGGATTCATGCTTGACCATCTTATACAGCGAAAAGTAGCTTTTGCTCAACCGTCCGAGATCAGGATCGGGTTAGGAGCTATACCTTTAGAATGGCTGAATGCGGGTGTTGACTTTCGCAAAAGCCTCAGCAAAAAAGGCTTGGAGATGAATCTCGGCTGGGAAGCCCATTACGAATGGCAGAAGGGGTTCTCCGGGGGAGTCATATTTCGGAACGGGTTTTCTCGTGAGTCTTCAGAAAATAATCTTTCACTTGGGATCGGTTTAAGGCTTGGCGGCTCGGTATGGGAATATGCGCTTGTTAAAATGCTTGATAGTTCACCTATTAGCAAAGCAAATCACCTGCTTTCCTCAACGACAAGGTTTTAGATATGTATATCAAAGATGAAATAGCAAGAAAGTCACTTGAGCTATTCAGGCAGGATGTGCTTGACGGTGCCAATTACACTAAGCCCTGGCTTGATCTGGACGTTGAAGCCTTTCGTTTATACAGGGAAGGGAAAACGTCTGTCCTGCCGAAGCCATACTGTGATGACGTAAAAGATGTAATGATGATGGAGAATATGCAAGGGATGAACGTTCTCTGTCTTGCGGGTGGAGGAGGACAGCAATCAACAATTTTTTCTCTGTTGGGCGCCAATGTCACCGTCCTCGATCTGACCACTGAACAACTTGAAAGGGATGAGCAAGCCGCACAATACTATGGATACACTGTAACCACTGTACAGGGAGATATGAGAGACCTTTCGGGTTTGCCAGATGCACATTTCGACAGGGTTTATCAACCGATTTCAACTCTGTTTGTTCCTGATTTACGTGAGGTTTATTGCGGTATCGCACGAGTGCTAAAACCGGGCGGGCTTTATTTTGCCGACTACGCAGTTCCATTGCTATATATGGCAGAGGACAAGGGATGGGATGGCAAGGGATACACCCTCTACATAACGGAACCATACATACGAGGTGCAATACTAGAGAAAAATGAAAAATTGAATTTCACCGAAGGAGAATCTTTCAGTGAGTTTCATCATTTATTATCCGACATCATCAATGGACTTATCGCCGAAGGCTTAATTATCTGTGCTGTATGGGAGAATCCAAGACCCGATAGTATGCCACCACTCGAAGAACTAGAACCCGGGTCTGAACTACACAGAGAACGATATATCCCTTATGGGCTTTCTGTAATTACTGAGCGAAATTAATAACACTTTCACAGGGCTAAATTTATGGATTCTCGAACACGATTATTGACAGCTATTAAAGGCGAAAAACCTGATCATCTTCCGCTTTATTGCTGGGTCTTTGGGTTCGCTCCGCCGAAATATTTACGCTGGGACGAAAATGCTTACTGGTACACGATGCGCCTTGAGCATATTCATACCTTACCTGAACATTGGGGCGTAAATCAGGACTTTAAGCGTGTTGATAGATTCCTTTCAATAGGGCTTGATGACGTTCTGGATATTTCTGTTCCATGGAGCGTGCATCCCGACGTAAAAATACGAGATTGGCAGGAGCAGTCAGAACCATACCCCCTTATCTGCCGTGAGTATGAAACACCTGCTGGCAAACTAAGCCACATTGTCCGAAAAACTGGTGAAGCTCAAGATTCTGGATGGGTCATACAGCCTGATCACGTTCCAATATTTGAGGATTTCAACATCCCTCGTGGAGTACGACATGCCTTTTCCGAACCCAATGATATTGAGAAACTTCGATATATCCTTTGTGAACCGACAAAGGAAAAAATGTCTGAGTTCAGGGAACGTATGGCATTGATAAAGAGTTTTGCTCATGAGCGCGGGGTCATGACGCAAGCGTGGACAGCTTTCGGGATGGACGGCATTATCTGGCTTTCTGGCGTGGAGAAGGCAATAACTACAGCAGTCGAGGACCCTGACGTTTTTCAGTATCTTGCTGACCTGATGTTTGACTTTGATAAGCTACGCACTGATATTATGCTTTCAGTCGGCGGTGCTGACGTGATAGTGCAAAGGGGATGGTATAGCTCAACAGACTTCTGGTCGCCTGCCTTGTTTCGTAAGTTCGTCCTTCCACACCTCAAAGAATTAGCCAATATGGTACATCAGGCTGGAAAGCTCTTTGCATACGTCATGACGACAGGGCTTATGCCTTTGCTTGATCAACTGAAAGAGTCAGGCATTGATCTGCTTTATTACGTTGACCCTGTTCAGGACAGCGTAAATTTAGCCGAATTCAAGCAGAAACTTAATGGTGCTTTTGCAGTTGCCGGCGGTATCAACAGCGGTGTTACGTTAAGAAATGGCGATCCCGATGAAATATCCAATGCTATACATTCCGCAGTTGATGCTTTTGGTTTAGATGGCGGATTCATACTCTCGCCAGTTGATGCACTTTTCCCTGATACTCCAGAATCTAGCTTTGAGGCGATACTGGATGCGTGGTATGAGGTTCGTGAGAATTAAATAGACAGGGTTCTTTTGGATTTGAATGATTCGTAGGCGGCGGAAATGATCTCGATGTTTTTTTGACCTGCAATCCCTGGAGCAATCGCTTCCTCTTTGTCTTCCAGAAACCTGCTGTAATGCTCGAAAAGGTTTTTATATAGATTCTCTGGTGGCTTGTGTTCCTCACGGGTGGCGTTATTGATGTGAATTTTCACGTTGTACTCCTGATAACCCTGACCTGAGTAAGCGATGATAGTTCCTGCCGTGCCGTATATCTCAAGGGTGCTTTCGCTGTATGGTACGACAAAGCTAGTGTCTGCAATAGCATTGGCATCGTTTTTCATCTTCATGATGACGGTTGCAGTTTCTTCGATCTCCCATTTTTTGACTTTTGAACTTGAAAGCATGGTCACTTCTGAAACATCTCCCAACAAGAAACTCAATAGATCAATAGCATGTGCGCCCATGTCCATTAGGACGCCTCCGCCTGATTTAATCGGGTCTCTGCGCCACGCACCTTCCTCCATGCTGTAGGATTTCAGCATAGCGACTCTAGTTTCGACAATCTCACCCAATACCCCGCTTGATACCAGACGCTTGATCTCCTGAAAACAGCTATGAAACCGAAGCAGAAAGCATATTTGAAGATAGACTCCATTCTTTTCGCAGGCGTCAATCATGCGCTTACATTCATCCACGTTCATCGCCATAGGTTTTTCACAAAGTATGTGCTTGCCGTATTCAGCCGCCTGAATAACATGCTCACAGTGAAGATAGACGGGGGTTGCGATGTGGACAGCATCTATCTGCGGGTCTGACAAGATACCTTCGACAGAGTCGTAATAGTAAGGTGCGCCATGCTCTTGAGCGAGTTTTTTTGCCCGTTCCAGATCACGAACCATGAGAGCATGTAACTCGTTGCCTTCTGCCATGTTTATCGCTGGCATACCGCGCCTGTGAGCAACGCCGCTTGCGCCTACTATACCCCATTTTACCGTCATATTATGTAACTCCTTTAACACACCCCGGCCCCTCTCAAGCTGACAAGGGTAGATTTTTTTGTTAAAGCATAAGAAATATATGGTTTTTAACCCCGTCAGGGGTGACATATTTATAGTATAAAATAAGTAAAAAGATAAGCTCCAGCGGAGCGACATATAAAAAACACTGTGTTTATGCTATTTCTATATATCGCTCCTGTCGGAGCTAAATATTTGCTTGTTGTTTTTTCTATAAATATAACGCTCCTCTGGAGCTTAAAATCATGATTTTATTGGGGTTCTATAAAAAACCTATCCCTGAAAATTCTCAAGAGGGGAGTTGAAAGGGTCATCTTGTCATTTAATCTCTCTACCAGCTTTTTTTGTATAGCTCATCCAGATTCTTTCGGAGTTTATTCAACTGATCAATAGATACCTCTTTGTCCATTAGCATATCAAGATATATGTCCGCTTCCATTGAGCATATTCTATCATGAATTGGGAAAAACTCCCTATCAAGGAAGCAGGTGTATTCCACCAGATCATAAGGTCCACATGCAACGAGTCGCTCACCATTTGGGCGCTCGCACGCTATGGATTTCAGGTTCAGTATAGCATCAAATATGTGTTCCTTGCTCAACGATTTTGCGAAAACCATCGTCCAGTACCAGCCGAAAAGGTCTTTACCAATTTTGTAATTGTAATGCGTATCCGAATTGCCAAGAATTGGTATCTTGTGTCCCTTTGCGACCTCTTCGTAATATCTCGCTATTGCGAGCCAGTTTGACTCAAATTCATGAGGCCAATGACCGCCTATCACCTCTACGCCGTCAATGTTTTTGTCCTTTAAAAGCTGGTCAAACAAAGGCAGATTATGATCGTACCTGTTCCCTGAAACCCAGTATGGATGCGCAAGGAATGCGTATCCGCCGAATTCGTGAATCTTGTCAATTGTCCACTTTGCCGGCGCATACTGCTCTTTTGTGAAATTTTCCACCATTGCTGTATTCTTCAGGCGCTCTTCTGCGACTTCTCTCAATTGGTTTCTGTATGACTCCTCATCGCCTCTTGCTTCTGTTACGCTTGCAGATGCGCAGACTGAAACTACGTGAGCAGATCCAAAATCCATTTCCTCACCGGGAAAGAGCAGGAGATCCAGGTCAATCCTCTTTGCATTTTCTATGGCTTCCAGAGAAGGGAAGTACCTTCTGTGATCGGTTATTGAGGCAAAATCAAGCCCGATCTTCCTTCCCATCACTGCCATATATATTGGAGGCATCTGTCCATCGGAATAGTAGGTGTGGATGTGCAGATCGCCTCTATATGGGCGAAGGCTGGCAATCTCTGGTGAAGCGGCGTAAATGCGCTCAGTCGTCAGCCATGTATTCTTTTCGTCATCCAGCATTAATGATATGCTATACTCACTTTTTGTGTTAAATCTGTACGTGAATTCGATTACACCGCCATGAGATGGCTCCGAGACATCCGATTTTGCTCTTGCTGGAAACGCAGTAGTTTTGAACTGAGTGTCATCGGCATGATTGCACATTGCCTGAACTCGCACTTTGTAAGTCTGATCCGGGCTTATGGTTCGGTCACGCAAACCTGAAATCGTGATTTTTACTTCCTGCCCAACAGGAACGACCTTTGGAAAAACGGCATATATTTCGTTCATAATCTAACCTTTCGCCTACTTAAATTTAGTCGTAAATTATGATGATACCGTCATCATGATCGTCATCTATGACGATCTGGAAGTCGGCATCTATTTCAAGCTTATACGTCTCTTGTCTTGAATGTCTGGAAGATGATTTCCATTCCCACGTCATTTTGTGGTATCCACCATCGGATGATATGATTAAGGTACATTCGTTTTCAACGTAGCGATAGGAACCATCATCCCATCTGATCTTTACTGTTTCACCTGTTTTGTTGACTATACGTACGTCATACTCGCCATCGGTTACTATCGTAGCGGCAAACTCGCATCCATACATGGATATAACCATTATGGCAAGCAATATAAGGTATGTGAATTTTTTCATGATCGCCCTCCTTACATTATTCCAATGTATTTATTTCGGCACCTATTGCTAGTATTCAGACACAGTAGTTTTTTTAGTATTCTTCTTTTGAAGTGCTGAAGTCATGCTTCAGCATGCGAAAGCATGGCTTTCGCAATCCATAAAAATTCACTGTGTCTGAGTACTAGATATTTCGATAAGTATCACATACATAGACGCTAACAGGTTTACTTGTGGTAATTTTGAGATATTAGATATATAACTCATTTAATCAAATCCCCCCTTCCCCCCTTTAGCTAAAGGGGGAATTCGCCAAAACTCCCCTCTTGAGAGGGGTTAGGGGGTGTGTTTCCTATTTAATTATAAATCCTTAACCACTAATGTTAAATACTGGAAGCGATCTGGATTGTATCACGGGCTATCATAAGCTCCTCATTCGTTGGAATGACTAATACCTTGACTTTTGAAT
>Ga0315280_10011388_pt1 | contig 10932 bp, 8 predicted proteins | sample YL17G06_40_MG_FD_203697 | JGI IMG/M metagenome (GOLD analysis project Ga0315280, IMG submission 203697) | Sediment microbial communities from Yellowstone Lake, YNP, Wyoming, USA - YL17G06_40 | ecosystem: Environmental > Aquatic > Freshwater > Lake > Sediment | place: USA: Wyoming | collected... | reverse complement strand
TTCTTTCGCCTGCTTCTTTAATTTTCTCGGTAATTTTCTTAGCTTCCGATTTTTCATCTTCCGGCACAATTTCTATGTCTCTTGCCTTTATTTTTCTCTTTCTTTCTATTTCCCTTATTGTTTTTTTTAATAATCATGCCTGCACCTCCGAAACTTCGCCATCCTCTTTTTCAAACTTTAACTATATCCCGAAAATATTTCTACTTTAAAAATAACCCCGACAAAAATCTTTTAATCGAAAAGCTAAGCTACAGTCTTCGCCTCTAAGTTTGATTTTCCCATAATGTTCGATAAATTTAATAGTCTGCAAAGCTTCCTGATCAGAAAAAGCGTGACTGAATAAATATTAATACGAACATGCCAATTAAAAATTAAATGCATCCTGATTAATATTCAACAAACTCAACTCACTAATTATTATGTCCGGTCCAAAAGACAGGATTATTGGTTTCAGCTAAGTTAACCTTAGCTCAGCAAAAATTACTGCGTTCTGATTTTCTGCCTTACTCTGGGCTTAACTTTTGATTTCTGATTATCTCCTGAGCCTTAGGAGTATCTTCGGGAATCATATTCGGGCTCTGGCACTTCGGACAGCCTTCATAACGCGAAGATAATCGCCAGATGGAATAAAAAATTCCTGGCACAATAAACAGAATCCAGAGAATTACCTCCCAGAGCAGGCTACCCTTGGTAAATTTTTTAGGTTGGCCGATAAACCCGCAGTTGGTACAGACAAAAACTTTGTCCATTCAAACCTCCGAATTATTTATTTCAGGAAAAAATAATGAGTGCTCTTTTTTATCCCTCTTTTTTCTTAGGTCGTAAAACAGGTCCAGTTTTTGAAAAAAAACTCTCGACCTGATTGAAACTTATTTTGCCCCACCCTTTTCATTGGCGAAGAAAGAAAAATAATACAGCCTGGTCTCGGTGTCAATAAAAATTTTCTTTCAGGTTAGGTCTTATTTCTCTAATTAAAACCAGGAGACTGGAATGAAGGAGAAAATTGACGGTCGATGAATTTGTTTCTTTGCTTTAGCCACAAAATTACCAAAAAATCAGGAAACGCGTAGGACGTCCCCCGTTTTCCAGTTGAAAAAGTCGGGTAAAAAGATTAATTCTATGATGAGGTGCGAGCGAACAGGTAGGTGAAGAAAATGAAAATTTCAAGACGCCAATTCATCAAAACGGGCTTAGCCGCTTCCTGCGGGTTGCTCATTGTTCCGAGGCGGGTGCTGGGCGGACCGGGTTACCTTGCCCCGAGCGATGAGCTGACCAAAGCTATCATCGGCGTTGGCGGCATGGGCAAAGCTCATTTTCAGTATCCAGGTCGCCTGGTAGCCGTGTGCGACGTCGACCGGAAACATTTGCAGGAGGCTCTGGATTTAGCCGGAACGGGAGTCAAAGGTTATTTTGATTTCCGCGAAGTTCTGGCCCGACCTGATGTGGACATTGTTCACATCGTCACTCCGCCGCACTGGCATTCGTTAATAGCCATCGCTGCCGCTCGCGCCGGCAAAGATATCTGGTGCGAAAAGCCCATGACCAGGACCATTGGCGAAGGACAAAAAGTCGTGGAAGCCGTCAGGCGCTACGGTCGGATTTTTCGCATTAATACCTGGTTCCGTTTTGAAGACGTTTTTTATGGCTTCGGCACCACGGTCAAACCAATTAAAAAAATAGTTCAGAACCGGCTGCTGGGCTGGCCACTTCGAGTGACAGTCAGCGGAGCCACTGGCTTTGACTGGAAATTCTACTGGCAAGGAAAAACCTATCTCCCGCCGCAGCCTGTCCCGCCGGAGCTTGACTATGATTTCTGGCTCGGACCGGCGCCCTACAAGCCCTATCATCCTCACCGCGTCCATCAGACTTTCCGTGGCTACTGGGATTACGATGGCGGCGGCCTGGGCGATATGGGCATGCACTATCTTGACCCTGGGCAATATATCCTGGAAAAAGATGGCACCAGCCCGGCGGAAATTGAAGTTGATGCTCCACAACAACATCCAGATGCCTGCGGCCGCTGGCGAAAAATCGTGCTACGCTATGCTGACGGCTGCGAAATTATATTAGATGGTGAAAATCAGAAGAAAGACGTGCCATTCATTGAAGGACCTGAAGGCAAACTTTATCCTGGACTGCGAAGCAACATCGCGGGCCTTATGGAAAAGCTTAAAACTCTGCCCGACCCAGAGCCTCAGGTGACTGATTTTCATCAGGCAGTTAGAGAACGCCGGAAATTTGCCCTGAATGAAGAAAACGGCCATCGCTCCTGCACCTTGGTCAACCTGGCCAAAATTGCCGTGAGGCTCGGCCGCAATTTGCAGTTCGACCCAGTGCACCAGGTTTTTATCAGAGATGAGGAAGCTAACCGGTTGATAAACGAGCCCATGCGCAGCCCCTGGAGTCTAATGCTAGAATGACCTTATGAGGAAGAAAGAAATGAATCATCCTACGCTGAAAGCAGCCTCAACAAGAAAACATCACGAAGCCAGACCAACTGGCAAATCAAGAAACAAGGAATGAACATAGAAATGAAAGCAAAAAATAAAACCAGCGGTATGATGAGAAAAGAGAAAAGCACTTTGTTCTCGGCTCCGGCCATCATTCTTTTAATCGGCCTGCTTTTCCCCTTGAATCTTCTTTGCGATCCTTCATCTGGGTTAAGCACCGGCTTTTCTTCCGCCAATCTTGCCGATGATGGAAATTTCATCAGACAGCAAGTTGATAACTGGCTGCGCCAGCTTCCAGCTCAAAACCAGTCTGAGGCCGAAAGAATTTTTTCTGAGATGATTAAAGCTGGCTCGCCGGCAGTTGAAGAGCTTGGCCGCCGACTGGCTGTTCCCGGTGAAGCCGATGACAGCCTGGTTCGCTATGCCATTGATGGTCTGGTTGGGCAAGCTGGAAAACCCGGCTTTGAAAACTATAAAGGGCGGCTAGCCGAAGATCTCCTCAAATTTGCTGCTCTTCCTGTCCACGATGAAATCAAAAAATTCCTGCTGGAAGAAGTCCAGTATGTAGCCGGCAAAAATCAGTTAAAACTTCTCGCCACTCATCTAAAAAACCCACAGCTTTCGGAATATGCAGTTAAAGCCATGCTGAGAGTCAAGGGACCGGAGCTCGAAAAGCTTCTCGTTGACAGCCTTGACCGGATACCCCCTGAAGCAAAGGGTCCGGTCATCCAGGCTCTGGGGACTATGAGAAGCAAGCTGGCAGTAAATAAGCTGAAACTGCTGGCCCGTTCCGAAGACCCTGAGGTTAGATGCCTGGCTCTGACCGCCCTGGTGGAAACAGCCGAGCCGTCAGTTGAGCCTCTGTTAGCCTCGGTCCCGACTCTATCCAGCCGAGAAGAAATCAGGAAGATGGTTGAATTGTACCTCCGTTTTGCTCGCAGACTGTCTGAGAGCGGTCAAAAAGAAATGGCTCAGCGCCTAGCCGAAAAATCTCTTTATGCTCTGACAGCCAAAGATGATGTTTCGCTCCGATGCGAAGCTCTAAGCCTTCTGGTTGAAATCGCTAAGGAAAAATCGGTACCGGAAATAATCAAAGCCATCTGGAGTGAAGAGCCATCGTTGCGGCAGTGCGGGCTGAATCTGGCCCAGAATTATCGCTGGCCGGAAATGATTGAATTCCTGAGTCAGAACCTCGGAGGACTTCAACCCGAAAAAAGGGCTCAGGTGATTGAGTTTCTCGGTAATACCGGCGATTCTGCTAAGACTATGATAATAGCTCCATACCTTGAAGATTCTGAGGAGACCGTGCGGCTGGCCGCCATCAGGGGATTTTATAAATTAAACAAACTGGAGGCCCCAAAGCGCCTGCTGCCCATGCTCAACAATTCCGAAGCTGAAGCTACACTGATAATGGAGCTTCTCCAAGCCTTACCCCCTGAAGGCTACGTGGGCCGGATTTTAGAGATTTATCCCCAGCTTGGAGATTCAATAAAGGTGGTGGTGCTGCCAAGCCTTCAGGACTTTATAACCCCTCAATGGAAAAGCAGCATATTGGCCGGAATTGAATCAGAAAATTCAAAGCTGAAAAAGGCAGCTGTCGACAGTCTGGCTCCGGTAGTTGACCGGACTGACCTGGCCTGGATCATTGATAAATTAACCGGTCTTGATGACCCGGCGCTGGTTTCCGGGTATCAAAGAGCGGTGCTTGCTGCTGTAAACCAGATTCCGGAGGCTGGTCTGAAACAGAAAACTTATCTGGAATTTTTAGAGAAGAAAACAGGAAAAGCTCGGGCAGAGTTAATTAAGCTTCTGCCTCAGGTTGGCGGTTCGGAGTGTTTGAAAAAGGCAGTAGACTTACTTAATGATAAGAATCCGGAAATAAGCAGCGCGGCTGTAGCAGCCATAACCGGCTGGCCTGAATTGGAAGCAGCCCCGATTATGGTCAATCTTATTAAAACCAGTACCGACCGTAAGTATCGCTATCTGGCTTTTCAGGGAGTAGCCAGGCTGGTCAGAGAATCAGCCTCAGACAAAGAAGAAAAGCTAAGAGTACTTCAGGAAATAAAGCCTTTAGCCATCTATCCAGATGAAAAGAATTTTTTGCTGACGGCCTGGGCCGGTATCCGGGATGTCAGAGCTCTGGTGGAACTTTCTAATTTCTTGGCCGATGAAAATCTAAAAGACAGAGCTCTGATATTAGCCTGCCGATTAGCTCGACCCGTGGCTGAAGAGGAAGGGCTTAAGGGTTTTGAAACGATCATGGTTTTGAAGAAGGTCCTGCCGCTGCTCAAAGACAATTTAGAAATCGAAGAAACCGAAATTTACCTGGATAAGCTCCTGCGGCAGCAAGGCTTTGAACCGCTTTTTAACCGCAAGGACCTGTATGGCTGGAAAGGACTGTTAGCTGACCCGGTAAGGCGGGCCCGGATGACTCCGAAAGAGCTCACCGCCGAACAGAAAAAAGCTGACGAAGAGATGCGTCAGCACTGGCGGGTAGTAGACGGATTGCTGGTATTCGATGGGAAAGGTCATAATCTCTGCACAGTTAAAGATTACTGCGATTTTGAACTGTTTGTTGACTGGAAAATCGAGCCTGGAGGCGACAGCGGAATTTATCTTCGCGGCTCGCCCCAGGTTCAGATCTGGGACCCGGCCCAGTGGCCGGAAGGTTCTGGTGGGCTTTACAACAACCAGAAAAACCCCAATAAACCGCTGAAATGCGCCGACAATCCAGTGGGCACCTGGAATACTTTTTATATCAAGATGGTTGGAGAAAAAGTGACGGTTTACTTAAACGGCGAGCTGGTGGTGGATGAGGTGGTGATGGAGAATTACTGGGAGCGGGACAAATCAATATACCGCTGCGGCCAGATTGAGCTCCAGGCCCACAACACCCCCCTGTATTTTAAGAATATTTACATCAGGGAAATAAAATAGATTCCTCTCCCTGGACTTTTATTAAGGAACTAAATCAATGAGCTGTTTTTATTTCCACTCATAGACCAGAACATAGCTATGAACTATTTTTAAATAATCGTCCGGCGTTGTATTAGCCATCTCGGTGCTCTCAGCAAATGTTCCATTGGTAGTTACCACCACAATCTCTTTCAGCCAGAGTTCCTGATCATCAATAAGGTCAACTATCAATTTTCCCAGAGGAATGAGCCGGCCATTTATTCTGATATCCCTCGTTTCAATGGCTAAATAACCGCCTGATTTGATACTATTCTTAAAATCATTAGTTGTTTCCTTAACCGCGTTCAGATAATCAGCCGGGTCAAACTGAAAATAGTCATCGGACAGAACAGAAGATTTTAGCCAGATAAGGCTATAATTATCATGCTTTTTGCTGATCGTAGCCTTCAATTCTTTTTTCTTTTCCGCCGTTACTTCCAGACATAAAAATTTCTCAGTCCCGGCATAGCGGTCAACAATATTTCTGGTCAGAAGATGGTCTTTTTCTTTTTCAGGAAAAATCCAGACCGTTGTGGTTTCCATGGTCACAAGCTCTGACCCCGGCACAACCCTTTTTTTCTCCACGGGCAGAGTTGAGGCTTGCTCTTTTACTTTTTTCAGCCCTTTTGTTTTAGCCGGTTTTTCAAAAATAGGCAGATATTCATGGGCCAGAAGGAGAAAATTATTTTCTATGCTCTTTTTATACCAGAAGCCGGTCGTCTTGCAGTTGTGCTGCCTTTTTATGATTAATTCTCTTAAATAAAAGCCGGCCTCCAAGTAAACGCTTATCAGTCTGAAACCGAGCGGAATCACATGCTTTCTTTTGCGAGCATCACCAATGAGCAGAGCGCACTGCCTACCTGGCTTAAGCACCCGGAAGCTTTCTCTGGCCACTTTTTTCATCTCGACCAGAAATTCATTAACCTCAAGAAAAGACAGGTCTTCTTCTTTATTGTCTGTATATTTAATAATGTTGGCATATGGAGGATGAGTGCAGATTAAGTCAACTGATTCGTCAGCCAACCAGGAAAGGTCGCGGGCATCTTTAACCAGAAGCTCCGGTTCAAAGTATTTTTTCTGCTTTTCATCCGGAAACGGCAGGAGATTTATGTCAAAATTAACATTTTCCTTAGCCAGTTCAATAGCTTGTTCGTTGATATCAGCAGCAATACATCTCCGCTCAAGCAGCTTGGCTTCTATGGCTGTAGTACCGGCTCCACAGAACATATCGAGCACCAGCTCTCCGGGTCGGGAGTAAGACAAGATTATATTTCTCGGGATGTAAGGGGAAAAATTGCCGCGATATACACCGCTGTGCGTGGCCCAATCACCTCTCTGCCGGAAGCTCCAGACTGAAGTACTTTCCAGCTTGAAGTTTTTGGGCTCTAAATACTTTATCCGCTTTCTGACATTTAGATTGCTGACGTTTATCCCTTTGTCCTGAGTGATTATTTTTTCTATGTATTTATAGGAAACACCAAATTTCTCTCCTATTTCTACATCCGGTGTGCCTCGAGCTTTTTCCCGAAGAATAGCCTGCTGCAATTCTATCTCTGATTTAAATGATTCTCTTTTTTTAGGCATTTTATCAGATTTCTTCCAATATTTTTATAAGCAAACCATCTCTGACAAATTTCGTATTAAGAAGATAATCTATTTTATCAAAAGCTTTAGTGAGTTGATTACGGCTCTTTTCCCAGGCATAGCCATCAGTAATCCAAATAAAATGAAACCCGGACCTTTTCAATTCCTCTTGCCTGTTTATATATGAATCAACAATTTCTTGAGGCTTTGAGCCAGTAACATTATAAAAATTAGCTTCGATGTTTATAACTTTAGCTGGTTCTTTGATTAAAATAAAATCAGCTTTTCTGTGTTTTAAATCCTTAGGAACATCTATTCCCACCTCTTCCAGCACAATAAATTCTTTCTACTTGATGAGCTCTTTTATTTTCAATTGATTCCGGCATTTTTGTATAAGTCTCTCTATTAAAGTTTCCATTACTTTTCCACTGCGGTTTTTCCTGGCATTTATATCAAGACCTACTTCTATGCCAGTCAGATAATCTTGCAGACTGGCGGTAGATAGATTCAAGAAAAAATCTTTAAGGCCAGTTTGGCAAACATATTCGCTTACCTTATTTATTTCAGTTTCACTTAGTTTTCTTGGAGTAAAATCATATCCAAGTATTTTAGCCCTTTTACTCAAAAAATCATCGATTAGTTTGAATTGCTGTTCTCTTACTGCTATGAGCAGTGGTAAACAGGGCAAAACCTCAGGATACCGGATCAGGATTTTCTTTAAAGTCTCTTCAAATTGATTATTTTTAATCAGGCTGTTTAGAATATTGAGCTCGACTCGATATCTTTCGACATTGGCTTTGACCTTAATCCAGTCAACAAAAAATTTATAGTCGTGGTTGCTCTCTATGAGAGTCTCAAAAAAAGGTTTTTTATTGCTTCCATATCTCTGGTTTTAAAAAAAATTTATGTATGCTTCTCTTTTCATTTGCTGTAATTATAACTTTCCATTCGAGGCTTTATCAACTAAGGACAAGAGTTCACCTGATTTTTTTCTCAACCAGTTTACCGGAGGCTAAGAAAGGAGGATTAGCCAAGCATTCTTTGTTATAAGAAAGGGGACGGCGGGTGGAAAATTCCAGGACATAACCGCCGGCTGCTTCCAGAATGGCTTCGCCCGCTGCCGTATCCCATTCCATGGTCCGGCCAAGGCGCGGGTAAAGATGAGCTTGACCCTCGGCCAGAAGCATAAATTTAAGAGAGCTGCCGACTGAAACCAGTGTGGGATTATTCAGCTGCTCAATAAATTTTTGGGTCTCAGGGTCAAAATGGGAGCGGGAAGCAACCACCGTTAGGCCTGGCTCATCAAGAGAAAATTCAACCGCCTTGAGCTTACTGACATTAATTTTTATTCCATCACTTTGGCCTGCATTTGTATTTTTGCCAATTGGGCCGCTTTTTTTCACTGCTCCATTTTCTTTTTCTTCCGCTTTATGTTCCTCCTGAATTCTGTAAGCACCCTCGCCTTTAATCGCATAATAAAACAACCCCTGGCAGGGCACAGAGATGAATCCAGTCACCGGTTGGGTGCGATTGATAAGGGCTAAGTTGATGGTAAACTCACCGTTTCTTTTGATAAACTCTTTGGTTCCATCAAGTGGGTCAAGCAGCCAGAAATATTCAAACTCCCGGCGGAGTTCATAAGGAATTTCCTGGCTCTCTTCTGAAAGGATGGGAATGTCGGGCCAGAGTTTTCTCAGGCCTTCTGAAATAATTCGGTTAGAGGCACGGTCTGCTTCGGTGACGGGCGTTCGGTCATCTTTAAGCTGGACATCCCAATCTGTTTCCAGACGGGCATAGACCTTGAGGACCTCTTCGCCGGCCTGCCGGATTATTTCCAGCAAGCTGTCAATTGCCTTATCAAAAACGCGGGACACGATACATATTTACCATATTTCCCGGCTAAATAGAACTCATTTAACGTAGTCGCGCCGGGGTTAAAGCTGTTAATTCAACGGCTGCTGATAACTCTGGTGACCAACAACGCTCATTTATAGAGCCGAGTAAAAAAATAGAGCCGGTTATTAAACTAATTTCTAATAGTCTTTTGGGCTGATATATCAAGGATTACAAAAGATTACAAAACATCATGACCTCTTCTGGCCCAGGAAAATTTCCCATTTAATTAAAGACCATGCTAAAAAAACTGTTTCTCTAAAGAAAAGCCCGAAATGGACAACCTCTTCGGCCTCTCGAGCTATCTGTTTAAAAATCTTATAAATTTTTTTAACTTTTCTCTAAGCAAGAGCGATAAATAAAGTGCTTACTTCCCTCGGGCCATAAGATTAGGAAACATGTATAACGACACGCTTTTCTAAAAATCAGGAAACACGTAGGGCGTCACCATTTTTTTTACTTCCTGAACCAGCCCAACCTTTCCATTACAGCCGCCGTTATGCGTGAACCCGGAGGGTCACTGTGAGACACACAGATAGCCGCTTTACCTTCCACGGCCGATTGAATTTCCGCCACATCTTTATAAGTAAAACCGGGGCAAAGAATGATAGAATGAACGCCCTCTTCCAATACCAGCTTTCTGGCCACCTCCAGAGTCTCCTGCTGGGTCCGAACTAATTGCACAAAAAGCTGGTACATTTCAGTTTCAATCTGGCATTTATGTCTTGAGACCTCAGCATCAGGGGCATGAGCCATAAAAGCTGCCTTAAATTTTTCCATGATTTAACCTCCTACATTAAATTACTGTTATCATTTGTCACGTTAAATTATTTTATCTCACTTCCTTCTCTCAAAAAACCGAAAGATGATTCTGTGTAAAAAACAAGAAATGCCCGTTAACCCAGAATTCCTTCCTGTTTTCCCTCATTTTTTGCCCAGAGATTTATCCTGAAAAATAACCAGATCCGGGGCATTCCTCTAAGAAATTTTTTCTTGACCTGCACTCTTTATTTGAATTAAGGATAATATGAACAAAAAATCCTGGAGGTTAGCATGAGCGAAAAGGAACTTAAAACCGATAGACTATCAACTCCATTAAGCCGGCGTGAGTTTTTAAGCAAAACTGCGGCCTCGGCTGCCGGACTGATGATTGTGCCGCGGCATGTCATCGGTGCCCAGAAAGACAAGAAGAAAAAAGCCCCCAGCGATAAACTCAACATCGGTTGTGTGGGCGTTGGTGGCAAAGGATTTTCTGACGTTCAGGCGGTTAGCACTGAAAACATTGTAGCCCTGTGCGACGTTGATGCCATTATGATGGAGAAATTTCTGACTTCTGACCAGCATCCACCAGAATACAAAGCCAAATATGAAAAAGTCCATCTCTATCGCGACTTCCGGGAAATGCTGGAAAAAGAAAAATCGCTCGACGCTATTACTGTCAGCACACCTGACCACACTCACGCGGTCATCGCCATGATGGCCATCAAGATGGGCAAGCACGTCTTTGTCCAGAAGCCGCTGACTCACACCGTGAAGGAAGCTCGCCTGCTCCGCCTCGAAGCCCAGAAAAGAAACGTGGTTACCCAGATGGGCAATCAGGGCCATGCCAAAGAAGGCGCCCGCCTCATCTGCGAATGGATCTGGGACGGTGCTATCGGCCCTGTTCGCGAAGTTCATGTTTGGACCAACCGTCCCATCTGGCCGCAGGGCATCGAAGCTCCCAAGGAAATTCCTTCCTGCCCGCCGACCTTGGCCTGGGACCTATGGCTCGGACCGGCTCAATGGCGGCCTTACCACCCGGCTTATTGTCCCTTTGTCTGGCGCGGCTGGTGGGATTTCGGCACCGGCGCTCTCGGTGATATGGGTGCCCACCTTATTGACCAGCCATTCTGGGCCCTCAAGCTCGGCGCACCAAAAAGAATCCAGGCCAGCTCTACCAAATTCACCAAAGACTCTTACCCCTTAGCTGAAATCATCACCTATGAATTCCCCGAACGCGAAGGCCTGCCACCAGTTAAACTAATCTGGTACGATGGCGGTCTGATGCCAC